>BFBZ01000966.1_pt1 | contig 21492 bp, 18 predicted proteins | sample 1888401 | NCBI WGS metagenome assembly BFBZ01 (sample SAMD00112614, study PRJDB3348) | symbiont metagenome | host: Chara braunii | reverse complement strand
CTGCAGGAGAAGCTGGAAGGCCGTGGCGATCGCCGCGTCGCGCTCTTCGCCCATAAGCCGCTCTTCGTCGATGCACCCGACGAAGGCGATACCGGTTACTGGAGCGTGCGCCCGGCGCAGCGCCGCCGTCTTTACGATCTGATAGCAGCCCACGATGTCGCCCTGCTCGGCAGCGGCCATCTGCACTGGACCTGGGAAGGCCGCTTCAACGATACGGCCCTCGTCTGGGCGCCGCCCGCCGCCTTCATTCTCGACAAGATGGAACGCGAAATGCCCGGCGAGCGGCTTGTCGGCGCCGCCATTCATGATCTCGGCGAAACCGTCTCGACCGAGCTTGTCGCGGTACCGGGCATGACCGCCTACTTCCTCGATGACGTCGTCATGGAAGTCTATCCGCAGGCCGCCCCGAAGCTTCAGAAGGAGGCGACCGAATGAGCGCACTCTCGCTTCGCAACATCGCCAAATCCTTCGGCGGCAACGCCATCCTTAAAGGCGTCGATCTCGACGTCGAGCCGGGCGAATTCATCGCCCTCGTCGGCCCATCGGGCTGCGGCAAGAGCACGCTGCTGCGCATCCTGGCGGGTCTCGAGCATGCCGACAATGGCGAGATCGTTCTCGGCGGCACCGACGTCTCCGGCGTTGCGGCAGCCGACCGCAACATCGCCATGGTCTTCCAGTCCTACGCGCTCTATCCGCACCTGACGGCGTCTGAAAACATCGCGGTGCCGCTCGCCATGCGCCGGCTGTCGCGCGTCCAGCGCCTGCCTTTCATCGGCTCGCTGATCCCCGGCCAGCGCAGCACCCGCAGCGGCATCATCCGCGACGTCCGCGAAATGGCTGTTTCGCTGAAGATCGACCACCTGCTTGACCGCAAGCCCGGTCAGATGTCCGGCGGCCAGCGTCAGCGCGTGGCGCTTGCCCGCGCCATGGTGCGCCGTCCGAGCGTCTTCCTCATGGACGAGCCGCTTTCCAATCTCGATGCCAATCTGCGCGTCCATGCCCGCGGCGAGATCGTCGACCTGCATCGCCGTGCCGGCGTTCCCACAGTCTACGTCACCCATGACCAAGCCGAAGCGCTGTCAATGGCGGATCGCGTCGCCGTCATGATCGGCGGGCAGCTGCTGCAGCTCGCCTCCCCACAAGTGATCTATGACGACCCGAGCCATATCGAGGTCGCCCGTTTCGTCGGCCAGCCGCGCATCAACCTTTTACCGGCATTGGCCGAAAACGGCATCGTCGCCTTCGGCGGCATCCGGCTCGCGCTCGAAGACGGCAGCTTTGCCGGTAATAACGTCACGCTCGGCATCCGCCCGGAATTCGTCAGCCTCACGCAGGGACGGCAGGATGCGCTTGCTGCCCATATCGAGCGCATGGAATTCCTCGGCTCCGAAGTCATCCTCTATGCCAAGCTCGACGCCATCGGCGAGGCCATGATCGTCAAGCTGACACCCGCCGAAGCCGCCGGTCTCTCCGCTGGCATGCCGGTCGCGCTGACGCTGGCGGCCGAGCAAGCCATGGTTTTCGCCGAAGACGGTCGCCGTTTGCGCACCGTCCCGGTAACCGTCGATGCCGCCAGGGAGAAGGCGCATGGCTAGCATTGCCGTCACTTCCCTGCCGTTGCAGACGGCGGCGGCGCGCGAACGCAGCGAAGCCCGCACCGCGCTCCTCTTCGCCCTGCCCGCCATCATCCTGATCGTGCTCTTCATCCTGGTGCCGATCGTCGCCGTCGTCGTACTCGGCTTCACGGATTTTCAGCTCGGCGACAAGAGCCTGCGCTTCGTCGCCTTCGAGAACTACGCGCATCTGCTGAAGGATCGCGCCTTTGTGAAATCGCTGTGGAACACGACGGTCTATACGGCGATCGTCGCTCCCATCTCGATCGTGCTCGGCCTTGGCGTCGCGTTGCTGATCGAGAGCGAAGGCATCGGCCGCAGCTTCTTTCGCACCGCCTACTTCCTGCCCGTGGCCTCGCTGATCGTCGCGATGGCGACGGTCTGGCAGTATCTCTTCCATCCCACGATCGGCCCGATCAACGCCCTTCTCGCCGAGTTCGGCCTGCAAGGCCCGAACTGGCTCGGCTCTTCGGCCACAGCCCTCTACAGCCTGTCGATCATCGGCGTCTGGCAGTCGGTCGGCTTCAACATGGTGCTGTTTCTCGCCGGCCTCACCGCCATCCCGCGTGAGCTTTATGCCGCAGCCGAAGTCGACGGTGCAAAATCGGCATCGGACCGCTTCTGGCTCGTCACCTGGCCGATGCTCGGACCGACGACGCTCTTCGTCACCACAATCAGCATCATCAATGCGGTGAAGGTCTTCGATACCGTCAAAGCCTTGACCGACGGCGGCCCGAACCATGCCTCCGAGGTGCTGCTCTTCACCATCTACCAGGAAGGCTTCGTCTATCTCCGCGTGGGCTATGCCTCGGCGATGACGACGGTGTTTCTCGCCATTCTCGTGGTGCTGACCTTCCTGCAATATCGCGTCCAGGACCGGCAGGTGCATTACACATGACCTCGACAGGCTTCACTCCCGGCCGCATGCTGCGCCTCTCTCTGCTGATCCTCGGCTCGCTCGTCTTCCTCGCGCCCTACATCTTCATGATATCGACGGCGGGCAAGGCGCAGGACGATATCTTCACCTCGGCGCTGCGGCTGATCCCGACGCATTTCTTCTATATCGAGAACATCACCAAGGCGCTGAGCAAGGTTGATATGGGCAGGCTGCTGTTCAACGGCGTCCTCGTTTGCGGGCTGATTTTCTTCTTCCAGGTGCTGATCGCCATTCCCTGCGCCTATGCCATGGCGAAGCTGAAATTCGCAGCGGCACGTACGATGATGGTGCTGGTCATGCTCGGGCTGCTGATCCCGATCCATGCGACGGCGCTGCCGCTCTATGTCGGCTTCAACAGCCTGTCGCTGCTGAACAGCTACACGGCCCTGGTCGCGCCCTTCTCGATCTCGGTCTTCGCGATCTTCATGTTCCTGCAGTTCTTCCGCGCCATGCCCGACGATCTCATCCATGCCGCCCGTCTCGACGGCATGTCGGAACTCGGCATCGTCGCCCGCGTCATCGTGCCGAACGCCTGGCCGGCGGTCACGGCCTTCGCGATCTTCTCGGTCGTCGCGCATTGGAACGACCTCTACTGGCCGCTGATCGTCATCAGCAAGCCGGATTATGCCACGCCGCCGCTGGGCCTCATGTATTTCCGCGCTGCCGAAGCCGGCGACGACTACGGCGCGCTCATGGCGGCAACCCTGATCATCACCCTTCCCCTCGTCGTCGCATTCCTTCTGGCACAGAAGCGTTTCGTCGAGGGCATCACCATGACCGGTCTCAAAGGCTGATCGGTTCGAAACTTGAAAACGGAGAACGAGCGATGAAGCATATCACCCAGATTCTCGCCGCCGCGGCCATTTCGATGGTCGTGTCGGTCCCGGCCTACGCCGAGACGACCTTGACGGTTCACTATCCCATGCCCGGCTTCTTCAAGAACGTGATGGACACGATCTCGAAGAAGTTCATGGAAGAAAACCCCGATATCAAGATCCAGTTCGCAGCTCCCTCGGCCACCTATGAGGAAGGCATCCAGACCATCCTTCGCCAGGCCGGCACCAGCGAGATGCCCGATGTCACCTTCATCGGCCTCAACCGTCTGCGCATGATGGACGAGCGCAATGTCGCCGTCGATCTCGGACCGCTCGTCCAGAAGGACGGCAACATGGCCGAACAGGGCTTCTCCGACACGATCCTGAAGCTCGCTCAGGTCAAGGGCAAGCAGGTCGGCCTCGCCTTCGCGACCTCGAACCCGATCATGTATTACAATGCCGATCTGGTGAAGGCGGCCGGCGGCGACCCGAACAACCCGCCGAAGACCTGGGATGAAGTCATCGCACTCGCCGGCAAGATCAAGGCGCTCGGCAACGGCGTCGACGGCATGGACTTCCGTTGGCAGGGTGACGACTGGATGTTCTCCGCGCTTCTCTTCGGCGCCGGCGGCAAGATGCTGAGCGACGACGAAAGCAAGGTCGCCTTCAATGGTCCCGAGGGCCAGAAGGCTGTCGAGCTGATCAAGCGCTTCGTCAAGGAAGGCGGCATGCCGGTCTTCACCAAGGCTGCCGGCGAACAGGCTTTCGCAGCCGGCAAGGTCGGCTTCGAATTCCAGACGACTGGTGCTCTGGTCAACACGATCAAGAATGTCGGCACCAAGTTCGACCTGCGCACCGCCAAGATCCCGCTGATCGATCCGGTCAACGGCCGCCTTCCCACCGGTGGCAATGCCGTCGTCATCCTGACGCATGATCCGGCCAAGGAAGCAGCTGCCTGGAAGTTTGCCAAGTTCGCCGCCGGCCCTTATGGCGCATCAGTCGTCGTTCCCGGCACCGGCTACGTTCCGAACAACGAGCTTGCTGCCAAGTCTGCCGACTATCTCGGCGACTTCTACAAGAAGAACCCGCTGTTCCAGGCCGGCCTCAGCCAGATGTCGGTGATGATCCCATGGTATGCCTTCCCGGGCGCCAACGGCGTCAGGGTCACGCAGACCATCGTTGACAACCTGTCGCGCATCGTCGACGGCTCGGCCGAGCCGAAGGAAGCACTCGACGACGCCGCTTCCGACGTAGCAGGCATGCTGCCGCGCAGCTGATCGCCGGATCCGGTTTGAAATCTGCGCCGCCTCTCCTTGAGAGGCGGCGTTTTCATGCACGCAGATCCGTCAGGATTGAATGGAGAGATCGCGCACGGTGCCGCCCGGCCGCAATCGATAAGGCAAGGTCAAATGGCGCGGCGGCGCTGCATTCTCCGCCATATCAAGCAATAGCGAGGCGGCAGCGCCCCCCATCGTCCCATCCGGTATCTCCACAGTCGTCAAGGAAACTTCCGTCAGCAGTCCGAGGGAAATTCCATCGAAACCGGCTACCGAGATATCGCGCGGGATCGAAAGGCCCTGGCGTCGCAGCGCGCCCATCACCCCAAGCGCGAGAAGATCGTTGGACCCGATGATCGCGGTCGGGGCTAGACGCGAGATGACGTCGGAGAGATCAAGCTGATCCAGGCTGCTGATGAAGGAAATTTCCAGGGCTTCGAGGGGCTGCTGACCTGCTGCCCCCATCGCCTTGAGATAACCGAGATAGCGCAGTTTCGCTCGATCCGATGCGGAGAAATGGCCTGAGATGAACAGGATGCGCCGATGCCCCCTCAGCAGGAGATGATCGGTCAGATCGCGGCCCGCGCCGAAATTGTCGGTCGCGACGGCGGCGGTAAACCGGGCCGTCGGCAGATTGCCGAGCAGCACGGTCGGCGGCAGGGCGGATGGCAGGGCGAAGCTGCGTTCGGGGTCGCAAACCGTGAGGATGAGGCCGGTCGGCTGCTGCTGGAGCAGCGAAGCGACGGCGTCGGCCTCCTGCGCCGGATCGTAATTCGATTGCGCAATCAGCACGCTGTGACCGGCATGAAGAGCCCTGTTCTGGATGCTGGAGAGCGACGCCGCAAAGACCGGATTGGTGATGCTGGGAATAAGCACGCCGATGGCCGGTCGGCCGTTACCGTTGCGGTAGCCGACCCGATAGCCGACTTCTGCCGCCGCCCGGCGCACGCGCCGCACCATTTCATCGCTGACCGGCCCGTTGCGATTGAGCACTCGGCTGGCGGTTGCGACCGAGCAGCCGGCACGAAAAGCGACCTGCTGGAGCGTCGACACGATATCAAGCACCTTCGGCTTCGGATTTTGGCCCTGACTGGCACAGCCATTGGGAATGACGCGGATTTATATCAAACCGGTGACAGTTATTTGACGGAGCGCCGCTCTCACCGCGACATCTGCGCCCTTGACTTTGCTGCAGCGCAGCAGATGTTCATCGGGATCGCAACGGCGAATGAAGCTGTCATCAACCGATGCCATGATTGCCGCGCTGTGATCCGCAGATCCGACCCTTTGAAAGGATGCTCTCATGTCTGAAGCAGAAGCACGGACGCCTGCCAATTCCACCGACAAGACCGAAAGACTGTTCTTCCTCGATATCAACGACGGACGAATTCTTTCCTCCGCCATCGACGGCACCGACCTCAAGCTGATCATCCAGCGCCCAGGCCGCAGCCCGGACGGCATTCTCGTCGACAGCGAGAACGGCTGGATCTACTGGACGGAAATGGGCACGGACTACAACGCCCATGACGGCTCGATCGAGCGCATGGACCTCGACGGCAGCAACCATGTCACGCTGATCCCGCCGGGCAGCACGCTGGTCACGCCGAAGCAGATCCAGATCGATCATGACAACGGCACGCTCTACTGGTGCGACCGCGAGGGCATGCGCGTCATGCGCGCCAATATCGACGGTAGCGACATCGAAACCCTGGTGCAGAACGGCGACAGCCCGGAAGACAGCGCCGATATCGAGCGCTGGTGCGTCGGCATCGCCCTCGATTTGCCGCTCGGGCAGATCTACTGGACGCAAAAGGGACCGCCTGATGCCGGCCTCGGCCGCATCCTGCGCGCCGGCATCGATATTCCCGAAGGCGAGACGGCCACGAGACGCAGCGATATCGAGACCCTGCTCGACAAGCTGCCGGAGCCGATCGACATCGAGCTCGATCTCGCCACCCGCACCATTTACTGGACCGACCGCGGCAATCTTCCGCGCGGCAATACCGTCAACCGCGCCAGCATGGATGACCTCGCTGCTACCTCAGAAGTCGTCCTCGAAGGCCTGGACGAAGGCATCGGCCTGTCGCTCGACCTGCCGAACAATCGCATGTTCTTCACCGATATCGGCGGCAATCTCTATTCGGCTGATCTCGATGGCTCGGGCGAGCGCGAACTTCTGCACCACGCCGGCTCCTTCACCGGCATCGTCTACGCGGAAATCTGATCCCCCGACTGCACCAGCGCGACCGTAGACACGCAAAAGAGCGTGTCTACGGCGTATCCTCTTCCACAATCATCCGCTCCAGGTTCCGATTGAGCCGCCGCATCAATTGCAGCAGCGTCTGAACCTCATTCTCGCTGAACCCCGCCAGAACTCTCTCCCGTCCCTCGTCCAGCGCGTCGCGGGCAGCGGGAAGTCTCGCCAGAGCCGCCTCGGTCAAGGACACGAGGCTGCTGCGCCCGTCTGCGGGGTCGGGCGTACGTTGGATCAGCCCATCGCGCTCCATGCGGGCCAGCATCTGCGCCATCGACGGCTGCTCGATCTTGGCAAATTTCGCCAATTCCTTCTGCGACATCTGCGCTCCGTTGCGCAGCAGGTAGAGCACCGGCAGCTGGCCAATATTGAAGCCCAGCGCTTTCACCCGGCGCTCGCCCAGCCGCGCAAGGCTGCGCGACGCCATGTTGATGAGCGGAGCCGGATTCTCGAACAAGTCCCAATCGGTCATATTTTCGTCACTTGAATAGGTGCCTATATTAATCTACATAGGTACCTATCTACAGAAAGAAGAGAATTTTGTCCATGACATCTCAACCCCGCATCGCCATCATCGGCGCTGGCCCCGGCGGCCTGACACTCGCCCGCATTCTTCATCGCGGCGGACTGACACCCATCGTCTTCGAACGCGAGGAGCACGCACTTGCCCGGCCGCAGGGCGGTACGCTCGATCTCCACGTCGAGTCCGGCCAGCTGGCGCTGCGCCAAGCCGGTCTCTACGAAGAATTTCTGCAGATCGCCCGCTACGAAGATCAGGGAAGTCGGCTCTACGACAAGGACGGCACGCTGCTATTTGCCGATGACGACGCCGATGAATCCGACAGGCCCGAAGTGGACCGCACGGCACTGCGCCAGATCCTGCTCGCCTCTCTGCCGGCAGACATCATCCGTTGGAACCACGGCCTGCGCGAGGTGCGCCCTCGCGACGACGGCACCTACGACCTCGTCTTCGAAAACGCAACGATCGGCCCCTTCGATCTCGTCGTCGGCGCCGATGGCAGCTGGTCCAAGGTAAGGCCGCTGGTCTCGCACTATCGCCCACAATATAGCGGCATCAGCTTCATCGAATTCGGTATCGACAACGTCGACGCCAGCCATCCCGATCTGGCAGCCCTTATCGGCCGCGGCAAGATCGGCATCGAGGCTGATGGGCGCGGTATGATCGTGCAGCGCAACGGCAATTCCCACATCAGGGGCTACGCGATTTTCCGCGTACCGGCCGATTGGGCCGACAAGGCCTTCGACTTCGCCACGCCGGCAACGGCCCGCGTGCAATTGGCCGCGGAATTCAAGGGTTGGGCGCCAAAGATCGTCGCCCTCATCCACGCGAGCAACGACCATATCGTTTCCAGGCCGATCTATGCGCTGCCGGTCGGGCATCGCTGGAACAATCGCACCGGCATCACCCTCCTCGGCGACGCCGCGCATGTAATGTCGCCCTTCGGCGGCGAAGGCGTGAATGCGGCTATGCTGGACGCAGCTGAACTCGGCCGACAGCTTCTCGAAAGTGATGATTGGAAGAATGCCGTCAAAGCCTATGAAGCCGAGATGTTCGAACGCGTCATCGAGCCGGCCGAACATGCAGCCGAGGCTGTCGCCACCGAGCTGTCCCATCTCGGGGCGGAACTGTCGCTCCAGCATTACAGGGCGCATCTCGAAGCCCGCCAGCAAGGTGCTGCGGCATAGCCTCAATAAAAAAGCGGGCCGGTACGGCCCGCTTTGGCTTGTTTCATGGGGATAGAAATTATCCTCAGCTACCCTTGCGCACGCCGTCGAGCAGATGCGGCAACGTCTTGACGCCATCGTCGCGCAGCTCTGTCGGCAGCAGACCCTCCGGCAAATCCTGATAGGAGACCGGGCGCAGGAAGCGGCGGATGGCGAGCGTGCCGACCGAGGTCGTGCGGCTGTCCGATGTCGCCGGGAACGGTCCGCCATGCACCATGGCATGGGAAACTTCCACACCGGTCGGCCAGCCGTTGGCAAGAATGCGCCCGGCCTTGCGTTCCAGCACCGGCAGCAATCTTGCGGCAACGGCATGGTCGCCAGCCTCGATCTGCAGCGTGGCAGTCAATTGGCCCTCGAGCTTTTCGGCAACCGCGATCATCTGATCGATATCCTTACAGCGCACCAGCAGGCTTGCCGCGCCGAAAACTTCATGTCCCAGGCGCTCATCTGCCAGGAACTGCTCGACATCGGTCTCGAAGAAGATGCCGGGGCTGCGGTTGACGCCTTCTGCCGGCGCGCCATGGGCAACCGTCTTGACTGCCTCATGATCCGCAAGAGCGGCAACGCCCTTGTCGAAAGCGGCGTGAATGCCCGGCGTCAGCATCGGCGCCGGCGCGCGTCCGGTGAGCGCATTGCTGGCGGCCTGGACGAACCGATCGAGATCCGGGCCATCGATGGCAAAGACCAGACCGGGATTGGTGCAGAACTGGCCGGCGCCGAGAGTCAGGGAATCGATGAAGCCCGTTCCGATGGCCTCTGCCCGCGCTGCAAGTGCGGCCGGAAACAGGAAGACAGGATTGACGCTGCTCATCTCGGCATAGACCGGGATCGGTTCCGGCCGTGCAGCCGCGATAGCGCCCAGCGCCAGACCGCCGCCACGCGAGCCGGTGAAGCCGACGGCCTTGATACGCGGATCGCGCACCAGCGCCGCGCCGGTCTCGTTGGCGCCGGTCAGCAGCGAGAACGTGCCTTCAGGCAGGCCGCAGGCCGCAACGGCAGCGCGGATAGCGCGTCCCACAAGTTCGCCCGTGCCCGGATGGGCAAGGTGTCCCTTGACGACGACAGGGCAACCGGCAGCAAGCGCGGATGCGGTGTCACCACCGGCAACGGAGAAGGCGAGCGGGAAGTTGCTCGCGCCGAAGACGGCGACAGGTCCGAGCGGAATCTGGCGCAGGCGCAGGTCAGGCCGCGGCAGCGGCTTGCGCTCCGGCAACGCCGGATCGACACGCAAATCCAGCCATTCGCCGGAGCGAACCACCTGCGCAAACAGCCGGAGCTGGCCGACGGTGCGGCCGCGCTCGCCCTGCAGGCGGGCTACTGGCAGACCGGTTTCCTCGGTCGCCCGTTCGATCAGCGCATCGCCGATCTCAATGATATTGTCGGCAATCTTTTCGAGAAATGCAGCGCGCACTTCAGGGCTCGTAGCACGGTAGACATCGAAAGCCTCGGCGGCCAGTTCGCAGGCCCGTGCGACCTCTGCCTCGCTGGCGATAGCAAAAGCCGGCTCCAGATTGGCGCCGGTTGCCGGGTTGATGGCACGCGCGGTTTTGTTGTCACCGGTGGATTCTGCGCCGATCAGCAAATCGCCGCTAATCTCGAAAGACTGTGTCATGAATATTCCTTGATGAAATCGAAGCACCGCAAGGTGCACTCGCAAAAGCAGATAGCAGGATGGGATGACAGATGTAAGATGATAATCGTCATCTAATTATCAAGGCTGAATCCACAAGATTGCAGCGTCAGCGGCCCTTGAGCGCAACCTCGTTGCGAAGGAAGTCAACGAATTCATCCCCGTATGGCGTTGTGGTCTCTTTCGTGCCAATTTAACAGCCATCCGAAAGACCGAGTGCGGCCAAGTCCCCATGTTCCTTGCACTTCTCGATAACCCGATCGCCCAGTTCTGCGTGCTGGTGGTTATCGGCACATTCGTTAGCCGCATCATGCTACGGCATCAGCGCGCCGGTCGTTTGATCGGGCAAGTCGTCTTTTTCGTCAGCCTGACCGTACTTCTGCTCTATCACGGCATCGTCCCCTACGAGCCGAGTCCACCACAGGACTCGGTGACGCTGCGCAGCTTCACGGGGTTCGCCAAGATCATCTGGTGGATCAATGGTGCCTGGGTGCTGATTGCCTGCGTGCGCCTGTTCCTGATTTTCGAGCGCAAGCCCCGCGAGGGCCGGCTCGTGCAGGATCTGATCGTCGGCATCATCTATCTCGGCGCGATCCTTTCCATCGTCGGCGATGTCTTCAGCGTTCCGGTGGGCACGCTGATCGCCACCTCCGGCGTCTTCGCCATCATCCTCGGCCTGGCACTGCAGAGTACGTTAAGCGATGTCTTCTCCGGCATCGCGCTCAATCTCGGGCGGCCCTATTCGGTCGGTGACTGGATCGTGCTTGAGAACGATATCCAGGGCCGTGTCGTCGAAACCAACTGGCGGGCGACGCAGCTCCTGAACGGCACCAACGATCTTGTGGTGATCCCGAACAGCGTGCTTGCCAAGACCCGGCTGACCAATCTCTCCTCTCCCGACGAAAGTCACGGCGCTACGGTCACCGTCCGCATTCAGCCAACCACCTTGCCGCGGATCGTCGCCGATCTCATGCAGAACGTGCTGATCAGCTGCAACTCGATCCAGAAGACGCCGGAGCCCAGCGTCGCCATCAATTCCATCGACGGGCAGGCAATCGAGCTGCAGCTTTCGTTCCGCGTGCGGGACATATCCCTGATAACGGCCGCAAAGAACGAGATCTACGATCTCCTCTACCGCCACTCGAAGGCGGCGGGCCTGAAACTTGCAGGCCCGCCCGGTACGATCACGCTCCCAACGGAACACAAGGCGGAAACGCCGGGCGAGCAGCAGCATGCTCCCGGAACCCCGTGGCGGCTGGTCAGCAACATCCCGCTCTTCTCATCGTTGACAGAAGACGAGAAGGAGCACCTGGCATCGCGCATGCAACGCCACACCTATCGCAAGGACGCAATCATTGCCGAACAGGACGCCCAGCTTCGCGCACTGACGATCGTGCGCTCGGGCGTCGTCAGTATCACCCGCCACGAAGGACATCGCCAGATCGAACTGACGCGTCTAGCTCCCGGCGATTACTTCGGCGAGAACGGGCTGTTGATGGGAACAGGCGAAGTCGGGACGGTCCGCGCCCTGACCTTCGTCGTCACCTACGAGATTGGCCAGGAGTGCCTGGCGCCGCTGCTGCATGACAGACCGGCGCTTGCCGAGGAGCTTGGCGCCATCATGGCGAAGCGCATCGAGGCCGAGCAACACCTGTTCTCCAACGCCGATCTGCTGGTCCACGGCGCCCCCGTCAGTTCGCTGAGTTCACGCATCAAGCATCTCTTCCAGCTGCAGCAGCACGACTAGGGCACTAGGCCGCGTCTGCCGTCTTATCCCGCTGAGCAGCGGCAAAGAGATTGTGCCCGATGGTGCGGGCGGTATCGAGATGGGACGCCACATCCTGCGCTTCCGTCAGAAGCAGCTCGGACGTCGCGACAGATGCGCCGCAATAGCCGAAAATTCCATGATCGATCTGCGTCTTCATGGCGCCGAAATAACCATGGCGCGCATAGGTGCGCATGGTGGCTCCGCCGATGGCAATCAGATGGACACGAAGATGCCCCAGCTTTTTGATCGACTTGTCACCGGGCATCTCGTCATAAGCCCAGCCGTTGGTGAACACCCGATCGATCCATCCTTTGAGAAGTCCCGGCATCGACCACCAATAGACGGGATAGACGAGCACCAGCGCATCGGCGCGGTCGATCCTCGCCTGTTCGGCAGCGACATCCGCAGGCGCCGACGCCTCCCTGAGATGAAGGGCAATATCGGCAGCACTGAACCTCGGATCGAACGCTTCGGCGGTAAGGTCGGCGATCTCGAATGTGTCGTCCGAACCGATCACGCCCTCGGCGACATGCGCCGCGATGCTGTGACTGAGTGACTTCGGATCGGGATGCGCGACAACGATGAGTGCATGCATATGAAAAACTCCTATGAGCCAATTGCAGAAGGCTACTTAGCCTTATATACTTTTAGTAAGTTACTTTTGGTATATAGTGATGTCAACCGCAGAAGACAAAAATTACACGGCCGGTTCACGGCCACGCAGCCGCCTGTCGCGCGAGGATCGGTATCGACAGCTCATAGAGGTCGCCTGGCGGATCGTGGGGGAAGAGGGCACGGAAGCTCTGACGCTGGGAAGGCTTTCAGAGCGAGCCGGCGTGACGAAGCCTGTCGTCTATGMCCACTYCGCCMCCCGCCCCGGCTTGCTGGCAGCGCTCTACCGAGAGTTCGACAACCGCCAGAATTCCGTGATGGATGGAGCGCTTCAGGCGAGCGCACAGACCCTGATCGATAAGGCAATGGTCATCTCGACCTCCTATGTCGATTGCGTGCTGCTGCAGGGCCGCGAGATACCAGGCATCATCGCCGCACTCGCGGGCTCCCCGGAGCTCGAAGCGATCAAGCGCGAGTACGAGACGGCATTCATCGAGAAGTGCCGGGCCACACTCGCGCCTTTCGCCAGCAACCGCTCCATCGCGACGGCCGGCCTTTGGGCGATGCTGGGTGCGGCCGAATCCTTGTCCTATGCCGCCAGCAAGGGGGACATTACCCCGCAGCAGGCAAAGGAGGAACTCTTCGAGACCATCAAAGGGATGGTCGCGAGAAATGCATGAAACTCAATCCCGCGGCGTGGTTGCGCCAATGCCTGAGCCCGGCTAGTTCGACTTCACCGCCGGCTGAGCCTGAGGCTGCGAGGCGAAGAACGCCCTGGCATCCCCGGTGAACTGTTCGCGCGAGGCCGGCCGGGTGTAGAACATGTGGCCGCCACGGTAGAGCTTCAGCGCCACCCGATCGGCAAGGGATGGGGGCATATGGTCGAGCACATATTTGTTGACGCCGAAGGGAATGACGAGATCGCTATAGCCTTGGCCGATCATAAGCCGGAAGGATGGCGATAGCGATAGCAATTCCTTGAGATCGTCGGTGACGCCGGCGCTGAGGCGCGAGCCGCCATTGTTCCGCCCGCCCCATTTCCATTGTCTGTTCACCGATGACGACAGCAGCGTGTAGGTCATATCGGTGTGGAAGCCGAGTTCATCGCGCGCATAGCTCGAGAACGCACCGCCATAGGCACGGACGAAACCATCGAGGATCGGGTCGCCGCCATGCTCGGACTCCGACTGCGGATAGGGGTCTGGCGCCAGAAAGGACGCATCATAGGCGCTCGCCACCTTGCCGCCGCTACCATCGGACTGTTTCCGATAGACGCTGCCGAGAAAGCCCTGGTTCCTGACAACGACTTCCTCCGGGATACCGGTCAGCTTTGCCACCCGACCGTAGAAGGCCCGGCCGGCATCGCCTGAAGGCGGCGGGCCAGCCAAGGCAGGCAGATATTCGTTCAGGGCGAACGCCTGAGCATCCTCGACCGCCTTATCGTTGAAGGCATTTTGCCGCTCCAGCTCGGCTGCGGCCAGCGAAGGCAGCTCCAGGGCAGCGCCGAGCGCATCGTCGCTGCCGCCGAAGACATATCGGCCCTCGAGCAAGGGCGAGAGCATGACGATGCCCGAGATCAAGATGCCTTGATCCTCACGCAGGCTGTTGGCGACCTTGACCGAGCGAAACCCACCATAGCTTTCGCCTAGAATATATTTCGGCGACGCGGCGCGGCCATTATGGCTGACGTAAAGAGCGATCGCCTTGGATAGGCTTTCGGCATCGCTGTCCACCGCATAGAAGTCATTCTGGTCATCCGGCTTCACCGTCCGGCTCCAGCCCGTGCCTATCGGATCGATCAGCACGAGATCGGTGAAATCGAGCCAGCTTTGTGGATTATCGACCAGCTTGGCATTGGCGCCGTCGCGGCCATCGGGACCGAAATCGACGATGCGTGGGCCGACAAGACCGAGATTGAGGAAAGCCGACGCAGCCCCCGGTCCACCATTGAAGATGAAGGTGACGGGCCGGCCGACATCGCGATTCTTCGCCACATAGGCGGTATAGAAGATCGCCGCGCTGCGCTGGCCATCCTGCCCGAAGAGATCGAGCGTGCCGGCCGTCGCCGTATAGGCAATGCTCTTGCCACCGGCATTCAGCACATGGTCGCTCACCGCATCGGGCGGCAGCAGCGACAGCACACCACCGTTACCGGGAGCAGCATGTGGCTGCTCGGGCGCCGCCGCAAAAGCCGGCGTCGACATCAGCGAAAGTGCCAATAGAAGGCCGGGAACCGTCTGGCGAAAAGACATCAAGGCATATCCTCCAAAGGTCCGGCCCATAGCCATTATTGCTGGCGATACTATGTCACGGCAGACGGACACGGAAACTCAAGAGATGTTGATCGGCGATCCGCCGGTCGCATCACTTTCAGCGAAGGCTGCTATTGAGCACCTGCCGGCCATTTGCCAAGGTGGCCGCTGCGCGGGGAAGACAATCAGACAACAAGCATCGCAAGGGATACGACGATGAAACAGGACATCGACATCAAGACAGCCGACGGCGTTGTCAAGGCCGCACTCTTCCGCCCCGATAACGGAGCTACGGCCGAGCATGGCGTGATCTTCTACATGGATGCCATGGGTCCACGCGATTCACTTTACGGCATGGCGCAACGGCTAGCCGATGCCGGCCATATCGTGCTGCTTCCGGATCTGTTCTACCGGTTCGGCGCCTATGGTCCCTTCGACGGCAGTGCCTTCGGCAACCCGACATCTCGTGAAGCCATTATGACGATGCTGCGTGGCACGACGCAGGAAATGACCAAAGCCGATAGCGCCGCCTTCCTTGATGCTCTGTCGGCTGCCGGCGCCAAGGGTGCGGTCGGCGCGGTCGGATATTGCATGGGCGGCGGCCGCGCCCTGACTGCGGCTGCTGCCTATCCCGACCGTATCGCCGCGGCCGCCAGCTTCCACGGCGGCAATCTCGCCAGCGACGCGGAAGACAGCCCACACCGCCTTGCAGCCGATATCAAGGCACGCGTCTATGTCGGCGTCGCCGGTGTCGACAACAGCTTCCCGGCGGAACAATCGGCCCGCCTTGCCGAAGCACTTCGCACCGGCGGCGTCGACCACATCGTCGAAAACTATGTCGGCATGGCGCATGGATGGACAGTGCCCGACCACCATGGCGTTTACAACGAGACTGGCGCCGAAAGGCACTGGAAGCGCCTTCTCAATCTATTCGACGAAGCCCTGGCTTAAACATCGTCATCCCGCTCTCTCGATCGAAAGCGGGATGCTTCCTCCAATCGACTACTGAATCAGAACTTGATCCTGTCGATACTGGTCAGCGTCGTCTTCTGCGAGACACCGGGCGCATTGACCATGTGCCAGGCCACATATTGCTCGGCATAGGGCTCGGTGGACGACATGCCGTCGACGGGCAGAATGATGTTCATACCGTTCAAGGCTGCGTCCGTCGCCGTATCGAGAACGGCGCCTTCCGAGGCCGTGCCTGTCACGATGACGGTCTTGATGCCCTTGTCGGCCAGGATGCTGCGCAGATTGGTGCCGATGAACTTGTCGGGACCGGATTTTACGACCGGCTCGCTCGCGAGCGGGGCCAGGACCGTTGCGATATCCTGCGCCTCGCCGGCGCCACCCAGGCTGAAAACCACGAGCACATCTTTGGCACGCGCCTGATCGAGCAAGGTTTTGACCTTCGGCAGGGAGGCCAGGCAACGCGGCTTGGTTTTCTCGTTGCACGGCCCCTTGGTCGGGTCTTGTGCACCATTAAAATCGAGCACCAGCAAGGCGGTCGTCTTCAGATCGACCGTGACCGGCTTTAGCTCCGGTGCCGCCGGTGGCTTCACCTTGGCCCAGTCGTCGATGATCGTCTCCGCCGCCGCCGGTGACGTCAGTGCGGGGCTGTTGGTCACGCCAAGTACTGCAAAAACCGCACCGAACACAAAGCCTGCTTTCCGCATCCTGACACTTGTCGTTCGCATCAAGTTTCTCTCCTGCATCAGCGTTCCCATGGATTGACGATGGTGCAAAACAGATAGGCCAGAAACCGCGACAGGGTAACGAAACTCTTCGTGATATCGGGGGCCGCACGAGATATAGCCGCAGCCCTGGACGGCTCAACGATGTGGTTTAGCCGCCTGCCCTGTCCACTGGCTCGCCGGCATCTCCGTCGCCGCCGCGCAGCTTTTCAAGCAGGCCCTGCAAGGCCTGCCTGATCGCCTCGATCTCTTCCGATCCGGCCATGTCTGACCAGCGCCGGTCCACCAGCCGGCCGGCTGCCATCGCGACCGGTCGCACACCCTTGCCGCGCTCGGTCAGGAAAACCAGCCGCGCGCGCCGGTCGTTCGGATCCGGCCGGCGCTCGACATAACCCAGGCGCTCAAGCTCCTCCACCGCCTGCGTCATCGTCTGCTTGCGCACGTGAGCAAGCCGCGTCAGCTCGCTCACCTGGATTCCCTCCGGACGCGCAAATGTGAAGACATTGGAATGCGACGGCCGAATATCGGCAAAGCCGGCCTCTTCCAAGGCAGCATCGACATCCTGAGCGTAGTGCTGGTGAACCAGCCGCAATAGCAGGCCAAGCGACAGCTGGGCGGGAGCATCATTTTCCATATAGACAGGTACCTGACCATTATGATAATAGACAGGTACCTTACCATTTCTTTTCAGAAGAGGATACCCACATGCCCATGGTCAACGTGCTGGATTCGACAATTTTCTACGAAGATGCGGGAACTGGAGCGCCCTTCGTGTTCCTGCACGGCAATCCCACCTCGTCGCACATATGGCGAAATGTCTCCCCTCACATTGCCACGTCAGTCCGCCGCCTTGCGCCGGATCTCATCGGCATGGGCCGCTCGGGCAAGCCCGATATCGCCTATAGTTTTACCGATCATGCCCGCTATCTCGATGCATGGTTCGATGCGCTGGCGCTCGACGATGTCGTGCTGGTCGGCCATGACTGGGGCGGAGCCCTCGCCTTCGACTGGGCGGCACGCCACCCCGAACGCGTGCGTGGCATCGCCTTTTTGGAAGCGATCGTTCGGCCGATGACCTGGGACGACTTTCCGGGTGCACGCCCGCGCTTTGAAGCGCTCCGGTCACCCGGTATTGGTGAAACCAAGGTACTGGACGAGAATTTCTTCATCGAGCAGGCACTGAAGCTCACCGTTCTCAATGGCCTTAGCGAAGAGGATCATGCCGTCTACGCAGCCCCCTATCCGACGCGCGAAAGCCGCCGACCACTACTTGCCTGGCCGCGCTCGATGCCGATCGAAGGCGAACCGGCCGATGTAATCGAGCGCATCGAAGCTTACGACGCCTGGCTCGCGAAAAGCACCGAAGTTCCTAAGCTGCTGCTGACCTTCGACGGCCCGGCCGAAACATTGTTGATCGGTGAGACGATGACGGCCTGGTGCCGGGCGAATATAGCCAATCTGGAGATTCGGAATTGCGGACCTGCCCGGCACAACGCACCGGAAGATCAGCCCCAGGCCATCGCCGCTGCGATTTCCGGCTGGGCGGATCGCCACACCCTGTCGAAGTGAGGCATGCGGCCTTTCGAGCGGTCAGTTTCCGCCACCTTTGCTCGATAGCAAAGTGCCGGAGACAATCCGCCGTTGACAAAAACCTGCCAGCCCATAATCTGCGCCTAAGCCTTTGCGATCGCCCATTTTTCTTTCGGAGATCAGGATATGCCGGCGAATTGCATGCGACGATTGGTTCTGGCAGGCATTGTGCTCGGCATATCCGCCTACACGGCTGCAGCCGCGCAGACGCTCGACCTCATCGCGCAGAAGGGCACGATCCGGATCGGCTATATCAGCGACGAGGCTCCCTTCTCCTTCAAGAAGAAGGATGGCAACCCGACGGGCTATGCCATCGATCTCTGCGGGAAAATAGCCGATGCCGTGGGAGCCAAGGTCGCCAATCTGAAGCGTGATTATGTCGAAACCACCCTCGCCGATGGCTTCGATGCAGTGAAAAGCGGCCAGGTCGACCTTCTCTGTGGTGCCCTCACCATCAATCTCGGCCGGCGCCAGAACGTCGATTTTTCCCAACCGATCTTCCTGACTGGCGCGAGCGCCTTGTTGCGCAAGGATTCGCCCGACTATCTGAAAGTGCTTTTCCTCGACAAGATGCCGACGCAGGTTTCCGCCAGGCAAGCGCCCGCGACGAGCACGATCGGCGTTCGCGCCGACACGACGACGGGTGCGACGCTGCGGGAAGCACTCGGCCCCGATATACCGAAAACACGGATCGCCGATTTCGCCACGCATCAGGACGGCCTGACCGCGCTCGAAGACCATAAGATCGACGCCTATTTTGCCGACCGCGCGCTGCTTTTCGATCTGGCAACCCATGCCCACAAGCCGGCTGCGCTTGTGATAGGCAACCGTCTCTTCACGCATGAGCCCTATGGCATCGCGCTTAGGAAAGATGATTCCGCTTTCCGCCTGCTGGTCGATCAGACCCTGACCGAAACATTCCAATCGGATGATTTCAGCAAATTGCTCACAAGCTATTTTGGTGAAGAAGGCCCGCTTTTGCGTCGCGAGATCATGATGCAATCCATTCCGCAATAGGGCGGCCGATACGGGCCTAAAAGCGTGCCATCGCCTTTTGCGACATCCTCGCCCCATGCTTACGATGGCAAAATCCCACGCTTCTCAAGCTGGGCGGTCTGGTGGTCGTCGTGCAAGCATCTTGAATATGTCGTAGACAGGCTCTGGTCGCCGCCGCGCACATCATAAAATCCGCTTTCAGTATCAATCAGGGTCGCACGCAATGGCAGTATTTCCTCAAAAGGCGAAGGTCGTCATCATCGGGCTCGGCGGTATCGTCGGCGCATCGATCGCTCATCATCTGATCGAGCGCGGCTGGGATGATATTGTCGGCATCGACAAATCAGGCATCCCCACGGATATCGGCTCGACGGCGCACGCCTCCGACTTCTGCTACACGACCAGCCATGACTTCCTCTCCTGCTGGACGACCCTTTATTCCATCGATTTCTACGATAAGCTCGGCCACTATGCCCGCGTCGGCGGCCTCGAAGTCGCCCGCGTCGGCGACGACGATCGCATGGCGGAAATCAAGCGCAAGGTGACTTCGGGCAAGGCCTTCGGCACGCGCGTGAGCTTGATCGAACCCTCCGAGATCAAGGAGAAATTCCCGCTGATCGAGGAAAGCATGGTGCAGGGCGGCATGTGGGACCCGGATGCCGGCCTTGTCATCCCCCGCTCGCAGACCGTTGCCGGCAAGCTGATCGATCAAGGCGAGAAGAGCGGCAAGCTGCAATCCTTCGCCAACACGCCGGCCCAGTCGCTCATTGTCAAGGACGGCCGTATCGCCGGTGTCGTCACCCATCGCGGTACGATCGAGGCGGAATATGTCATCGTCTGCGCCGGACTCTGGGGCCGCCTGATCGCCGAAATGGTTGGCGAGGATCTGCCGGTCATGCCAGTCGACCATCCGCTGACCTTCTTCGGCCCCTACAATGAATTCGCCAATACCGGCAAGGAAATCGGCTTCCCGCTGATGCGCGACCAGGGCAACTCCGCCTATATGCGCGACACCGGCGACCCGAAGACCGCCGAAGGCGGCCAGATCGAATGGGGTTACTACGAAGAGAAGAACCCGCGCCTCTGCCATCCGCGCGACCTGCTCGAAAAGCATGAGGCTCGCCTCTCTCCCTCGCAGCGCGATCTCGACATGGAGCAGATCATCGAGCCGCTGGAACGCGCCATGGAACTGACGCCGATCCTCGGCGAACTCGGCTACAATGAAGGCCATTCCTTCAATGGCTTGCTGCAGGTGACGACCGATGGCGGTCCGTCCGTCGGCGAAAGCCAGAAGGTTCGCGGTCTCTGGTATTGCGTCGCCATCTGGGTCAAGGACGGCCCCGGCTTCGGCAAGCTTGTCGCCGACTGGATGACTGACGGCCGCACGCCGATCGACCACAACAGGATCGATTATTCCCGTTTCTACCCGCATATGCTGGAAGAAAAGTTCATCGAGGGTCGCTGCACCGAGGCCGCGCAGAAGATCTACAATCCCGCCGTCCATCCGCGCGAACCCTATGCGACCGGCCGCAACATCCGCCGCTCGCCCTTCTATGAGCGCGAAAAGGAGCTCGGCGGCTACTTCATGGAGCTCGGCGGCTGGGAACGCGCGCACGGCTATGCCGCAAACGAGCACCTGCTCGAAAAATACGGCGACCGCATCCCGGTACGCGCAAACGAATGGGACAACCGCCATTTCTGGCGCGTCTCCAATGCCGAACATTTGGCTCTCAGCGAAGATTGCGGCATCATCAACCTCTCGCATTTCGCCATGTATGACATAGAAGGTCCCGATCATGTCGAGCTGCTGGAATGGCTCTGCGCGGCCAAGATCGGCGGCGATGCCAATATCGGCAAGGGTATCTACACCCACTTCCTCGACGACGAAGGCATGGTGCGCGCCGACTTCACCGTCATCCGCATGGCCGATCGCTGCCGCCTGATCGACGGCGCCGATGCCGGCCCGCGCGATTTCCACTACATGCGCCGCGTTGCCGAAGACAAGGGTTTCAACGTCACCATCACCGACGTCACCGAACGCTATGTCACGATCGGTATCTGGGGGCCGAACGCCCGCACCAACCTGCAGAAAGTGGTCGAAAACCCGGAAAACCTCTCACACGAGAACTTCCCCTTCGCCGCGATCAAGCAGATCCGCATCGCTGGCAAGAACGTCACCGCATTCCGCATTTCCTACGTCGGCGAACAGGGTTGGGAATTGCACATGGCCTATGGCGACGCGTTGGCCGTCTGGGACGCGCTGCGCTCGACAGGCGCCATCGCTGTGGGTGTCGAAACCTATGCCAAC
>BFBZ01000965.1_pt1 | contig 21495 bp, 20 predicted proteins | sample 1888401 | NCBI WGS metagenome assembly BFBZ01 (sample SAMD00112614, study PRJDB3348) | symbiont metagenome | host: Chara braunii | reverse complement strand
CGTGTTCCGGGGTCGTGTGGGCCGCGTCGGCCAGGGCGGCGCGCCAGACGCGGAACGCGTCGTTGCGGAGGCCGGTCCAGTCGACCGCGCACAGCACCACCGGCTTGTCGCCGCCGAGGAGCACGACCCCCAGTGCCTTCAGCGGGTCATCGACCCCGCGCACCGGCGCGATCCACCCGCCACACAGGGGGTGATCTTCAGGGGGTGTTACATCGCACTCGAACGTCGCGAGGTGGAGCGGGGGCATGAGCACGTCACTACCGAGGCCGCGAAGAGCGTCCAGAAGACCTGCATTATGCCACTCTCGATATCCGTTGTCTCCAGTCTTCTCCTCAACATTCCACAGCGGCCGTAGTGAAGAAAATGGGGGAGGGAGCTCCGAAGTACGTGCCGGTCAAGTTCGCAGCCGTATCCGACATTTTCCCACCGGGGGTTCTGAACCTGACACCCGTTCTGAGGGGGTCGTAGGGACAACTGGTGTCAGTGAATAATCCCGGTATTTCCGGGTTTTTATGCTCCAGCTACTTCAAGGATGTGGTGATCAAGAGGCTAAAAGCGGGGCGCTGAGCGACTCGAAACCTGGGCCAAGCCGCCTCAGTCACTCACTGCCGATTGGCCCTCAGCGCTTCGCCCGCAGGGCAAAGCGCCGGTGATACGCTCGTGGCGACCGAATGACGGCGACCGCCGGCGCGATCCGCCGGCCGCTGCGCCCAGCACACCCGAGTCGTGACCGGCCGAGTGAACCCCAGAAGGTTTGCACTTGACCGCTCAAGTCGCGATTATTACGTTGTTCTTCAAAGTTTCACCCGTTTGTGGGGACGTGCCGGTGATCGAAGTCCGGAACCTCGCCAAGAGCTATGCCTCGCGGGAGGTTCTGATCGACGTGTCGTTCCGCGTCGGCCCCGGTGAGGCGGCAGCCTACCTCGGACCGAACGGCGCGGGCAAATCGACCACGGTGAAGATCCTCGCCGGCCTGCTCCACCCCGACGCCGGCCGGGTGACAATCGGCGGGTTCGACGTCGCGACCGATCCCCTTGAGGCCAAGCGCCGGCTCGGGTACGTCCCCGACGACGCCCGGCTTTACGAATCGCTGACACCGGCCGAGTACCTCTCCCTCGTCGCGGAGTTGTATCACCTGCCCCGAGAACGGGCGGCCGAGCGCATCGCTCAAATGGCCGCGGCGTTCGCTCTCACCGGGGCCCTTGATCGGGCCATCGAGACGCTGTCCCGCGGCCAGCGTCAAAAGGTGCTGCTGATTGCGGCCATGATCCACGACCCCGACGTGCTGCTGCTCGACGAACCGCTGAACGGCCTCGACGTCGAAAGCGGGCTCGCACTGCGTCAGGTGATTGAAGGGTTGCTCCAGCGCGGAAAAACGATCCTGTTCTGCTCGCACATCCTCGAACTCATCGAGCGCCTCTGCGGCCGAACCATCGTGTTGCACCAAGGGCGGATCGTTGCCGACGGCGCGACGGCCGATCTGGTTCAGCGGTCGCGGGGCGGAACGCTGGAGGCGGTGTTCCGCGAGCTGACCCGACCCGAACAGGCCGACGAGGGCGCGCGAGCGTTCCTTCGGGCGTTCGACGCCGCTCCCCTGACGAAGCCCTGAACGCCCCCCGAACGGACTCGCCCACTCATGTGCGCCCGGTGGCTAACAAGAGCCGGAATCGACCCGCGCGGGTTCGTCGCGCTGCTGCGCGTGATGATCCTCATGGACCTGCGCGAGCAGCACTGGGCACAGGCCACCGCGACCAAACCGCACCACGCGATCAGCCCCCTGTTCCTCGTCGTCGGACAGTGCCTCACGGCCTCGGCGCTGACGAGTGCCCTGCTCTTCGCGCGCGTCGATGTGTTCTTTTTTGCTCTCGTGAACCTGTCGCTGTCGCTGCTGCTCATGGCGTCGGCCGTGGTCGTCGAGTTCCGCGAGATCGCCCTGAACCCGCGCGACCGCGGGGCCCTCGGGCACCTGCCCGTCGCGCCGCGCACCTACGCCGCCGCCCGGCTCGCGAACCTCCTGTTCTACTTCGCCCTCATGTATTGCGCGCTCAACGTGTTTCCGGTCATCGTGGGGGCCGGCGCGCGCGACGCGGGGTGGGCCTTCGCCCCCGCGTATGTGGTGGTGAGTCTGGGTGCGAGCCTGTTCCTGGTGGGCGCACTCGTTTTCGTTCTGGCCGTTGTGGAGGGTTCCGCGCTGGCCTTTCTCCGACTCGGTCTGAGCTGGTTGCAGATCGCCGCCGTATTGGTCGCCTTCTATGGCGGGCAGCTCGTCCTCCGCGACGGAACGGCCCGGCTCCAGGTGTGGGGCGCGTTCCCGCCCGACTGGCTGGCTCACTTTCCGGTGACCTGGCTGGCGCGGCTCGTTGAGGGGGCCGCCACGCGCCCGTCACTGGCACTCCTCCCCGCGCTGGCGGGCTGTGCGCTGGCGGGCATCGGCGGCGGAGTCGCGGCCCTCTGGCGGGTCGAGCGGCTCTGTCGGCGGGCCGGGGCGAGCGAACGAAGCGCCACCGTGGCGTGGCCGCTGCTGCCCCACCGATACGGGAGCCTGTCGGGCTACGGATCGGGCTGGCTGTGTCGCGGACCCGAGGAGCGGGCCGGGTTCTGGCTCGCGGTGACGTTCCTGCGCCGCGACGGCGGACTCACGGTGCGGTGCCTGTTCGCGTTCTCGTTCGCCCTGATTCCGGCGGCCGTGGGGATCGCGGCGGGTTCGTTCGGTGATCCGTGCCGAGAAGCCGACCCGGCGCAAACGATCTTTCCGCTCCTGACGTTTTTCGCAGTGCCGCTGGCCGCGCCGGCGCTGGTGTACCATCTGGCGTACTGTCGCGATAGCGCCGGCGGGTGGGTGCTGCGGGTCGCGCCGATCATCCGCCCCACGGCGCTCGCTCGGGGGGCCTGTACCGCGGCGCTCGTATGGGTGGTGGCGCCTCTGTGCTTCGTCCTCGCAGTTGGTGCCGGTTTCGCGTGGCGGGACCCGATCTCGGGACTGTTGCACGGTGCGCTCGCCTGGGGCCTGACCTGGGCCGCTCTCCGGGCGGCCCTGTGGCTGCTCCCGCCCCGACCGCCGTTCAGCGTGCCGCCGGTTCGCGGCCTGAGTTTGCGCGTACCGCCACTTCCCGTGGCGGCCATCGGTCTCGTGTTGAGCACACTGGCGACGGTTCATGCACTGTGCGCCCCATTTTCGGCCTACTGGGTGGCGATCTTTGCCGCGCTGCCGGCACTGGGCGCGGTCCTCGGTCGCCGAGCCGACCGGGCGGGAACGGAAACACGAGGAGCCGCCTGATGCGCGCGCGGCGGCTTTGGCTGCGATCGGTACCCGGGCAACTCGCCCTTTTCGGCGCGACGTTCGTCGGTGCGGTCGTTCTGGCCGTCGCGATCGTCTGCTTGCGCGGACCGCTCTTCGAGCGGTACGCCCGTGAAACGTACCCGCCGGCCGGCGCCTGGGCTCAAGAGGCCGCTCGCGGTCTCTCAGTGCCGGAGACCGCACTCGAACGGCTGGAAGACCTCCGGACGGCGACGACCGAACGGGTCAGGACGGCCCGCGAGACCCGAAAACAGGCACAGGATCTAGAAGAACTCTACGGACTCTGGGTGCTGAACCCCGATATCGACACCGACGGCTTGTTGACCGTTCGGATGACGCAATTTGTGCCCGATTGGGTCCTGGATCGTCTCCAGCGGACCCTGGCAGCGGGGACCCCCGAACAGCGGACCCGTGCCCTGCACTGGCTGAAACAGATTGCGCACCTGGAGCCGACGGCCGACCGGGTCCGGGTTCTGGCGACGCAAGCCCGGCGCCGCGCGGCCGACCGGGGCGAAGAACCGATCCGAAGTCTAGCGGAATCCGTCCTCGCGAGCGGGCGCCTCGCGGAGGGGCGGTGACGGACTCTCGACGCCCGGAGGGTGCACGGAATGGCCGACGACGATGACGGCAATGGTATCAAGGGGTGGCTGATCTTCATCCTGATCTTCGGGGTGGGGAACCTGATTCTGTACGCGACGACGGGCATCTTCTTGATCCCCATCCCGCGGCGCTGACGGAGCGGACCTTGGCGAGCGATACGACCCCACGGCGGCCCGGCTGGTTCGGGCCGCTGCGCCTGCCCGCACGCTGGACGCGCGGCTGGGTGCCCGGTTTCCGCGCCATCAGCGAGCGCTTGAGCGGGTGGCCGCGGTGGCTCGGTATCGCCGTCCTCATCGGAACCGGACCGGTGCTGATCGACATCGCTATCGGACGCGCCGCGAGTCACCTCCTGACGCCCCTTCTCGGCCTCCCACTGCTGCTCGCCGCCGCCGCCCGCGACCGGTTCCACCCCGCGCTGACGTGTTTGGCCCTGGTGTTCCTGTTCCACAGCGGCACCGTCATCGCTCTGGCGGCGGCGGCACCGGACGTACTCGCACCCGCACACCCGGGCGGATTGGGGTATTGGGAAGAGACGGAGAACTGGCTGCGAACCGGACGGAGCCGCGCGTATGATGTGGGTGCGTGGGCACCCGATCACCTCTGGCTCGCCGGAGTAATGGCGGCTTGGGGGKATCTGTCCCTGGGGCTGGTGCCGCTCCTTCAGGGGCTGCACGAACTCGACCTGATGAACTTTTACGTCGGGCGGCTGCTCGCCCGTTCTCGGGGGCCGTCGCCGGTCCTGCTGCTGGCGTGGCACCCGTGGTCCCTGTGCCGCGGGGTGGGCTTCCTGTTTCTGACGTTCGAGCTGGCGAGTCTGTCCCTGGCCCGGCTCACGGGGGTGCCGCTCAGCACGCCGCGCCGCCGGCTCGTCCGCTGGGCGCTGGGGGCCGCGTTCTTGCTTTTAGACGCCGGCATCAAGTGGTCGTGTTCCGAGCGGGTCCGAGAGGCCCTCGCCGGTCAACTGACCGGCTGATCCGAAACCGAGGTATTTGTCATGTCCAGCGGCCCCGGGTACACCGTCAACGATCTGGCCTATTATGGCGGCCTGATGCTCGGCTTGTCGGGCACGTATACGGTGCTGATGAATTGGGACGCGTATCACGAACTGCTCGACAAGTTGGACCTGCTGCCCTTTGCGCGGCTCGTCACGCTGGTCCTGTCCTTCATGGTCGGTGCGGTTCTCGGCGCCATCGCCTTGGCCGCCCTGCGCCGCTATCAGGAGGCCCAAAAAGCCGCCACCGAACGGCGCGCAGAAACCCGGGAGGACTACCGGAAAGACTACCACGAGGACCGCGGCGAACACGACCCGCACCGGTAGACCGCTACCGGGGAGCCGGCGTCCGGACCGGCTCCTCGTCCTGAGCGGCCGAGGCGCTCGGTCGCCCCAGGTACTCGCTGATCCGCTTCACGTCCTCGCGCAGCCCCGGGAGCGCCGCCGCGTCCGCCAGCGCCCGCTCGACGTCCTCCTCCGGACGCGCCGGGTAGCCACTCACGCGCGTACCTTCCTGGATGTCGTTGGTCACGCCGCTCCCGCTCACGAGAAAGGCGCCGGCCCCGATCCGCAGGTGATCGGCCACCCCGACCCGACTGGCTATCGTGACGTCGTCGCCGATGACGCACGAGCCCGCGATCCCCACCTGATTGCCCACAAGGTTGTTCTTGCCGATCTGGCAGTTGTGGCCGACTTGCACCAGATTGTCGATCTTGGTTCCCGCGCCGATCCGGGTGGGGCCAAAAGTGCCGCGGTCCACGGCGGAGCCGACCCCGATCTCGACGTCGTCCTGGATCTCCACGGACCCGAGTTGCGGCACCTTGACGTGCCGCCCCTGCTGGGTCCGGTAGCCGAACCCGTCGGCCCCGAGAACGGCGCCCGAGTGGACGATCACGCGGGCGCCGAGCACGCAATCGTCGTACATCACCACGCGCGGGTGGATGACGTTGTCGCGGCCGAGCTTACAGAAGCGCCCGATCACCGCTCCCGCGTGAATGACGGTGTTTTCACCGATCGTGCTCCCCTGTCCGATCACCACACACGGGCCGACCGACACCCCGGGACCGATGACAACACTCGGATCGATGTAGGCACTCGGATCGATCCGGACGGGCCGGTGTTGAGTGTCATGGTTGGTCACGAAACTGCTCCTCAGCGCCTGGTCTGGGGCCGGCACGGCCGGCGCGCCGTTGAAAGTAGCCGATTCGCCCCGTCGCGAGCAAGAGCATCCGAAACCGATCGGCCGGTCGGCCGGTCGAACTCATGCGCACTCGTGAATTCGTTCCGGTGTCGTACCGGCGCGATTCCGTATCACACGCCCGCGACCAGTCCCGCGATTCGGGCCACTTCTTCCGGGAGCGGCGTGCGCTTGTAGCGGTACACCCCGTTCCCGAAGGTGACCTCGTCCGCTTCGTCGGCGCGCATCTGCTCGGACACGCACAACACGAACTGACCGGGCACGCCTTTCGCGAGGTTTCTGTAATGCGTTTCGATGTCGCCCTTGCGCCAGAAGCCGAACACCTCCACGAACACTTCCTTGCCGGACCTCGCGTGGGTCATTTTGAAGTCCGGCACCCACACGCCGGTGGCCAACGGGATCGGGTGCGGATCGGTGTCCAGAATCCAGCCCTTCACCTTGGTGGAAAACGTGTCGGCGAACATCTGGAGTTCCGGCGGCGTGTAGACGCCGAAGTCCGGCGCGTGCGACCGGAGGCCGTCGAGCCCCGTGAGGTGAAACGTCTTCTCCTTTCGCTCCGCGCCCCAGCGGATGTTCGCCCGCAGGTCGAACGCCTTGCAGTGGAGCAGCGTCGGCAGGAACAGCGCGAGCTGGAGCCCGTACTTGTTCGTCGAGGAGAACAGCGAGAGCGGGCCGTCGAGGGTGATCTTGTAGCTGTTGCCCGGCGTTTCCTGGATCGTGCAGATCAGGCGGTGGAACTTGACGGCGCGGAACAGTTGCCGGAAGCGGGCCGGCGTCTCGGCGTACACGCGCACTTCCATCAGCGTGCAGCGGAGCAGGATCGCCTGGGCCAGCGCCACGTTGTAGCGGTTCAGCAGTTTCTCGGCGGTGATGTCGTCGAACGTGATGACGCGCTGCTCGTCCTTGAGGTCGGCGAACAGGCTGCGCTCGATCTGTTCCGGGGKGAGCGCGAGCGACAGTTCCTCAGCGACCTGCTTCAGCACCGACGAGCGATCCACCGGCCGGTTCGCCAAAGCGGCTTCGGCGCGGTGTGTCGCGGCCGCCTTGAAGATCGCTTCGCGCAACTGGTCCGGCGGGTGATCGGCCGCCACTTCAAACTCGCACCGGTCTTCGAGGAGTTTCGCCAGCCCTGCGGGGAGCAGCCCGCGGGGACCTTCCGGGATGAGATCGGCGAACTCGTCCCCGATCTCGCCGCGGGTGCGGCCGGGCGCCCCGCGGTACGCGAGCAGGAGCTGCTCCGCGAGCGCCAGCAGGCTCTCGTCGGCCGGCTCGACGTACAACGGGACGAGCTTGTTCTTCGCGTGCCGGACGCGAACCATCTTTCCAGTGAGCATGAATTGTTTCCCCGCGGTGGCCGCAGAGGACGCGGAGAGAAGACAAGACAGGGTGCGTTCACCACGGCCTTTCGTCTTCTCTCCGCGTCCTCTGCGGTCGCCGCGGGGAATCCCTTATTGGAATGCGCGGTGTTGCCGTCTCCGGTCCGAGACGAACTCCTCGGCGGTGTTTTTCGCGATCACCTCGTACAGGACCGCCTGTTTGTCGCCGTACTTGCGCAGGATGCGGCCGAGGCGCTGCACGTTCTCCGTCGCGCTCCCGGTGCCGGAAAGCACGATGCCCACGCCCGCGGCCGGCACGTCCACGCCTTCGTTGAGGACCTGGCACGTCACGACCGCGTTGAACGCGCCGGCGTGGAAGTTCGCGAGGATCGCCTTGCGCTCCTTCGGCTTCGTCTGATTGGTCATCGCGGGGATGAGGTAGCGGCGCGCGATCTCGTACACGGTCGCGTTGTCCGCGGTGAAGATCAGCACGCGGTCGTTCGCGTGCCGTTCGAGCAGCTCTTCGAGGAGCTTGAACTTCCCACTCGCGGCCTGCACGATCCGCTTCTGCTCGCGGTACGCGCGGAGCGCCTTCCACCCCTCGGGCGTCTTGCTGGCCTCAAACAGGAAGCGGCGGAACCCGTCCGGGCCGGAGAGCGAGATGTTGCGGTCCGCGACGAACTTGCGGTACTCCTCGCGACAGTTGCGGTAGCTCTCTTCTTCGTCCGGCGAGAGGTCGACGAACAAGCGGCGCGTCTCGTACGGCGCGAGGTGATCGCCGGCATCGTTGATGTCGAGCCGGTAAGAGATCGGGCCGATGAGTTGCGGGAACATTTGCTCGCCACCGTCGGCCCGTTCGGGTGTGGCCGTCAGGCCGAGGCGGAACGGCGCGAGACTCGCGTTCGCGGCCTCGGAGAACGACGGCCCCGGCAGGTGGTGGCACTCGTCGAAGACGATGAGGCCGTACCGGTTCGACCACTTTTCGAGGTGAATGTACGCCGAATCGTAAGTGGTGACGGTCAGCGGCTGGAAGCTGTGTTCGTCCCCGCCGACCATCCCCGCCGTCACGCCGAACGACTGCTCCAGTTCGCGCGCCCACTGTACCATGAGGTCGATCTTCGGCGTGACGATGATTGTGGGCCGGCTCACCTTCTCGATGCACAGGAACGCCACAAACGTCTTGCCGGTACCGGTGGGCATCACCACCACGCCGCGGCGCCCGCCCTTCATCCAGGCGTTGAGGGCGTGCGTTTGGTACTCGCGCGGGGTGCGTTCGGCGTTGAGCTTCCACCCGGCGGGCTCGTTCGCCCAGCCGCGGGCCGTGTCCTCATAAGGGACCTTTTCGCGGATCAGGTGTTCCACGATCGCGCGATAGTGCCTTCCCTGCGCCCGGTGAGCCGAGGTGCGCGGGTCGAACACCACGCCGGGCAGCGTGTCGAACGCGAMCCCCGGCGGGCCGCCGGTAACCAACACGGTCCCGCGGTCGTAAGCCAGCGAAACGGGATAATCGCTCATGTTCGGATTATGACGTGGGGACCGTCCGTTGCCTAGCGCAGCCTGGGTATCATCGAAACGACTTCCCGCAAATTTCGCGCGACGCGCGCGGGCCGTGCGGGGAGTAAAGGGCGGAGGGGCGTGAATGACCGGAACCCGACCGACGGAAATCCTGCGGCAATTGGAGCAGGCCGAAACCGACGCTGACGTGCTCGCGCGCGTCGTGGCGACTAAAGACGGGGCCGCGTTCGCGGAATTGGTCCGTCGGCACGCTGCGCTGGTACTGGGGGTGTGCCGTCGCGTAACCGGTCACTCACAGGACGCAGAGGACGCATTCCAGGCCACATTCCTGGTTCTGGCTCAGAAAGCGGGGACACTCCGAAACGTGGCGCTGTTGGGGAACTGGCTCTACGGCGTGGCGTTCCGGGTCGCGTCACGGGCGAAGCGGTCCGCGCGGCGCCGCCGGGCGCGGGAGGTCACGATGGCCGTGCTGCCCGAATCCGTCGCCCCACCGATTGCGCCGCAGGCTCCCGAGCTTTTGCCGGTGTTGGACGAAGAACTGGCCGGGCTGTCGGCGTGCTATCGAGACGCGATCGTGCTGTGCGACCTCCGCAATTTCTCGCGTGCAGAGGCGGCGTTCGCACTGGGCGTTCCTGAGGGTACACTCTCGAGCCGACTCGCGAACGGGCGGAAAGCGCTCGCATCCCGGCTCAGACGTCGCGGAATCGCGCTCTCCGCGGCGGCTCTTCCGATGGTGGTTGCGGAGGTGCAAGCCGCAACAGGCGCTCCGCTCGAACTGCTAACGAGAACGTGCGGGCTGGTGGCAGGATGGGCGGCCGGTGGCGCCGTGCCACACTCCGTTGCCCAACTCACTCAAGAAGGATCTGCTGTGCGCAAGTCGCTGATGCTCGGTGCGGTGATGGCGGTCGGGCTCGCCGGGGTTGTCTTAGCGACAACTCCTCAGGAGGAACCGCCTGCCGATCCGCCAAGGTCGCCACGCGTGGTTGAGAAACCGGCCGAGCAACTGCTCCCGAAGCAGGAACCCAAGAACGGCGAGAAGGTCGTCGCGTTCACGACCGCACCGAAACTTCAACGCGCATTCGACTTGCCCGTAGACTCGGGTCAGCTCAAGGCAATGTGGAACGCAAACGGAAGTCATCTCGCCGTGTTCGGGTGGCGTCCGCCCGAACTGTCCGGTGACAAGCCCCGCACAGGTGTGGTGATTTGCTCGCTCGCGAGCAAGTCTTCTTCGGTTGCCTTTCCCGACGAGGGGACCGAACTCGCGGGCTTCGCGCCTGACGGGCTCACTTATGTGACTGTGCTCCGTGAGCCCGAGTTAATCAGCGGCCGTCACCAACTCAATTTCTCCACTTTGCAGGAAACGCAAGAGAGACCAGGGTTCGTGAGTATCAATCTCAAAAGTACCGGTACTGTCGAACTCGAACTCCCGGAGATAAAGGATTACGTGTTCGCAGCCGATATGAAGACCTTCCGCACGGTTGCTTTGAAGAAGAGGTCAAACGGAGAGGCCACCGAGCGAGAGGTGCTGGAGGTCGATGCCCGTCGCGGCAAATCGGTGAAATCGCTCCTGACGTTCAATTCTCAAAAATACGCGATGTCGGCCGACGGGCAGCATTTTGCGGCACTCGACCCGAACGCCTCTCAGGTGACCGTGTTCGATCTCGACCGCGGTGTGAAGTTGTTCGACTGTTCCTTTCCGAAATATCCCGAAGAAGAGGAGACTCCGGGTTTAGAGAGATACATGGTGTTTTCTCCAGACGGTCGCCGTCTCGCAGTGTCGTGCGGCCGAGGGCGACTGTACATCGTGAGCGCGGACACCGGTAAGGTGATGCCACGGCTGGAAGGAGCCGCGTCCTACGATGCGGGGCTTCTGGCGGGGGCCTTTTCGGCTGACGGTCGGTTGCTAGCCGCCTCGGGAATGACACACAAGCAATTCGCGATGGAGCCGAAAAGGGACTTACTGGCACAAAGGGACTTACCGGCAGAGCGGTCATGGGAGATTGACGGTCCGTTCTCGGCCGTGTGGGATACGCAGACCGGTAAGATCTTAAAGACGTGGAATCACTATTCAGAAGTTGCGTTCTGCCCGACCCGCCCCGTACTCGCGATCTTTGAACGAAATGGCCAGTTCAAAACGCGCCTCGGCTTCTGGGACTTTGCCGCCGAAGTCGAGAAGAAATGACCCMCCGCGCTTGACGCACGAGTCTCCGGGTGCGACGGTAACAGCGCCCCCCGGAGACCCGCCATGCTGCTCACACTCCATGCCGCTACCGCGGCCGACATCATGACCGCCGGCCCGGTGTCCCTCGCTCACACCGATACCGTCCCGGAAGCCGTCGCGTTTCTCACCGAGCGCGGGTTCGGCGCCGCGGTCGTGATCGACGCCGCCGGTCACCCCCTCGGCGTCGTCACAAAGACGGACGTCCTCGTTCACACGCGGCGCCGCAAACCGGGGCTGGAACCCGATGACACGCCCGTGACCGAGTTCATGACMCCCGCCGTTTATTCCGTGCGCCCCGAGACGCCGGCTAGGTCGGTCGTGGAACAGCTCCTCGGACTGGGCGTGCACCACCTGTTCGTGACCGATGCGGCCGGTGTGGTCGTCGGTGTCATTAGCCCGACGGACGTGCTGAAGAAGTTGAAGTAGGTCGCAGTTGCAAAGCCTCCGCGACCCCGACCTACAAACCTTTCGCCGCCTTCACGTAGGTCTCGAAGTTCTGAACCGGCGTCTCCTTATCGACGCCGTGGTTCAAGTTGACGATGTGCTGTTGGCCCCCTCCGGCTTGAAGGCACTTCCGCACTGCTTCCCGTACCTGGTCCGGAGTACCACCGCGAACCACCTCCTCGTCTACATTCCCCTGGAAGACAAGGTCAGGGTACTCACGACGGGCCGCGGCGAGGTCGTGAATGCTGCCGAGGCTGACCACGTCCGCCCCGCTCGTACACATCCGGTCGAGGTACGGGCCTTCCTTCACGAAGAGGATGCGGGGCACGCCGGTTGAGCCGGCCAGGATGGCGGCGTGATGGTGGTGCGCCCACCGGTCGTACTCGGTCGGGGTGAGCATCCCGGCCCACGAGTCGAAGAGCTGGAACGCGTCTGCTCCGTCGGCCACCAGTGTATTCAGGAACCCCACCGTCGCGCCCGAGAGCTTCTCCAGCAAGCCGTTCCACACGGCCGGGTGCTCGGCCGCGAACGCGCGCGTCGCGGTCACGTCCTTGCCGGTCCCGATGCAGTACGTCGCGACCGTGAACGGCGCGCCGGCGAACGCGAGGACCGGCAACTCGCCCCGCAGTTCGTCCTTCACGCGCTTCAGGAGCGCGCGAATGTGCGCGTAGGTGTCGGGGTGCGGATCGGCGGTGAGCCGGTCGAGGTCTGCAAGGGTCCGAACGGGGCGGTCAGGCACCGGCCCGGCGCCGGCCTTCAACTCGAACGGTAGCCCCATCGAGACCGGGAGTGTGGTGATGTCGTAGAAGAGGATGATCGCATCCACGCCGAACCGCCGCGGGCACAGCGACGCGCGCGCGGACGCCTCCACGTTCTCGGAGAACTCGTAGAAGGACATGCCGGCGCGGACGGCGCGGAACTCGGGGTCCCAGCGCCCGGCCTGGCGCATCGCCCACACGGGCGGGCGGTCGACGCTCTCGCCACGCGCGGCGCGGACGAGCAGGTGCTTGTCGTGGAATGAATCGGGCAAGGGAGGTTCTCTTCATAGGGTGGGCCGAGGCTCTGCGCCGGCCCACCGTCACCGCTCGTCCGCGGTGGGCCGGCGCAGAGCCTCGGCCCACCCTACATAACCGGCCGAACGGCCGGCTTCACACCAACATACAGAGTCGCCACACCGAACGTGAACGGTTGGTACCGCACGTCGCCCAGCCCCGCGGCGCGCATGCGCGCGGCCAGCGCGTCGTAGTCCGGGAACTTCAGCACACTCGCGGGGAGGTAGCGGTAGGCGCTCTCGCGGCTCCGGGAGATCAACTGGCCCACGAGCGGGAGCACGTACCGGAAGTACCAGCCGTACAACCGGCCGAGGACCGGGTTCTGCGGCTTCGAGAACTCCAGCACCGCCACCCGCCCGCCCGGCCGCGTCACCCGCACCATCTCAGCGAGCCCCTTGTCGGTGTCCGTCACGTTCCGCAGCCCGAACGCGATGGTGACGAGCTGGAACGTGTCGTCCGAAAACGGGAGCGCCTGCGCGTCGGCCTCCACGAACTGGACGCGCCCGGCCGCCCCGGCTGCGGCCGCCTTCTTGACAGCCAACAGGAGCATTTCGTGCGAAAAGTCGGCCCCGACGATCGGGACGCCCCCCCGCGCGTCACGGTCGTAAGTGAGCGCGAGGTCGCCGGTGCCGGTACAGAGGTCGAGTACGGGACCGTCGGCCGCGGGACCGGGTGGAACCAGCCGGGCCGTGCGATCGCGCCACCGCTTGTCGATGTTTAAGGACAACAGGTGGTTGAGAAAATCGTACCACGGCGCGATCTGGCCGAACATGCGGCGGATGCGCACTTCGCGCTTATCGAGTAGTTGTGAAGACACGATCGGTCCGAAAAGGTTAGTGGCCGTCCGAGTGATGGTTTATTATTCCTACCGTAGTCCCGCTTCTACGATAACGCCTACATCAAAGGAGCAGCCGTGCTCGAGCGATCCCTGTTCGTCGTCAAGGAGAAGGGCAAGCTCTTCTCCTCGCGCGAAAGCTACGAGATTCTGGACGACGCCGGTAAGGTTATCGGTACAGCCGAACAGTCCACAGGCGCGCTCGCCAAAATCATCGGCATGATGACGGGCGAGCCGCCGACCAAGATCGAGTTCCGCGAGAAACCGGACGACTCGCTGGTGTTCACCGTCCGCCGGACCGGGTACCTGCTGAAGAAGGTTCAGGTCGTGGACGCGCAGGGCGCGGTCGTCGGCACGTACAAGGCGAAGCGGTTCAGCCTCAGCGGCGGCTTCCACGTTTACGATCAGACCGGCAAGCACGTCGCCGAGATCCGCGGTAAACTGCTCAAGGCCGACTACACGTTCTTCGCCCCCGACGGCAAGACCGAGATGGGCAAAGTATCGAAGAAGTGGGGCGGGTTGAAGGCCGCACTGACCTCCGCCGACACTTATGCGGTCCAGATCGCGCCGGGGTTCGAGGACCAGCCGACCGTCAAGATGCTCATCCTCGGGGCCGCGATCGCGATCGACTGCCTCATGAGTAAGGGCAAGGGCAAGAAGGCGGTCGCGGCGGGCGGGGCCAGCGAGAGCGATGACGAGTGACCCGGTGACTCGCGCCGCCGGCGGGTCACGCGCTCCCACGAGGTGACGCATGCTGACCGCCGACGGCTGCCGGACGCGCCGGCTCCGCTTCCTCGACCGGCTGAAACCCGCACTGCCGGTAGTTCTGGCCGACCCCCTTCATCTGCAGTACCTCGCCGGTTTTCATGTGGACGCCATCAGCAGTTCCGCCGATTTCGGCGGGCTGCTCGTGATCCGACCCGACGGCCACACCACCCTTTTCTATGACCACAAGCTGCCGAAAGCGGGGGAACGCGCCCACGCGGACGAGCGCACGCCCCTCACGTGGTACACCGGTCAGGAGCCGGAAACGGGTCCCCGGCGCCTGGTTCTCCGCGCCGCGGTGGAGGCCCGCGGCGGGCGGATTCACGACGCGCTCACCGACCCGCTCGCGCCGCACGTGTTCGCGGTCCTCTCAGAGATGCGCCGCCGCAAAGACCCGGACGAAGTCGCACTGCTCAAAACGTGCACGAGCGCGTGTGACGCCGGGCACGCGTGGGGTCGCGCCAACATCCGACCCCGGATGACCGAACTGGAAGTATATACGGGGGTCCTGAATGCGGTCCACGCAGCATTGGGTCATTGGGCCGTGGTGTACGGCGACTTCACGGTATCACCCGGGAGCAAGAAGAAAGGCGGCCCTCCGACCGCTCACCGGCTCGAAGCCGGCGAACTGTTCATCCTCGATTATTCGGTCGTCGTTCAGGGCTACCGTAGCGACTTCACGAACACACTCTGCGTCGGCGGTCGGCCCACACCCCAACAACAACAGTTGATGGACCTGAGCCTTCGTGCGCTCGCGGCCGGGGCGCAGGAACTGCGAGCCGGGGCACTGTGCCAGTGTGCTTACGATGCGATGCGAACAGCGTTCGGTGACATGGCCGATTACTTCACCACGCACGGCGGGCACGGTTTGGGCCTCGCGCACCCGGAGCCGCCGTACATCGTCCGACATTCGACCGAAACGCTCGTTGCGGGAGACGTGGTCACGCTCGAACCCGGTCTGTACGTGGACGGGGTGGGCGGTCTGCGCATCGAACACAATTTCCTCATCACCGACACCGGCTACGAGCAACTGAGTCACCACACCATCGCGCTCGTGTGAAACGGCGACACGGGGCTTCGTGGTTTGTGACCGCTGGCGAGACAGAACGAGCCACGGATGACACAGCCGTGCCGATTAGAAGAACAGAATGGATCGTGTCTTCACCTGCGTCATCTGGGACCCGGTGCTTTTCTGGCCCTAACTGGGCGTAAAATCGAACGGGTCATGCTCGGCGGTGGGGCACACCGGGCGATCGGTGAGACGTGTGCGCCTCACCCCGTTCGGTCCGGCCACTGCACGGCCGGCAAACACTCGATCGCCGGGCGCGCGAACAGGTACCCTTGCGCGTACCGCACCCCCAGGTCCCGAAGCGCCGACAGTTCCCCCGTCGTCTCGACCCCTTCTGCGACCACTTCAACGCCCAGGTCCCGGCACGTCGTGAGAACCCCGTGAACGATCGCCCGGCGGCGCCGGCACCCGTCGAGTCCGCGCACCAGTCCCATGTCCAGCTTCACGGCGTCCGGCGTCAGATCGGCCAACAGGTTCAGCCCCGCGTACCCGGCCCCGAAGTCGTCGATCGCCACCCGCAACCCCTGCCTCTGGCACTCCCGCACCACCTCGCGCACGCGCCCGACGTCCGCCACCCGTTCCCCCTCCGTCAGTTCGAAAATGAGCCGGTCGGTCGGGAAGGCGTACCTTCGTGCGGCCTGAACCGTGGTTTGCAGACAGGTCTCGGCCTCGTACAGCGCGTTGGGCAGGAAGTTGACCGACAACCCGGTGGCGACGCTCAATCGCGTGGCGAGGGCAATGGCCGCAATGCGACACATCTGATCGAAGGCGTAGCGCCCGGCCGGTGTCACGTTCTGTAGCACTTCGGCCGCGCTCGAGCCGTAACGCCCCCGGACGAGGGCCTCATACGCGTACACGCTATTTCGGTCGAGGTCCACGACCGGCTGAAACGCAACGGTGATGTCGGAGCCGGAACCACCTGGGGGGTCCAGCGGATCGGGCCAGAAGTTCGTCGCGGGCACACTCGTTCCCCGGGCGGCGTGTTCGGCACGGGGTGGTAAGCAGGACGCGAGCCGATGCGGACTCGGAACCGCATAGGTGGCGAGAAAATTGGTCGATACGTGCCGATATTTCTGACGGATATTCACGTGTAGTATAAATATTCTGCGGATTCTAATTTTTCGTCATGTGGAGCAAGAATGGGGAAGGGTTCCGAGCGCCCCGCGTGCGTCGCGTCGGTTCCGAACTCACACCCGTGGACGGTTCGGCGCTGCCCAAGTGGGTGAACCCCACTGCTCGCCGTGCCCCGTGCGTGACAGCGACCGGGCCCGACGGGGCCAATGGCCGCCCCGCCCCTTCGACGTACACTGACGTCATACCGACAGGTTCGCGCCGCTTTGGCGGCGCGATTGAAAGGGAAGCCGGTGAGAATCCGGCGCAGGGCCGCTGCTGTATTCGGCCAGAGGTCCGGGCCCGCTCCGCCACTGTGACCCGCGTCACGGGAAGGCCGCCCGGATCTCGTTACGAGCCGTAAGTCAGAAGACCTGCCTGTCAGTGCGTTCGGTGCCTCGGACCCAGGCGACCGGATCGACAGGTTCTTCGTCTGCGCGCGGCGCACGCCTGTTCGCTCCATCTGGTCACCCGAGGCACTCGTTTCGCCCGTTCCGGCGAAAGGGAGTTGCCCCGTGTCGCGTCGCGTTTCTTCGGCCCCAGCCGGGGCTTCCCCCAGACCACGGGTCATCGTTCTCACCGCGATGATCGTGTGCGCCGCGGCCCTCCGTCTCGTTCCCCATCCGCCGAACTTCACACCCGTAGGAGCGATGGCGCTGTTCGGTGGCGCGTGCCTCGCCGACCGTCGGCTCGCGCTGCTGTTACCGCTCGCGGTTCTGTTCCTGAGCGACCTTGTTCTCGGCCTGCACGTGCTGGTTCCGGTCGTCTACGGGAGCTTCGCTCTGAACGCTCTCATAGGCCGGTGGCTGCGGTCCCGGCGCACGATCCCAATTACGGCCACCGTCACGCTGGTGGGCTCGGTCCAGTTCTTTGTGGTGACCAACCTCGCAAGCTGGTGGCTTTTTTACCCCCACACGGCGACGGGGCTCGTGGAGTGTTACATTGCGGCCGTACCGTACTTCCAGAACACACTGTTGGGCGATGCCGTGTTCACCACGGCGCTGTTCGGAGGGCTGGCCCTTGCGGAGCGCGGGTTCCCGGCGCTCCGGGAACCGGCCCCGGTCGCGGCTTGATCCTCAMCCCCGCCGAGGGTACCCCATGCGGGTCGTGTCCCTGCTCCCGAGTGCGACCGAGATCGTCTGTGCGTTGGGTCTGGGCGAGAACCTCGTGGGCGTCACCCACGAGTGCGACTTCCCGCCCTTCGTCGCGGACCTTCCCCGTGTCACACACACGCTGATCCCGCACGACGCCCCCAGTCGTGAGATCGATGCGCTGGTGCGCGAGCGGCTGAAGACGCAGCGCGCCTTGTACACTCTGGACATGCCGACCCTGGAGCGGTTGGCCCCCGATCTGATCGTGACCCAGGCGCTGTGCGACGTCTGCGCGGTGGCCGAGGCCGAAGTCACGGCGGCCGCTTGCTCCCTTCCCGGGCGCCCCAAGGTCATCAACCTCGAACCGATGTCGCTCGGCGAGGTACTCGACACTCTTGTGGCCGTGGGAGCCGCCGCGGGCGTCCCTGATCGGGCCGAAGCGGTCGTCAGCGACCTGCGGCGGCGTATCGACACGGTCGCCGCGCGCTCCACGAGCGTCACCCGTCCCCGCGTCGTTCTGCTGGAGTGGCTCGACCCGCCGTTCTCCTGCGGTCACTGGTCGCCCGAACTGGTCCGACTCGCCGGCGGCGACGAGGTTCTCGGACGCGCGAGGCACCCGTCCCGAACGCTCAAGTGGGAAGAGGTCGTCGTCGCCCAACCCGACGTTCTCGTCATCGCGTGTTGTGGGTTCTCCCGGGAGCGGACCCTGGACGACCTACCGGGCCTCGCCTCGCGCCCCGGATGGGCCGAGTTGCCGGCCGTGAGATCGGGTCGGGTGTTCATCACCGACGGGAACGCCTACTTCAGCCGGCCGGGGCCGCGGTTGGTGGACAGCCTGGAAATCCTCGCTCACGTTCTACACCCCGACCTTCACGCGCTCCCACCCGGGCGGCCGGCCGCTCAGTGCTGGGTGCCCGACGAAGGACTCGTGCGTGAGGCGGTCGCGTGACGAAGCCGAAAGCGCTGCTGTCGTGGAGTTCGGGCAAGGATTCGGCGTGGGCGCTACACGTTCTGCGCCAGCGCGGGGAGGTCGAGGTGGTCGGGCTCGTGACGACCATTAACGAGGCGTTCGGTCGCGTGGCGATGCACGGCGTGCGGGCCGAACTGGTCGAAGCCCAGGCTCGCGCCACCGAACTGCCGCTCTGGCAGGTGCCGCTACCCTGGCCCTGCTCGAATGACGAGTATGAGAGCCGGATGCGGACCTTGGTCGAAACGGCCCGTGCAGCCGGAATAACCGCGTTTGCGTTCGGCGATCTGTTTCTGGCCGACATCCGCGCGTACCGCGAACGGCAACTGGCCGGGACCGGTCTGGAGCCGCTGTTTCCCGTATGGGGAACGCCCGACAACACCCCTTCTCTGGCCCGCGCGATGATCAGCGCGGGTTTCCGTGCAACACTGGCGTGTATCGACCCTCGTCAGTTACCCCCGAGCTTCGCGGGGCGCGCGTTTGATTTCGACTTGCTCACCGACCTACCGCCGGGCGTCGATCCGTGCGGCGAGCGGGGCGAGTTCCACACCTTCTGCCGCGCGGGACCGATCTTCTCCGCGCCCATCAGAGTGCAAGCCGGCGCGGTGGTCGAGCGAGACGGCTTCTGGTTCGCGGACCTGCTTCCAGAATCCGGCTGAATCGTTGCGGAACACGCTCCCGCCCAACCCAGGCGACCGTACCCACCCAGCCAGGCGAACCCCGCCCGCCAGGGCGGTGGGTCGCGCGAGAACACGCGATGCGGTGTTCAGACTCGCGACCCACCGCCCTGGCGGGCGGGGCGCCAGAGCACACGACGCGCCAGCCGTACCCGAACCGCCACGACCTCGTGCCTCACACCGTCGCCAGTTCCAGGCTCAATTTCTTCGCGTCGGCGGCCAGCTTGCGCACGTCCTGCGTGATCCGCATTGAGCAGAACTTCGGCCCGCACATCGAGCAGAACTTCGCGCTCTTGAACACCTCCTGCGGGAGCGTTTCGTCGTGCATCTTGCGGGCCGTTTCCGGGTCGAGTGACAGCTCGAACTGGCGGTTCCAGTCGAACTCGAAGCGGGCCTTCGAGAGCGCGTCGTCCCGTTGGCGCACGTTCTTGCGCCCGCGGGCGATGTCGCCGGCGTGTGCAGCGATCTTGTACGCGATCACCCCCTGCCGCACGTCGTCCTTGTTCGGCAGGCCCAGGTGTTCCTTCGGTGTGACGTAACAGAGCATCGACGCGCCGGCCTCGGCCGCGAGGGCGGCGCCGATCGCGCTCGTGATGTGGTCGTAGCCCGGGGCGATGTCCGTCACGAGCGGCCCCAGAACGTAAAACGGGGCGTCGTGACAGAGTTCGCGCTCCTTCTCGATGTTCATCTTCACGAGGTGCATCGGGATGTGTCCCGGCCCCTCGATCATCACCTGACAGCCCATGTCCCACGCCTTCTGCGTCAGTTCGCCGAGCGTCTTCAGCTCCGCGAACTGCGCCCGGTCGTTCGCGTCCGCGATGCTCCCGGGCCGCATCCCGTCGCCGAGCGAGAACGTCACGTCGTACGTCCGCATGATCTCGCACAGCTCGCCGAAGTGCGTGTACCACGGGTTCTGCTGGTGGTGCGCCACCATCCACGCGGCCATCAGCGACCCGCCGCGACTCACGATGCCCGTGACGCGCTCGCTCGTGAGCGCGACGTACTCGATCAGCACGCCGGCGTGGATCGTCATGTAATCCACGCCCTGCTTCGCCTGGTGCTCCACCATGTCAAGTAGCATGCGCGGCGTAATGTCGCGCGGGTCCTTCACGTTCTGGATGATCTGGTACGCCGGCACCGTCCCGATGGGCACCGGCGAGGCCTCAATGATCGCCTGCCGGATGCCGTCGATGTTCCCGCCGGTCGACAGGTCCATCACCGTGTCGGACCCGAGTTCGACCGCGGTGCGGAGCTTCTCCAGTTCGTCTTCGGCCTTCCCGGTGACGGCGGAGTTGCCGATGTTGGCGTTGATCTTGCACCGCGCCGCGACACCGATGCACATCGGTTCGAGCTTCTTCGACAGGTGAACCGTGTTTGCGGGGATGACCATGCGCCCGCGGGCCACTTCCGAGCGGACCAACTCGGGGTGCAGGTCCTCGCGCCGCGCGACGAACTCCATCTCGGGCGTGACGGTACCCTTGCGGGCGGATTCGAGCTGAGTCATTTGAGTCGATTGGAACGTGGCGTGCGGAGTGCGGGGCCGAACAGGAGCGGTCGGGTGTCGGTCACCCCGCGTTCCACGCTCCGCACCCCGCGCTCGAAGGTGTCGCCTTCCTCAGCGGCATGATCCGCTCAGGTTCGAAGGGTGTGTTCTCAGCCCGCGCAACCGGCGCGGGCACCCCCGGCGATGGAGTCTTTGTACGCGCCGGGAACAGTCCCTTCAACGTGAACGACCCCGCGGTGACTGAGCACCGCGGGGTCGCGCCGGCGCGGCCCCCATCCGCACCGACTCTGGCTCCGGATTAGCGCGTTATCAGAACCGAATGCCGAGCGTCAACTGGACGTTCACGCTGCTGATGTTGAGGGGGAGCGGCGGGGCGATATTGAACCAGTCGTACCCCCACTCCGCCCGGACCCCGCCGAACAGGATCCACCCGCCCATCGGCGTTTCGAAGGTGGCGTGCGCCCCGACCACGACCGACTCGAACACGTTCTGCCGCCGGGCGTAGCCGTCGAACACGTTGGTCGGGACCACATCGACGTGTGCGGACCCGTACCGGGTACCGAGCCACCCGCCGACCCGGATGTTCGTTCCCGTCTCGCCCCCGGTGTTCCCGGCCCCCATGAGCCACCAGTCGCGGCCGACGTTGAAGTTAAAGCTCTCCCGGTACAACTCGCGGACGAAGCCGGGCACCAGCAGGTCCGGATTGTTCGTCACCGTTTGCGGCGAGGTCGAGCTCACGGTCGGGTTCTGCTTGATGTACAGTTGCTGGAGCCGGCGGTCGCCGTTGTTGTGGGTGAAACTCAGGCCCGCGTCGATCGTCCACGCCGCGGTGTGGTCCGGGG
>BFBZ01000964.1_pt1 | contig 21525 bp, 16 predicted proteins | sample 1888401 | NCBI WGS metagenome assembly BFBZ01 (sample SAMD00112614, study PRJDB3348) | symbiont metagenome | host: Chara braunii | reverse complement strand
CAGTCCTCCGCGTCCCCCAGCCCTTCGCTATCGCTTCGGGCGCTCGAAGCCTTCGAAACGTCCACTGGACGTTCCCAGCCTGACGGCGGACCGGCTTCTCGCCCCTTGAAGTCTTTCGCCAGGAGATAGAGTTCGACCGACTCGTCACGCGAGGCCGGTGGCTTGACGTGATGGACAGAGCGAAAATTCTTCTTCAGCATGGCGAGCAGTTCGTTTTCCGCGCCGCCCTGGAACGTCTTGGCCAGGAAGTGGCCGCCGGGCTTCAGAACCGACAACGCGAAATCGGCGGCGACCTCGCACAGGTGCATGGTGCGGATGTGGTCCGTTCTTTTATGGCCGGTCGTCGGCGCCGCCATGTCGGACAGCACGATATCAGGGTTACCGCCCAGGGCCTCGGCGAGCTTTTCCGGCGCCTGCGGGTCCAGGAAATCCATCAGCAGCACCGGTGCGCCTGGCACCGCGTCCATTTCAAGGTAATCGATGCCGATGACATGCGGCTTTTCCGCCGTCGACTTCGTCCGCTGGGCGGCGACCTGGCACCAGCCACCGGGCGCCGCACCGAGGTCGATGACCTTCATGCCCGGCTTGAGCAGATGATGCTTGTCGTCGATCTCGATGAGCTTGTAGGCGGCGCGCGAACGGTAGCCGTCAGCCTTCGAGCGCTGCACATAGGGATCGTTGATATGGCGCTGCAGCCAGCGGCGCGACGATTCCTTCAGGCCGCTTTTCTTCTTGATCCGCGTCTTCAGCACGCGAATGCCGGCGGAGCCTGGCTTTTCCGGTTTCTTGGTCATTGCTTGATTTCTTGTTTGAGCATGATATCTGCCGAAAACCAGTCGCCACTCTTCGCGATCATGCTTTCTTGTTTGAGCATGATCTCTTCCGAAAACCGGTCACCACTTTTCGGGATCATGCTCTGCCACGCCCGTTGTTGCGCCAGACACCATCGTCGGCCATCAATTCGCTCAGTATGCCCTCGCGCAGGCCGCGATCGGCGACACGCAGCCGTTCCGAAGGCCAGACGGCGCGGATCGCCTCCAGGATGGCGCAGCCGGCCAACACCAGGTCGGCGCGATCCGCGCCGATGCAGGGGTTGGCGACGCGCTGCTGGAAATCCCAGCCGACCAGTTTCTCGACCATGCGGTCGACACTGTCGCGGTCCATCCACAATCCGTCGACCCGGCGACGGTCATAGCGTTCGAGATCGAGATGCACGCCGGCCAGCGTCGTCACCGTGCCGGACGTACCAAGCAGATGGAAATTCGGGCTGGCCTTGAGATGGCTTAGCCGGTCGCGTCCGTCGAAGCAGGCCAGCCGGCCAGCGACATCGTCGACCATGGCGGCAAAAACCTCGCGCGTCACGGTGCGGCCGCCGAAACGCTCGGCCAGAGACACAACGCCAACAGGCAACGATGTCCAGGACACGATGTGGTTGGCGAGCCGTGGCGAACGCCGGCCCGCGAGATCGATCAGCGCGATCTCCGACGAGCCACCGCCGATGTCGAACAGCACGACGCCTTCCGTTTCGCGCTCGACCAGCGATCCGCAGCCCGAGACCGCCAGCCGCGCCTCGGTCTGGCGATCGATGATCTCGAGTTTCAATCCCGCTTCGCGCTCGACACGATCGAGGAATTCAACACCATTTTCCGCAGTGCGGCAGGCCTCGGTAGCAATCAGCCGGGCTTTTCGAATCTTGCGGTTGCGCAATTTGTCGCCGCAGATCTTCAGTGCCTCGACGGCGCGATCCATAGCGGGCTGCCCGAGCCTTCCATTGGCGGTCAGCCCCTCGCCCAGCCTGACGATGCGCGAGAATGCGTCGATGACGCGGAACTGGCCATGACGGGTGGGCACCGCGACCAGCAGACGGCAATTGTTGGTGCCGAGATCGAGCGCGGCAAACACCGGAAGTTCCGGCATGGGCGGCCTGCGCTCAGCCTGCTCCACCCGTATTGCAGCGATTGCGGGCAGTACCGCAACGGGTTTTCCACGCGAGGGGTCAGCCGAAACAGCATGGTCACGGGACGGTGGCGATCCATTCGCCCCAAGCTTGGCTTCGTCGCGCGCGAAAACCTTGCGCCCGCGCCTGCGCTTGCGCCGCTTCTTGGGCTTGCCCTTCTGATTCTGGCTCGCGTCGTCAGCCTGCTGCCCGGCGCCGGCATGTCTGCCGGACTGCCGATGCTCCCCCGGGCGGCGGTGATGCCGGCCGGCGGACGGGCTTCCCGAGCCTTGCAGCGGGGAAGCGCTGGACGCGCCTACCTCCGGCGCGCCTGCGCCGGTGTCGCGGTCTTCCACTGTCGTTCCTTCCGGCACCGCGCGAACCGTTGAACGGACGCAGCAGGCGCTTTCCATGTTTTAAGTTGCCACCAGACTAACAGCGCACGGCCGGATCACCAAGAGCGCATGCCTAAATTTTGCCGGCGGCAGGAAGGCGGGCGCAGGGTTGCGCCCCGTCTTGGCGGATAGAACGGGCGTGAAAACTCCAGTCACGCAATGTGTGGGTAACGTGATGCAGGTTGAATAGCCGGCTTCGATGAGGCATTTCTGAAATGGGGGCTCAAGGATAGGGAATCGTCGTCGATCCGTCGTCGCGCACCAGAAAAAGGAACAGGCCCGAACGCATGGCAGGCAAGCAATGAACTGGAAACGCTATTTCTGGCCGATCGTCGGCCTTGCCGCGGTTGTCTTTTCGCTCTTCCTGCTCTGGCACGAACTGCGTGGCGTTTCCCTCGATGACGTATGGGACGGCATATCAGCCATTCCCACCCGCGACTGGATCCTCGCGGCGGTCAGTTCCGCCATCGCCTATGCGTCGCTCGCCGGTTACGATCACATCGCGCTTCTGCACATAGGCAAGCGCGTGTCGTGGCTGTTCGTCACGTTGTGCTCCTTCACCACCTATGCGCTGTCGCACAACATTGGCGGTTCGGTGTTCTCCGGCGCCGTCATCCGCTACCGCGCTTATGGCACCAGGGGGCTGACTGGACAGGAGGTCGGCGTGCTCGTGGCGATCTGCTGGATCACCTTCGTGCTGTCGACGATTCTGGCGTCCGGCCTTGTGCTGGTGTTCGAGCCGCAGATCCTCGACCGATTCTCCGGCATTGCCCATCACGGCCTGTCGGAGGCTGCGGGCATCGCCATGCTGCTCCTCGTCGCCGCCTATGTGTTCGGCAGTTGGCTGCATATGCGCCCGCTGAAGATCGCCAGCTTCCAGCTCCATTATCCAGCACTGCCGATTGTCGCCCGGCAGCTGATCATCGGCCCAATCGAACTTCTGGCGGCGGCGGCGATCATCTTCTTTGCTCTGCCCGAGGCCAACAATCCCGGCTATTTCGTCGTGCTCGGCGTCTTCCTCGTCTCGTTCTCGGTCGCGCAGATCTCGCACGCGCCGGGCGGGCTCGGCGTCTTCGAAGTGGTGTTCCTGGCCGGCCTGTCGGACATGGATCCGGTCGGCGTGCTGGCCGCACTCCTGGTGTTCCGGCTGTTCTACCTGATCATCCCGCTGATCATCGGGCTGGGTGTCGTTTTGTTTTTCGAGCGCTCGCAGTTCAGCCGAACCGGCAATTGAAGCCCGGCGCACCAAATCGCGAAACGATGTGATTTGAAAGACAAAGCAGGCTTGACTATTTTCCGCGGGCGGCTACAAGGCAGCGCTCACAGCGGCTCGGCCGCTCAGCCCGCGCGGTTCATGACCACGCCTGCTGGGGAATAGGTTAACGGTAGACCCACGGACTCTGACTCCGTTAGTCCTGGTTCGAATCCAGGTTCCCCAGCCAAATTGGGTGCCTCGTCAACGACACATCCCCGCGAGCTTGTGCAGCTGCCGCAGACGCGGCCGTTTCCGCAAGTAAATCAAACGGTTGTCTGAAGACCGCGCGGACCTCACCGCAGTTCCATTCGCAGTTCGACAGCACCAGATTCAGCAGTCGTTTTTTCTCATTTGGGGCCTGACGAGTGAACATTTGACTGGCGTTGCGGGCTAGCTCAAGCAGTTGGATCCCATCGTCCATGTATGATTCTTGCGCCTCGCCATGGCGCTCTATCTCACGCAGCAGGCGCGCTTGTTCGACGCGCCATCGCGCCGACATGCGGTCGTAGAAGGCATTGTCGATGCGACCGTCGAGCTTGTCCAGGTACATGGCGTTGAGGCGGTCTTCGAGACGCTTGTACTGAGTCTGACACCGCTCAATCGCCTGTTCCTGCTCCCGCCGCTCGTCTGCATGGCTCGCCTTTAGCGCGTCGCGTACCCATTCCAGAACCTCCGCATCGAAATGAAGTTGGTCCAGGAGGCCGGCAAAGGTCTTATCCAGCACCTCCTCGCGAACATATTTGCGGCGACAGTCGGCATAGCCGCCCCGGCCTTTGTCTGCATGTCCTGTGCAGTGGTAGTAGATGTATTTCCCCTTCTTGACCTCCGCCACGACCGCACAACCGCACTCAGCGCAGGTCATGAGGCCCGAAAAAGCGAATTCATAGCCATAGGAATGGATCGGCGTCGCGTGCCGACCTGCCAGGACGCCCTGGACCCGTTCCCAGAGGTCGATCGATACCAGCGGGTCGTGCTTGCCCTGGTGCAGCCTGCCATTCCATTGAAACAGACCCGTATAGAGCCGATTGCGCAAAATCGTGTGCACGGTACTGACCGGTACTGGGTTGCCGCTCTTTGGATGGATGAGGCCGTCGCAATGCGCCGCCTTCGTGAGCGCCTTGAGTGAATACTGGCCGGTCGCGTAGCGCTCGAATAGCTTGGTGATAACCGACGCTACCACCGGGTCCGGCTCGATGACCTTCTTACCGTCCTTGGCCGTGACATTGAGATAGCCGAGCGGCGCCTTGGACGGCCAGATCCCCTGTTCCGCCTTTTCCATCTGCCCTTTCCGGGCTTCCTCGGAAAGGTTGTCGATGTAGTTTTTGGCCATCAGCACCTTGATGCCATGCATGAACTTTTCCGAGGATCGCGAGTCTCGCGACAACACCACGCCTTCCTTGGCGAGGTGGATCTCGACATCGAGTTCGTCGAGCGTCACCCAATCCTTGAGGTTGCGGTAGAGGCGATCGGTCTTCTCGACCAGGATGACGCGTACGCCAGGATGCTTGCGCAGATATTTGACCATCTCGCCGAAGTTGGTCCGCCCGGTGTTCTTGGCGGTCTCGACATCAACATATTCCTCAACAATGCCAAACTGCCGCTGAAGAGCATATTCTCTCAACAGCTTGCATTGCGCCGGGATCGAAAAGCCTTCTTTCTCCTGCTCTTTCGAGGACACGCGCGCATAAAGCAGCGCTTTAACGAAGCTGCCGGGCTTCGCCTTCGGTGCTGCTCGTTTGTCAATCGGCTTCATCTCCGCTCCTTCCGGTCACGATACGGCGCATGTGATTAACATGTCGGCGGTCAGGACTGGCACAACGTGCGAACCTGCAGTCGGCGGAACCGTTTTTCCACGTGCCATCTGAGGCGGCCAAGAGCCATAACGCGATATCAGGTGCGGGTCGGTCCGACTCAATCCATCTTGTGCCACTCGGCAAGGATGCGAAAGAACCCGCTGACATTCTCTACGATCTGGCGCGCTTCTTCCTTGGAAAGCGAACGACCGGTGCGTGCCTCGAAGAGTTGAACCGTTCGTTCCAGCAAGGCATCGTCCACAACGCGCGGCCGAGAATATGGGACGGCCTCGACCTGCCAACTGGCCTCTCTGCGTGTTGCTTTCATCGCACTTGCCCTGTTTCGAACGCGCGATTGCGCGGTCAGAGCAAGGATCGTTGAAATCTGCGTAATCTCGCATGCCCGTTATGTACGCTCCCGTTGCCTTTTCTACTCCGCTTCGCTTCCGGCAGTCATGTCCGGGGCTCTGGACCTCCCGGCGCCTGTCAATCAAAGAGGAGCGCAATGAAAGGAGCACACGCGACCTTTCGACAAGGAACCACCTAAGCCAACCTGCCCTCGACCGGCATGGGTTCGGCGGACGTTCCACTCTCCTGCTTTGGGTCGACGATCGCCAGTTCCTCCCCCAATGCGGAGATCAAAGCCGACACACGGCCGCGCACCCGTGGATGAAGTTGCACCAGCCCTTCAATCAGGCGTTGTCCTTCCGCGCTGGCAATAAAATTGATTCGCTCGTCGGCCGGCAGCGGCGGAGCGTCACGATCGGTCTCATTGCCCGGCAGGCCTTCGAAGAAACGGCTGACCGGGACGCCCAGCGAACTGGCGATCTCGTAGAGCATCGAGGCACTCACGCGGTTTTTCGCGTTCTCATATTTTTGAAGCTGCTGGAAACTGATGCCTATGGATCGGGCAAGCTGGGCCTGCGATACGTCCGACTGCACGCGAACCGCAGCGATCTGCCTGCCGACATGTTGATCAGCAGGGTGCGGGCCACTCTCGATTCCATGGTTTGCCGGTGCGTTGAAGACGCTGCGACGTCCAGGCTCCGCAAATGCCTTTCGGAACTGCATCAGTCGCTCCATGTGTAGAGAGTTTGTCTCGGTAAGCCCCGCGAAAATCACCAAACCGACGAATGATCGCAATTCCGATACCTTAGTGCCGAAGTTCAGCTCGAGACTTTCTGCTCTCTAATCCGAGCTATGTCGTCTAAGGCCGAGCGGATTTGTGGCCACGGGGGTTCACTGTCGTGTAGCGAATATTCCCCCTCCCTAAGCACTGCATCCAGCTTAGCGGCTACACCAGCAAGCGACGTGGCAGGTACTTGGGAAAAGGCTTCCAGCAATTCCCGCGCTTTCTCGCCAGCTTCGCACTCCGCAAGCAAGCCCGTTGAGTAACCAATCGCTCTATCGGCCGCATCCCAGCGCGCCTGATGGGCTACGATTTCGGCTTCAGCCTGAGCGCGGTCTACTGTGTTCGCCGGACGAACACCCAGCAATTCTTGGAGGGCTCCAAGAGAGTGAACGGTCACGCTCTCGCCGTCGGACAACTTCACTGTAGTGCAAGGGAAACCAACGGTCTCGATAAGTACTTTCTCCAACCGCTGCTGCTCATTGCAAAGCCGTTCAGTCTCCTCCCAAGCCGGCTGCCATCGCCTCCACACCGCCACCGCAGGATCAATGGCGTCATCACCCTCCAAGTCGCTGCGAGCAAACGATGTAGCCTGTGACGCCGCCATTGCGATTGCTGTTCCCGCAAGCACCTTCCTGCGCGTGACGAAAGGCAAAGTCGTGTTATTGTCGGAATCAGCCATGATCCGAGCTCCCAGAAGCTTAGGCGTGGTCAGGCTAGGCATGGTGCGTCAACACCGCGTCTAGCCGCGCCCCAGACCAACGGCCAAGGGTATCCACTGATACCTTTGGATCATAACGCAATGATCTAAAGGGATCAAATAGAAATTGGTGACAGCAGCACAAATGCGAGCGGCTCGAGCGTTGATAGCTCTCTCACAATCGGAGCTTGCCCGTAGGGCTGGTGTTTCTATTCCGACGGTAAAACGTTGTGAGAGCGACAGTGAGCGCGCCGCCGTCGTTTCCGATGAAACCCAAGACAAAATTCGTGCTGTTCTTGAGGCCGAGGGTGTTGAATTTACGAATGGCAATCATCCGGGCGTGAGGTTGCGGCGACCGTGACTGTGGCGAGACGCGTGGCGGCCAATCAGACGAGTTGCGAAATGGCCGCAACGGGGCCGAATGCAGACGGTCCGGCTTCGCACGGATAAGTGGATAAGCTGACGTTACTATAGATGATACAAAGCGAGAGATCCCATCCCCGAACGCTCCAAACTCGATTGGGCGAAATGGGCACCCGCAGGCTTGGCGGAACTTGGAACTAGCTGACCTACACCTAAAACAATGGCAGTGTCGGGTCTCTCACCATCCGTCATTGAATATTCAATCCCCGCCAAGATATGGTGCGATCGGTGACGCTTCACGCTGAGCGGAAGCAATGGGAGATTTGATGATTGCGAATAATGTCATTGATAGCTTGAAGGTTGCAGTGGACAACCGGGCGTTGTTGCCGAATGTACTCAAATTGCTATTTCCAGGCGGGAGGCCGTTCGACTGCGAGGGCCAGCTTTGGGACTATAAAGTCGAGGTGCCCATCCTCGGCGTTGATCCATTGGAAGCCGAAAAACAAACCCATCGTATCGCAATTGGCGAGCTTGTGAAGGATGCGGTCGCATTTCACAACGCTTACGGCGGCTACATAGTGTTTGGGGTTAAAGATAAAGGGAACAATCGGCTCGTTGGTGTCACAGACACCTTCAATTGCGCGGATTTTAACAAGACTCTGCAAAGCTATGCGGGCACAAATATCGAATGCCTCTATAATAGTGTGGAATGGACCAAGGTGGGTCAGCACGAGCCAATCAATATCGGCCTATTGCTGATCCCACGGCGTGCTGCTGGAGTCCCACCTATCAAGTTGGTTCGCAAGGGACCTGAAAACCCAAACGGAAAGCGATGCTTTCAGGATGAAATCTATGTACGCGTTCGCGACGAGTGCCGGACGGCTACGAACACTCACGAGGATTGGCTGTTTCTCCATTCGGACAGGCTGCCGCCGGAGCAGGCGGCAGGCCCGGCGTTGTTTCCGATCCAATCGCATTTGCCACCCCGTGATGATGATCTAATTGAGTTCGTCGGCCGTAGCCAACAGCTTGCAAGTCTTCGTCAATGGATTGGCGATGTGCGTAGCCCCGTCCGTTTGATCACCGGCATCGGGGGGCTTGGCAAGACTGCTCTCGCGTATCGTTTCGCCGAGGAAGTCACGGAGATCGGTGCCAGCGAGGTTGAAGCTGTCATCTGGCTTACCGCAAAGCAACAGACTTTTTCGGCTCTTCGCGGTAAGATGGTACCGACATCGCGTGTGGACTTTTCAGATATTGGATCGCTGTTCAACGCGATTCTGAAAGTATTGCGTTACGAGTTCCCCGTCTCAGATGACGAGCCGAGCCTGGCCGAAATCAGTGACCGTTTGGTTGAAGCCCTGTCGATCATACCTTCGCTAATCATCGTGGACGACCTCGACACGCTTCTTCCCGATGAGCAAAGGGAGACCGTCGCTGAACTCAACAGCTTGGCGATTCGGACCGTAGGGCGGGATTTGCCGCCATCTCGGGTGCTGATGACTTCGCGGATCGACCAAGGGTTGCCGCCAACAGCCATCGTTAAGATTCGAGGGCTCGAGCGTGAGGATTTTGAACTTCATCTTAGGAATCTCTGCACGGTCTTTGGGATCGCACCATATGAGGGGGCGGAACTCGAAGAGGTATTTGAAGCGGCATCGGGTTCGCCGCTGTTCGCGGCATCAATTTTGCGCCTCATCAAGCTTGGCGAAGATCGGCGCGAGGTCATTGAGAAATGGAAGGGCGCCGATGGTGAGGAAGTTCGCAGTTTCGCGTTCCAGCGAGAACTGTCGCGCTTGATCGGGATGCCGGCACGCGTACTCTACGCGGTAATGCTGCTTGGAGAAACTACGCTTGCCGACCTCGCCGAGGTGTTGGGGATGTCCTCACGAACGGTGCGAGACCAAGTTTCCGAATTGCAGGCCTATCATCTCCTTGCGACGGTCACCCGCGCAAAAGGAGATTCCGCGATCAGCGTGCCTAGCGAGCTCCAAGCCGTCCTTGACCTGTTGAAGGAAGAACTCGGAGGTGCGGCAAAGCCCGTCGAGGAGGCAGTAGCCCGGGCGCACGAAAAGAGCGGAAACCAGCAGCGACATGTGGGAGCAAGCATTCGGTCAATTGCCCGCTTGTGGGCCGCAGGTCAGGCGGACGAAGCATTGATCATCGCCCAAGAGCTGCGCCATAAGTTTCCAGAAAATGGCGATGTGGCAAGCGTGCTTGGATCAACGCTACTGCGCGTGAAACCACCCAAGTACCGCGATGCCGACCGCGAACTGGAGCGGGCGATTAAGCTGAACTGCAGCAAGTCAGAGCTTCTCCCCAACATCATTCACGCAAAAACGGCACTGGAAGATTGGGCCGGGTTAAAAGAGTTCACGCGCACAAGGATTTCGAACGAGTCCGGTCGAGATATAGCGTTGAGTGCTCACCTCAAGGCGAGCAGTGAACTCATCGCCATCGCCCGTGTGAGAGGCGATCAATCACGAATTGCAGAGTTGTCGATTGAGGCGGTGGAGCGGATCACTGCCAAGATTCGGCGTTCGCGGTTGGACGGCAGCTATTTCAGTGCACTACTCGGGCAGCGCTTCGATTTCGCCCGAGCCTATCTCGATACGATTGAACGAGAGAATACTCGTGGTGGTGATAGGCTGAAAGTTTTTGAAGCGGTTGCTCGTCTGGCTACTGCGGACGTCGTTGTCCTTGACTTGCTCAAAAAAGGCGTCGCGGCGCTTGAGCAATGGTGGAACGACGTTGAGATGCGACCGGTCGTGGATTTGTCGGCGTGCAAAATACTCAGTCGCATGCTCGCCAAGCTCGAGGGAATTGAGCGACAACTCGTTGGCTACAAAGGCGAGACAACCGTGGCCAGCGATATCGAGTCTCGTCGGCGTGCGCTTGAGTTTCGCGGTGGAGCGTTACAGGCGTCGATGGGTTAATCCTCATATGATCGCTCACTGGCGACACTACTTTGCGTGCGCGGCAAAAAAAGGCGCCTCACAGGCGGGCGTTGATCGCCACGAAGAAGCCCCTTGATGCGGCCGAGGGACTGGTCCTCAGCTGCTAGGCACAGCACCGTGGCGTAGCCCTAACACAGCACAGTGGCGTAGCCCTAAGGAGACACACAACACCTCAGCGCAGAAGTACTCGAAGGCATCCCCATCGCTCAATCCGACGCCGTAGCGGCTCTTCAGGATGTCATCGCTCATAGGGACGCGCTCTGCGGTGCGCTGAAACGGCGCGACCTTACTGTCTTGGCCTAGCCGGCGCAAATGGCGAACCGTCATTGGCCCGTTATGCGTTTTTCGCAAAAAAGCATAACCTGATCATTTCAAGTGTCCGCTTTTGGGATCTTGCCGTGACCGGCAGAAGAGCTGATTTTGGGGGCACACCAGACAGTCATCACCTGGTCGTCCGTGCGCCGGTCGCATCATCCCTTCCAAATCGTCGATCGGAGAACGGCCTGCATGTGCTCTGCGAGGTCTAGTTCACCGCGCGCCTCGATCTCTAAAAGATATCGGGCCTTGGCCAGGCGATCCCGTTCCCCAACAGCCGGATAGCCGCAGATGGCGAGCAGCGCCCTCTCCTCTTGCCGGCTGGCTCTGACGGGATCGCCGCTGACACCGCCTAACTCGTGCAGGGCTTTGCCGAACTCAGCATAGGCTGTCTTGTGCGCCTCAATCAGCGCTCGAAGACTATTGGACAGTTCTTGGTCTCGGCTCGGCGGCTCTGCACCGAGCGCCGTTGCCGTCATCGACGAGGCGACGACTGCGCTGCCGGAGTGGAGGAGCAAGGCGCGGCGGTTGATCCTAGACATGGCAACCTTTCCCATTTGCATTGATGGCCATCACACCAGTGGCGTAAAACCATCAAAGCGTAACACGACGGTTTGCGCATTCGTGTCAGGATCAGCAGACCCAAGCAGTCGAAAGCCAGTGCGGCCGGGCGATGCGTAGCGCCTGCATCTCGGATAGGATGCCGTGCCCGACGGACACTCCGACGGAACCTTGGATTTGAGGGCGGACGTGTCGCGACTGGCTCGCTTCCACTGGGCGTGAAGCCTATGCATCCGCAATGCGGAAGATGACGCCAGCCGACAAGCCTGCGCTCGGCCGCCATCCTACGGCCGGCGCTGACGACGGCGGCTCCACGTCCCGAAGTGACGCCCCTCTGCTGCAGCGAGCAGTTCGCCGATCGCGGGCCACCTCAGGCTAGGTCGGCGAGGTGCTAGGGTAGTCTACCCAACAGCTCGTTATCTAACGACGAGCGGCCACCTCAAGAACAATCTCTGACCCCGCCCTCCTTTCCCGGCCCCAGCCCTCACTACGGCCAGCCGGGGACCACACATCGCACTAAGCTACGGACGAAGAACGGAAATCGACGATATTGGGAGGTGCAGGGAAAGCCCGCACCTCGCGGAGATCCTAGATAACCCACTGAAACAACACGACCGATCGACGCCGCACCTCGCGGCCTTTTATCTCGCCATCTTATTTCGGTCGTTTTTCGAGATACTTCCTTTCCATCGTCTTTTCTCCTCCAATATACGATAATACACCACTCTATGCTCTACACAACGATTCTGTACTCTTGCGTTGAGTTCCGACGCGCTGTGCAGTCTTCCGCGCACTGCGAAGGCGTAGCAGCGCTGCGTATTTGCAGCACGGGAACCGTCGTGGCGCACTTTTCCATCGGAGTGACGGAGCATCATCACCGGCAACCCGGCTCGGTCCGGCCGTCTCGCGATCAGCGCGGCCGCAGGCAATGTATGGCCCGCCCCGTCTGCAAGCAGAATGTTTTGTGAGGCACACTCGGTCTGCACCAATGTATCCGGCCTCGGCGTTTTGGACGCCCTGCCAAAATGGGGATTCGCGCGCCCGGCTCCTAACAAGATACTCGACCTCGAAAGGGCCGCTGCCTGCTGACAGGTTCGCCGAACGCCGATCAATTGTTGGGCCGTCTCTGTGTACATCCTCCCGCAGACTTCATGCAGCCAAGCAGTAGCCGGGACGCTCCCGCTCGGCCAAACTCGTGATCCCTTCGAGGCCATCACGGCTTCGTATGGGCGCTGGTGTGACGTCACGGCCCAGGCGATCCGGGCCAGCTTGTTGGCAAGCGCAACGACCACCACGTTGCGCTTGGCGCGCTTGAGCAGTGCTTGCAGCCAGACGCCGAGCTGGGTGTCCATTTGCGCCAGATATGGCAATGCCGCTCGCGCACCATGGATCAACAGCACGCGCATGTAGGTGCTCCCGCGCTTGCTGATCCCCGTCAGGCGCGACTTGCCGCCGGTCGTGATTTGACGCGTCGAACAAGCCCCAGCCAAGCAGCGAAGTCACGCCCCTTCGCAAACGCCGACACGTCGCCGACCGCTGCCGGCAGCGCCGTTGCGTTGAGCGCGCCAATGCCCGTGACGCTGCGCAACAGACAAGCCCGTTGATCGCTCTTCGCGAGCGCTTCGATCTCCTGGTCGAGTTGCTTAATCCGGCGATCGAGTGCGTGCAATTCGTCGACCATGTCATCAACGAGTTGCCGCATCCTGGCGGTTAGGAACGTGTTGTCCTGTATGTTGTCGCGCAGCCACAGGTTCAGCTTTGGGCGTCCTTTCGCGATGACGATACCGCGATCGAAAAGCACGCCGCGCAGTTGATTGATCAGCGCCGTCCGAGTGCCGACCAGCCGCTCGCGCGCACGGTGCAAAGTCTGCACATCGAGTTGCTCTTCCGACTTGATCGGCACGAAGCGCATTGTCGGCCGTGTCGCCGCTTCGGCGATTGCCTCTGCATCGCGATCATCGTTCTTGTGCGATTTCACGTACGGCTTCACATACTCTGGCGGCATCAGCCGAACCTCGTGTCCGCCCATGACGAACTGACGCGCGAGGTGATGAGCACCGCAGCACGTCTCCATACCGATGATGCAGCGCGGCTGCTTTTCGACGAATGCAGCTAGGGATGGCATATCCGACGACCCAGCACAACCGCTCCTTCCCGGTCGAGGCCGACCAGGCTGCACAGCGTCTTTCCAAGATCGATACCAAGTACGGCGATGTTCATTTGCCTTCCTCCTTCTGACACGGACTAGCAGTTTGTCCGCAACGGGAGGGGCGGGCCATCCCATAAGATAACGTGCGTTCCGTCGTTCCTGGTCTGCATCAGTCCACATCCGCCGGAGCGGATTCCTTGTGTCAGATGGCGCCCGTCAGCGTGTCGGCGCCATGCGCTTCAACTTCGGTTGCATAGTTCATCGATGCGCTCCCAGCAGCCTGCGATCCTTGATATGAGCGTGCCGGGTGGCATCGCTCGGCTCGCCAACATAGAACGTTCCGTCGCTCCACATCGCTTGCATGATCACCGCCAGCTTACGCGCCGCGGCGACACAGGCCTTGCGGTGGCAGGAGCGTCTGGCAATCGCCTGGCCCCAGCTCTTGACCTTGTCCGTGCCCCTGAAGCGCGTCATCAACCCCGACGCCGCCTCGTAGAGCGAGCATCGCACACGGCATTGCCGGCCTTCGATATGCGACCCCCAACGCCGATCGAGGTGCCCGACTGCCAGCGCCGCGAAGTCAGCCCCAAGCGGGCCGCGACGTCGCGTGCGCGGCGGAAGCGCGACGAAACTTCGATGGCCGTCATGAACGAGAATGCTGTGACGCGACCGACGCCGGGATTGCCATGAAGCGTCGGTACAGTTCGCTGCGTGCTACCATTTTGACGACGAGATCGTGCGGCCGGCAGTACTGCCTCCATAGCCCTGCACGCGCCGACAGCATGGCGTCCATCAACTCGGACGAAAGCGGATCCTCAGCGGTGCGCACCGCGTGCTCAAAGCACCTCGCCCGACCTTGCTCAAACAGATGCCGAATGCCTCAGGGAATGGCGTAGGGCGTTCTCCAGGTCGAGGAACTTGGCCTTCAGATTGCGGCGGCGTGTCAGCAGAAGCTTGGTTCGTAGCAGCTTTCCGACTTGATATGAGCCTGTCGGAACCAATCGGTGCGCATGATGTGGGCGATGCCGAGCGCATCCGCCGAGAGGCTTATCTCCCTCATCGGTGCTGCAATCTACCGCTCCTTGAACGCCTCGCTGGAAATTTTTGCCAAAGGCGAGACTAGATAATCGATGATGCGGCGATCGCCGGTGCGAATTTCCGCAACAACGCTCATGCCGGAGGCGAGCGGAATTTCGGCACCGTCGACGGCAATGGTGCTCTGATCGAGTTCTATGGTGATGGGGAACACAAAGTTTGGAGCCGCCCCCGGCGATGTGCCAGCGGAAGCTGTAGCCTCGTTAGCTGCTGCGACGGCATCTGCCAACTGCCGCTTGGCCTCTTGTTCTTCAATGGCGCCCGCCGCGATGCGGACGATATGACCGCGGACGGTGCCGAAGCGGGTAAACGGGAAGGCATCCACCTTGATGACAGCGCCCTGGCCAAGTTTCAGGAATCCGATGTCGGTGTTGGGCACCAGGGCCTCCACCTGGAGGCTAGGTTTCGCGGGGGCAATGGTCATGATCTGCTGGCCGGTGGTAAAGACTTGGCCAATGGTGGTGGCGGCGAGGTCTTGAACGATGCCGTCGACAGGCGCGGTAAGCTTTGCGTGCGCCAAATGCGCTTGGGCTTTGTTGACGGCCTGGGCCTCATCATCGCCGTGCTTTTCTGCATCAGCCAGTTTGCCAGCATAATCAGCCAGGAATTGCTCCACCGCCTTGCGCTTGTCGCTGAAGGTTTGGTCGAGTTCCGCCTGTGTCTCAGCCAGTTGGCCTGTGTCGGAAGCCAGTTGCGACTGAGATTTCTCCAGCTCCGCTTGGGCATCATAAAGATTGATTTTGCTATCAACCTCCCTAGCCACGGACTCTTGGCGCATGGCAGCGGCCTGCGAAAGGGTCGCAATCAGGTCATTCTCATGGGCAATGCTCATATGCAGGCGCGTCAGGCTGGCTTGTTTCGCTATTGACTGCTTGTCGATACTCTCCAATGTCGAGGCCAAAACCGCAAAATCGGCTTGAAGCACGGCCTGCTCGCGTTGCCGTGTCTCCGATGGGATGGAGTCTGTCCACGCCACATCTGCGGAGGCCGAAATAATTGGAACCAAAGGAGCCATAGGCGCCGTTTGGGCCGGGCCAACCTGAAGCTTCCCCGCCAATGCCTGAATTTGCGCAATGGCAAAGCGCCTGCGGTCTATCTCTGCTTGAGCTGCGGAGAGTTCACTTTGGGCTGCGTCCAGCTCGGCGCGGCTCTCAGCTGGGTCGAATTCCACGAGGAGATCGCCAGAATGAACATACGATCCAGTCTCCACATGGATGGAAGCAAGCTTTCCCGGATCGATGGCTTCAATGACCTTGGCATGTCCCAATGCCTCAATTTTGCCTGGGGCAACGGCGTTTACATCGAGGCGGCCTATGAACGACCAGAGAATGGCCGCCGCCGCAAAGGCGCAGATAGTCATCATGAATGCGGTTGACGCTGGCGGCGCCGGTGTCTCCAGAATCTCCAAGGCAGCCGGCAGGAACTGCAGATCGCGCCCCCTGATTTGACCTGACTGGTGCGCTTGGCCGGCCCTTTCCTTAACCGAAGATACCGGATCGTGCTTCATGCTGGCCTGGCCTGCTCCATTTGTAGCGCCCAGAGCCCCGCATAAAGCCCCTTTGGGTTGTTCAGGAGTTCGGAATGTGTGCCGCTCTCAACGATCTCGCCCTTGGCCATGCCGATAATCCGGTTGCAGGGCCGTAAAGCCGCGAGGCGATGGGCGATGATAAGCACGGTCCTCCCTTGCGCGATCGCATGCATATTGTCCTGAATTATGCGCTCGCTTTCGTAATCCAGAGCCGATGTAGCCTCATCCAGGATCAATATCCTCGGATTGGTGGAAAGGGCCCGGGCGATGGCAATGCGCTGCCTCTGTCCTCCAGAGAGATTGGCACCTCTCTCCTCGATCATTGTGTCATAGCCTTGCGGCAGCTGGGCGATAAACTCGTCTGCGCCTGCTAGACGCGCCGCCTGGATCACCTGTGCTCGCGGCATCGCGGGATCGCTGAGTGCAATGTTCTCATGAATGGTGCGATTGAAGAGGACATTTTCTTGCAACACCACGCCGATCTGGCGACGCAGCCAGCCGGGATCGAGCTGAGCAATATCCACGCCGTCAAGGAGGATCTGTCCAGCTGCAGGGCTATAGAGACGCTGAACCATCTTGGACAGAGTGGATTTGCCGGAGCCCGAAAGACCGACCACGCCGATAACTTCACCGGCTACAATGCCAAATGTGAGGCTGCGCAGAACGTCCGGCGTATCCGGACGATAGCGCATGGTGACATTGCGGAACTCAATGTAGCCGCGGATCGGAGGCAGAGTTAGCAGGTTCTGCGGGCTCGGCTCGGGCGGGGCATTGAGGATAYCCCCCATTCTTGCAACCGACACCTGAACCTGTTGAAAGTCCTGCCACAACTGCGAAAGCCGCAACACGGGCTGAACAACCTGGCCCGCAATCATATTGAAGGCGATGAGTTCGCCCACCGACATGTTGCCAGACATCACTTCTGTTGCGCCAAGAAACAGGATGAGCGCATTAACCGCCTTGCTCACATATTGGATAAGCCCCTGACCTAGAGAGCCCGTTACAGTCGCGTCAAACGACGTGCTGACATAAGAGGCAAGGCGCTCTTCCCATTGCGCCTGCATCATCGGTTCCACACTGGCCGACTTGAGCGTCTGGGCTCCCACGATAGATTCGACCAGGAACTGCTGGGCCCTTGCACCCCTGTTGAATTTCTCGTCAATCTGGCGTCGCAGAAGAGGTCGAAGCAGCAATGCGATGAGGAGGTAAACCGGGACAGAAGCGAGAATGACGAACGTCAAGGTGTTGGAGTAGATAAAGAGCACGCCAACGAAGACGAGGGTGAACAAAAAATCTAGCACCGCCGTCAGCCCCTGACCTGTCAGAAAGCTGCGGATAGTTTCCAGTTCGCGCATTCGCGCTATCGTCTGGCCGGCGGGTCGTGTCTCGAAATAACCGACCGGCAGGCGGAACAGATGATGGAACAGCCGCCGCCCCAGCTCGACATCGATGCGGTTGGTCGTATGGTTGAGGGTATAGGTTCGAAGAAACTGTAGGATAGATTCGAATAATCCCAAGGTGAGAAGGCCAACCACCAGCATGGTCAAGGTGGAAACCCCCTTGTGCACCAGCACCTTGTCGACGACGAGCTGGAAAAACAGCGGCGTGATCAGCGCGAAGAACTGGATGAACAGCGAGGCGGTGAAGACCTGCGTCAGGGCTTTGCGGTAACGCCACAGCGACGGCAAAAACCAGAAGAACCCGAAATGGTCGGGATCGGTGCCAGCACCTCCTAACCGACGTGTGACCAGGAGCGCTTTACCTGTGGAAAGCTCAAGCGCTTCCTCGAGTTCCGCCTCATGGGCCGAACGGCGCAAGGGATCGMCCAGCCGCACTTTTCCTTTTTGTGAAGCAGCCGCCAATACCGCACTGCCTCCTTCCTTCAGGAACAGCACGGCGGGATACGGAATGGCCCCGACGCGCTCCGGCTTAGCCAGCTTCACAGTGCGGGCCTTTAGGCCCAGAAGGTTGGCGCCGCGGACCAAATCCTCGGGCCCGGAGGGAGCCGACAGCGCCAATTTGTGACGAAGCTGGGCCTGGTCGGCAGGTATGCGGTAATAGCCTGCGATCAGGCAGAGATTGGCCAAGCCGACATCGAAAGCAGAGCCAGGTTCCGGCGTGTCAGCGTGCTTCACAGGGCCAAACCCGCCTTGAGCAGATCAAACTGACAGGAGCCCGCGCGGGGCGCGCCACCACGTGCATAGCCCCGCAGCCGCGGAACAGCATTGTCCGTTACCAAACCAACTTTCATAGCCGCACCTAGGCCCATCCGTTCCGTGATCTATGCGAAACGAAACTCGCTCGATGTCAGGTTTGTTTTGGTGACACTGTTCAAAGTGAGCGTATCATTGGCATCGAGCCTGATCACCGTGTTGGCGCCCGATTGCGTCATGGCGGCCTGCAATGCTGCCCAATTGGCAAAATCGAGATGAGAGAGCTGGATGATATCGCTGGAGGCAAAGCCGCTCAGCGTGTCCGCGCCCGTCACGGTGCCGTATTGAACAGTTTCCGATGTGCCGGACAGCGTCAGGTTGTCATTGGCGCCCACATTGAACACGTTTGAGTTGCCTGTGACTTTGTCGGTCAAACCGGTCGCCATGCCCACGGTTTCGGAACTCGCGGTAATCGTGTCATTGTTGGCGAGATTGAGGGCGAGCCCGGTCGTCGAGACGGTGTCGGTCGAACTGGCTCCGAAATTGATGACTGACCCGGAGCCGCCAGTGATGGTGTTGCTGTTGCCGGTGATTGTCGCGGATGCTCCCGCGGCAACGCTGATGGTGTCGGAAGACGCTGTCAGGCTGTCGCCACCCACCAGTTTCACCGTGAGACCGGTGGTGGACACCGTATCCGTCGAATTGGCGGTCAGATTGATCACCGTGCCGCTGCCACCCGTGATCGTGTCGCTGTTGCCGGCAATGGTAACAGTGGCACTTGCTGCAACGCTGACCGTGTCGCTTGACGCCGTCAGGTTGTCGCCAGCCACCAGCTTCACGGTCAATCCCGTCGTTGCGACCGTATCGGTCGAGCTGGCCCCGAGATTAATGACTGCGGCGCTACCGCCGGTAATCGTGTCGCCATTACCCGTCACCGTGACTGATGCTGAGGCAGCTACTGAAATTGCATCGTTTGAAGCCGTCAGCGTGTCGCCATTCGCAAGGGTAATGGCATTGCCAGACCCCGTCACCGTCGCCGTGGTCGAGGCAGCTACACCGACCGTCTCTGAGCTCGCCGTGATCGCATCGCCGTTGGTCAAATTGAGCCTGAGGCCTGTGGTCGACAAAGTGTCGGTTGAACTGGCTCCGAAATTGATGACCGATCCGCTGCTGACGTTGATCGTGTCGCTGCTGCCGGTGAGCGTCACCGTGGCACCAGCCGCAATGGAAATCGTATTGCTCGAGGCCGTCAACGTGTCGCCATTGGCAAGAGAGATCTGGTTGCCCGAACCGGTCAGCACGTCCGCAACGCCGGCAGCAAGCGTGATGGAAGCATTCGAAGCGCTGGTGGTGGAGTAACTTGAGCTGTTTGGATAATCGCCAAAGCCCGACGGTCCAGCACCAACCGAGATGACGTCATTTGTGGAGCCCGCGTTAAGCGTCAGTTTCGAAGGCCCAGCTTGGGCGATCTGATCATAATTGCCTGTCACCGTGGCGATGCCATTATAATCAATCAGAACATCGGCGTTGGAGGCCGTTACCGTTGCCGTAAACCCCACGACTTCAACCGAATCGTTGAAGCCGTTCATGGTGACGCTGCCACCCTCTCCCTGGACCTGGACGAGATCGTCGCTGCCATTGATGGTCATCGCCACCGCGTTACCAGACGTCGCATTCATGTCGACGATGAAATCATGCGAATAGCAATAAGTGCCGGCGGTTCCGACTTGGATCGAGCTTGAACCGGGACTGATCCAGTTTGGTGAGGKCGCACTGGTACCGGCACCGGCAAAGAGCAGGCTGACGTTGGGATCCGTGGAGGTGCGACTGGTGTTGAAATCGTAGTCCGCCGCATATTGAGCCACCTGCACTGCGGCTTGTGCCCAATCATCAGAAATACCTTGTACGCCCTGAGAGTTTTCTTGCGCGATATAATACCCCGTATTGGCCATTTCTTCTGCCGTTGGCAATCGCCCAAGAGCATTCTCATAGAATGAAATAGGGCTGTTCATAAATCCTGTTATGCCTTGATAGGTTTGATATATAGAGTAGTTCGCGTGATATTCCGGTGATTCGAGGTAGATTTTGTAGGCCAGCTGTTCTTCGTTGAAGACGCCATTGCTGATGTATTCCGACAGGTATTGGGTTTCGGAATCGTCCATGGCATGACCCACCATCGCGCGGTACAATTCGTTCGCCTGGGTGATATATTGATTTTCAAGTCCTACCGAGATGGTGATGGTTTTCTGGGCGTCGCCCAAGCCATCATTGACCGTCCAGGTGTCCATGCCGTTGGCATCGATGCTATGGGTTGACCAACCAGTTGCAAATCCGTTGGTGGCGGCAACGCTGCCCGACGTAACACTCCGCGACCATTGATAGCTGCCATAGGCATTGGCAAAGTCGACCGTCGTATCGGTAATGCCGGTCGAGGTGACCAGAGTCGTGATTAGGCCATTGGCGCTACGGGTGTAGGTATTGCTGCCGGTGACGGCCCCGCTCGGCCCCGTCGTATTGCTGTAGTACTTGTCAACCGTGGTGGAGGAACCATCCGGGTTGACGGTTGTGGTGTCGACCTGTTCGACGACGCCATTTCCATCATTATCCACTTGCTTGACGGTCACCAGGTCATTGGCGCTGACCGTCGTGACGATCTTCTGGCGCAGATTGCTGAAGCTGTTACCAAAGGCGCTTTGTGTCGTGGTGGTCTGGCTCCCATCGGCATTGAGCACGGTGGCGACCGAACCGATAATGTCAGTGGCCAGCATGGAGCCCGGCAGGGTAGACCCGGTTTTGAGGTCCGAGGCTGCCGTGGTCAGTGTCGATTTGGATTCAAGCCCGGTCGTGTCGAAGGCAAAGCCTGCATTCAAGCCCGAGGCCAACACCTCCTGTGCACTCTGGCCGACCGTTAGGCCACGCGCGTCCTGGTCGGTGACGGCGAGCAGTTGCCCGGCATCGGTCGTGGTCGACCAGTTGATGGTCTGTCCGTAAGCGGGCGCCCCGAACGCACCAGTACCGCTCCTGGTCTCGGTTGTCGTGCCATCGGCATTGCGGACATAAACATCCGTCGCGAGATTGTAGGAAGTGGCAAAGCTCGGCGTATAGGTGGCCGGAGGAGAATCTCCTGCCCCCTGATCGGCAGCATCGGCGGTGATGGTCTGGCCGGATGCGTCATACGCATTCTTGGTCGTCGTCGTGG
>BFBZ01000963.1_pt1 | contig 21534 bp, 25 predicted proteins | sample 1888401 | NCBI WGS metagenome assembly BFBZ01 (sample SAMD00112614, study PRJDB3348) | symbiont metagenome | host: Chara braunii | reverse complement strand
CGTTTTGGAAGGACTGGTCCGCCGATGTCAGGCGATCGGCCGACACGGATCCGCGATGCACACGCTTTGCGCAGTCTCTCAAAATGCTAAGAGAGGTGCAGAGACCGGACGCGCCCCGAAGGCTGACCCAAGTCATGAATGCGAGCAGGACCGCCACCAAACCCGGCAATGATGCCGAGCTCGAAGTCCGGATCCGGCGGCTGCACCGGCGCGACCTCAACCGCACCTGGGAATTCCTCAAGCTGGTGTTCCGCGAGGTGAACCGGACGACGGTCGAATATCAGCGGCCGCGCTCGAAAAAGCGGTTTCTCGAAGTCTATGAGGAAAAGGGCATCGAACAGCTGCTGTTCGTCGCCGGCGCGACCGCCGGCGCCAAAGAGCGGATCGTCGGCTATGCCGAATGCGCGCTGGCCATTCTCGGCACCGACAACTGGATGAACGAGCGCTATTTCCGGATGCGCGACATGCGGCCGCTGTTCGTCGAGGAGCTGGCGGTGCATCCGGAGTTCCAGGGCCGGGGTCTCGGCTCCTTCGTGCTCGACCAGCTCGAACACCTGGCGCGCCTGCGCGGCTGCACGCATCTCGTCCTGGAGGTCGCGGAGAACAACAACAACGCCTTGAAGTTCTACCGCACGCGCAGCTTCTACAAGCTGGATGCCGCGGTGTTCCTCGCCAAGAAAGTGGTCAACGAGGCGGAGCTCCTGCCGCCGCGCCCGCTGAGCAAGCGCACCAAGGCACCGGTGCCGGTCGCGGTCCCGCCGGTCGTGCTGCCGACCGACGACCCGCAGGCGGCACCCGAACTCACGGCCGCGGCGGCGCGGCCGGTCAAGGCGCGCGCCAAGCGGGCGACTTCCACGCGCCGGGCCAAGGCCAAGACCGAGGTGACGCCTTAGCCGCGGCTCCGGTGGGCGCTTCGCGCCTTGACACCTAGCAACACGAGGTATAGCATTTCTAGGTATGGAACCGGAAATGCTCAAGGGCCACCTCGACACGATCGTGCTCGCCGCTTTGGAGGCGGGGCCCGCCCATGGCTATGCGATCATCGAGACGATCAAGCAGGGCAGCAGCCAGATTTTCGACCTGCCGGAAGGCACGGTCTATCCGGCGCTGCACCGGCTGGAGCAGGCCGGGCTGCTGGCGAGTTCCTGGATCACGCCGGCCGGAGGCCGGCGGCGGCGCGTCTATACCTTGACCGATGACGGACGCAACGCGCTGACCAAACGGCGTGACGTCTGGGACCGCTTCGCCCGGGCCGTCCAGGCGCTGGTGGGAGGAGGCCGGTCATGGCCAGCCTGATCGAGGGCTATCTGGACGAGCTCGAAAGCCAGCTGGATTTCGATCGCCGGCTGGCGCGCCGGGTGCGCGATGAATTCGCCGACCATCTGGCCGAGGCGGTCGAAGCGCAATGCAATCTCGCGCCCGACATTGCCGAACGCGAGGCGCTGGCCCGCATCGGCACTGCCCGCGCGATCGCCGCCGTCTTCACCCTCGATGCGCTGAGCCGCCAGACCGAACGCATCTGGCTGGTGATCCTGACGACCTTGCTGGCGACCTTCCTGGCCATGCGGCTTCGGACGCTTGGATTGGCCGACGGGTCGGCCGGACCGATCGCGCCGCTGGTCGACCGCTACGCCTTTGTCGGCGCATTGGTCATCGGTTGCGGCGGCTGGTTCGCGCTGCGCCGCCGGACGGCCGCGCCAGTGCTCGATGCGGTCACGACCAAGGGCTTCCGAATGGTGGCGCTGGTCGCCGCCGCGACCCTCGCGGCCCTGAGCCTCTCGACGGCCGCCGGCCTTGCCCGGATCGCCGCCAGCGGCGGCGATTTCGGCCTGCTGCCTTCATTGGTCGCGGCCGGCAATCTCGTGGAGTTCGGCCTGATGATCTGGCTGACCGCGCAGATCCTGGCGCTGCGACGACGGACCGTCAGGGCCCGCGCCATCCTCGCCGGCTGAACCGGCCGCACTTCCCCACCCTCGACAGCCCAATTCAACCGAAGCCTGGAGGCGCGGAATGCCGGCGCTTGTCTCGAAATCGATCGAAAACTGGCGCCTGCTCGGCGTGCTCGCGCTCGTCCTGACCGGCGCCAGCGCGGCGGCCCATGGGCTTGCCCCCGGCGACAGCGACGGCTTGCGCGGCATCATCCGCCTGACCGCCCGGACCTCGCTGACCCTGTTCCTGATGGCCTTCGTCGCCTCGGCGCTGGCGCGGCTCCGGCCCTCGGAACCGACGCGCTGGCTCCGCCGCAACCGGCGCCAGTTCGGCCTTGGCTTCGCGCTGTCGCACGGCATACACCTCGCCGCCATCGTTCTCCTGGCGCGCCGCGATCCCCAGCTGTTCTGGCAATTGACGACCATCGGCAACATCGTCTCGGGCGGGCTCGCCTATCTGTTCATCGCCGTCATGGCGGCGACCTCGTTCGACCGCAGCGCCGCCTGGATCGGCCCGCGCGCCTGGCGCCTGCTGCACTGGACCGGCGGCCATTTCATCTGGATCAGCTTCGTCGTCGCCAATGGCAAACGCATTCCGATGAGCGGCTGGTATCTCGTGCCGGTCGGTCTGCTCGGCATCGCCCTGGCCTTGCGGCTCGCGGCGAAACTGCGTGCCGGCCGCCGGCAGGCGCCCGCCTGAGCCGGCCGCGCCTCGCGCGCCGGTCAGGTCTCGCCTGCTTTGACACCCACCGGCCGGATCGGCTTCACTTCAAGCCGATCGATTGTCCGGAGGGTGCCATGCCGCTGTCGAACCTTCAGGTGCGGGACGTCGAGACCCTCGTCCATCCCTATACCAACCAGGCGACCATCCGCGAAACCGGCCCGCTGGTGATCGAGCGCGCCAAGGGCATCCATGTCTACGATGTCGACGGCAAGGCCTATATCGAGGGCATGGCCGGCCTGTGGTGCACCTCGCTCGGCTACGGCAACGAGGAGCTGGCCGAGACCGCCTACGAGCAAATGAAGAAACTATCCTTCACCCATCTGTTCGGCGGCAAGAGCCACGACCCGGCGATCGAGCTTGCCGAAAAACTGAAGGAGGTCGCCCCCGTGCCGATCTCCAAGGTGTTCTTCGTCTGCTCCGGATCGGAGGCCAATGACAGCCAGATCAAGATGGTCTGGTACATGAACAATGCGCTCGGGCGGCCGAAAAAGAAGAAGATCATCTCGCGCATCAAGGCCTATCACGGGGTCACGGTGGCGGCCGCCTCGCTCACCGGCCTGCCGGTCAACCACACCGATTTCGACCTGCCGATCGCCAATATCCTGCACACCTCCTGCCCGCATTTCTATCGCTTCGGCCTGGAGGGCGAGACCGAGGAGGAGTTCGCGACACGCTGCGCCAACGACCTCGAAGAGCTGATCATCAAGGAGGGCCCGGACACGGTCGCCGCCTTTATCGCCGAGCCGGTGATGGGCGCCGGCGGCGTGCTGGTGCCGCCCAAGGGCTATTTCGAAAAGATCATGGCGGTCTGCGAGCGGCACGACATCTACATGATCGCCGATGAGGTGATCTGCGGCTTCGGGCGACTCGGCGAATGGTTCGGCTCGCCCGTGCTCGGCTACAAGCCGCATGCCATCTCGATCGCCAAGGCGCTGACCTCGGCCTATATGCCGGTTGGCGCGGTGATGATCCCGGAGATCATGCATGAGGCGCTGGTCACCGAATCGAAGAAGATCGGCACGTTCGGCCACGGCTTCACCTATTCCGGCCATCCGGTCGGGGCGGCGGTGGCGCTGAAGACGCTGGAAATCTACCAGCGCGACAACATCATCCAGGGCTCGGCCGCCAAGGCGCCGCGGTTCCAGGGCCATCTGAAGGCGCTCGGCGATCATCCGCTCGTCGGCGAGGCGCGCGGGGTCGGTCTCGTCGGCGCGCTCGAGCTGGTCGCCGACAAGGCCAGCCGCAGGGCTTTCGATGCGAAGGCCGGGGTCGGGGCCAAGGCCGCCAAATTCGCCGAGGAAGAAGGCGTGATCCTGCGCAGCGTCGGCGATGCTCTGGCATTCTGCCCGCCGCTGATCATCACGCCCGACGAGATCGACGATCTGTTCGCCCGCGCCACACGGTGTCTCGACAAGACCCACGCCTTCGCCAGGGCCGAAGGACTGATGGGAACCTGACGCCCGCACGGCCATTATTATCAGCGTCATACCGCCGCCATAGGCCTTGCTTCTCATCCGGGATGGCGCAGGTTAGATTCCTGCGACACCGCAACCTGCCGACGAGTGCCGATGGCCCGCGAAATCGATCCCTTCAAGGTCACATCCCCGCGGATCTTCCTGTTCCGGATGGTCGTGTTCCTGGTGCTTGTCGCGCTCGTGGCGGTGGTGCTGCAGCGTGAGATCAAGACCGCCTTCATGGCCAATCCCGGCCTCAACGGGCTGATCGTCGCGGTCTGCGTGATCGGTATCCTGCTGGCCATCCGGCAGGTGATCCGGCTGTTTCCCGAAGTCGCCTGGGTCAATTCCTTCCGCCTCGCCGACCCCGGCATCACGGTAGAACGGGCGCCGGTGCTGCTGGCGCCGATGGCGACCATGCTGGGCGAGCGGGTCGGCCGCATGGCGATCTCGACCATGACCATGCGCAGTCTGCTCGATTCGCTGGCGACCCGGCTCGACGAGGGCCGCGACCTGTCGCGTTACCTGACCGGCCTCCTGGTCTTTCTCGGCCTGCTCGGCACCTTCTGGGGCCTGATCGACACAGTCACCTCGGTCGGCCGGGTGATCAACAGCCTGTCGACCCAGGGCGAGCTCGGCACCATCTTCGAGGACATGAAGCGGGGCCTCGCCGAGCCGCTCGGCGGCATGGGCATCGCGTTCTCGTCGTCGCTGTTCGGCCTGTCCGGTTCGCTGGTGCTCGGCTTCCTCGACCTGCAGGCGAGCCAGGCGCAGAACCGCTTCTACACCGAGGTGGAGGACTGGCTGTCGTCGACCGTGCAGGACATGGCGGTGGTCAGCCCCGGCTCGGCGGATGCGGCCGGCGGGGTCGGCGTCGCCGACCTGCAGCGCGCCTTCGAGCGACTGCGCGAAGCCATGACCGAGAGCCCGGCGAACCAGCGCTCGACCGCCGCGATGGCCAACCTGGCCGAGGGCATCCAGGGCCTCGTCACCCATATGCGGTCCGAGCAGCAGATGATCCGCGACTGGGTCGAGGCGCAGGCCGGCGACCAGAAGGAGATCCGCAAGCTGCTCGAGCAGATGCTGCGCGAACGCGCGGGACGGTTCTGAGATGGCCCTGTCGCGAAACCGACGCGGCGAACGGGGCATCGACTATTGGCCCGGCTTCGTCGATGCGCTGTCGACCTTCCTGCTGGCCATCATCTTCATGCTGTCGGTGTTCATGCTGGCGCAGTTCTTCCTGTCGCGCGAGATCGCCGGCAAGGACAATGTGATGACCCGGCTGAACCAGCAGATCGCCGAATTGAGCGATCTCCTGCAGCTGGAGCGTGGCCAGCGCCAGGGCCTTCAGGAAAACCTGTCGGCGATCAGTGCGACGCTCGGCACCACGGAACAGGATCGGCGCCGGCTGCAGGCGCTGGCCGATCAGGCCCAGGGGCAGGCAGGCTCCGCGACGGCCCGGGCCCAGTCGCTCGAGGGCGAGGTGACGCTGCAGCGCCAGGCCGCCCAGGCAGCACTGGCCCAGGTCGAGTTGCTGAACCAGCAGATCGCGGCGCTGCGCCGCCAGTTCGCGGCCATCGAAAACGCCTTGCAGGCAAGCGAAGCCCGCGACCGCGACTCGCAGACGCGGATCTCCGATCTCGGCCGCAGGCTGAACCTGGCGCTGGCCCAGCGGGTCCAGGAGCTGTCGCGCTACCGTTCGGAATTTTTCGGCCGCCTGCGCGAGATCCTGGCCGAGCGGCCGGATATCCGGGTGGTCGGCGATCGCTTCGTGTTCGGCTCCGAGGTGTTCTTCGCCTCCAGCCAGGCCGTGCTGGAGCCCGGCGGCCGCGCCGAGCTCGACAAGCTGGCCGAGGCGCTGACCCAGGTCGCCCGGGACATTCCCGCCGACATTCCCTGGGTGCTGAGGGTCGACGGCCATACCGACGCCCGGCCGATCGGCGGTGGCCGCTTCGCGTCGAACTGGGACCTGTCGGCGGCGCGCGCCATTGCCGTCGTTCAATATCTCGTCAGCAAGGGCATCCCGCCGCAGCGACTGGTCGCCGCCGGCTTCGGCGAATTCCAGCCGATCGAGCAAGGCGACAGCCCCGAGGCGCTGGCGCGCAACCGGCGCATCGAACTGAGGCTGACCGACCGGTGACGATCAGGCTTGTCGCTTTCGATCCGGCCCACCTGAGCGCCATGTCCAACCTCTGGGTGGCGACCTGGGCGGCAACCTATCCGGCCATCGATTTCGACAAGCGGCGCGGCTGGTTCATCGATCGCATCACCGCTTTCGCCAGCACCGGGGTCGTGATCCCGCTGGCCTTCGTCGATGCCGCGCTCGCCGGGCTCGTCACGGTCGATCCGGCCGGTGGCTGGATCGACCAGATGCTGGTCGGCCTCGCCTACCAGGGCTCCGGGGTCGGGCGGGCCCTGATGGACGAAGCCAAGCGCCTGTCGCCCAACGGGTTGTCGCTCGACGTCAATGCCGACAATGGCCGTGCCATCGGCTTCTATCGGCGCGAGGGTTTTGCCAGGACCGCCGGGCGGACCAGCAGCCAGGGTTTCGCGATCGACGTCATGGTGTGGTCGCCGGTGCCTGACCACCATTGAACTGCAGATCGGCGAGCCGGGCGTAGAGCCCGCCGCTGGCGGCGAGTTCGGCATGGGTGCCTTCCTCGACGATGCGGCCTTCGTCCATCACCAGGATGCGGTCGCAGCCTAGCACGGTCGCCAGGCGATGGGCGATGACCAGCGTCGTGCGGCCTTGCATCAACCGCTCCAGCGCCGCCTGGACCATGGTCTCGCTCTCGGCATCGAGCGCCGAGGTCGCCTCGTCGAGCAGCAGCAGCGGCGCGTCACGCAGAATGGCCCGGGCGATGGCGATACGCTGGCGCTGGCCGCCGGACAGCGTCACGCCGCGCTCGCCGATCAGGCTGGCATAGCCGCCCGGGAGCTTCATGATGAATTCGTCGGCGAAGGCGAGCTTGGCGGCCTCCACCACCTCGGCGTCGCTCGCCTCCGGCCGGCCGTAGCGGATATTGTCGGCAACGCTCGCGGCAAACACCGCGACGTCCTGCGGCACCATGGCGATGCGGCGACGCAGGGCCAGCGGATCCGCCTGATCGAGCGCCACCCCGTCGAAGCGAATCACCCCGCCGACCGGATCGTAAAAGCGCAGCAGCAAGGCGAACAGCGTCGACTTTCCCGCCCCCGACGGGCCGACGATCGCGACCTTCTCACCGCGTTTCACCGTGAAGGTGACGCCGTCGAGAACCTTGGTCTCGGGCCGCACCGGATAGGCGAAGCGTGTCGCGACGAAGCTGATCTCGCCGCGCGGCGGTTCCGGCAGCGGCAGCGGGTTGGCAGGCGCCTTCACCGCCGGCTCGATCGCCATGATCTCGGTCAGCCGTTCGGCGGCGCCCGCCGCCTGACTGATCTCGCTCCAGACCTGCGAAAGTTCGGACAGTGCGCCCGCGCCGAACACCGCATAGAGCACGAATTGCGACAGACGGCCGCTCGACATGCTGCCGGCCAGCACCTCCTGGGCGCCGGCCCAGAGGATCGCCACCACGCTGGAGAACACCAGGAAGATGACCACCGCGGTCAGGATGGCGCGGGCTTTGTTGGCGCTGCGCGCCGTCGCGAAAGCCTCTTCCGCCGCCGCGATGAAACGCGCCGACACGGTACGCTCGGCGGTAAAGGCCTGCATCGTGCGCACCGCCTGGATATTCTCGTTGGCATAGGCCGAGGCATCGGCGAGGCGGTCCTGGGCGATGCGCGAGCGGCGGCGCACGTCGCGGCCGAAGGCGACCAGCGGCAGGACCAGAAGCGGGATCGCGGCCACCGCGTAAAGCGACAGTTTGGGGCTGGTGACGACCATCATCACCACCGCGCCGACGAACATGATCAGATTGCGCAGCGCGATCGATACCGAGACACCGACCGCCGATTTGATCTGGGTCGTGTCGGCGGTCAGCCGGGAGATCACGTCGCCGGTCTTGGCGGTGTCGAAGAAGCTCGGCGACAGCGTCGTCAGGTGCTGGAAGGCGGCCGAGCGGACATCGGCGACCACGCGCTCGCCGATCGTCGTGACCAGGTAGAAGCGCGAGGCCGAGGCCGTCGCCAGAACTGCCGCGACGATGATCAGCATGCCGAAATACTGGGTGATCATGCCGTCGGTGGAAAAGCCGAAATCGATCATCCGGCGGATCGCCAGCGGCACCGCCAGCGTCGCGAGCGAGGCAACCGTCAGGGCGATGGCCGCGCCCACCAGCAGGCCCGGATAGCGCAGGGCATAAGGCATCAGCCCGAGCAGCGGCCGCAGGCGGCGTTTCTTCCCGGACGAGGCTTCCGTCGGCTGATCTGCTGACGATGCGGCGATGCTCATGCTGCAATCCCATGGTTCTTGCGCGGGTGCGCTTATCAAGCGTCCATCGTGTCTTGAAAACCCGACGAACTTCGCGTATGAGCGCGGCTTCTCGTCACAGGACGACCTGCGTGCCGGCGTATGACCGATCCGGCGCCCTTTGAGGACGACCCATGAAGACCGGCATCCATCCTGAATACCACACCATCAAGGTCGTCATGACCGACGGCACCGAGTACACGACCCGCTCGACCTACGGCAAGCCGGGCGACACCCTGCAGCTCGACATCGATCCGAAGTCGCACCCGGCCTGGACCGGCGGCTCGCAGCAGCTGATGGACCGCGGCGGTCGCCTGTCGCGCTTCAACCAGCGCTTCGGCAATCTCGGCGTCGCACTGAAGAAGTAAGCTTTCACCCCTGCCGGTGAAGCCCAACCCCGGCCTCGCGGCCGGGGTTTTCGTTTGTGGCACGGCCTGTTCATCTGCCGTTGGGCTTGCCGCCGCACCGGCGTCTTGATCACGCCCTTGTCATGCTGCACTGCAAAATTAGATCTGGTTCCCGACGGAATGCCCGCGCTAAGAACGCCCGGTCGAGGGAAACGACGTTCAAGGCTCGAGGGTTCCACGTCATGAGCCGCCTGATGGCGGACAAGCGAGGACCATAGGATGACCGACGAGCTCACTGCGTCCGGCGTAATCCGCAAGCTGATGCCCTGGGAGACCGCGCTGCTGCGCGAGCATTTCCTGAGGCTCGATCCGGAAGCGCGCCACTGCCGCTTTGCCGCCGGCGTCTCGGACGACACCATTTCCGGCTATGCCGAAACCGCGCTCGGCGCGGACGCGCTGGTCCATGGCTTCCTGGTCGACGGGATCCTGCGCGGCGCCGCCGAGCTGCGGCTGCTCGAGGACAATGCCGCCGAGGTGGCCGTGACGGTGGAAGAAGCCTGGCGGCTGACCGGCGTCGGAACGGCCTTGTTCGGACGCCTGCTGCTGACCGCCCGCAATCGCGGCGTCCAGAGCCTGGTGATGACCTGCCTGCCGGCCAACCGCGCCATGCAGCGGCTGGCGGCCCGGTTCGACGGCAAGATCAGCTATGCCTCGGGCGACGTCTTCGCCGACGTCAAGGCCGAACCGGCGAGCCCCCTGTCGCTCTGGCGCGAAGTCTGGCGCGACGGCTCTTCCGTCGCCGCGACCATGCTGGACGCCCAGCTGAACCTGATGAAACTCGCCCGTGGGCGGCCCGCGGACCTCGGCAGCCGGGGCGATAGCTGACCCGCGGGGTCAGCGCGCCATCGTCACGGTGGCGCCGGTGGCGGTGGCGCCGGAATAGCCCGAGCCTTGCGGGAACAGCCGCGCGGCGACCCGGCCGCCCGGCTGCAGCAGCACCACTTCCGAGCCACGCTGCTCCCAGGCATTGATGCGGGCGAGCGACGGCGCCCGGCAGTTCTGCGGGCTGGCGCGGTAGAACTCGAACAGCGGCGTCGAGGTCAAGGTGATCCGGCAGCGATCTCCCGCATCGCTCACCGTCCAGGTGCCGGCAATCGTCGTGGCCGAAGGCGCGGCGGCGCGCGGGGCCTCCTGGCGCGGCAGGGCGGCAACCACCGGCGGCGCGCCGGCACCACGCGGCGGCGGCTCCTCGACCATGATGCGCGGCTGCTCCGACGGGCTCGCCGGGCGCAGGGCCGGGTCGATCGCCGAGGGGCCGACATCGGAGGTGCGGCCGGTACCGGGCGGTGGCGGAATATCCTCCGCGGCAACCGATTGATCGGGCGCCTGCTGACCGCCCGCGATGACGTCCTCGTCGGCAGCCGACGGCCGGCGTTGCGGCGCGGGCGCCATGGGCTGCGGCTGGCCGTAGCCACCGTCGATGCGCTGGGACCCGGTCCTCGGCATCGACGCCTGGGAGAAGTCACCGAAACGGTCGGAAGTGCAGCCGGCAAGCGCAGCCGAGGCGAGAAGAAGGGCGACGGGGCGCGTCAGCATGAAGTGGTCCCGAAAAATGTCGGCGCGATACGGCGACACTGCCACGGTCGACGCAAGCTGCGGCGGATCCATGGCAATGGCGCGACATCGCGACGATGCTCAGCTTATCGTTAACCGATCCTTTACGACGTCGCAGCCGGTTTTTCCTCAACTGATTTGCCCGACAGGGACGTCCAGTCGGTCTTGACGGTAGCGAGCATGACCGCTGCCAGCGCCGCGAAGACCACGATCGTACCGGTGACCAGGGCGTAGTCCTCCGAGCGCAGCACGACGAAGAGCAGGCCATAGGCCAGGGCAAGCTCGCCGGCGACCATGGCGCCCTCCCTGAGCCGGCCGAAGACCAGTCCGACATAGAGCGAGACGAGACCGATGACGGCCGCACTGGCGAGGCCATAGGCCCTGATGAAGCCGATGTGCTCGGCGAAGGACAAGAGCAGCAGGTAGAACAGGGTCAAGGCCGCCCCGACCATGAGATATTGGATCGGATGGAAGGAACGCGCCGCCAGGATTTCCAGAAGGAAGACCACCAGGAAGGCAGCGCCGATGACCAGGACGCCATATTTCAAGGCGCGCTCGACCAGGTGATAGACATCCACCGGCTGGAACATCCGCACGCCCGAGCGCGCCGCGACCAGCCGCTGGAACAGGCCCGGCTCGGCGACCAAGGCTTGCGCCACCGGGCGGGCATAGTGCGGCACCGACCAGGTCGCCGAGAAACCGGCCTCGCCGATCTCCCGCTCGGCCGGCAGGAAGGCGCCGAAGAAGCTCGGATGGCTCCAGTTGGAGCGCAGCGCGATGGTCGATGTCCGGCCGATCGGCGCGAGGCCGAAAGCCTGCGAGCCCTTGAGATCGAAGCGCGCGCCGACGTTGAACGGCGCGGAGCCGTCGACGCCGCCGACCGGTGCATAAAGCGTCGGCATCTGGAAAGTCGCCGGTCCGGCTCCCGGTTCCAGCGGCGTCACGCTGTCACCGATGCGCACCGAGACCTCCCGCTGCAAGCCGCGCGGGTCGAGCACATGGAAAACCACCGCCGCCTCTTCCCAGACCGGCGCGATGGCCGAGGGATCGATGCGCGCGACGTCGACCGGCGCGAAGCGGGCGTCGATATCGACCTCGCCCCGGTAGACCGGCACCTCGAAGATGCCGCGGCGGCGCTGCTCGACCTTGAGATCGCCGTTCTGCCGAAGCGTCTCCGGCAGGACCGCCAGGACACGTCTGACCGTGCGCATCTCCTGGCCGGCGCCGGCCCGGCTGACATAGGGCAGCAGCAGGATGGGACCGACGATCGTCTGTTCGCCGGCCCAGGCCCCGGCGACCTCGCTGATCACCTCGCTAGCGCGTTGCGAACGCTCACCACGCAGCGATGAAATGGCGATGAGGGGAATGATGAGCAGCAGGGTCAGCACGCCGATGGCGGCAAGCTTGAACAAGGGGGACCGGATCAGTCGATATCCCGAAGCCATGGATGAACCTCCCGTGAACGGAGGTTCAAAGTCACGCGAGCGTGACGGCGGCACCGCGGTGACAACCTGGAGCGGGCGCGGAGTTTCCGTGGCGGAAGGGCGGCGGCAAGAACCGCCGCACGCGGCGTCAGACCTGGCGCGCCACCATCATCTTCTTGATCTCGGCGATCGCCTTGGCCGGGTTCAGGCCCTTCGGGCAGGCCTTCGAGCAGTTCATGATGGTGTGGCAACGGTAGAGGCGGAACGGATCCTCGAGATTGTCCAGCCGTTCGCCGGTCGCCTCGTCACGCGAATCGATCAGCCAGCGATAGGCCTGCAGCAGGATGGCCGGGCCGAGATAGCGATCGCCGTTCCACCAGTAGCTCGGGCACGAGGTCGAGCAGCAGGCGCACAGGATGCATTCGTAGAGGCCGTCGAGCTTTTCACGATCCTCCTTCGACTGCCGCCATTCCTTCTCCGGCTGGGCGGTCGTCGTCTTGAGCCAGGGCTCGATGGAGGCATGCTGGGTATAGAAGCGGGTCAGGTCGGGGACCAGGTCCTTGACCACCGGCATGTGCGGCAGCGGGTAGATCTTGACCGCGCTGGCCTTCACCTCGTCCATGCCCTTGGTGCAGGCGAGCGTGTTGGTGCCGTCGATATTCATGGCGCAGGAACCGCAAATGCCTTCACGGCAGGAGCGGCGGAAGGTCAGCGTCGGATCGACCTTGTTCTTGATCCAGATCAGGCCATCGAGAACCATCGGGCCGCAATCGTCGCGGTCGACATAATAGGTATCGATGCGCGGATTGGCTCCGTCATCCGGATTCCAGCGATAGATCTTGAACTCGCTGAGGTGATTGGAGCCGGCCGGCTTGGGCCAGGCCTTGCCCTCGGTGATCTTGGAGTTCTTGGGAAGCGTGAACTGAGCCATGGTATGTCTTCAAGTCTCGCGAGATGTAGCGAAGCTGCCCCTCCCTTCAATCCTGAGGGCGCGCTTGTCAATCGGGTCTTTGGTCGGGCGCGATCAAGCGCGTGTCAGCTACGCATCCACCAGATGACGCCGAGCCCCAGAATCGCCGAGACGAGGCCGATGATGCGCAATTGCTGGATCGGCGTCAGGCGCATGATTTCCAATGCCTGGCGCACCCGCATCGGCAGGGCGGCGAGCAGGATGCCCTCGATGACGAGGACCAGGCCCAGGGCGGTGAGAAAGTCTTTCATGGCGCACTTTCATCGGGCGCGTTGTCAGCACGCATTGTTGGCACGTGTTCTTGGCACGCTTTTTTTGGCACGTTTTTTTTTGACACGCCTGCTTGGCGCGATCGAAAAAGGCCGCCGCGACGGGGTCGCGGCGGCCTGAGGGTCGGGGGATCAGCGGCTGGCGGGAGGCGCGTCCGCCGCCCTGGGCTGCGTCGGCCCGTTTCGCCGCCCGGAAGCGTCGCCGAAATAGCGGAAGAAATCCGAATTCGGCGAGAGCACCATGCGGGTATCGCCCTGCTTCATGCTCTGCTCATAGGCCTGCATGGTGCGATAGAAGGAGAAGAAGTTCGGGTCGCGGCCGTAGGCCTCGGCGAAAACCTTGTTCCGTTCGGCATCGCCGGCGCCGCGCAGCTCGTCGGCCCGTCGATTGGCCTCGGCGAGAATGCCGGTGACCTCGCGATCGGCGCGTGCGCGGATGGTGACGGCGGCCTGGCTGCCGGTGGCGCGCAGATCGGCGGCCTCCTGACGCCGCTCGGTCTGCATGCGGTTGAACACCGCCTCCTGGTTGACCTGGGGCAGGTCGACGCGGGTCAGCCGAAGGTCGACGATCTCGACGCCGAGCGTGCCGGCCTCGCGGTTCACCTCTTCCTGGATGCGGTTCATCAAGAGGCCGCGATCGGTGCGGATCAGCGCCGACATGGTGGTGCCGGCGATGACGTTGCGCATCGAGGCGTTCACGAAGCTGGCAAGCCGGGTATTGGCATTGGGCACCGTGCGCACGGTCTGGAAGAACCGCAGCGGCTGGGTGATCCGGTAGCGGGCGAAAGCATCGACGTCGAGGTTCTGCCGATCGGTCGAAAGCACCGACTGAACCGGCAGGTCGAGATCCAGCGTACGCTTGTCCAGCGGCACGACATTGTCGATGAAGGGCATCTTGAAATAGAGCCCGGGCTCGCTGAGCGGCTGGCGCACGACCTGGCCGAAACGCAGCACGATGGCGTGCTGGGTCTGCTGGACCACGAAGAAGGAATTGGCCAGCGCGAAGACGACGACGGCGGCGACGATGCCGAGAACCAGTTTGGTGGTCGAGTTCATCGCGTCGTCCCCTGGGTGGTGCCGGCCTGCGGGCGACGGTTGATGAGCTGATCGAGCGGCAGGAACGGCTGGACACCGTTGCCTCCGGCCTGATCGATGATGACCTTGTCGGTGCCGCCGAGCACCCGCTCCATGGTCTCCAGGAACATGCGCTCGCGGGTCACGTCGGGCGCCAGCCGATACTGCTCGTAGACCTGGGTGAAGCGGCTGGCCTGACCGTTGGCCTCGGCGACGACGCGGTCGCGATAGGCCTCGGCCTCCTGCAGCGTCTGCGCGGCGCGGCCGCGCGCCTCGGGAACGACCTGACTCGCATAGGTGCGGGCCTCGTTCTGGACCCGGCTCTGGTCCTGCTGGGCGGCGTTGACGTCAAGGAACGAGCCACGCACCTGTTGCGGCGGCAGGGCCGACAGCAACTGCACGACACGCACGTTGACGCCGGAATGGTAATCGTCGAGCGTCTTCTGCATGAGGGTGCGGATCTCGGCGGCGATCGCCGACTGATCGGTGGTCAGGATCGGCTGGATGTTGCGCCGGCCGACCGCCTCGCGCAGCGCGCTCTCGGCGACCGATTTCACCGTGCCTTCCGGATTCTGCATCTGGAAGACGAAATCGGCGACCTGGGCCGCGTTGACGTCCCACTGCACTTCCAGATCGATATCGATGATGTTTTCGTCACCGGTCAGCATCAGGCTCTCTTCGAGCACGTCGCGATTGCCGCCCCGCGGGCCGCCGCCGGAGCGATAGCCGACCTCGGTGCGACGCACGTCGGTGACCGGCACCCGGAACACCGCGCCGAACGGCGCCGGCGGGTTCCAGTTCAGGCCCGGCGCGGCATTGCCGATGTGGCGGCCGAACACCGTGTTCACGCCGACCTCGTTCTGGCCGACCGTGTAGAAACCGGTCGCGGCATAGACGAGCCCGGCCAGAACCGCGATCAGCGCGATGCCCTTGGCGCCGATATTGCCGCCGCCGCCCGGCAGCACGCTCTTCAGCCGCTCCTGGCTCTTGCGGATCAGCTCCTCGAGGTCGGGGGGCTGGCCGCCGCTCTGGGGACCTTGCCCCCAGGGTCCCTTCGGACCGCCGCCACCGCCGCCGCCCCATGGGCCGCCGCCGCCTTGATTGTTCCACGGCATGAAAATGTCCTCGCTGAGAAAGCCGGGCGGCGCTGAACGGCGCCTGTGTTGCCCACGGATATAGAAGAGCCGCCCCTTCCTTTCAACGCGATGCCGTCTGCGTCATTGCCGCATTACGGCCTCGTGGTGAACGAGGGCAGCCAGGAAACTTCAGCAAAAACCATAGGCTGGGCTTTGGCTTGACGCCAGGGGAGATCAGGCGGCGCGGGCGGCGCGGCGATATTCGACCACCCGGAAGGAATGATCGTCGACGGGGCCCGCGGGATAGGCGGATATGTCGCGCCCCGTCCATGCCGACGGATCGATGGCGGGAAAGAAAGCGTCGGCCTCGGGCGCGTCGTCGACATGGGTGATCAACAGCCGGTCGGCGAGCGGCATGGCCTGCGCATAGATGACCGCGCCGCCGATGACGACGATCTCGGCTGCCCCCGAGCGCAAGGCCTCGGCATGCGCGACGGCGAGCGCGTTGGCCAATCCGGAGGTCACCACCGCTCCGGCCAGCGACAGGCCGGCGCGGCGCGTGATCACGATGTTGAGGCGCTTGGGCAATGGCCGGCCAAGGCTCTCGAAGGTCTTGCGTCCCATGACCACCGGCTTGCCCAGCGTCGCCGCCCGGAACCCGGCCATGTCGGTCTTCAGCCGCCATAACAGCGCGTTGCCACGACCGATGGCGCCGTTCGATCCGACATTGGCGATCAGCATGACCGGTGTCATGGCGCGGCCTCGTAGCGCATCCACTTGGCCTCCAGCGCCGCGCCGGCATCGATGCCCAGGCGCTCGGCCAGCGCCAGGGTGAACCCCAGCACATCGGCGATCTCGCGGGCCAGCGCCTCGCGCGCGCCATGCCCCTCGGCCTTGTGCCGCGAGCGCGCCGTCGCCGCGAGATAGGCCTGGGTCAGTTCGCCCAGCTCCTCCTGCAGCTTGAAGACGATCCAGTCTTCGCCGGGCGCGATGCCGAACGCCGCCTCGTACTGCCGGCTGATGCGCTCGGCGCGCGCCTGAACACCCGACAGCTGCGACATCACACCGCCACCGGCGCCTTGATATGCGCGTCGGCCTCGTAACCGGTCAGCGTGAAGTCGTCATAGCTGAAGCCGAACAGGTCCTTCACCGCCGGATTGAGCGTCATGGTCGGCAAAGACCTCGGCTGGCGCGCCAGTTGCAGCCGGGCCTGATCCAGATGGTTCACATAGAGATGCGCATCGCCGAGGGTATGGACGAAATCGCCGGGCTTCAGGCCCGCCACCTGCGCGACCATGAGGGTCAGCAGGGCATAGCTCGCGATGTTGAAGGGCACGCCGAGGAAGATGTCCGCCGAGCGCTGATAGAGCTGGCAGGACAGCCGGCCATCGGCCACGTAGAACTGGAACAGGCAGTGGCACGGCGGCAGCGCCATGGCGTCGACATCCGCCGGGTTCCAGGCGGAGACGATCAGCCGGCGCGAATCCGGGTTCTTGCGCAGCATCGCGACGAGATTGGCCATCTGGTCGATGACCCGGCCGTCGGGCGCGGCCCAGGACCGCCATTGCTTGCCATAGACCGGGCCGAGATCGCCCGAGGCGTCGGCCCAGTCATCCCAGATCGAAACGCCATTGGCCTTGAGATAGGCGATATTGGTGTCGCCTTTCAGGAACCAGAGCAATTCGTGGATGATCGACTTCAGATGCAGCTTCTTGGTGGTCAGCATCGGGAATCCGGCGCCGAGATCGAAGCGCATCTGGTGGCCGAAGACGGAGAGCGTACCGGTGCCGGTCCGGTCGTCCTTGCGGGTGCCGGTGTCGAGCACACGCTGCATGAGGTCGTGATATTGGCGCAACGGAGCCTCTCGGTCGGGCGAATCTGAGGCATTATAGCCCGATCGGACGATGCCGGGCAGCGGCCTGATCGCATGGCCCACAGGCGACCGTCTCGTCCAGCCCTTCGCAATGAAAACGCCGCCCGAGCGGGCGGCGCTTCGGGCAAGGCATGACCTGCCTTATTTCTTGATGAACATATCCAATTTCTTGAAGTGATCGGCCAGGAGGTAGTAAACCGTTACGCGGTTCTTGGTTTTGTCGGCTTTCATCGCATCATGAACCTTGGCGAGCGCGGCATCGATCGCCGGCTCGTCGGTGAGGCCGAGCTTCTTGATCGCGAAATTCTGTTTCACGCGATCCACTTCTTTCGCATCGGTAAAGGAGACCAGCGACGAATCCCGGTTGCGCAATGCGATTCCGAGATATTTGATGATGCCGGTCACGGCCGCTTCGTTCGCTTTAGGCGCATACTTCTTCACGTCTGCCAGCCAGTCGCTCATGGTGCTCCCTCTCGCCGTTGTGGCCCGCCCAGCCCAGTGGAGCCGCGCGGGCGACAACGCTAGCACCAAGATTTCCCAGCGTCACCGGCTTGTTTCAATAGAAATCTGCCAAAAAAATCACCGCGTCCAGGCTATTGTCACCACGGTTTCTTAAACCGCCAGTTCATTGCGCCGCGAGCGCCGGCCAATTCCGGTCGCCGGCGGCAATGAAGCCGGCAATATTGTTCTGCCAGGTACGATGCACATTGGCGTCGTAATTGAGGAACAGTCGCCCCTCGACGATACGCCACTGGCGAGGATCGCCGGCGGCGCGATAGCCTTGCGAAGCCGCCCAGGCGCAGTGGCCGCCATAGGCCGGCGCGTAACGCTCCGGCGCCAGGGCGAAGGCGTCCCGGTTGGCGGCGCTGGCGAAGCGCCAGGTCGCGCCCTTCCAGCGGTGGACGAAGGCCGACGACCCCGCGACCGGCGCTGCCTCGACGAAATAGGCAACCACATCGAAACCGCCAGCGCCCAGCGACGACAGCGGGCGCGTATAGATCTCGGCCGCACCCGCCTGGCCACCGACGAGAGCTGTCAGGCCCGCAAGGCTCAGTCCGACGAGTGCACGGCGGGACGGCGAAAACGGCAGATGCATGGGAGGCTCCGATCATCAGGCGCGGCATCCGAGATGCCGTCTTGTGGACCTGTTCGAAACCGGAGGGCCGTTTCGTTACAACGGCTTGGCATGGACCGCATGCGCGGGCGCGCCCATCATCGGCAAGGCCGCCACGAGGCGGCGGAAAGCGATCCGGCGCGGGGGCGAGCCCGCGCCGGATCGCAGAGGTCACTCGGTAAAGACTTCGTCGCGGCTCTTGTTGATCGACGGCATGAACGAAATGGCCGCCAGCAGAACGGCGATGACGATCAGGCCGGCCGAAATCGGACGGTTGACGAAATCGACGAAGACCGACCAGTCGCCGCGCGACATCAGGATGGACCGGCGCAGATACTCCTCCATCAGCTTGCCCAGCACGAAGCCGAGCAAAAGCGGCGCGACCTCGAAGCCCATTTTCATCAGGCCATAACCGATAAAACCGAAGAAGGCGGTGATCACCACGTCGAACGGGTTGTTGTTGATCGAGTAGATGCCGATCGAACAGAACATGATGATCGCGGGGAACAGCATGTTGTACGGCACCTTCAGGAGTTTCACCCAAAGGCCGATCAGCGGCATGTTGATGATCAGCAGCATCAGGTTGCCGATCCACATCGAGGCGATCATGCCCCAGAACAGATCGGGCCGCTTTTCCATGACCTGCGGTCCCGGCACGATGCCGTGGATGGTCATGGCGCCGACCATCAGCGCCATCACGGCGTTGGGCGGGATGCCAAGGGTCAGGAGCGGAATGAACGAGGTCTGGGCGCCGGCATTGTTGGCGCTTTCCGGCCCGGCGACACCCTCGATCGCGCCCTTGCCGAAGCGCGAGGGATCCTTGGCGATCTTCTTTTCGACGGCATAGCTGGCGAACGGCCCCAGCACCGCGCCATTGCCGGGCAGGATGCCCAGCGCCGAGCCGATAAAGGTGCCGCGGAGCACGGGCGCGGCCGAGTCCTTGATATCTTGCCAGCTCGGCAACAGCCGGCCGATCTTATTCTTCAGGACGTCGCGGGTCTCGGGCGTTTCCAAGTTGCGCAGGATTTCCGCGAAACCGAACATGCCCATGGCGATGGCGGCGAAGTCGAGACCGTCGGAGAGTTCGGCCCAGCGGAACGTCATGCGGTCCGCGCCGGTCTCCAGATCCTGGCCGACGGTCGACAGCATGAGCCCGCAGAGCACCATGGCGATCGCCTTGACCACCGAACCGCGGGCCAGCACGACGGCAAAGATCAGGCCCATGACCATGAGCGAGAAATATTCGGCCGGGCCGAACAGCAGCGCCACACGGGTGAGCGGCGTGGCAAGACCGGCGATGATGATGGTGGCGACAGTGCCGGCAAAGAACGAGCCGATGGCCGAGATGCCGAGCGCCACGCCGGCGCGGCCGTTGCGCGCCATCTGGTGACCGTCCAGCACGGTGACCACGGACGTCGCCTCGCCCGGGATATTGACCAGGATCGCGGTGGTCGAGCCGCCATACTGGGCGCCGTAATAGATGCCGGCGAGCATGATCAGAGCGCCGACCGGATCCAGGCCGAAGGTGATCGGCAGCAGCATCGCGATGGTGGCGATCGGGCCGACGCCCGGCAACACGCCGACCAGCGTGCCGATCATGCAGCCGAGAAAGCACAGCGCAATGTTCTTCAGCGTCAGGGCGACGCCGAAGCCGAGCGCGAGATTCGCAATCATATCCATGGCTTGCCCCTCAATACCCAGCCCAGGGCGCGACCGGGATCGGAAGCTTCAGCCCAATTTTGAACAAAAGAATGCAGAAGGCCGTCATCAGCACGGAAAAGATCAAATTCGGCACCCAGCGCGTATCCTTGGCTGCGAAGGCCGAGATGATCAAAGCCAGCGGACCGGCAATGACAAGGCCGAGCGGCCTGATGGTCAATGCGAACAGCAATACCGCGCCGAGCACGAAGGCCGGGCCACGAATCGACCAGGCCTCCAGCTTCGGACCGACCGTGGTCAGCCCCTGAACAACGATGATCGCGCCGACTGCCATCAGCAGGAACGACAGGCCACGCGGGAACGAACCCGGGCCGAGATTGGCGCCACGTCCACCCGAAAGATTGGACGAGGCCCACAAGCAAAACAGCCCGAAGGCTACAAGAAAAAGGCCCGCCATCAGGTCCTGCGGGCTCTTGATCAGACCACGCGGCTCCGCAGTCACATTCATGTCGGTGTCAGGCATTTTCCCCCGCTCCGAGCACCCGGGAATTCCCCATTTTGGGAAGGTGCTTTCGCGCGCGGATGACATCACGGTGACCGCCGGAACACAAGCGCCCGGCTGCCGTCGTCCCGATGAATTTTATGGATCGCTTATAGCGCCGGACTGTTGCCTTCAGGCCGGCTTGTCGTGGCGTGACCTGTAATATTCGAGGACGAAAAGGCGGATCGACGAGGACAGATTTCCGTGTGTCCGGTCACCGTCGATGTGGCCTACAAGGTCCGACAAGGTTTCTTGCCGCTCGGAGGCAATTTCCTTTACCGCAGTCCAGAACTCATCCTCGAGGCTGACACTGGTCTTGTGTCCCTCGACGACAATCGAACGTTTGACGACATGGCTCTTCATGGTCGTCGTCACTCCGTCCGCTTGTGGCCGTCGAGGCGATGCGCCTCGAGTTCGGCCCGGGCCTGCTCGATGCGCCGTTCAGCGCCCGACCTGCCAAAGCGCAATCGATTGGCCTCGGCCTTCATTTCGTCCGCAGCGCGCGCGTTGTTTTTGCGCGCGCGCTTGAGGTTGACCACATCACCCATGACCCTGTTCCATGCTCGCGCCGGACTGCTTCATCCATGATCGGCGCTCCCGCTTGGCGGGTCGGCGGATCGCCCCCGATCCGTGCCCCACCGTGGCAAGCTCCTTAGCCGCTGAACCTTTCTTATCCGCCGAACAATCGTAAAGAAACCTTCCCTCGGTACCGCCAGGAGCACCAATGGATGCTTTCCGCACCGTAAGGTGAGCGTTGAGTCAAGACCCGATAAAGAGAACCGCTAAAATTGCTCTAAAATGAGCGACACATCAAGAGCGGCCCGCAACCCCCGGGCGTCTCGACGTCTTCCTGCAAGCGCCGGTCCGGCCCTTATTTCTTGCGGAACTTGTCCAGGCTGACGACCTCGGCGCCGCCCGGCGGAGCCGCGTCGGTCTTGACCTCGGCTTCAGGCTTAGGGCCAGCCTCTTCCGGCTCGGAAGCGGCACCGCGCGCCGCGCCGCGCGGCTTGCCGGCGGTCTCGGCCGCGGGCGGCTCGGCCGGCACGACGAATTCCTTGGGCCCGGCCGAAGCCGCTT
>BFBZ01000008.1_pt392 | contig 21537 bp, 23 predicted proteins | sample 1888401 | NCBI WGS metagenome assembly BFBZ01 (sample SAMD00112614, study PRJDB3348) | symbiont metagenome | host: Chara braunii | reverse complement strand
AAGCGACCCGCCATCTAGCGCGACGTTTTTCGACTGGCCTTCCTCACAGCCGTCGCCTCGCTCTCGGGCCGAACCCGCAAGCCATCGACGAACACGTCCAGCAGCCGCAGCGCGGTGGTTTGCCAGCCCGCCTGATCGTGCATGTAGCACATGCCGATCAGCGCCCGCAGCACGTCCTCGGCGCTGATGTCGTCGCGGATCGCGCCGGCCGCAACTGCGCGCGCAAGCAGCGTGCCGATCGACTTGGTCAGGCGATCGAATGAATAGGCCTGCAACTCGCTCGAGCCGGCCGCGACCAGCGCCAGTGCCGCCACCATGCCCTTCTTGGTCGCGACGAATTGCACATTGGCGCGCAGCCAGCGCCGCAATGCCTCGACCGGTTCGGGCGCGTTCTGGAGCTGCTCGGCCAGATCGCCGAGCTGCTCGACCTCCCGGCGATAGACCGCCTCATACAGCGCCTCGCGGGTCGGGAAGTGGCGATACAGCGTGCCGATGCCGACGCCGGCATGGCGCGCCACCGCCTCGAGGCTGGCCTCGCTGCCGCCGGCCGAGAACACGGCCTTGGCCGCTTCCAGCACGCGTTCGCGATTGCGCACGGCATCGGCGCGCGGCTTGCGGACAGTTTCTGGTGATGACCCGGCCATTGCTTTTTCTTTTCACCCTCCCTTGTAAACGGAGGATGCCTCCGTATATGGCGACCAGCACCGGGCCTGACAAGGCGCGCCGACCCCCTGGATCGGCGGCCCCAGGTGCGCGTTGCCTCGATTCAACCCGACCATACACGGATCGGAGCCCTGCATGAATCTCCCACTCAGTCTCACCATCAACGGCGCTCGACGGGACATTGTCCTCGACGACCCCCGCGTCACCCTGCTCGACCTGTTGCGGGAGCGGCTCGACCTCACCGGAACCAAGAAGGGATGCGACCGCGGCCAGTGCGGCGCGTGCACCATCCTGGTCGACGGCCGCCGCATCAACTCCTGCCTCGCGCTCGCCGTCAGCCATGACGGTGCCGATATCGTCACCATCGAAGGCGTCGCGCGCGGCGGAGAACTGCACCCGGTGCAGGCCGCCTTCATCGCCCATGACGGCTTCCAGTGCGGCTTCTGCACCCCGGGCCAGATCATGAGCGGCATCGGCCTGATCGGTGAAGGCCAGGCCGGCGACGATCCGGAGCGGGTGCGCGAATGCATGAGCGGCAACCTCTGCCGCTGCGGCGCCTATCAGGGGATCACCGAGGCCGTGCTCGAGGCGCAATCCAACATGACCGCCACCAAGCAGAGGCGCTCCGCATGATGAACTTCGATTATGTCAGGCCGGCCAATGTCGCGGATGCGATCGCGGCGGCCTCCGAGAAGGGCGCGACCTATCTGGCGTCCGGCACCAATCTGCTCGATTTGATGAAGGGCGGCGTCAGCCGGCCGAGCCGTCTCGTCGACGTCACGCGGCTGCCCGGGCTCGATCGCATCGAGCATCTGGCCGATGGGTCGCTCCGCATCGGCGCGCTGGTGCGCAATGCCGATCTCGCGCATGACGCCGAGTTCGCGCGCAATTATCCCGCGATCGCCGAGGCGCTGCTGTCGGGCGCGTCGGCACAGCTGCGCAACGCTGCGACCGTCGGCGGCAATCTGATGCAGCGGACGCGCTGCGCCTATTTCTACGATGCCGGCAGCGCCTGCAACCGGCGCTGGCCGGGCGCCGGCTGCGACGCCGTGAAAGGCGAGAACCGCTTGCACGCGGTGCTCGGCTGGAGCGAGGGCTGTATCGCGACGCATCCCTCCGATTTCTGCGTTCCGCTGGTCGCGCTCGACGCCGTCGTCGAGATCGAGGGCAAGTCCGGCCGGCGCGAGTTGCCGCTCGGCGAACTGCATCGTCTGCCCGGCGACGCGCCGGAGCGCGAGACCGCGCTGGAACGCGGCGACCTGATCGTCGCACTGCGCCTGCCTGCCGAAGCGAAAGACTTCGCCGGCCACGCTCGTTACATCAAGGTCCGCGAGCGCACGTCCTATGCCTTCGCCGTGGTGTCGGCCGCGGCGGCGTTGCGGATCGAGGACGGCAGGATCCGCGACGCGCGGCTCGCGCTCGGCGGCGTCGCAGCCAAGCCGTGGCGCGCGCGCGAGGCCGAACAGCTGCTCGCCGGCGCCGCGCCTGATGTGGCGCGCTATCGCGAGGCGGCGCGGGCCGCACTCGCCGGTGCAAAGCCGTCCGGCGACAACGCCTTCAAGATCGAGCTCGCGCAGCGCATCGTCGTGCGCGCGCTCACCCTTGCTGCCAGAGGCACGCCGGATCGTATTGCCGCGCTGCCGGGCTCTCCCTTCTCGTCCGTTGCAGGAGCGTGATGCATGACGCTTGAGATCAGTCTGACCCGAGACCCCGCCCATATCAGGCATGGTTCGAATATCGGCCAGCCGCTGACCCGCACCGACGGCGTGCTCAAGGTGACCGGCAAGGCCCGCTATGCCGCCGACAATCATCCGCCCGGCATGCTCTATGCCGTGATCGCAAGCAGCTGCATCGCGCGCGGCCGCGTCAAATCGCTCGACGTCGCCGCCGCGAAGCGCCACCCCGGCGTGGTCGACGTGATGACGCCGGCGCACAAGCCGGAGCTGGCGGAAGACCCGGACGCCAAGGGCAATCCGTTCGCCTTTCGCATGGAGCTGCTCCAGAGCGACGAGGTGCGTTACGCCAACCAGGCGATCGCGGTGGTGATCGCCGAGACGCTGGAGGCTGCGACCGAAGGCGCCGCGCTGCTGTCGCCGCGCTACCAGGTCGAGATCGCGCGCGTCGGCCTCGACGCCGGCGAAGCCTATGCGCCGCCGGTGGTCGGCATCGGCAATCCCGCCGAGGTCCGTCACGGCGACATCGATGCCGGCCTCGCTGCGGCCGTGAAGCGGATCGACGCGACGTACGAGACTCCGGCGCAGTATCACAATGCGATGGAGCCGCACGCAATCGTCGCGGTGTGGGACGGCGACCGCCTGTTCGTCGACACGCCGAGCCAGGGCATGGGGTTCGCGCAGATGCGCATCGCCGGCTTGTTCGGCATTTCGCCGGCGAACATCCACATCAACAGCCCGTTCCTCGGCGGCGGCTTCGGCTCCAAGGGGCTGATCTCCGGCCCGCAGGTGCTCGGCATCATGGCCGCGAAGCTCGTCGGGCGTCCGGTCAAGCTGGTGCTGCGCCGTGGCCAGATGTATGGCCCAGTCGGCCATCGTCCGCCGACCCGCCAGCGCATCCGGATCGGCACCGACGATGCCGGGACGCTGACCGCGATCAACCATGAGGCGCGCGTCACGACGTCGAGCTTCGATGATTTCTACGAGCCGGCGGCCGACGCCTCGCACACGCTCTATGCCAGCCCCGCGATCCGCACCGCGCATGAAGCCGTGCGCGTCGACACCGGTACGCCGCTGTTCATGCGCGCGCCGGGCGAGGCCACCGGATCGATCGTGCTGGAAAGTGCGATCGATGAGGCGGCGTTCGCCTGCGGCATCGATCCCCTTGAGTTTCGGCTGAAGAACTATGCCGAGGTCGAGCCGACCACCGGCAAGCCGTTCTCCTCGAAGGCGCTGCGTCAGTGCTACGCCAGGGCGGCCGAACGTTTCGGCTGGGCCGGGCGTCCGCTGCAGCCGCGGCAGATGCGTGACGAGAACGGCTTCCTGGTCGGTTGGGGCGTCGGCACCGCGACGTTTCCAGCCATCATGTTCCAGGGCAATGCGCGCGCGGTGATCCGGGCCGATGGCAAGGGCGTGATGGAGACCGGCGCGCACGACATGGGGCAGGGCGCCTGGACCGCGCTGGCACAGATCTCGGCGGATTCGCTCGGGCTCGATTTCGATCAGCTGACGTTCCGCTCCGGCAGCTCCGATCCTGTCTCTTATACACATCTAGATGTGTATAAGAGACAGGTGCTACGCCAGGGCGGCCGAACGTTTCGGCTGGGCCGGGCGTCCGCTGCAGCCGCGGCAGATGCGTGACGAGAACGGCTTCCTGGTCGGTTGGGGCGTCGGCACCGCGACGTTTCCAGCCATCATGTTCCAGGGCAATGCGCGCGCGGTGATCCGGGCCGATGGCAAGGGCGTGATGGAGACCGGCGCGCACGACATGGGGCAGGGCGCCTGGACCGCGCTGGCACAGATCTCGGCGGATTCGCTCGGGCTCGATTTCGATCAGCTGACGTTCCGCTCCGGCAGCTCCGATCTGCCCGATGCCGGCATCGCCGGCGGGTCGGGACATACCGCGACCGTCGGCGCCGCGATCCATAACGCGGGTGCTGCCGCGATCGCAAAGCTCGCCGAGCTTGCCACCACGGACCAGCGCTCGCCGCTATTCGGCGCCGGCAATGCCGGCGTGGTGGCGCGGGCCGGGCGGTTGCATCGCCGCGACGATGAGGCGCGCAGCGAAAGCTATGCCGAGATCCTGGCGCGCGCCGGCGTTGCCGAGGTCGAGGGCAGCGGCACCGGTGCGGCCGACGCGGCGGCGCAGTCGCAATATGCGATGCACGCGCATGGCGCTGTGTTCGCCGAGGTCAAGGTCGATCCGGAGCTCGGCCAGATCCGCGCCACGCGGATGGTCGGCGCCTTCGCCGCCGGCCGCATCATCAATCCGCTGATGGTGCAGAGCCAGCTCTATGGCGGCATGATCTGGGGCCTCTCCTTTGCGCTGCACGAGGAGGCGGTGATGGATCATCGTTCGGGCCGCATCCTGAACGCGAACCTCGCCGAGTATCATGTGCCTGTGAATGCCGACGTGCCGCCGATGGAGGTGATCACGGTTGACGAGCACGACCCGCACGTCAATCCGCTCGGCATCAAGGGCGTCGGCGAGATCGGCATCACCGGCAGCGCTGGCGCGGTCGCCAACGCGGTCTTCCACGCCACCGGCATCCGCGTGCGGAAATTCCCGATCAAGATCGAGGAAGTGGTGATGGGGCTGGGAGGTTAGCTTCCGTTGTCATTGCGGATTGTCCGGGCGGCGCGTAAGCGCCGCCGGACGACGCAATGCCGGCGGAGCGAGTGATCGTTCATTGCGCGGCACGTCGGTTGGTAAGTGTACGTGTGACATTTCCGTCGGGGCCGTACATCGCGCCCCAGAGGTCAGTACCGGAAGCCCAGGCTGCGATCCATTGGTTGAAGCTGGCAGCCTCCTCGAAGAAGCAGTCATTCCAATCGGGACCGTCATGTACATTGGGGTCGAATAATCGTATCCGGAAATTTCGGTCTGCGCAGTCAACGCAGGAGCGGATCGCGCAACCCCACTGGCAGATCGGAAGCAATCCCTCAGGCCAATTCCAACCCGGTTCGTCTGCGCTAGCCTTCCGAAAGGATTCATAGAGCGCAGGCGCGGTGTCGCCTACATCTTGGTCGGGGACACCGTTCGTTAGCCCGATCAGCCCATAGCCTGGTCCAAAACCTCCATTGGCGATTTCCGCGTATAGCCGTGCCAGCAAAGGCGGTAGTTGGAAGCCGAACCGCTTCTCATCGGTCGCGATGTCAACTGGACCAATCGTCATCGGACTTTGACGAGGCCCTGCGTCGAGATCGGTGCGTTTCGCTTTCAACCGCGATCGGACTGCTGCGATGATGACGTCGTCGCTCATCAGGCTTCTTTCAGTCGAAGATATTGACTGCTACCTCAGCACATCCTCGCGCGACAGGATACCCTGCCTCTCTCACGCAATTCACTTGCAGGACTACCGCGTTCCGGCTTCGGCCAAATTCTTCCTGAAGAACGCGATCGCATCGGCGTGGAGGCGGTGGTGGAATGCGACGCGATCGAAGCCCGGCGCGTCGGTGCAGATGCTTGGAATCGTCTCGGTTTCCTTCGGCGTGCAGAGCGCAAGGAAGGAGAAGTGCTTGGCGTCCCTCACCAGATGAAAATCGGGTTTGGCTGGCAGCCGCTCCTTGATGTCGGCGGCGCAGCAGCCGGACAAGCCGTCGCCGCTCTGCGCCGGGTCCGAGCTCCACAACTGGACCGGGATCGTCACGGCATTCAGACCCGAACTCCCAAAAAAGAACACCGGATACGGATCGATGATGATCGCGGCCTTGATCCGTGGATCGTGGACGATCGGCCCGCTCGGAGTCTGCCCGGCCTCGAGTTCCTTGCAGGCCCGCAAGCTCGATGTCTGGCACTTGGGCAGGCCGTTGCGCAGATCAGGTTCGCCACCGATGACGGCGAGGCCCGCGTAGCCGCCCCATGAAAAACCATAGAAGCCGATCCGCCCGGCATCGATGCGGCCGGCATCGGGCCAGCCCCCGAGTGCATAGTCGATCGCGCGCTTGATGTCGGCGGGCCGTTCGACCATCACGGCAAGGCTGTCGGTGCCGCTGGTATCGCGTCCAGCATCGGTCGGATGATTGATCGCGAGCACGATGAAGCCGGCATCCGCCAGCGCGGCGGCGGTGTCGTGATGACCGCCAAGCCAGCCGCGACGACCATGCGAGATCACGATCAGCGGGAGCTTGTCGCCGACGATCGGGCAGTCGTTGACGGCGAAGAACGTTCGGCCGTCGCGGGCATCGATCKCGTGTGGCGTCTCCGCGCAGGGATGCCAGACCAGCCCGCGGATCGCGGGCCCGTCCGGGCCGGCCGGCATGTCGAAGCGCCGCAGCCCGGCCGCCTGTGCCGTCGAGAGCCCAAGCAGCAGGGTGGACACGATGAGGAGAGCACGATGCATGGCTACCGCTTGTCGAGAATCCGCAGTTCAGCCGTGGCGGAGGCGACCGTGACGTTGTCAGTATCGATCAGATCGGCCTCGACGATCATGTCGCGGTCGGTCTGCGAGACGACCTTCGCCTTGGCCGTGATCGGGCCGACGCGCGCGGGTTTGAGGAACCGGGTGGTGAGCGTCTTGGTCACCACGGTCCGGCTCTCGGGAAGCACCGCCAGCGCACCGAGACCCGTGGCGGAATCCAGCATTGCCGCGAGGAAGCCGCCCTGGATCGTGCCATGCCGATTGGTGAACAAGGACTGCGCCGCGAAACGGATCGAGGCGAACTCGCCGTCGAAGCCGAGCCACTCGCGTCCAAGCAGCTGTGCGCCGGGCGGCACATCTGCGCTTGCCTTGTCCTGGCTGGTCACCGCCATCAACCCGTTTTCGGAAGCAAGGGTCGGAAGAACGACCGATCATAACGCGTGAAGCAGCCCGTCTCTTTTGCGAAGGCGATCGCCTTCTGAACGTCCGGATCGGCGGCGGAGTCCTTCCGGTATTGCTCGTAGGCCGCGAGGCTCGGGAAGCTGAACATCGCCAGCGCGACGTCGCTCGCGCCTTCGGACGGCAGGAAGTAGCCGTGATGGACGCCACCGAACCGCGGCAGCAGTTCGAGCCACATCGCGGCGTAAGCTTCGAAGTCGGCAAGCTTGCCCAGCCTGATCTCATAACGCAGGTAGCAGGTAATCATTCCGCGGTGCTCCAAGCCCTCGTTGAACAAGGCGCCTGCACTATAGCGCAGTGATGGATTCGTACCACGACACGACGTGCGCTCGAGGGTGTTGCCGATTGAACACGACGGCCAACTCGGCAAAACCTGTCAATCCGAAGATAAGAAAATATTCCGCTTGGCGTTTGACCCAACTCAGGTGTTCAATATGCCTGTCTCACCCGATCGAGGGGCGCTTCGCGATCGTCACGGGTGTTGCGGTGAGATGCGGTGGACGCCGATCGCGCAACTGACGAGTGCGTGTGAGGCGGACGGTGAAGTCGTGTGGTCCTGACGCCCCAGTGGCAGGTGTCTTGTCCGATTGCGCGGTGCGCGTTGCGAAGACGGTGACAAACAAGCCAAGTCTCGCCGGGGAGAGCACGAAGTAAGCCGTAAGCCATCGCGCAGGGAAAGCCGGAGTTCCCGGTTACACCTGTGGTCCTACCCCCGTGCTTTCTACCTTTTGCACGGGGCCCATGGGTGCAATCGGCACCCGGCTTTCCCTGCGCCCTCTGTGAAGAGGGCGAAACGAGAGAGCAAAGCTCGGGCGAAAGATGTCGCGAGAACGCAGTGCTGCGTCCTCATCGTCGTCCTGGCGAAGGCCAGGACCCATTACCCTGGCTCTCAATTGTTGTGCCGCGCCGGGGCCGCGACCCCGTTCATCACTAACCGCGGTGGTTATGGGTCCTGGCATTCGCCAGGACGACGCGCGGAGAGTTCCCGCGATTGCCTCACCCTTCCGCGATGGCATCGCTCCACGGATGGAACGGCTCGCTCGCGCCGCTGTTCGTCGTGCCGTCGCGCAGCACGATGCTGGGGCAGGCGAACTTCTTCGGCTGGGTCTGGATGCGGGCCTCCTCATAGTCGAAGCGGCCGCGCAGCGCGTCACGCACGGACTGCGGCAGGCGGACATCGCCGATCACGATGGCGCCTTCGCTGGCGTCGATGCGAGGCTCGTGGATAGCAGCATCGAGATCCATGCCGAAATCCATCACGAAGGAGACGAGCTGCGACACCGCGGGCAGGATGCGGCGGCCGCCGGATGCGCCGGCGGCAAGACGGCGGCCGTCGGCCGCTTCCGCCACCACGGGTGTGTAGTTGGTCAGGCAGCGCTTGCCGGGCGCGAGCGAGTTCGGGTTACCCTGCACCGGGTCGAACCACATGATGCCGTTGTTCATGGTCAGCCCGGTGTTCGGCGTCACGAATTTGGAGCCGAAGGTCGACAGCAGCGTCTGCGTCACCGCGGCCATGTTGCCGTCGCGGTCCACCGCCGAGAAATGCGTGGTGCAGGACGGCGCGACCGCCTCCGCGCCGAGCGAGCGGCGGCCGTCGACATCGCCCATGTCCTTCAGCCGCTCACGATAGGCGGCTTGCAGCGCCTCGGCATAGGCTGCGTAGGCCGCCGCGTCCGGGCCGCCTTGCGCCGGCACCAATGCCTTCTGCAACAGGCCGAGCGTGCGCGCCATGGTGGGACCTGCGGTCAGCTCTGGCGTCGCGTACACCGTGCCGCCGCGATAGGGAATCTTCAGCGGCTCGCGCAGATGGGCGCGGAAGGCGGCGAGATCGCGCACCGACAGCGCGCCGCCGGCAGCCTGGATATCGTCGGCGATGCTGCGCGCCAGATCGCCCTCGTAGAAATCGCGCGGACCCGCCGCGGCGAGCTGCGCCATCGTCGCCTTGAGCCTGTCCTGCGGCATGCGGACCACCGAGCGGATGCCCCATTGTGCATTCGGCGGCAGGCCATCCAGCAGATAGGCCGCGGCGCTGGCCGGATAGCGCCGCAGATCGGCGGCGGAGCTTGCGATCATCTCGGTGGTCCACCAATCCACCAGCAGGCCTTCGCCGGCGAGCTTGGCGCTCGGCGCCAGCAGATCCTTCCACGGCATCCTGGCGTGGCGGCGATGTGCTTCTTCCATGCCAGCGACGACGCCGGGCACCGCGATCGAGCCGGGGCCGTGCAGATTGCGGTCGTCTTTGACTCGCGCCCACGGGAACAGGTCGGAGGCCGCGCCGCCGGTCAGCGGATAATCCTCGATGCGCAGGCCGTCGGGCGCGCGCATGCCATAGTCGATCACCTCGACCCGGTTCTCCTTGGCGCGATAGAGCACCATCGCGCCGCCGCCACCGGCGCCGCTCATCCACGGCTCCAGCACACCGAGCGCGAAGGTGGTTGCAATCACGGCGTCGACGCAATCGCCGCCCGCGGCCAATACCTCTGCGCCGACTTCGGCCGCCCGGCGCGACTGCGCCGCAACGATGCCGCCTTTCGAACTGACGGCAGGCTTACGGATTACTTGCGAGTTGGAGAACTGATCGGACATGGCGTTGCTTTCGCTGTTCTTGTTGCGGGCAGGGTACGTTGGCGTAGCATGTCAGGCATGGCACTGTCAGTGCAACAACAACCAATTTCAGGGAGCGGAAAATGAGCAGCGTGAAGCGTGAACGGGACGGCAAGGTCGGCATCCTGACCCTGAACGATCCTGCCAGCCTGAACGCGATGACGCCGGAACTGCTCGGCGACCTGGCGCGCGCCGTCGGCGAGATGGGTCACGATCCCGGCATCCGCGCGTTGGTGCTGACCGGCGCGGGGCGCGGCTTCTGCTCGGGGCAGAATCTCAAGGCGTTCAATTCGCTCGGCGACAACATCTACACCGGCGTCATGACCCATTACTGGCCGGCGATGCAGGCGCTGCGCGAGTGCCGAATGCCGGTCGTGGTCGCGGTCAACGGCGTTGCCGCGGGCGGCGGCTTCAGCCTTGCGATGTCCGGCGACATCATCCTGGCCGCGCGCTCGGCGAGCTTCATCCAGGTGTTCAGCCGGATCGGCCTGGTACCCGATTTGGGTTCGACCTGGCTGTTGCCGCGGCTGGTCGGCCGCCAGCGTGCGCTCGACCTGATGCTGCTCAACGAGCCGCTGCCCGCCGAGCGGGCGAAAGAGTGGGGCCTGGTGCGCGAGGTCGTCGATGACGCAAAGCTGCTCGACGAGGCGAAGACGCTCGCCAGCCGCCTCGCCGACGGTCCGACCCGCGCGCTGGTCGCGACCCGGCAATTGCTCGAGGAGAGCGAGCACGCCAGCTACGCCGATCAGTTCCGCCGCGAGATCGAGTTGCAGCAGGTGATCCGCGAAAGCGCCGACGCCAAGGAAGGCCGCCAGGCCTTCGTCGAGAAGCGCAAGGCGCAATTCACGGGGCGCTAGGGCTTGGCCGCGACGATGCTAGCCGATCGCAATCGCGATCTTGCCGAAATGCGCGCCGCTCGCCATGTGGGCGAATGCGTCCTTGACCTGGTCGAAGGCGAACACCTTGTCGATGACAGGCTTGACGCGGTGCATGCTGATGCCGTCGCACATCGCCTGCAAATCCTCGATCGAGCCGACGGTGACGCCCTGCAGCCGCTGCTGCTGCATCACCATCAGCGGCAGCCGCGAGTCGGACGAGGCGGGACCGGCGAGTACGCCGATGAAGGCGATGGTGCCGCCGATCCTGGTGGCGCGGATCGACTCGTTCAGCGTGCCGACACCGCCGACCTCGACGACCAGATCGACGCCGTGCCCGGTGAGCTCGCGCGCCTTCTTGCCCCAGTCGGGCGTGGTCTTGTAGTTCAGCGTGACATCGGCGCCGAGCTGCTTCAGCCGCGCGATCTTGGCGTCGCTGGAGGAGGTCGCGATGACGCGGGCGCCGCACATCCTGGCGAATTGCAGCGCGAACAGCGAGACGCCGCCGGTGCCCTGGGTCAGCACCGTCTGTCCCGGCTTGATGTCGCCGAGCTTGACCACCGCGCTCCAGGCCGTCAGGCCGGCGCAGGGCAGTGCCGCGGCCTCGATGTCGCTGAGATGGTCCGGCGTGCGCACCAGCGCGTGCGCCGGGAAGACCCGGTACTCGGTCAGCACGCCGTCGACGCTGCCGCCGAGCGCCGCGCGCATCCGCGTCTCGCTCGGTTCGCCGCCGATCCAGCTCTCGAAGAAGCTGCCGATCACGCGATCGCCGGGTGCGAAATTCTTGACCCCGGCGCCGACCGCCTCGACCACACCGGCGCCGTCGGAGACCGGCACCAGCGGAAATTTCTGGCGCGAGCCGTAGCCGCCCTTCACGGTGAGCAGGTCGCGATAATTGAGCGTCGCCGCCTTCAGCCGTACCAGCACTTCGCCCGGACCGGCCTGCGGAACCGGCTTGTCGACCAGCGCGAGCGCATCGACGCCGCCGGGGCCTTGCAACTCGTAGCATTTCACGGGACGTCTCCTGCTCGATGGTCTTGTCATGAGCGGCGCACCCGGCGCCGCGGTGCCTGCACCGAGCATATGCCAGGGCCGCGGCGCGTGGCCAGTGCGCGCAATGCGGCCGATGGAATGGCGCCCATGTCGGAACATGTTGGCGCTGTCGAATATGACCGCCAATCAATACCGTTGACGACGTGACCGGGCGGAGGTGACCATGGCTGCCTTGCTTGAGACGAAACGCAATCCGATCGCCGCGGTCGGACTTGCTGTGGTACGCGTGCTGCTCGCCGCCGCGGTGGTCTGTTGCAGTGGCGCGATGGCCGCGGCCGATGACACTCTCTATCGCGCGCAGACCGTCGTCACCGGTCAAGGTGAACCGAACCGGATCATTGGCTTCGGTGCATGCCTGGAGGACGTCCTGATCAAAGTCTCCGGTCAACCGGCTCTGGCAAGCGACCACCGGCTTGTCGCGTACAAATCCAAAGCCAAAGAGTTCGTCAGCAGCTTCGACTATCACGACCAATATGCCGGCAAGCCGCATCATGACGAGCAGGGCACCCGGGACCGGCCCTACGACCTCACGGTCGCGTTCGACGACAAGAAGGTCGACGGCATTCTCGCCAGGCTTGGCCTCAAGCCGTGGCGATCGGAGCGCCCGGTGCTCGGCGTCTTCGTCGAGATGCAGCACGGTCCGAAGGACACCATCGTCACATCAGACGGGTCGCAATCCGATTTGCAGCGCGACGCCCTTGCCGCCGCGGCCACCAAGCGCGGCATGCGCTTCGTGCTGCCTGATGCGGCCGCGTTGACGACCGCCAACGTCACCGCGGCGGAACTGCTGAAAGTATCGCCGGCGAAGCTGGCCTCGATCGTGGCACCACAGCGCGGCGAGGCGGCGCTGGTCGGGCGGCTGGTCTGGGACGACAAGGATCTCGGCTGGGCCACGCAATGGCAGATGGCCTGGCACGGCAGGGACTACAAATGGCAGGTTCGCGGCGTCACCTTCGACGAAGCGTTCCGCCGCGGCGTCGGCGGCGCGGCGCAGGTGCTGTCGGGCAACGGCGATCCGGGGCGATCGAAATGAGCTCGCGGGCTCTAGCCGGCGTAGCCGAGCGTCTGCGACGGATATTCCCCGAACATCGCGCGATAGTACTGCGCGAAGCGCCCGAGCTCGATGAAGCCTTGCTCGATCGCAACCTTGGAGACGGTGGTCTGGTTCGGGGTGCTTTCACGCAGGATCGAGCGGATCGTGCACAGCCGCTTGTAGCGCAGGAATGTCACTGGGCCGAGGCCGAACACTTCGTGGAAGGCGCGGTGCAGGCTGCGTCGCGACACCCGAAGCTCGCTGCAGATTTCCGAGACATGCACCGGGCGGCTGCCTGCGGCACGCAGGTAGTCCTCGACGTGGCGCACCAGCTTCATCGCCGACGGCAGATAGCTCGTTCCGTCGGGCGGCAGCGCGGCGACGGCCGTCCCCCTTACGCAGTCGATGATCGCGCGCTTCCAGAATTCGGCCGATGTCTCCGACAGCGAGTCCGGGTAGCGGGCAAGATGCGAGATGATCTGCGGCAGCCTGTCTGCTCCGGCCATACCGATGGTGGGATCCGCGCGAAAGTGATTCTTCGCCTGCCATGTCGCGGCATCGGCCAACCGCGGTTCGCCGCCAAACATGCTGGGGAGATCCGCCATGTCGAAGCGAATGGCCGCATAGGACGACGCCCTGTGAAACACGCCGTCATGCTCGACCGATGGCGGAATCACCAGCACGTCCGCCGGCTGCATGTCGAACGCCCAATGTGTGACGCGGTCGGTGGCGTTCAGCAGCATTCCGATGATCAGCTTGTCATCGGCCGACGTACGCTGGGTACGGACCCCGACATTGAACGCGCCGATGCTGAGCGAAAAATCGCCGATCCCGACATGGGACAAGGTGCCGCGCAGCTTGCCGCGCTCAAGCTGCATGACCTCGACATGCGAGCCCTTGACGGCTTCGTGGAGGCCCTCGAAGCCATCGAGCTCGCCGGTGTTGACCGACAGGTGCCCACCCATATCCACGCTCACAAGTGTAGCGCAGCTGATCGCCTGACACCAAGTGTTGCGAGATCGTGGTGTCCACCGCAAGGGTGCAGATTTTCGCTTGTCTTTTCAAGAAGACACCCGGGGGGCGAAGCCGGATCGGGGCCGCGATTGGCACAAATTGCACATCGCGCCGACTGTGCGTCAGGCGACGGTGCCATCCAGACGCCCGATGCGATGCTTTCAGCTGCCCGGAAAGCGGGCGGGCAACGCCGATGGTCAGGCCGCCATCAGTTGCTCGAGCGCAACAGCCTGTTCGCGGTTCTGGAACGCGATGGCGGTGTGGGTGAAGCCCGACGAGGCCTGGGTCTGCGCGATGTGGTTGAGGACCTCGTTGCCCTTGACCACGTGAAGGTCCATGCCAGGACCGGCCGGGAAAATGCCGAGTACGACATCGTAGGCGTCGACGATGGCCTTCAAGGCGCCGCCCTTGTCTTCCGACGCGTCGATGAAGATACGAACATCCGCGGCGATACTACGAAGTTCGTCGAAGTCGATCACTGGAAGTCTCCCATACGCAAACGCAACCTACTGGGTGATCCTAGCTACAACTTGCTTACTGAAACATAAATTACGCCCGGTTCCGTCATGCGCTCACTGCCACGTGATTCGTATTTCGATCGATGGGATCGGGGCTTCTGCGAACTACTGCTTCGCGGTGCTGTTTGGCGCTCTGCGCTTCGTGATGCGCTTGACCGGCGCATGATCCGGCGCGGCGCTTCCCGATTGATCGCCCATGTGAGGAATGCGGTGCTCGATGTGATCAACGACACGGAAGAACGTGTCGAGCGTGCTGGCGTCGAGGCCGGCGGTGAGGTTGCTGTGCCGGCGCAGGATTTCGTCCAGACTGCGGTCGAGCAGCGCCACGCCCTGGGATGTCAGCCGGATCTCGGTCCGGTTCCGGGCGCTGCCGCGGACCGGCGTCAACTCGATCAGACCCTTCTTCCTGAGCGACGTCGTCTCGCGACTGACGACGGCCTTGTCGAGCTGCGCGTTGGTCCAGATGTCGTAGGCGCTGGCGGGCTCGTGCTCCCTCAGGAACGACAGCACCCGCCATTCCGCCAGCGACACGCCATAGGCCTGCGGGAAGAACGCATTGGCGTTCGCCCGCAGCTTTGCGACCAGGCTCGACAGCGCGGTCGGGACATAGCGCGCGAAATCGATCACCAGTTCCGAGCGCGGGTCCTCCTGCGGGGCGCGGCGCGGGTCGGGGGCTTTGGTCCGGCTTGTGACAGTGCGGCTTTTCATTCTTTCACGAGTTGGGAGCGGGCGATCAGCACCAGCGCCGCGGCGGCGACAAGAACACCCGTCACCACCAGGAATCCGATGGTGAAGCTGCCCGAGGCGTCCTTGGCGCGTCCGATCACGACCGGGATCGTAGCGCCTCCGATGCTGCCGATCATGCCCACCAGGCCGATCGCGCCTGGCGCACTCTCCCGCGACATGTAGGACTGCGGAATGGTCCAGAACACGGCCTGCGTACCATAGACACCGACATTGGCAACCATGAATCCGATGATGATCCAGACCGGCGTCGCTGCGAAGGCGGCGATTGCGAAGCCCGCGGCCGCGACCAGGAAGGTCATGGCGGCATAGTAGAAGCGTTCGCCGACATGGTCGGAGTGCCGCGACAACATGATCATGCCGATCAGGCCGGCGACCGGCGGGATAGCTGTCACGAAGCCGACCTGCGAGTTTGGCAGGCCGAATGTCTTGATGATCTGCGGCAGCCAGGGGAACAGCGACGCCAGGCCGCAGAACAGGCCGAAATTGCAGAAGCCGAACAGCAGCACCATCGGCTTGGTGATGGTTCGCAGCACGCCCTCGGCATGCACCACGCCGGTTGCCTTGGCATCACGCTCCAGCGCGCCGGTCAGCCAGTTGCGCTGCGCGGTCGACAGCCACGTCGCCTGCTGCGGGCGGTCGGTCAGATAGAAGATGCCGACGATCCCCAGGATGATCGGCGGCACGCCTTCGAGAATGAACAGCCATTTCCAGCCGGCGATGCCGAACGTGCCGTTGAGCTCGAGAATGGCGCCGGAGATCAGCGAGGCGAAGATGTACGAGATCGGCACCGCATAGTTGAACATCGCGTTGTAGCGGGCGCGGTAGCTGAACGGAAACCACAGGCTGAGCAGCAGCATCACGCCGGGAAACAGGCCGGACTCGGCAAAGCCCAGAAATCCGCGGAATGCATACAGGCTCAACGGGCCCTGCGTGAAGGCCATCAGCACGGTGGCGATGCCCCACAGGATCGCAATCCGCGTCAGCGTGATGCGTGCGCCGTATTTGCTGAGGATCAGATTGCTCGGGATCTCGAAGATCGAATAGGTGAAGTACATGATCCCGACCGCGATGCCGAACATCTCGGCATTGAGCCCGAGTTCCTTGTTCATCTGCAGCGCGGCAAAGGAGATGTTTCCGCGGTCGAGGATGGCGAGAAAGTACATCGCCATCACGAACCACATCAGGCGCTGCGCGACCTTGCGGATCGTGGTGCGCTCGATCTCCGGATCGGCGGTCGTTATCGCCACCTTGTCCATCACGACTTCGGTCATCTCTGCTCCCCCGGATTCTTGATTATTGATCGCTGCCTTATGCGGGCAGGCAGACCTCGAGCCTGTCGCCTGCGACGCGGACTGGATAGGTCTGGATGTCGATCTCGACCGGACTGGTCAGCGCCTCGCCGGTTCGTATGTCGAAGCGGCCCATATGCAGCGGGCATTCGATCTCGCAGCCGTCCAGAATGCCGTCCGACAGCAGCGCCTCCGCATGGGTGCAGATGTTGCTTGTCGCGTAGTACTCCGTGCCGACGTGATAGAGCGCGATGTGGTGGCCGGCGATTTCGATGCCATATGGCTCGCCTTCCGTCAGCGCGCCAACTGCGGCAGCTTCGTGCCAGGTTCCTTGATCCGTCATTGGCTTTCTCAAATGCTGTAGAAATCGAGCACGGTCGGGATGCGGTCATTGACCAGCGTGATGACCTTGCGCGCGATCGTCCAGGTTTCGCCGTGGCGGCTCAGCGTGTGCGCGTAGCGGCCATGGCGCAGATGCTCCTTGGCCACGCGCGGGTCGTAGACATGGACCGAGAACACCGAGTGGCAAGTGATCTGCCCGGGTCCGGTCTCGGTCGCTTCCAGGTTCGAGATCTGGTGCACCGTGCGCGGCAGCGGCAGCGCGGTGATCGATTTGCGCGACTCGATGCGCGCGATCCGCTCCTCCAGTCCGCGTCGCGCATCGTGATAGAGCAACGAGACCTGCGTCCTGGGATCACTGGTGGTGGTGTATTCGTCGAGCCATGCCGGCACCCAGAACACGGCGTCTTCGCTGTACATCGCCACCCAATCGGCCCATTCGCCGGTGTCGAGCAGTCGGGCCTCGCGGAAGATGATCGCGGCTGCGACCGTGTGGGCATCGGCTTGGATGATTGCGTCACTTGCCATCATGCCGTCTCCCCTGCGGCGCGTTGCAGCAGCCTGCGCCATTCGCGATAGCCGGGATGGAAGTTCGTCTCGCCGCCAAAGTTCGGGGCGCCGAACGACCATTCGGATGGGGTGACGCCGAGCTCGCGCGTATGCGGGCTCTCGCCGTGGCCGACGTCAGCGATGCCGCGCAGATAGCCCTGGGTGCGTGCGGCAGTGGTTGCCTCATAACCGGTCTGGCAGAACTCGTACATCACGTTGTCGTCGGAGCTCGCGAGCCCCGAGGCGTTGAAGAAATCCTCGTAGTTGCGGATGCGGAGCGTGCGGGCCGCGGCGCTCTCGCCGACCGGGGCGAGGCAGTGCGACACCATCTCGGTCTTGTCGGGTGCCAGCGGCCGCCAGGTTCGCACCTGCGCCGAGAGGATGTCGATGACTTGCAGGTTTGGAAAAATGGTGAGGTTGCGCTGGCGAAGCATCCATTTGGCGCGGGTGCTGCCGACTCGCTGCCGCACGGCGTCGAGACGCGCCGGATCCATGCCGAGCGGCCGGCCGTAGAGCTGCGTGCGCTTGATCGACCAGTTGACCGCATGACCGTAGTCGAAGCTGAAGCTGCCTTGCCCTTCCTGCTCGCCCTCCGGCTCCGCGGTAAATCCGGCGTCCGGTCCGGCGGTGGCGTTGCGCTTCTTCAGGATGTCGACGTAGGAGCTGTGCGTGGTCGCGAAATGATAATAGTCGAGACCGTTCTCGAACTGCAGCTTCCAGTTTCCGTCGAATGTGTAGGTGCTGGCGCCCGGCACGAGCTCGACTTCGCCGGTATCGCTCTGATCGACGATGAGGTCGAGGAAGGCGCGTGTGTCGCCAAGGAACTCCTCCAGTGGCGGAATGTCGGCCGAGAGGCTCGCGAACATGAAGCCGCGATAGGAGCCAAGCCGGGCGACCGGGAGCAGATCGTGATTCTGGTTCGAGAACGACGCCGGATACTGCCCGCCTGCTTGCTCCGTGACCGAGATGTTGCGGCCACCCGAATCGTAGGCCCAGCCGTGATAGCGGCAGACATGAAACTTCTGCCGACCCTGCTTGAAGGGGCAGACGATCGTGCCGCGATGCCGGCAGGTGTTGAGGAATGCACCGACCTTGCCCTCGGCACTCCGCATCACCAGGATCGGGTGCCGGCCGATATGGGTGGTGACGAAGTCGTTGGGCCGCGCGATCTGGGATTCCAGGCCGATGAAATTCCACGTCGCCTCGAAGATGTGGCGCAGCTCGGCGTCGAATATCTCGGGATCGGTGAAGATCCGGCGATCGACCTCGAAGATGCGCTCGCTGGGCCGATCGTCAATGAGCCGGGAAATCTCCCGCAGCCTTGCCGCGTGGTTGTGCGAAGCAGCGTTCATCATGTCCTCCCTTCGACCAGCCATTGGCGGCGCACGGCGCCGCCCGCGGAGCCATTGCGGGTTCACGGCTCGCGCCGTTGTTCGGCGGAAGCAGCCGGCTTGATCGCCAATCTTGGAATGACTCTATAGTTGTCATGACAACCATGGTCAAGTCCGGAGCGGATCAGAAGGCCGAATTGGACGCGGCCGGACGTGCGGGGAGGGCTGTTCAGCTCTTGCGCGCCGGGACGGTCAGGATGATTCCTTCATCGATCAGCGAGCTGCAGATCGTCTTTAGTGCCGCAATCGCTTCACGCGTTGCGCGGCTGACTGGCCGTCCGCGCGGAAGCGCCAGCACGCGTTCGGCGCGCATCCACGGCAACAGCGCCGCCGACAGCGCGCCGGCAGCCACCTCCTCGTGAATTCCCGAGAATGGCAGCAAGGCATAGCCGAGGCCCGCGGCAACCATGCGCTTCATCGGTGTGCTGTTGTCGACCCGAACCGCGCAAAGCGTCGTCGACGGGAACGGGTTGCGGCTGAGCGGGCCCACGGCAGACGGCAGGGCCTCGAACTCCTTGCGGGTCAGCCTGCCGCGCTTCAGCAGCGGATCGCGCGATGGTCCGATCAGGAACACCTGCTCGACGACAAGCAGCTCATAGTCGAGGTGATCGTTGGGCGACGGCGTCGTCACGATCGCCAGATCGAGCTCACCGCGCAACAGGCGTTCGGATGCGCTCTCGGTCAGGCCCTCATTCAATTCGAGCCGCACGCGCGGAAACCGCTTCACGAAAGTCTGGGCGAGCGGCGGGTAGAGGATGTCGCCGAGGCTCGGCGGCGCGCCGATCCGCACCGTGCCGCTCGGCTCGCGGTTCTCCGTGCGCACTTCGGCCTTGATGTCGTCGATCGTGCCGAGCAGCCAGCGTCCTCGCGCGAGCAGCACCTTGCCGGACTCCGTGACGGAGACGCCGCGCGCGCCGCGTTCGAGCAAGGCGCCGCCCAACTCGGCCTCGAGTTCCTTGACGTGACGGCTGAGCGCCGACTGCGCGACGTTCAGCGTGCTCGCTGCGGCAGCAAAGCCGCCACGCTCGGCAACGGCGACGAAATAGCGGATCTGCCGCAGGTCCATGATGCCAGCTCCATCTCGGATCGAGATGGATACCATATCAAACATATGCTTGCGAGATAGCTAAAAAGGAGCAGTCTCTCCTCAACGATCAAACGGAGGAGAGACGAGGATGGGCATCGCGACCGATGAGGCACGCCAGACGTCCGTATTCATCGCCGGCGGCGGGCCGGTGGGCCTGGCGATGTCGCTGCTGCTCGACCGCTTCGGCATCGACTGCGTGGTCGTCGAGAAGAGCCCGACGACGACGGATCATCCGAAGTCGCGCGGCTGCTGGGTCCGCACCATGGAGATATTCCGGCAGTGGGGTATCGAGCAGGCGATCCGCAACCGGGGCCTGCAGGACAACTCCGACATGTTCGTGTTCCTCGACAGCATCGCGGGTCACGAGTTCGGCCGCACCCGTCCCGAACCGAATGTCGGTCATACGCCGGCCTGGAAGAGCCTGGTCGCGCAGGATGCCGTCGAGGAGGAAATCCTGCGCGTGGTCGAGAAATCGGAACACGCCACGGTCCTGTTCAACACATCCTGTGAATCGTTCGAGGAGACCAACAGCGGCGTCAGCGTTACGACGCGCTGCGAGAAGACCGGAGAGGTGACGCACTGGACCTGTCTCTTATACACATCTAGATGTGTATAAGAGACAGGTGACGCACTGGACAGCGACCTATTTGATCGCCGCCGATGGCGCGGGGAGCCAGACCCGGCGAAGTGCCGGGATCGACATGGTCGGGCCGTCGACGCTGGCGGTGATGTCGAACGAATATTGGCGCGCCGACCTGTCGCGGCTGCCAATCGCGCGCGAGGCCGCCGGCTTCATCATCGTCCCGGACACGCCCGACCTGCCGCGCGCCGGCATCCTCAACACCAACGGCCGGGATCGCTGGCTGACCGTGACGCAGATCGGCCTCACCAAGGATGATCGCGAGCGGCGATGGACCGACCAGGAGTTCATCGAGATCGCGCGCGGCCATGTCGGCATTCCCGATCTCGACGTAACGCTTTTGAATCGCTCGATCTGGCGGGTCAGCATGCAGGTCGCCGAGACCTTCCGAAAGGGCCGGGTGTTTCTGGTCGGTGATTGCGCACATCGCTTTCCACCGACCGGCGGCTTCGGCCTGAACTCCGGTGTTCAGGACGCGCATAATCTCGCCTGGAAACTCGCCTTCGTGCTGAAGGGCATGGCGGATGAAAAGCTGCTCGACAGCTATTCCAGCGAACGTCGCCCGATCGCGCAGTCCAATGCAAATTTCAGCTACGGCAACCGGCTGCGCTTTGGACTGACTGACGACGCCGTGCGCTCGCGCAATCCGGACCGGATCAAATTCTGGATCAACGACATGGACAATCATCTGCACAGCATCGGCCAGAACCTCGGACACAATTACGAGGAGGGCGCGGTGATCCCCGATGGCACCGTCGCGAAGGCGTTGAACTCCCGCTACTACACGCCGACCGACCGTCCCGGCGCGCGCTTCCCGCACATGTGGCTCGAGCCTTCGCGCAAGCAGTCGACGCTCGACTGGTTCGACAAGGAGTTCACCGTCGTCACGGGGCCGCTCGGCAGCGAGTGGCTGGAGGCGGGAAGGCAGGTATCGGAGAAGACCCGTTTACCGCTGTCGCTGAAGCAACTGCCGTCAGCCGACCCGGCGGATGGATTCCAGTTGGGCATGCGCGGCGCCGTGCTGGTGCGTCCTGATGGGCATGTGGCGTGGCGGATGCCGTGGCTGCCGTCCGATCCGGCAAAGGAACTGGCCGGCGCGCTCTCGACACTGCTGCATTGACGGGGGCACCCATGCAATCCTTCGAATCCAACGGCGTCGTCACGGCCTATGAGAAGACGGGACGTGGCGAACCGATCGTGCTGCTGCATGGCGGCGAGGCCGATCACTCGATGTTCGACGGC
>BFBZ01000959.1_pt1 | contig 21542 bp, 13 predicted proteins | sample 1888401 | NCBI WGS metagenome assembly BFBZ01 (sample SAMD00112614, study PRJDB3348) | symbiont metagenome | host: Chara braunii | reverse complement strand
CCAGAACCAGAAGCTCATCTTGCCCCAGAAAGGATCGAGCTTGAAGCCGAAGGCCTTCGGGAACCAGTAGTTGACGCCTGCAAACATACCGAAGAGCACGCCGCCGATGATCACGTTATGGAAGTGGGCGATCAGGAAAAGCGAGTTGTGCAGCACGAAGTCGGCCGGCGGAATTGCCAGCATGACGCCGGTCATGCCGCCGATGGTGAAGGTCACCATGAAGCCGACGGTCCACAGCATCGGCACTTCGTAGCGGATGCGGCCGTGGTACATCGTGAACAGCCAGTTGAAGAGCTTCGCCCCCGTCGGGATCGAGATGATCATCGTCGTGATGCCGAAGAAGGAATTGACGCTGGCGCCCGAGCCCATCGTGAAGAAGTGGTGCAGCCAGACGAGGTAGGAGAGGATCATGATCACGCAGGTGGCGTAAACCATCGAGGCGTAACCGAAGAGACGCTTGCCGCTGAAGGTGGCAACCACTTCCGAAAACACGCCGAAGGCCGGCAGGATCAGGATGTAGACTTCCGGGTGGCCCCAGATCCAGATGAGGTTGACATACATCATCGGGTTGCCGCCGAGGTCGTTCGTGAAGAAGTTCGTGCCGGCGTAGCGATCGAGGGTGAGGAGTGCGAGCGTTGCGGTCAGGATCGGGAAGGACGCAACGATCAGGATGTTGGTGCAGAGCGACGTCCAGGTGAACACCGGCATCTTCATGAAGGTCATGCCCGGCGCGCGCATCTTGACGATGGTGGCGACCAGGTTGATGCCCGAGAGCGTCGTTCCGATACCCGCGACTTGCAGGCCCCAGATGTAATAATCGACGCCGACATCGGGGCTGTAGGCGATGCCGGAGAGCGGCGGATAGGCCAGCCAGCCGGTCTTCGCGAATTCGCCGATGAAGAGCGAGATCATGATCACGATCGCGCCTGCCGTCGTCATCCAGAACGAAAAATTGTTCAGGAAGGGGAAGGACACGTCGCGGGCGCCGATCTGCAGCGGCACGACCAGGTTCATCAGACCGGTGACGAAGGGCATCGCCACGAAGAAGATCATGATGACGCCGTGGGCGGTGAAGATCTGGTCGTAGTGATGCGGTGGCAGGAAGCCTTCAGAACCGTTGAAGGCAAATGCCTGCTGCATGCGCATCAGCAACGCGTCGGAAAAGCCGCGCAGCAGCATGATGAGCGCCAGCACGACATACATAATGCCGATCTTCTTGTGATCGATGCTGGTGAACCATTCTGTCCAGAGATAGCCCCAGAGGCGGAAATAGGTCAGCAGGCCGAGAAGGGCGATGCCGCCGATCGCGACGCCGATGAAGGTCACGACGAGGATCGGCTCGTGGTACGGGATCGAGTCGAGCGTCAGCCGGCCGAAGATGAATTTATAGAGGTCCGGGTTGGAAAACATGGATTGCCTCTGTCCTTATAAATGTCTTGTTACTAAGCGCACCGGATCAATGACCCTGGTGCTGCGCCGAACCGGTCGACGAATCGGAAGAAGAGCCGTTGCCCATATCCATGCCTTGCATGGACATGCCCTGCATCGAGTTGTCTCCATGCTGCATGGAATGGTCGGCGCCGCCATCGGCCTTGACGGGCGTGACATGAACCGGGCTGCCATCACGGTTGTCGTAGATCAGACGCTCGCGGTTTTCCTGGCTTTCCTTGCCGCCGCCACCCTTAGCGTCGATATGCATCATTTCGCTCATGCACATCTTGCTCGGATCGGCGCACATGTTGAGGATGGCATTGTAGAGACCATCGTCGACGGCATTGAAGTACTGTACCGGGTTGCGTTCGCTCGGCTTGGCGAGCGCCAGATATTCGGGACGGCCAAGTGCGGTGCCCTGGCTCTTGGCCTTCTGGACCCACTGATCGAAATCAGCCTGATTGAGGCCATGGAACTTGAAGCGCATGTTCGAGAAGCCGGCGCCGCTGTAGTTGGCGGACAGGCCCTGGAATTCGCCGGGATGATTGATGACGGCGTGCAGCTTCGTCTCCATGCCCGGCATGGCGTAGATCTGGCCGGCCAGTGCCGGCACGAAGAAGGAGTTCATGACCGCCGAGGCCGTGATCTTGAAGTTGATCGGCCGGTCGACCGGGGCAGCCATCTCGTTGACGGTGGCGATGCCGTAATCCGGATAGAAGAAGAGCCATTTCCAGTCGAGTGCTACCACTTCGACGGTCAGCGGCTTGACGTCGGCGCTGAGCGGCTTGTCGGCCGCGATCCGGTCAAGCGGACGGTAGGGGTCGAGCTGATGGGTGCTGATCCAGGTCACCGCGCCGAGCGCGATGATGATGGCAAGCGGAGCGGACCAGATAACCAGCTCCAGGCGCGTCGAATGATGCCACTCCGGCTCGTAGGTCGCCTGCGTGTTGGACTGCCGGTATTTCCAGGCAAAATACAGCGTCAGGAAGATCACGGGGATGATAATGATCAGCATCAGCACGACCGAGATAATGATCAGGTCTCGCTGCTGCATGGCGATATCGCCGGAGGGAGCCATCACCACGAAATTGCAACCGGAGAGCAGCAAAAACAGTGGGATGACGGATAAACGGCTGAAAATCTTCGCTAGTCTTAGCACGTCTTAAAGCTCTTTTTGTTTCGACCCTACCGCGACTAAAGGACGGCGGTCATGAACGATATGAGGTGTTTCGTCGCACCGCAGCAAGTGCGAGTGCAATGCGGTATGGAATGCGGTCCCACCTATCGGGAAAACCTGCTGAAATCCAGAAGGTTTTCCATCGATCATTCGCTTTTGTCGTGGCTAATATACCTGGATCGGAACAAATAACCATCGGTCGCCTTTTCCCATATTCAGATGACAGGGCGACAAAGCCGGATAAGGGCGGGTTTGATGGCTAATTTGCGAATTATTTCATGCGCGACACTTGATATGTTCGCACGTTTGATCAACATTTTGATTATGCGTGAATTCGTGGAGGAATTCGCGCTTGGAGAGGGAGGCTCCCATACATGGTCAGCGTGACACATGAAACTTTAAACCCCACATCTTCAACACTCGAAAGTGACGCTCGCAGCATGCATGCTGGCGGCTCTGTCGCTCCCGGCAACATCGCCATCGGCGTGATCATCGGTCGCACCTCCGAATTTTTCGATTTCTTCACCTATGCCATCGCATCGGTGCTGGTTTTCCCGAAATTGATGTTTCCTTTCGCGGACCCGCTGCACGGCACGCTGCTTTCCTTCCTCGTGTTTGCACTCGCCTTCGTCGCCCGGCCGATCGGTTCGTTCATCTTCATGGCGATCGATCGTCGATATGGACGCGGCGTCAAGCTCACCATAGCGCTGTTCCTGCTCGGCGGCTCGACGGCGGCGATGAGTTTCCTGCCGGGTTATTCGGAGGTCGGCGCCTATGCAATCATCCTGCTCGCGCTCTTCCGCATAGGCCAGGGCCTTGCGCTCGGCGGCGCCTGGGACGGCCTGGCTTCGCTTCTCGCTCTCAATGCCCCGACGAACCATCGCGGCTGGTATGCGATGATCCCGCAGCTCGGCGCGCCGATCGGCTTCATGCTCGCAAGCGCACTGTTTGCCTATTTCGCCACGAGCCTGACGACAGCCGACTTCCTTGATTGGGGCTGGCGCTATCCGTTCTTCTGCGCCTTCATGGTCAACGTCGTGGCGCTCTTCGCCCGGCTTCGCCTTGTCGCCACGCCGGAATTCGGTGCGCTGCTGGAACGCCACGAGCTGGAGCCGGTCAAGATGACCGAACTGCTGCGTGTCCATGGTCGCGACGTGCTGATCGGTGCCTTTGTGCCGCTTGCAAGCTTTGCAACCTTCCATCTGGTCACCGTCTTCCCGCTGAGCTGGGTGACGCTTTACAGCGAGCAGACTCCCGGCTCGTTCCTTCTGATGGAATTCGTCGGCGCCATCTGCGGCATTGTCGCCATCATCTGTTCCGGCCTCATTGCCGACCGGATCGGCCGCCGCAACCAGCTCGCCCTCGGCGCGGTGCTGATCGCCTGCTTCGCCTTCATCGCGCCGTGGCTGCTCGATGGCGGGGTGACTGGCCGTCATATCTATGTCGTCCTCGGCTTCACGCTGCTCGGCCTCTCCTTCGGCCAGGCGGCAGGTGCCAGTGCCTCCCGCTTCAGCCGCAACTATCGGTACAGCGGCTCGGCCCTGACCTCGGATCTGTCCTGGCTCATCGGTGCCGGCTTTGCGCCCTTCGTGGCGTTGAGCCTCTCCAGCCAGTTCGGCCTCGTCTATACCAGCCTCTATCTGCTGTCGGGCGTGGTCTGCACGCTGGTCGCGATCTTCTTCAGCAAGACGCTGGAGACGAAGGACACCTGACCCCGATTTTCGGATTGGTAAAGGGCCGTAGCGTGTGAACGCCGCGGCCCTTTTTTCATTCAAGCCGGATGCGTGAATGAGCCAGGCGATCAGCGGTCCAGCCACCACATTCGACAATCCCACCAACATCATGACCGGACCGTAGCCGCCCGCTCGGGCACGCCAACTGCGCCCGGCTTCGGCCCGCAAAAGGCGTGACGGTTAAATCTTGACTCCATTCTCAAACTTTTGTGATAAGCAGGGACTGAGCGTAAACTTGAAAAAAACGGTCAGGAAAAATATACGCTATCGCATCGCTGCCGGGGGTAGCGACTTTCAAGCGAGAGGACCTATGGCTTTTTCCTTTTCTCATCTCACCAGCATGCTGGCACTGGCGGCAGGTCTTGCCGTTGCTCCAATGATCGCGAACGCCGCCGAATCCGAAGGGATCGTGGTCTACAATGCCCAGCACGAGACGCTGACGCAGGCATGGGCGGATGGCTTCACCAAGGAAACTGGCATCAAGGTCACGATCCGCAATGGTAGCGACATGCAGTTCGCCAACCAGATCATTCAGGAAGGCGCTGCTTCCCCCGCAGACGTTTATCTGACCGAGAATTCACCCGGCATGACGCTGGTCGATTCGAACAAGCTTTTCGCTCCGGTCGATGCCGCGACGCTCGCGCAGGTGCCGGAAACCTTCAAGTCGGCCGATGGCAACTGGGTCGGCGTTGCCGCCCGCTCGACGGTCTTCGCCTATGACAAGACTAAGTTGAAGGAAGCCGATCTGCCGAAGTCGCTGCTCGATCTGGCCGATCCGAAGTGGAAGGGCCGTTGGGGCGCTTCGCCGGCCGGCGCCGATTTCCAGGCGATCGTCAGCGCGTTTCTGGAGCTGAAGGGCGAAGATGCCACCCGTTCCTGGCTGAAGGCAATGAAGACAAATGCCAGCTTCTACAAGGGCAACAGCGTTGCCATGAAGGCTGTCAATGCGGGCGAGATCGAAGGCGCGGTGATCTACCACTATTACTGGTTCGGCGATCAGGCCAAGACCGGCGAGAACAGCAAGAACGTTCTTCTGCACTATTTCAAGAACCAGGATCCGGGCGCATTCGTCAGCATCTCCGGCGGTGCGGTTCTGGCCTCCAGCCAGCACCAGAAGGAAGCTCAGGCATTCCTCAAGTGGATCACCGGCAAGAGCGGTCAGGCCGTTCTGCGCGACGGCGACTCCTATGAATATGCCGTCGGCACCGGCGACGCATCCAATCCGAAGCTGGTGCCGATCAAGGACCTGCAGGCGCCAAAGGTCGAGCCTTCCAAGCTGAACAGCAAGAAGGTAACCGATCTTATGACCGAAGCCGGCCTTATCTAAGCTGAAAGCCCGGACGGAAACGCCTTTGAGCCGTTTTCGGAAAGGCTTGCGCCTTGATCCCGGGCTCTGCACTTGCATCACTGTCGCATGCCCTGCTAGGGGCATGCGAATGGCCTTTTAGGCTGACCATCGGGCAATCGCCTTTCAACGGCGGTTGCCTTCCTATTTCAGGGCGTGAAAGGCAGCTTGGACTTGCTGCAGAAGAACACATATGCCGCGCCGGCCGCTGAGGCCGCCGCCATGCGAATGCCCCAGTTGACGGCTGCTCCCCGCAACCGCGTTCGGCATGCCTCCGTTGTCGCCTTCGCTTCCGTCGTCGCCCTTCTGAGCCTGGTGCCGCTCGGCTTCATCATCTGGATCTCGATCGATACGGGCTGGGCCGAAGTGGTGGCCCTTGTTTTCCGCAATCGCGTCGGCGAGCTGCTCGTCAATACCGTCCTGCTCGAAGTCTGCACCATCCCGCTCTCCATTCTCCTTGCGGTAACGCTCGCCTGGCTGACGGAGCGCACCGATCTTCCCGGTGCCCGCATCTGGTCCTGGTTGGCGGTTGCGCCGCTTGCGGTGCCCGCCTTCGTGCACAGCTATGCCTGGGTCAGCCTCGTGCCGAGCATGCGAGGCTTGTGGAGCGGCGTGCTGGTATCGGTGCTCGCCTATTTCCCCTTCCTCTATTTGCCTGTGGCCGCGACCCTGCGCCGGCTGGATCCGGCGATCGAGGATGCTGCCGCTTCGCTCGGCCTCGGCCCCTGGCGCGTTTTCTTCCGGGCGATCCTGCCGCAGCTCCGCCTTGCCATCTGCGGCGGCTCGCTGCTGATCGGCCTTCATCTCCTGGCCGAATACGGCCTCTACGTGATGATCCGCTTCGATACCTTCTCGACCGCGATCGTCGATCAGTTTCAATCGGCCTATAACAGCCCTGCCGCCAATATGCTCGGCGGCGTCCTCGTCTTCTGCTGCCTGATGCTGCTCGGCATCGAGGTCCTTGTGCGCGGCAATGAGCGTTATGCCCGCGTCGGCTCCGGCGCGGCGCGCCCGGCCGATCGTCGTCGCCTTGGCTGGTTCGTGGCTCCGGCCATCGCGCTGCCTGTCGTGACCGCCGTACTCACGCTCGGCGTCCCCTTCGTCACCCTGGCGCGCTGGCTCTATCTTGGCGGCATCGGCATCTGGCGGATCGATACCGTCGGCTGGGCTCTGCTGCAAACCATCGGCCTGGCGGTTGCCGGCGGTCTGCTGACGACGATAGCTGCGGTCCCCATGGCCTGGCTGTCCGTGCGCGCGCCGGGCCGGTTGCAGCGCATCCTCGAAGCCTGCCATTATTATGTCGGCTCGCTGCCGGGCGTGGTCGTCGCCCTGGCTCTGGTCTCGATTACCGTCCGGCTGATCCTGCCGCTCTACCAGACATTTGCCACGCTCTTGCTTGCCTATGTCCTGTTGTTTCTGCCACGCGCCATGGTCGGCCTGCGCGCCAGCATCGCCCAGGCGCCGGTTGAGCTTGAGCGCGCCGCCATGGCGCTCGGCCGCACGCCATCGCAGGCCGTTCGCCAGGTCACCATGCGCCTCGCGGCACCCGGCTTTGCCGCCAGCGTCGCGCTTGTGGCGCTTGGCATCACCAACGAGCTGACGGCGACGCTGATGCTGTCGCCCAACGGCACGGAAACGCTGGCGACGAAATTCTGGGCACTGACGAGCGAAATCGACTATGTTTCCGCCGCGCCCTACGCCTTCATGATGGTCGTGCTGTCGCTGCCGCTCACCCTTCTTCTTTATGTGCAATCCAAGCGAACGGCCGGGCAATGACCTTTCTGGCGATCAAGAACATCAGCAAGCGTTACGGCCCGGTGCACGCGCTCGACAGCATCGATCTCACCGTGGCCGCGGGCAGCCGTACCGCCATCGTCGGCCCCTCGGGCTCCGGCAAGACGACGCTGCTGCGCATCATAGCCGGCTTCGAGATACCGGATGAGGGTCAGGTGACGCTGGAAGGCCAGACACTGGCGGACGGTCCGGCCATTGTCCCGGCGCATCGCCGCGGCATCGGCATCGTCTCGCAGGATGGCGCGCTGTTTCCGCATCTGAGCGTCGCCGAGAATATCAGCTTCGGCATGGAGCGCGGTCAGGCGGATCGCGCCGAGCAGATCAACGCCCTCATCGACATGGTGGAGCTCGATCGCGGCATGCTCGCCCGCCGCCCGCATCAACTGTCCGGCGGCCAGCAGCAACGCGTGGCGCTGGCGCGCGCCCTCGGCCGCAAGCCGAGACTGATGCTGCTCGACGAACCCTTTTCCGCACTCGACACGGGCCTGCGCGAAAACATGCGCAAGGCCGTCGCCCGTGTGCTGCAGCATGCCGGCATTACCACTGTGCTCGTGACCCACGATCAGGGAGAGGCGCTGTCCTTTGCCGATCAGGTTGCGGTGCTGCGGGAGGGCAAATTGGTGCAGGCCGGAACGCCGCAGGCTCTCTATCTCTCTCCGCGCGACCGGGAAACGGCGACGTTCCTGGGCGATGCCATTCTGCTGCCGGCGGAATTGAGCGATGGTTTTGCCGATTGCGCGCTTGGCCGCATCGCGACCCATACGAATGGCCGAAGCGGGCCTGGAGAGATCATGCTGCGCCCCGAGCAGCTTCGCTTCAGCGCGATTGCCGAGGCGGATTCCGCATCCCTATGTGCCGGCAATGTTCTGGACGTCGAATTCGGTGGTGCCGTCTGCACGGTCACGCTCGCGCTTGCCGAGGCATCCGGTTTGGCGCCGCTGACGATCAAGAGTTCCAGCGTCGATCTGCCAGATGTCGGCGCTGCCGTTCATGTCAGCGTGATCGGCAAGGCACACGTCTTCGATCCCTCGGGCAACTGAGCTCTTTCCGATTGAAACCGCCGTGCCTTTGCGAAAGAAAGGCGTGATCGCTTTTCGCAATTGCGCCCGGTGCCGAAGGAACGCCCATGTCTCTCTCCGATGAGATCGCCCAGGATCTCCCTTTCCTGACGTCGCTTCGCCATAATCTTCACGCCCACCCGGAGCTCGGCTTCGAGGAGGAACGCACCAGCGGCATCGTCGCCACTCTGCTGGAGGAGGCGGGACTGACGGTGCATCGCGGCCTCGGCAAGACCGGTGTGGTCGGCACGCTACAGATCGGCAACGGTACCCGCCGCATCGGCCTTCGCGCCGACATGGACGCGCTGGCCATGCCGGAAAAGGCCAATCGTCCCTACAAGTCAACCATTCCCGGCAAGATGCACGCCTGCGGCCATGACGGCCACACGACCATGCTCATCGGTGCTGCCCGCCATCTCGCCGCCAAGCGCGGATTTTCCGGCACGGTACATTTCATCTTTCAGCCGGCCGAGGAAGGACGCGGCGGCGCCAAACGCATGGTGGAGGAGGGCCTGTTTGATCTCTTCCCCTGCGACGCCGTCTACGGCCTGCATAATATGCCCGGTCTCGACGTCGATGAGATGGCCGTGGTCGAAGGGCCGCAGCTCGCGTCGTCAGATAGCTGGCGCATCACCTTTCGGGGCACCGGCACGCACGGTGCCAAACCGCATCTCGGCAAGGATCCGATCACGGCGGCGGCAACCTTCCTGTCTTCGTTGCAGACCATCGTCGGCCGCGTTGTCGATCCACTGCAGCCGGCCGTCGTCAGCGCCTGTTCGCTGCAGGCCGGCGATCCCAATGCGCTAAACGTCATTCCCGACACTGTCGACATCGGCGGTACGGCACGCGCCTATACGCCGGAGGTTCGCGATCAGCTCGAACAGGAAATCGGGCGCCTGGCCCAGGGTACAGCCGCCATGTACGGCATTGCGGTCGATTATCAATTCGAGCGGCGCATTCCGCCCGTCGTCAACAATGCCGATGCCACCGCGCGGGCATTGAAAGCCGCCACCACCGTTTTCGGTGAGAAGGTGCTAACCCGCTTCCCACCCTCGACTGCCGGCGACGATTTCGCCTTCTTCGGCCAGAAAGCGCCGGGCTGCTACGTCTGGCTCGGCAACGGCCCCGCTGTCGATGGCGCGCTGCATCACAACACAGCGTATGACTTCAGCGACGATGCGATCGCCTCGGGCGTGGCATTCTGGGCGACGTTGGTGCGGCAGGAGTTGGGGGAGTAGGCGAGGATCCTGCTTCCAACTGAGACGTTGAGTTTGCCGAGCATCTGGTACCCCCCTCTGTCCCTTTCGGGACATCTCCCCCACATGGGGGGGAGATCGTTGGGAATATGCCGCTCGTCACTCGTAGAACAATAAACCGCAATTTCAGCAAATGCGATGTTGGTTTGGTGTGAGAGGCTGACCGCGAGTTACCAATCTCCCCCCTTGTGGGGGAGATGTCACGAAAGTGACAGAGGGGGGTGACACMCCCTCCGCAAACGCATAGCCGATGTTAGCCGAGAAGTTTAAATCACCCCAAGCACCGGCGTCTCCAGCACCCGCCCCGTCGCGACATCGGCGATGCCGCGATCCGTCTGGTGCGGCCCGGCATTGCAGGCAAGCGTCGCTCCGAAGCAGGCCTTGAACACGAGGTAGGGCGGGCTCCAGTCGACGATACCGTCGATTGCGCCACGGATGGCGCGGAAGGCATTGGCGATTTCGTCAAGCGGGGCATCGCTCACGAGCCCGGAGAGCGGCAGCGGCAACAACGCCTCGACCTTCCCATCGCGCGCAACCGCCATGCCGCCGCCGGCCGCGATAACGGCATTGGCGGCGAGTGTCATGTCGCTGATATTGCCGCCGAAGACTGCAAGGTTATGGCTGTCGTGCGACACTGTCGTGCAGAAGGCACCGCGCCATTCGCCCCAACCGGTGAGAAAGCCGATCCGTGGCCGGCTATCGGCTTTTCCATGGCGATGGGCGACGGCCAGCATCATGGTTCCGGCCGGCGGTACGACGAAACCGTCTTTCACATCAGCCTCGACCTCACCCCATTGGGTGAAGCGGGGCCGGTCGATGGTCGCGAGCCGTACGCGGCAGCTCGTTGCGGGTACGCGGAAATCGTTCTCGCCAAGCGCTGCGAGCTTGATCGAATCGCGCAGCGGCTGAAGATCAATCCCGGCAATGACGCCGACAATCCGGCCATCTTCGGCCGCCAGCACGCCGTTGGTGATGACATGCCGCGCCTTGAAGGCCTCAAGATCTTCGAAGAGCACGATATCGGCGCGGCGCCCGGCGGCAATCAGGCCAAGGTCGTTTCGGCCAAGCCGCATGGCGCCATTCAGCGTCGCTGCCCTCAATGCCCATTCGGGCTTCAGCCCATAGCGCACGAGGCGGCGCACGACGTCATCGAGGCCGCCGCCGTCCTGGAGTTCGTCGGGAAACACGTCGTCGGTGCAGAGCGTCACGGTCTGCGGCAGAAAGCCGAGTTCGTTGATGGTCTCGACGAATTGCGGCATGAGATGATCATGCGAACCGCGCATCTCGATCGTCAATCCTGCCGATAGCTTGGCAAGCAGATCGGCTCCCGACGTGAGTTCATGGTCCGAGGTGACACCGGCCGCCATGAAGGCGTTGAGGTCGCTGCCCTCCAGGCTGCGGGCATGGCCACAAATCATCTTGCCCGAATGCAGCCCGGCATTGACGATGCCGATGGCGCGCGGATCGCCATTGATTACTTCGCGCATCGTCATGACTTCCGCGATACCGCCGATCTCTGGCCACGAGAGCATCTCGGCCATCGCGGTCGCGTCGAAATCGGCGCCGGCAAGCTCAAGCCCCGGAGCGGAGGGCACGCAGGAGGGCGCCAGCGGTATCACGCGGATCGGCAATTGCCGGCTCGCCTCGATCGCCCAGCGCACGCCGTCGAGCCCATGGACATTGCCGAGCTCATGCGGATCCCAGACGATGGTCGTCACACCGCGCGGCAGCACGGCCTCGGCGTAAACAGCCGGCGTCACCATCGAGCTTTCGATGTGCATATGCGTGTCGATCAGGCCGGGCGAAAGAAAGCATCCGGCCGCGTCGATCGTCTGCCTGGCGTCGGTACGGCTGCCTGGCGCATGCAAGCTGGCGATCAGCGGACCGACAATGCCGATATCGGTGGCGCGGATCTGGCCGGTCACCATATCGACGATGAGGCCGCCTGCAATCAGCAGGTCAAAGGGTGCATCGCCCCGGGCGGCAGCGACTGCGCGTGCCCGCAGGTCGGGCGCGTTGAGATCGGCAGGCTCGCCGAAAAAATCTCGGGTCATCGGCCGGCCTCTCGCTGCAGGGCATCGAATATGATGGAACGCGCCCTGTCGGCATCGATGTCAGCCGCGAAATGGGCGTTGAAGGCACCATGCGAGGCGCGCGTCTCGACGACGGTGCGCCCGCGCGTATGCTGCCCTTGCAATTCGGCGTCGATCTGTGCGTGGCGAAGCGTTGCTATATCGGGCGCGACGAAAATGGCTGCCGCCGTCGGATCATACACGGCCATGGCCGGCCGGCCGCGGCTGATGGCGATGTTGACGTAGCCTTCGAGAAGATCGGCGAGCAGCTGCGCCTTTTCGCCTGTTGTCTTGCGCAGGCGGGCGACATCCTCGGGCCAGGCCAGCACCTTCCGGCAGATGTCGAGATCGATCATCCTGAGCGGCAGACCATGTGCCAGCACGATTGCCAGCGCCTCTGGGTCGGCAAAGGCGTTGAACTCTGCCGAGGCTGTGTGATTGCCCGAGGTTACCCCGCCGCCCATCCAGGTCAGCTCATCGATCTGGGCGGCCAGTTCCGGGCGGGCGAGCGCGAGGGCGGCGATATTCGTCAGCGGGCCAAGCGCGAGGATGCGTTTCGGTCTCGCTCCATCGGCAAGCCAATCGCAGAGTGCGGTAAAAGCATTGCTCAACGGCAGCGGATTGGCGGGCGGCAGGCTCCGGCCCGTTGTCGGAATGCCGGTCTGGCCGAGAATGCTTTGCGCAGTCTCCAGCTTGCAGAGCACCGGCAATTCGCGGCCGGTGTGAATGGGAAATGTCCAGCCGAAGACGGCGGCGGCACTCGCCGCATTGGCCTCTACATGCGATAGCGGCGCGTTGCCGCTGACAAGCGAAACACCATCGATAGTCAGGTTCGAATGCGCGACAACCAGGATGGCGGCGATGTCATCGAACCCCATGTCGGTATCGATCCAGATTCCCATGTTCTATCTCATCGATCGTGGCCAAAAGACGCGAGAGCAGGCCTGCCGTCGCTCGGTCCGGATGACAGCTTAAATGTCATCGAGGCGGGAGTGAGGACGGGACGCGCGAATAGGCATGCGCGTCCCGGTCGATTGCTTAGACTGCGAGCGCGTCGAGGATGCGGATCCAGGAGCGAATGCCCTTGTGGTAGGAGCGCAGCTCGTATTTTTCGTTCGGCGAATGGATGCGGTCGTCGGAGAGGCCGAAACCGATCAGCAGCGATTCCATGCCGAGCATCTTCTGGAAGTCGCCGACGATCGGGATCGAGCCGCCCATGCCGATGATGAGGGCAGGCTGCGGCCATTCGTTCGAAAGCGCGGTCTTCGCCTTGGTCAGGGCCGGGGAGTCGTAGGAAAGCTGGATCGCGGGTGAGCCGCCATGTTCATGGAATTCCACCGAGCAATCGCCCGGTATCTTGGAACGCACATAGGCGCGGAAGCTTTCGCGGATGGCCGGCGGGTTCTGCTGGCCGACGAGCCGGAAGGAAACCTTCGCCGATGCCTTGGCCGCAATCACGGTCTTGAAGCCGGCGCCGGTATAGCCGCCCCAGATGCCGTTCACTTCCGCCGTCGGTCGCGCCCAGGTGAGTTCCATCACCGAGCGGCCCTTCTCGCCTGAGGGGATCGACAGGCCGACTTCGCCGAGGAATTTCTCGGCCGTCATGCCGAGCTTCTCCCACGAGGCCTTGATATTGGCGGGKGTTTYCTCGACGCCTTCATAGAAGCCGGGAAGCGTGATGCGGCCGGTCTCGTCATGCAGGCCGGCAAGGATGTCGGTAAGGATATGGATCGGATTGGCGGCGGCGCCGCCGAAGAGGCCCGAATGCAGGTCGCGGTCAGCTGCGGTGATGGTGATCTCTTCGCCCACCAGGCCGCGCAGGCCGGCCGAAATCGCCGGCGTATCGCCGTCCCACATGCCGGTATCGCAAACCAGGGCGAAATCCGCCTTCAGCTCGGCTGCATTGGCTTCGAGGAAGGGTTTGAGTGACGGCGAGCCGGATTCCTCTTCGCCTTCGAACAGAATGGTGATGCGAACCGGAAGCGTGCCCTTGGTCTCCTTGTAGGCACGCACGGCCTCGACGAAGGTCATGAGCTGGCCCTTGTCGTCGGAAGTGCCCCGGCCGGTCAGGATCTTGCGCCCGTTGCCCATGTCCTTGATCTCAGGCGCGAAGGGATCGCTTTCCCACAATTCGATCGGGTCGACCGGCTGCACGTCGTAGTGACCATAGAAAAGCACATGCGGAGCGTTGGCGCTGCCGGCATCGTGGTGAGCCACCACCATCGGATGGCCGGGTGTGTCGCGCACCGAAGCGGTGAAGCCCAGCGAATTCAGGTAGCCGACCAGCCATTCCGCCGCCTTGCGGCATTCCGCCTTGAAGTCCGGATCCGTGGAAATGGACTTGATGCGCAGCAATTCGAAGAGCTTGTCGAGGCTGGAGGGAAGGTTCTGATCGGCGCGATCGAGAACGGGCGATAGATCGGTCATGTCCGACTCCTTACATGAGATTTGGAGGGACGATAGACCAAAGCCCTGTCGGTTTCGAGGCGTTAAAACCGAAAATTTACCGTAGCTTGCGTCTTCGGATCGGGGGGAATGTTTATGTGATTAGTTGCGTATGTAGTTTACAAGTTTTTTAGAGTATTGGAAATAACCTCAATCCAGAAGAGTATTCTGGAGACTAAAAATGTTTTCAGTGATTGCATGCATTCGCGACGAACACGACATCCGGTTGATTCTTGTCGCGGCGATTATTTGCCTGATCGGCAGCCTTGCCACCATGCTTCTCTTTGCACGCGCGCAGGAGTGCCGGTCGCACCAGCGTCGATATTGGATCACCGCCGCAGCTTTTGCCAGCGGCGTCGGCATATGGGCGACGCATTTTATCGCGATGCTGGCATATGAGGGCAGCCTGCCCATCACCTATGGTCTTTCGCTGACCGTGCTGTCTGTCGTTTTCGCGATCGCCGGTTCGTGGCTTGCCATTGCCGTTGCGTTCGAGTGGGATAACGCGGCCTCGTTCACCGTTGGCGGTGTGCTGATGGCGTTGGGCATAGCCGCCATGCATTTCACCGGCATGCAGGCCATCGAAGCGTCCGCAGAACTCTCCTACAGCATGCCGCGCGTCGTTGCTGCCGTTGCCGTCGGCGTCGGCTTTGCCTCATTTTCCTTCCTAGCCTTTCGCGGCCTTCATGGCGTCAAGCGCATCCTTGCCGGCACTCTTCTCCTGGTCTTGGCGATCTGCGCGCTGCACTTCACGGCGATGAGCGGTGTCACGTTGACGCCCGAGGCGGGCACGGAAGTGATGCCTCTTTCCATCGACCGAAGCGTCCTTGCCGGCATCGTCATGGCGGCGGCGACCGGGCTGATCCTCATCGCGCTCGGCGCTATCTTCGTCGACCGTCACCTCACTGACCTTCGCGGTTTTGCCAATGCCTCGCTGGAGGGACTGCTCGTTCTTCGCGATGGCCGGGTGATTGATGCGAACGAGCGGTTCTTCGCCATTTCCGGATGGTCCGCCCAGCAGGTCATCGGCGCACCGGCCGAGGCCTTTCTGATGATCGATATGGACACCTATGCGGAGACCGCGATCCCGCTCGAGACCACGCTGTCAGGGCGGGACGGCAAGGCCATCCCTGTGGAAACCGTGATCCGCTCCATCACCTATCGCGGCCATGATTGCAGCGTGCTTGTGGTGCGCGACCTGACGGAGCGCCGGCAGGCGCAGCAGATGATCGAGCATCTGGCGCATCACGATATACTGACGGATCTTCCCAATCGCTCGCTCTTCGATCAGCGCATGCGCCAGGCGTTGCAAATGGCAAGCCGCAAGGGCGGCGAAGTCGCGATCTTCTGCCTGGACCTCGACCGCTTCAAGGCGATCAACGATGTCTTCGGTCACGCCGAGGGCGATCGGATCCTCTGCAAGGTCGCCGGCATCCTGCAGCGCGCCGCCGAGGAGGGGGACACGGTGGCAAGGCTGGGCGGCGACGAATTCGCCATCATCCAGCCGTTGCGTCAGCGATCTGACGGCGCCACGCGCCTTGCCGAGCGCATTCTTGCGGAATTTGCAGTGGAGATGGATACTGCACGCGATCCGACTGCGGTCGGCGTCAGCCTCGGTATAGCCATCTACCCGCGCGACGGCGCCAGTGCCGAGCAGCTTTATGCGAATGCGGATACGGCGCTTTATCGCGCCAAGCGTGGCGGCCGTGGGCATGCCTGCTTCTTCGACGCTGAAATGGACAAGGCCGTGCGCACGCGCCGCCAGCTCGAAAACGACCTGCGGCAGGCCATCCTGCGCAAGCAGCTCTATCTTGAATACCAGCCGATCTACGATGTCGGCAGCGACGGCGTCACCGGCTACGAAGCCCTGCTGCGCTGGAAACATCCCGACCGGGGGATCATCGAGCCGGAGACCTTCATTCCGATCGCCGAGGAGAGCGGCTCGATTGCGGCAATCGGTGAATGGGTACTGGAGCAGGCATGCCGGGAAGCCGCCCTCTGGAGTGAGCCGGCAAGCGTCGCCGTCAATCTGTCGCCGCTGCAATTCATGATCCCGACGCTCTACGACCAGATCGAGCGCATCCTGCGGAAAGCCGGCCTCGATCCGAAACGGCTCGAGCTGGAGATCACCGAGGCCGCCCTGATGCGTGAACGCACGGCTGTTATCGCGACGCTGCAGCGGCTGCACCGCCTTGGCGTCCGGGTCGTCATGGACGATTTCGGCACCGGTTTTTCCTCGCTCAGCAATCTGCGTTCCTTCCCCTTCGACAAGATCAAGGTCGATCGCAGCTTCACCGGCGCTCTGGAACATGATCCGGCGGCACGCTCGATCGTGCGCGCGATCATCGGTCTCGGCCACAGCCTGAACATGCCTGTTGTGACGGAGGGTGTGGAAACCGAAACCCAGCGCCGCATCGTCATCGAAGAGGGCTGCGCCCAGCTGCAGGGGATATTCTTCGGCAAGCCGGATGTTGGTCCGAGCGCACAGTTCCCCATGCCGGAGAAGGCCGTGGGTTAAGCCTAGAGATGCTTGGCGTTCTCCAGGACACGCCTGACATATTCGAGCAACAGCTCGCGCTCGAAACTGCGGAAGCCTTTTAGAAGGGTCGTGTCGGCAGCCGTTGCAGCCTCGATGGCCTCGGCCTTGATGGCAGCGGCTTTCTCTGTCAGGAAGATCAGTTGCGCCCGCTTGTCCGACGGGTGCGGGCGGCGCTCGACCAGCCCGTCACGTTCCATGCGCGACAGCGTGTTGGCCATCGTCGCCTGTTCGATATCGACACGCTCAAGCAGTTGTTTTTGCGTCAACCCGTTCTCGGACCACAATTCCAGAAGGATCGGAAACTGGCCGGGTGAGAAGCCGAGTTTGGCTGCGCGTTGCTGTAATGCGCGAGCAAATGCCTTCGCCATTTGACCGGCAAGATAAGCCGCGGAGTCCATCCGATTAAATCCCATGATTGCAAGTATGCCGATAATTCATAACCAAGACAATCAGCAAATCTTGGGTACGGATAGGCCTGAAATCAGCAACTTTGTCGAATTTTTTTACAATCAAGAGGTGTATTTTCTCATGAAAAAGCCGCCATGGCCTGGAGGGCGCCATGGCGGCTCAGAAAGGGGGACAAAGGCCCGGAGAGGGGATAGGCCTTTGTCCAAGTCTGACATGGCGGGGGACAGGCCGGTTGTCAGACCCGCGGCGTATCAATCGCCGGTGAGTATGATTTGAGGTTTCGAATGTGGTTTTTCAAGGGAATGCGCAGATTAGATCAATTAAAACTTAGTAACGTTTCGGTGAGAGATTTGGCTCTCCCGCAAGGGTGCAAAACACAAGTTTATATGGACGTTGGAGGTGCGCCACGCTATCCATGCTTCCATGAAAAAAGGTGATCATCTCTTCCTCGTCGACGGCTCCGGTTTCATTTTCCGGGCCTTTCACGCCCTGCCGCCGCTGACGCGCAAGTCCGATGGATTGCCTGTCGGTGCCGTCTCCGGTTTCTGCAACATGCTGTGGAAGCTGCTGACCTCGGCGCGTGATACATCGGTCGGGGTGACGCCGACCCATTTTGCGGTCATTTTCGACTATTCCTCGAAGACCTTCCGCAAGGAAATTTTCCCCGATTACAAGGCAAACCGCTCGGCCCCGCCGGAAGAGCTGATCCCGCAATTCGGGCTCATCCGCCAGGCGACGCGCGCCTTCAACCTGCCCTGCATCGAGACCGATGGTTTCGAGGCCGACGACATCATCGCCACCTATGCCCGCCAGGCCGAAGCCACAGGTGCCGATGTCACGATCATCTCGTCCGACAAGGACCTGATGCAGCTCGTCACCCCGACGGTCCACATGTATGACAGCATGAAGGACAAGCAGATCGGCATTCCCGACGTCATCGAGAAATGGGGTGTGACGCCGGACAAGATGATCGACCTGCAGGCCATGACCGGCGATTCGGTCGACAACGTGCCCGGCATCCCCGGCATCGGCCCGAAGACGGCGGCGCAGCTTCTGGAAGAATTCGGCGATCTCGATACGCTGCTTGCCCGCGCCGAGGAAATCAAGCAGCAGAAGCGCCGCGAGAACATCATCGCCAACGCCGAGCTTGCGCGGATCTCCCGGCAGCTGGTGACGCTGAGAACCGACGTGCCACTCGAGCTCGAACTCGACGCTTTGGTGCTCGAGCCGCAGAACGGCCCGAAGCTGGTCGGCTTCCTGAAGGCAATGGAATTCACCTCGCTGACGCGCCGCGTCGCCGATGCTTGCGATTGCGACCCGGCCACGATCGAACCGTCCGAAGTCAAGGTCGAACTTGCTGATGCCGCGCATGGCCCGGATCTCGATGTCGCAGACAATGCCGAACCCGTTGCCGGCAGCGCAGTTGCCGCCGAGGGTGCTTCCGCTCCGGCGCCGGCGGTAAAGCCGCGGCTGGCTGTCGAGGGACAGACCGAGCCGACCGACCTTGCCACTGCGCGCGCCGCAAGCTTCGCCACCGCGCCGATCGATCATTCGAAATACGTGACCATCCGCGATATCGCTACCCTCGATCGGTGGATCGCCGATGCCCGCGAGACCGGCATCGTCGCCTTCGATACGGAAACGACATCGCTCGATGTCATGCAGGCTGAGATCGTCGGCTTTTCGCTGGCGATCGCGGATAACAAGAACGATCCCACGGGTGCCTCCATTCGCGCGGCTTACGTGCCCCTCAGTCACAAGACCGGCGTCGGCGATCTGCTCGGTGGCGGGCTCGCCGACAATCAGATTCCGCTGCGCGATGCGCTGGCGCGATTGAAGGAGCTGCTCGAGGATAGCTCCATCCTGAAGATCGCGCAGAACCTCAAATACGATTACCTGCTGATGAAGCGCTACGGCATCGAGACCAAGGCCTTCGACGATACGATGCTGTTGTCCTATGTGCTCGACGGCGGCTCCAATGCCCTTCACGGCATGGACAGCCTGTCCGAACGCTGGCTCGGCCACAAGCCGATCGCCTATAAGGACGTGGCCGGCAGCGGTAAATCCAACGTCACTTTCGATCTCGTCGATATCGACCGCGCCACGGCCTATGCCGCCGAGGATGCGGATGTGACCCTGCGTCTTTGGCTGGTGCTGAAGCCGCGGCTTGCGGCGGAAAAACTCTCCGCCGTCTACGAGCGGCTGGAGCGGCCTCTGGTGCCCGTACTTGCCCATATGGAAGAGCGCGGCATCACCATCGACCGGCAAATCCTGTCACGCCTCTCCGGCGAACTGGCGCAGGGTGCTGCGCGGCTGGAGGATGAAGTCTACACGCTGGCTGGCGAACGCTTCAATATCGGCTCGCCGAAGCAGTTGGGCGATATCCTCTTCGGCAAGATGGGACTGGCTGGCGGCAGCAAGACCAAGACAGGCCAATGGTCGACCTCGGCGCAGGTGCTGGAGGATCTGGCTGCCGCCGGCTTCGAGCTGCCGCGTAAGATCGTCGACTGGCGTCAGCTCACCAAGCTGAAATCGACCTATACCGATGCGCTGCCGACCTATGTGCATCCGCAGACGAAGCGCGTTCACACCTCCTATTCGCTGGCCTCGACCACGACCGGACGCCTGTCGTCCTCCGAACCGAACCTGCAGAATATCCCGGTGCGCACCGCGGAAGGCCGCAAGATCCGCACGGCCTTCATCTCGACCCCAGGCCAAAAGCTGGTTTCGGCCGATTACAGCCAGATCGAACTGCGCGTGCTGGCGCATGTCGCCAATATTCCGCAGCTCAAGCAGGCGTTCGAAGACGGCATCGACATTCACGCGATGACGGCGTCCGAAATGTTCGGCGTGCCGGTCGAGGGCATGCCGAGCGAGGTTCGCCGCCGTGCCAAGGCGATCAACTTCGGCATCATCTACGGTATTTCCGCCTTCGGTCTTGCCAACCAGCTCTCCATCGAACGCTCGGAAGCGGGCGATTACATCAAGAAGTATTTCGAGCGCTTCCCCGGCATCCGCGATTACATGGACGGCACCAAGCAGACGGCGCGCGACAAGGGCTATGTCGAGACCATCTTCGGCCGCCGCATCCATTTCCCGGAAATCCGCTCCTCCAATCCGTCCGTGCGTGCCTTCAACGAGCGCGCCTCGATCAATGCGCCGATCCAGGGATCTGCCGCCGATGTCATCCGGCGCGCCATGATCAAGATGGAGCCGGCACTGGCTTCGGCCGGACTTGGCGATCGCGTCCGCATGCTGCTACAGGTGCATGACGAACTGATCTTCGAAGTGGAGGATGCCGATGTCGAGCGTACGACGCCGATCATCGTGTCGGTCATGGAAAATGCCGCCATGCCGGCCGTGGACATGGCCGTGCCGCTGAAGGTCGATGCCCGCGCTGCCAATAATTGGGACGAGGCACACTGAGGCCATATCGGGCACGGCGAGGAGGTCACTCCTCATGGTGAGGTGAGGATGCTCCTGAGCTTGTCGAAGGGCCGAAGCCTCGAACCACGAGGACGGGTGGAGATATTCTACCGGGCCACCTCGTACTTCCAGGCCTTGACGCTTGCGCGCCAAGGCACCTCAGCATGAGGTGGGGGAGGCTCGAGACCCGACATAGCTACGAATTCACTGCGATGATCCGGGCGTGACACAAACGCCTATTTCCGAATCAACGTTTCCAGCGCGGAGATGATTGCCTGTTCGGCCTCTTCGAGCGTGCCGCTATTGTCGATATCGGTCACGTCGTAGCTGCCTTGAACGGTCAGCGCACTGCGTTCCAGGCGCTTGAGCACATCTTCACGGTTCTCGCGCCCGCGTGCGATCAGCCGTTCCGCAAGCACTTCGCGCTGCGCCGTGACGTTAATGATCTTCAACTTCGGAAAGGCGGCCTGGAAACGGTGCAATACCGAACGCGAACCATTGGCAATGACCAGATTGCCGCGGGCGAGTTCATCGGTGACATCGGCCGGAATGCCGTATTTCAGCCCATGTGCCTCCCAGGAAACGGCAAAGGCGCCGGCCTTTTCCATGGCATCGAAATCCGCGTCGGAAACGCTTCTGTGGTCCTCGTTGCCGGCATCGCCATCGCGGGTGATGACGCGGCGGACGAAGTGGATATCCGGCCGGCCGGCGAAATGCCGGGCGGCGAGGTTCATCAGCGTATCCTTGCCGGCGCCGCTCGGGCCAACGACAACGGCCATGACGCCTGTGGCTGCATCCGGCAGGCCGTCATTAGCCGGCTTGATGTTGGCGTCCGCGTTCATGCGACCCGACGTCCTT
>BFBZ01000962.1_pt1 | contig 21546 bp, 20 predicted proteins | sample 1888401 | NCBI WGS metagenome assembly BFBZ01 (sample SAMD00112614, study PRJDB3348) | symbiont metagenome | host: Chara braunii | reverse complement strand
CCCGCCTGACCACCGAGCTTCAGTGGCAGCGCACCTTTACCACCGATGGTGGTTTGGTGTTGACTCCGTTGGCCGCAGCTCGTGGCGACGTCTATGGCCTGGATATGAATGGGCCGACAGCCGGCACTTACTCTGGCAATTACGACAACAGTGACTTTGCAACGCGTGGCATGGTGACGGCCGGTCTTGAGGCCAAGTATCCATTCCTCATCACGACAAGCAACAGCACGCATGTGTTCGAGCCGATCGCGCAGCTTTATGTGCGCCCGGACGAGCAGCTTGGCGGAAGACTGCCGAACGAAGATGCGCAGAGCTTCGTCTTCGACGCCACGAACCTGTTCGACCGCGACAAGTTCTCCGGATTCGACCGTGTAGAAGGCGGTACGCGCGCCAACCTCGGCTGGCGCTATACGGGCAGCTTCGACAACGGCTACAAGTTGCAGCATATTTTCGGCCAGTCCTATCAGCTTGCCGGACGCAACTCCTTCGCCACCACGGATCTCGCGGGCGTCGGCTCGGATTCGGGCCTTGAAACCACCCGTTCCGACTATGTTACGATGTTCGGCCTGACGACGCCGCAAGGCATCTCACTGGCAACATCCTACCGCTTCGATGAAAAGGACTTCGCTTTCCGTCGTGGTGACACATCGCTGGGCTTCTCGAACGATATATTCCAGACGAATTTGATCTACACCCATATTGCCGCCCAGCCTCAGTATGGCTTTACAAGCAATCAGGATGAAATCCAGACGCGTGCTCAGATCAAGTTCAAGGAATACTGGTCCGTCTTTGGAACGGTCAGCTACGATATCAACAACAGCCAGGTCACCCGTCAGGGTATCGGCCTCTCCTACGAGGACGAGTGCACGATCTTGAACATTTCGTTCCTGAACAAGAAGGACTCGACCAACCAGGCCGCAAGCGACTGGTCGATCGGCGCGCGGCTGACCTTCCGTACGCTCGGCGATGTCAACCTTGGCAGCGTCCAGGACGCAACGTTCTGATATCTAAGAAAATTGCATAAAGCCGGCTTCACAGCCGGCTTTATTGTTTCGGGGCGGATCGCTCTCCCTTTTGCGTCATTGTTTCGCCGCAAGGATTTTGCAATTCATCGCGCTTGTTGTAGACATGTGGCGCAAAGTTGACGTATTGCGCCTAAGGCGTGCCGAAATGGTGCATGCCGACAGAAAGACCTTTGGGAAGGGGTAGTTGATGTTTTCTGGAAAGACACCGATGCGCGCTCTGATGTTCGGAGCTGCAGCCCTTGTTATGGCAAGCTTCGCCGTGCCGAGCAGCGATGTCGCCTTTGCGGCGAGCGAGGTGAAGGTTCTTGTCAACAACCAGGTCATCACATCGGGCGATATCGCCAAGCGCGTCAACTTCCTGAAGTTGCAGCGTCAGAAGGGCGACCTCAACAAGCTGGCAAAGGATCAGCTTGTCGACGAAACGCTGAAACGCGCGGAAATCTCCCGTCTGCGCATGTCCGTTTCGACAACGGAGGTCGACGCTGCCTTCGGTCGTTTTGCCGCCAGCAACAAGATGTCGACGGCACAACTCAGCCAGATCCTCGATAAGATGGGCGTGACGGTCGACCACTTCAAATCCTACATTGCCATTTCGATGAGCTGGCCGCGCGTGGTCAATGCCCGCTTCGGCGCAAGCAGCAAGATATCGAACGACGATCTCGTCACCCGCATGACGGAGAACAAGACGAAGCCGGTCACGACGGAATACTTCCTGAAGCAGATCATTTTCGTCGTCCCGCCCGCAAAGCGGAATGCCATTCTGAATGTACGCAAGGCCGAAGCCGAAGCTTCCCGTGCAAAATTCCCAGGCTGCGATCAGGCAAAGGTATTTGCCGCGACGATGCGCGACGTCTCGGTTCAGGATCTCGGCCGCATTCTGGCGCCGGAAGTTCCGGAGATCTGGAAGCCGTTGCTCGAAAAGGCTACCGGCAATACGACCAGCGCTGTCGTGACGGATCGCGGCGTCGAATATGTCGCCATCTGCTCGCAGCGTCAGGTCAATGATGACGTCGCCGCGGCTGCCGTCTTCCGCGCCGAGGATATCGGCAAGAACAGTGCCCAGCAGGGCGTTAGCGCCAACGATAAGAAGTACATGGATGAACTGCGCACCAAGGCGCAGATTGTCTATCGTTGATCGTCCATGCCCTCGCGCTCTTCCATCCCCCTGGCGCTGACGCAAGGGGATCCGGCGGGTATAGGCCCTGACATCACGCTCGCTGCCTGGCTTCGCCGCGGCGAGCTTGGCCTGCCACCTTTCCTGTTTCTCGGTGATGCGGACGTTCTCTCTGCACGGACCTTACAGCTTGGCCTCGAAGTGCCTCTGAAGGAGGCCGATCCCGCTACGGCATTCAATGTCTTCCCTGATGCCCTGCCGGTCCTGCCGATCAAGGCTGGGGTAAGCGTCGTTGCAGGTGAGCCGCATGTCGGCACCGCGAAGGCAACAATCGCTGCCATCGAAATGGCGGTCTCCCTGACCATGGGCGGCAAGACCTCCGCCGTCGTCACCAACCCGATCGCCAAGTCGGTTCTCTATGATGCCGGCTTCGGTTTCCCAGGCCACACGGAATTTCTGGCGGATCTGGCAACGCGCGCGACCGGCAGGCCGGTCATGCCTGTCATGCTTCTGGCCGGTCCCAAGCTCCGCGCTATCCCGGTTACGATTCATATTCCGCTGAAGGATGTACCGCAGGCACTGACTGCCGATCTGATCGCGGAGACCTGCCGGATCACCGAGCATGACCTGCGAACCCGCTTCGGCATCTCCAAGCCACGCCTTGCGGTTGCAGGCCTCAATCCACATGCCGGAGAGAATGGCGCACTTGGCAAGGAAGACGACGAGATCGTCCGGCCGGCAATCGACGTCCTTCGCAGTGAGGGGATCGACGCCTTCGGCCCCTTGCCAGCCGACACGATGTTCCATGACGAGGCCCGACGCCGATACGATGTCGCCATCTGCATGTACCATGATCAGGCCCTGATCCCGGCCAAGGCATTGGGATTCGACGATTCCGTCAATGTGACGCTCGGGCTGCCATTCGTCCGCACCTCGCCTGACCACGGCACGGCCTTTGGCATCGCCGGCAAGGGCCTTGCCAAGGAAGACAGCCTCGTGGCCGCCCTCAAGCTGGCAAGCGAAATCAGCGGCAAGACCGGAAGCAACCGCTGATGGCCGCTCTTGATGGTTTGCCTCCCCTCCGCGATGTGATCCAGCGCCACGGCCTCGACGCACGCAAGGCGCTCGGGCAGAATTTCCTCCTCGACCTGAACCTGACGCAGAAGGTTGCTCGTACCGCCGGTTCGCTTGAGGGCGTCACGGTTTTCGAGGTCGGACCGGGACCAGGCGGCCTGACGCGCGCCATCCTGGCGCTGGGTGCGGCCAAGGTCATCGCCGTCGAACGCGACGCGCGCTGCCTGCCGGCATTGGCGGAAATTGCCGATCACTACCCAGGGCGGCTCGAGGTCATCGAGGGCGATGCCCTGAAGACCGACTTCGCGGCAATGGTGCCGGCAGGCCCCGTCAAGATCATCGCCAACCTCCCCTACAATGTCGGCACGCAGCTGCTCGTCAACTGGCTCTTGCCGGCTTCCTGGCCGCCCTTCTGGCAATCGCTGACCCTGATGTTCCAGAAGGAAGTCGGCCAGCGGATCGTTGCGCAGGAGGATGATGATCATTACGGCCGGCTTGGTGTGCTCTGCGGCTGGCGTACGCAGGCGCACATGGCCTTCGACATATCACCGCAGGCTTTCACGCCACCGCCGAAAGTCACCTCGACCGTGGTGCATCTGACGCCGCGGGAAAACCCCATTCCCTGCGCGGTCGACAAGCTTGAGAAGGTGACGCAGGCAGCCTTTGGCCAACGCCGGAAGATGCTGCGCCAGAGCCTGAAGCCGATCGGCGGCGAGGCATTGCTGCTCAAAGCGGATATTGATCCCCAGCGGCGCGCTGAAACGCTCTCCATCGAAGAGTTCTGCCGATTGGCGAATTGCCTCTGATCAGAGCAGACGACCGGCCTCTCAGAGCTTCGGCGTCTCTTCCAGCAAATCCCGGACGAAATCAAACATGCCGTGTCGGCGATCGCGGCGCAGGCGCTCGGCCTTGACGATCGACTGCACGGCGTCGAAGGCAACGTTCAGGTCGTCATTGATAATGACATAGTCATATTCGCGCCAGTGAGCGATCTCGGCCCGGGAATTGGCGAGACGCATGGCGATCACCTCTTCGGAATCCTCGGCGCGACGATGCAGGCGTGACTGCAGCTCGGTCATGGTCGGCGGCAGCACGAAGATGGAGACGACATCCGCCGGCATCTTCTCCTGCAGCTGCTGGGCACCCTGCCAGTCGATGTCGAAGAGCATGTCGCGCCCTTCGGCCATGGCGGTCTCCACCGGTTCACGTGGCGTGCCATAGAAATTGCCATGCACCTCGGCCCATTCGAGCAGGGAGTCGGAATCGCGAAGACGCTCGAACTCGCGCTGCGAAACGAAATGGTAGTGCACCCCTTCGATTTCGCTCGGCCGGCGCTGCCGGGTCGTAACGCTGACCGAAAGGCTCACTTGCTTGTCTTTATCCAGCAAGGTGCGCGCAATGGTCGACTTGCCGGCGCCAGATGGCGAGGAAATCGCAAGCATCAGCCCCCGGCGGGCAATCGGGATGGATGTTGATGTCGCCGGCTTCATGGCCTACTCCAGATTCTGAACCTGTTCGCGGAACTGGTCGATAACTACCTTCAGTTCGATGCCGGCAGTGGTGACTGCGGCGGCATTCGACTTCGAACAGATAGTATTCGATTCCCGGTTAAATTCCTGTGCAAGAAAATCGAGCTTGCGGCCAACCGGTCCACCTTTGGAAATAAGATCGCGAGCTGCCGCGACATGGGCCTTAAGCCGGTCGATCTCTTCGCGAAGATCGGCCTTGGTGGCAAGCAGCGCGGCTTCGGCGTGCAGCCGGTCGCGGTCGAGACCAGACGAGCCCTCGAGAAGCATGGCAACCTGAGCCGCCAGCCTCGTGGCGATCTCCTGCGGCGAGCGGGAGGGGTCGCGCTCGATCGTTGCCGTCAGAGCCTCGATTGTGGCGACATGGCCGAGCAGGATATTGCCAAGTGCCTGCCCTTCCCGGCCTCGCATCTCGTGGAGATCCGCCACGGCCGCTGTCAGGCCATTCAGGATATCCGCATCGCGCGCAGCAAGCGTTTCTTCGCTTTCCTCGGCTTCCTTGAACTCGACAAGGCCTCGAACCGCCATGAGGCTATCCAGTCTCAACGGCGCGGGATCGATGATACCAGCGAGCTGATCGCGCAGCGCCAGCACGGCTGCGAGCGCATCCTGGTTCACGACGACCTCGATGCGGCTTTCCTCGACAGACAGCGATAGGCTGACCTGGAGATTGCCACGGGAAAACCGATCGGAGATCGACTTGCGGACTTCCGTCTCCAGCCGCTCAAGGCCGGGCGGCAGACGCAGGCGGACATCCAGCCCCTTGCCGTTCACCGAGCGCAATTCCCATGCCCAGCGACCGCGACCGCTCGTTCCCTCACGCCGGGCAAAACCGGTCATGGACTGCAATGCCATGCAAGCCTCCGAAAATTCCCATCCCCAATCCACCGAAAATCGTTGGATTGACGACCAATGTAAAGTGAAACCGCACCACGGGCCTCATCGACGCCGTGGTGCAATAAGGATTAGTTGGTCTTCTTCTTCTGCTGAGTGCCAGAGCCCGGAGCGGTTGCGGAATCGTCGGGCTGACCATCGACGGCGATGGCGCTCGGATCTTCGCCCTTCTCGGCGACCAGCTTGCGCCAGCGCTTGACGTTGGCGTTGTGCTCTTCAAGTGTCGCGGCAAAGACGTGACCGCCTGTGCCGTCGGCCACGAAATAGAGATCCTGCGTCTTCCAGGGGTTGGCGACCGCTTCCAGCGCATCCCTGCCGGGATTTGCGATCGGCGTCGGCGGCAGACCCTTGATCAGGTAGGTGTTGTAAGGCGTCTCTTTCTTCAGATCCGACTGGTAGATCGGGCGATCGGAAGGCTTCCCCTCGCCGCCAAACAGACCATAGATGATTGTCGGATCGGATTGCAGGCGCATGCCCTTGCCAAGCCGGTTCAGGAATACGGAGGCGACATGCGCACGCTCATCCGCCAGGCCGGTTTCCTTCTCGACGATCGAAGCCAGGGTAACGAAGTCCTGCTTGTTGGCCAACTGCACGCCGGAATCACGCTTTTGCCAGATCTGATCCACCAGCTTTTCCTGCGCGGCGGCCATCTGCTCGACGATCTCCGTGCGCTTGGTGCCGCGCGTAAACTTGTAGGTATCGGGCCTCAGGCTGCCTTCCGTCGGCAAGGCCGACGGCAAATCGCCTTCCAGCACCGGATCGGCCTGCAGCTTGTTGAAGATCTGACGAACGGTCAGCCCTTCCGGCAGGGTCACGGAATAAAGGATGGATTTGCCCGATTTCAGCAGCTCCATGATGTCCTTCATCGAAGCGCCGGCCTTGATCTCGTATTCACCGGTCCGCAGGGTTTCGCCATCATGCAGATAGGTGGCCGTCAGCCAGCGGAAAATGCGCTGGTCCGTAATGATGTTGTTGGATTCCAGTCGGTTGGCGATTTCGTTCAACCCGGCGCCATTGCGCACGATGAAATTTGTGTTCGTCGTCAGAGGACCAGGGCTTCGGTAGATCGAGAATGCATAATAGGTGCCGGCAACCGCTGCGATGACGACGAAAACCACCAGCGTCATCAGGAAGTTCAGGAAGATCACCATCTGGCTGCGGGCTTTGCGGGAACGCTTCGGCGGATCCGGAACACGCTCCGGGCGCAGGGCTTCATTCGCCGATTTAGGGATGATCGGCCCCTTCTGCCCGTTCGGAGTTCCGTTGCTCTGGTTCGTATCGCTCACCGGCAATCCCTTCCTTTTTTAATTGCCTGCTCTTTGGCCAAGCAATGCGGCAAAAAACAGGTTCAGAAGATAAGTCGGGGCCTTGTCAGGCTCCGACTTACACCGATCGAACATGACCGCGACGCATCTTGAGGATGCACTGAAACACGGTAACGTTCGAGAACGGCACGCAGGCTTGCCGAGTAACACTCCCGCTGTTGCAGTTACGCGCTGTTATTAAGCCTCATAACGGCGCAGGACAAGCGACGCATTCGTGCCGCCGAACCCGAAGGAATTCGACAGCGCAACGTTGACTTCCCGCTTGCGGGCCTTGTGCGGAACGAGATCGATTGAGGTCTCCCGTTCCGGATTGTCGAGGTTGAGCGTCGGCGGCGCGATGTTGTCGCGAATGGCGAGCGTGGCGAAGATCGCCTCGATCGCACCGGCAGCACCGAGCAGATGGCCTGTCGCCGATTTCGTCGACGACATCGAGATCTTCGATGCGGCATTGCCGACCAACCGCTCGACGGCGCCGAGCTCGATCGTGTCTGCCATGGTCGAAGTGCCGTGGGCGTTGATGTAGTCGACATCCGCCGGGGTCAGGCCCGCGCGCTTCAGGGCCGACATCATACAGCGGTATGCGCCCTCGCCGTCGGACGACGGAGCGGTGATATGATAGGCGTCGCCGGAAAGGCCGTAGCCCACAACTTCGGCGTAGATCTTGGCGCCACGCGCCTTGGCATGTTCCAGCTCTTCCAGAACGACAATGCCGGCACCCTCACCCATGACGAAGCCGTCACGATCGCGATCATAGGGGCGCGACGCCTTTTGCGGGTCGTCATTGTATTCCGTCGACAGCGCCTTGCAGGCGGCAAAGCCGGCAAGCGAGATACGGCAGACCGGAGCTTCCGCGCCGCCGGCCACCATGACATCGGCATCGCCGAGCATGATCAGGCGGGCAGCATCGCCGATGGCGTGCGCGCCGGTCGAGCATGCGGTGACAACGGCATGGTTCGGGCCGCGCAGCTTGTGGCGAATGGAAACCTGGCCGGAAACGAGATTGATGAGGCGCCCGGGAATGAAGAAGGGCGAGATACGGCGCGGACCCTTGTCGCGCAGCGTGTAGCCGGCTTCAACGATGCCTTCGAGACCGCCGATACCGGAGCCGATCATGACGCCGGTCGCGATCTGGTCCTCGTCGGTAGCCGGATGCCAGCCAGCATCGGCAAGCGCCATATCGGCGGCGGCCATGCCATAGATGATGAAGGTATCGACCTTGCGCTGTTCCTTCGGCTCCATCCAATCGTCAGCATTGAAGGTGCCGTCGGTGCCGTCGCCTACCGGAATGCGGCATGCGATCTTGGCGGGAAGATCTTCGACTTCGAATTCGGTCACGAGGCGTGCGCCGTTGTGCCCGGCGATCAAGCGTGACCAGGACACCTCCGTGCCACAGCCCAAAGGTGATACCATGCCGGTACCCGTGATAACGACACGTCTCATCGCCCGCAGACCCCCGTCTTCTTATGATGATATGCGTATAAATATTGCTCGCCCGACATTGCCGGACGAAATAGGGCGGACTCTTCAGCCCGCCCGTTCAAAAAGCACAAAGGATTAGGCCTGGGCCTTCTCAATGAACTTTACCGCGTCGCCGACCGTCAGGATCGAGTCAGCAGCATCATCGGGGATTTCAACGCCGAATTCTTCTTCGAAGGCCATGACCAGTTCGACAGTGTCGAGCGAGTCCGCACCCAGATCGTCGATGAAGCTTGCGCCTTCAACGACCTTGTCGGCGTCAACGCCAAGATGATCAACAACAATTTTCTTTACGCGTTCTGCGATATCGCTCATGTCGGTTTCCTCGACCTTATGTCCTGATCAGAATGCCCTGTGACATCCCTACCTAATTCAAGCCTGCAGCATCTGTCTTGACGCCGCTGGCAAACCCGTTCAACCCGGCACTGAGATCCGGTCGAGCCGCCTTGAGCGCGGCGCCGTCCGTCTGCATTTTCGGGACGACTGTTCACAGTCATGGCCCGCTTAACACGGTTTAAGTCCGTCGCAAAGCCAGAAAATAGCCGGCTCCGGGTTGCTCAACATGCTATTGGAGGGAAAGTTCCCTCCAATAGCAATTCCCTTTAGATCATTGCCATGCCGCCGTTGACATGGATCGTCTGGCCCGTGACGTAGCTTGCTTCCGAGGAAGCAAGATAGGCGACCGCCGAAGCGACCTCCGCACCGGTGCCCATGCGCTTCATGGGAATGGCGCCCATGATGGCTTCCTTCTGCTTATCGTTCAGCTTGCCGGTCATGGCGCTCTCGATGAAGCCGGGAGCAACGCAGTTTACCGTGACGTTGCGGGTGGCAATTTCCTGCGCCAGAGACTTGGTGAAGCCGATCATGCCGGCCTTGGAGGCGCAGTAGTTCGCCTGACCCGGATTGCCGGTGACGCCGACGACCGACGTGATGTTGATGATGCGGCCATAGCGCCGGCGCATCATCGGATGGGTCAGCTCGCGCGTGAGGCGGAAGACGGCCGTGAGGTTGACTTCCAGCACGGCATCCCAATCGTCGTCGCTCATGCGCACGAACAGGCCGTCCTTGGTGATACCGGCATTGTTGACGAGAATATCGACGCCGCCGAGCTCCTCTTCAGCCTTGGCGCCGAGCGCCTTAACCTCGTCACGATCCGACAGGTTGGCCGGGAAGATCTTGACGCGATCGCCGAGTTCGGACGCCAGCGCCTCCAGCTTTTCGACGCGTGTGCCGTGCAGGCCGACAATGGCGCCCTGCTTGTGCAGGAGCCGGGCGATCTCTTCGCCGATGCCGCCGGATGAACCGGTTACCAAGGCCTTGCGGCCGGTCAAATCAAGCATGTTTGTCCCTCGTTCCTTGAATTCTGTCAGCCGAGCAATGCGCCAAGCACGGTGTCGATATCCGCAGCATTGTTGACGGCGATGCCATTGACCGATTTGTCGATACGGCGAGCTAGGCCAGTCAGCACCTTGCCGGCGCCAATTTCATACAATGTTGTCACATTGTTAGCAGCAAACCACTCAACAGTCTCGCGCCAGCGCACCTGGCCGGTGACCTGCTCGACGAGCAGCCTGGCGATCTCATCCGCATCCGTCACCGGAGCCGCCCTGACATTGGCAATCACGGGCACGACCGGATTGGCCTTGGCGACGCCGGCGAGCGCTTCGCGCATCGCTTCGGCAGCCGGCGCCATCAGCACGGAATGGAAGGGCGCGGAGACCGGCAGCAGGATGGCGCGCTTGGCACCCTTGGCGGTCGCAAGCTCGGCCGCCTTCTCGACGGGAACCTTCTCGCCGGAAATGACGATCTGGCCGCCGCCATTGTCATTGGCGATCTGACAGGCGCCGAGGCCGGATGCTTCCACGCAGACGGCGACGACATCGGCATGTTCGAGCCCGATGATCGCGGCCATGGCGCCAACGCCGACGGGAACCGCCGCCTGCATGGCATTGCCGCGAATGCGCAGCAGCCGCGCGGTGTCGGCAAGCGAGAAAGTACCGGCGGCACAGAGCGCCGAATATTCACCGAGCGAATGGCCGGCGACATAGGCGACCTTGCTCTTCAGATCGAGGCCGCGGGCCTGCAGAACACGAATGACGGCAAGCGACACAGCCATCAGCGCCGGCTGCGCATTGGCCGTCAGCGTCAACTTGTCTTCCGGACCATTGAAGATGACGTCGGAGAGCTTTTCACCGAGCGCTTCATCGACTTCCTCGAAGACGGCACGCGCCTCGGCGAAATTGTCGGCAAGATCCTTGCCCATGCCGACGGCCTGGCTGCCCTGGCCGGGAAATGTGAAAGCAACTGTCATTATAAAGCGTCCTTTAGGGGTCGTTTCGCTTCCCAATGACATTGTTTGCAGCGGAGTCAATAGCGCAAGCCCCGCAGCCACAGGCTTTTGCGCCTGCGAAAGGCAATGATTTTTTTCTTGCGCTCGCTCAGTTCGCGCCTAAATTCGCGCGACCCTCTTCATTTTCAGCTTCTCCTACCCCCAAGGTTTTCCCATGAAATATAAGAATTTAGGCCGCACCGATATTTCAGTTTCCCAGATTTGCCTGGGCACGATGACCTGGGGCACGCAGAACAGCGAAGCAGAAGCCCACGAGCAGATGGATTATGCGCTCCATAAGGGCATCAATTTCTTCGACACCGCCGAAATGTACCCAACGACGCCCGTCGGCCCGGAGACGCAAGGCCGCACCGAGGAATATATCGGCTCATGGTTCGAAAAGACCGGCAAGCGCCGGGATGTCGTGCTTGCCACCAAGGTCGCGGGGCCCGGCCGCGATTATCTGCGCAACGGCCAGGGCGCCGATGCCGCCAATATCCGCGCTGCGATCGACAGCAGCCTGAAGCGGCTGAAGACCGATTACATCGACCTCTATCAGGTTCACTGGCCGACCCGCGGCCATTTCCATTTCCGCCAGAACTGGCGCTACAACCCCTTCAACCAGGATCGCGAGAAGGTCGTCGCCAATATCATCGATATTCTTGAGACGATGGGCGAACTGGTGAAGGCCGGCAAGATCCGCGCTATCGGCCTGTCGAACGAAACGACCTGGGGCATTCAGAAATATCTGACGATCTCCGAGCAGAAGGGCCTGCCGCGCGTCGCCACCACGCAGAACGAGTACAATCTGCTCTACCGGCATTTCGATCTCGACCTGGCCGAGCTTTCGCATCACGAGGATGTCGGGCTACTGGCCTATTCGCCGCTCGCCGGCGGTATCCTCAGCGGCAAATATGTCGGCGGCGCCCGGCCGGCCGGCTCGCGCGGCTCGATCAACCTTGATATCGGCGGGCGCCTGCAGCCTCTGCAGGAACCGCCGGTCAAGGCTTATCTGGAAATCGCAGCCAAATACGGTATCGACCCCTCGAAACTGGCGCTCGCCTATTGTCTCATCAAGCCCTTCATGGCCTCCGTCATCATCGGCGCCACCACCATGGCGCAGCTCGAAACCGATATCGCCGCCGCGTACGTGACGCTGCCGGAAGAGGTGTTGACCGAGATCGAGCAGGTGCACCGGAAATATCCGATGCCGATGTAATGTGTTGAAGCGCTCCGTCGCAGGGCGGAGCGCTTGGCAAATGAAAGTTGGGTAGAGGCGGAATGTGTCGAGGCGGGCGATCTATTTCCCGGCCTTTGGTGCTATGGTCAGTTCGGAACCATAGGCCTCGCGCAACTCCTCCTGCCCTTTCACACGATCCACAGACTTGTGCAGCAAGATGGACCGATAATCCTCCGAACGCCTTCCCTCGATCAATGTAACGTCAGCATTGCCCGGATTGTCCGAGCGCTCGAACCAGTCGACCGGATGATGCAGGAAGTTCATTTCGAAGGCGCGGTTGGTCACCCCATGGCCGACAATGATGACGTTGTTCTTTCCGTTTTCGGCGTCGTGCATGATGGTTTGCAGAAACAGACGAACACGCTGGGCGACATCCGCCCTGCTCTCCCCATCCGGCGGCCGCGCGTAGAATTTGCCGTTGTTGTTGCGCAGCCGCGCCCACTTCTCGAATTCGTCGGGAAATTTTCGCCTTTGTTCCGCGTGGTCGTAGATTTCGGTGAAGAGCCCGAAATCCTGCTCGCGCAGCAGGTAGTCCTCCCTGATGTCTCCGATCAGTTCGGCCGGCAAAACCTCCAGCAAGGCATCCTTGCTCTGCCGCGTTCTCAAGAAGGGCGAATACCAGACGCTCAGCTTGCGCAATTCGGCAGCCGGCAGTCCCTTTAGATAGGCAGCAATCGCCTGCGCTGCCCCCAGCACCTGGCGATAGCCCCATTCGGTCAGCGGAACATTGTGATCGCCGAACTGTTGGTAGGCGCGATCATCGATGTTGCCGAGGGATTCGCCGTGGCGGACGAGAAAGATGCGCATGAACAATCCATATTGCTGTCACTGGGCTCGCATCATATGGGAGAGCGTGAGCCACGCAATGTCATAAGGATAGGGGCTTGTGATTTGCCGGGGGCTATCTCCTCCGACTGTCGAAACAAGGCAATTGCTCAGCTCCCCTTGCCTTTCGCGCAAAAATCCGTATAAGCCGCCCTGTTCGCAACCCGGTCTTCTGGCTGGTGGCTGAACGGAGGGCCGGTTTTTCGCAAGGAAAATCGTCGGAACGGAAGCGTTCCAGCCTCCCGTGTCTCCGCTCTCGACCGTCTCGGAAACGCTTTTCTTGCTTGGGGTTATCCCTCTCAGGAGCAGTCGTTGAGGCTTAGCCGCTAGAGCCCGGGTCAGATCAACGCAAGAAAGGCAAAGCTATCCATGGCTCTTTATGAACATGTATTCCTTGCTCGACAGGATATTTCCGCTCAGCAGGTCGACGCCCTCGTAGAACAGTACAAGGGTGTTATCGAAGCTAACGGCGGTAAAGTCGGGCGTATCGAAAACTGGGGCCTCAAGTCCCTTACCTACCGCATCAAGAAGAACCGCAAGGCTCATTATGCCCTGCTGGACATTGATGCTCCGGCCGCTGCGATCCAGGAAATGGAACGTCAGATGCGCATCAGCGAAGACGTCCTGCGTTACATGACGATCGCTGTTGAAAAGCACGAAGACGGCCCGTCTGCCATGATGCAGAAGCGCGACCGTGACGACCGTCCGCGCCGCGATGGCGACCGTCCGGAGCGCAGCTTCGGCGATCGTGACCGTGGTCCTCGCCCGGATCGTGGTGACCGCGAAGACCGTCCGCGCCGTCCGCGCGAAGACCGCGTATAAGGAGATTTTGAACAATGTCTGAAGTTTCCTCCGCACCGGTCCGCCGTCCGTTCCATCGCCGCCGCAAGACCTGCCCGTTCTCGGGCGCCAATGCGCCGCGCATCGACTACAAGGACGTTCGTCTCCTGCAGCGCTACATTTCCGAGCGCGGCAAGATCGTTCCTTCCCGCATCACGGCCGTTTCCCAGAAGAAGCAGCGCGAACTCGCCCAGGCGATCAAGCGCGCCCGTTTCCTCGGCCTGCTGCCTTACGTCGTCGCTTAATTCAAGCCGACGCTGCATGAAATCGAGGGAAGGCAGTCATGCCTTCCTTTCTCCCTTTCGCGATGGGCGCGGATCGGAACATTGAAACCCCATGTTGGGGACGGCTTCCAGAACAGAATTTCGGAAGCATCCTCTAACTGCTCATACGAAGCAGGACAGCGACGTGAAAAAGTTGAACGCAAAAGAGCTTGGCATCGGCGTGCTCGCCGGTCTGACCGTCGCCTTACTCGTGTATGGCGCGACCACTCAGCCTTTGCTTTTTATCCTTTTCGGCGCGCTTTCCGCGCTTCCCATCCTGATCGTCGGTCTTGGCTGGGGTAACGCTGCGGTCATTGTCGCCGTCGTGGTGGCGGGTCTCGTCGGCGCCGTCTGGCAGTCTCTGTATTTTGGGCTCTTTACGGTTCTGTTGACACTGATCCCGGCATGGCTCAGCCATCTCGCCAATCTGGCGCGCCCGGCTTCCGAACTCGGCGGCCCTGACCATCTGATGGCCTGGTATCCGCTCTCCGACATCATGCTGCATCTGTGTGGCCTTGCCGCGGCCATGATCATCATCGTTGGCGCGATCATGGGCTACAATGCCGATCTCGTCGGCCAGGTGATCGACCTTTACGTCAAGGCCGTAAACCAACAGCAGCCGGCACTGCAGCTCGATGCGGCGGCGATCGACAAGACCAAGTTTCTGATGCTTTACGCCATTCCCATGGTCTGGGGCATGATCTGGGTCATGATGCTGCTGGCTGCCTATTATGTGGCGATCCGCATCGTCACGGCCTCGAAGCACAATCTGCGCCCGCGCGAGGATATTCCCTCGTCGCTGCGCATGAATCGCAATGCGATCTTTGTCTTTCTCGTGGCGATCGTCGCCATGTTCTTCGGCGGCGTGATCGGCCTGATCGCAGCCGCTGTCCTCGGCGCCTTCGGCGCGGGTTTCATCGTTTCCGGCTTTGCGTCGCTGCACTACCGGACGCGCGGCAAGGACTGGCGCATACCCGTGCTTGTCCTCTTCTATCTGGTCTCGTTCTTCCTGACGCTACCGCTCTTCATCATCCTTGTTCTCGGCCTCTACGATACCCGCAAGGCGATATCGCTGACCCCGAACAAGGATGCAGATACACCCAAACCAACAGACACGAAAATCTGACATAGAAAGGAACAAGAAAATGGAAGTCATTCTTCTCGAACGCATCTCCAAGCTCGGCCAGATGGGCGAAACCGTAAAGGTTCGTGACGGCTTTGCTCGCAACTACCTGCTGCCGCTCGGCAAGGCGCTGCGCGCCAACGCTGCCAACAAGGCTCGTTTCGAATCTGAACGCGCAACGCTCGAAGCCCGTAACCTGGAGCGCAAGAGCGAAGCCCAGAAGGTTGCCGACGTTCTCGCCGGCAAGTCCTTCATCGTCGTTCGCTCGGCTGGCGAAACCGGCCAGCTCTACGGCTCGGTCGCTGCCCGTGACGTCGTTGAAATCCTCGCTGCTGAAGGCTTCAGCATCGGCCGTAGCCAGGTTCACCTGAACACGCCGATCAAGGCCATTGGCCTGCACGATGTTACGATCGGCCTTCACGCCGAAGTCGAAATCACGATCGAACTCAACATTGCCCGTTCCGCCGAAGAAGCCGAGCGTCAGTCCAAGGGTGAGACCCTCACCTCCGCCGACGCCATCTACGGCATCGACGAAGACGCCCTGCGTCCGGAAGACTTCTTCGATCCGGAAGCCGACGGCAACGCTGAAGACGACGACGCATAATTTCCAGCCCATTGCTGGATATGCAAAAGCCCGGATCAACGATCCGGGCTTTTTGTTTGTCATCCGACACGCGATTCCCGCCCTATCAATCGTTGGCGGAGGGCTCCGGCAACGGCGTGGAATCCTTGTCGACCGAAACGACCACGGACATGCCTGGGGCCAATTCGTCGGTCAGGGGTTGGCCATCCTCGATCTTCACGCGGACGCCGATGCGCTGGGCGACCTTGGTGAAATTGCCGGTGGCGTTGTCCGGCTTGATGACAGCGAACTCGGAGCCTGCCGCCGGCGAGAAACGCTGGATACGGCCCTTGATCTGCCGGTGCCCGAGCGCATCGACGGAGATGGTGACCGGCTGGTCGAGTTTCATGCCGTCAAGCTGGGTTTCCTTGAAATTGGCGATTACCCAGATGTCCTTCGGCACAAGCCCCATCAGCTGCGTTCCGGCCGTCACATATTGGCCGAGGCGCACACCGACCTCCCCGACGCGGCCGTCCTGAGGCGCGACGATCGTTGCGTTCTGAAGATCGATGTTGGCAAGCTGCACGGCTGCCTCCGCGCCGCTGACGCCTGCCTCGAGCGAGGCGCGATTGACGATGATCGTCGTCAGGTTCTGCTGCGATACGTCGAGGGCGGCCTTGGCCTGATTGACCGATGCTTGTGCCTGCTGCAGCGTCGCCTGCGCCTGTTCGGAATCGCTTGTCGTCGATACGCCCCTGGCGACCAGCGTCGTCACGCGATCAGCAGCCAGTTGGGCGCGCTTCAGCGCGGCGTTGGCGCTATCGATCTGCGCCTGGCTGGAGACGATGCCGGCCTTGGCCGCCTGTTCCTGCTGCTGGGAATTGGCAAGAGCGGCCTTCTGACCAGCCAATGTTGCGTTCGCCTGCGCCACCTTCTGCCGATAGATGCGATCGTCGATCTGGGCGAGCACATCGCCCTGCTTGACGAGCTTGTAGTCCTTGATTGGCACAGCGGTAATGTAGCCGCTGACCTGCGGGCTGATGGTCGTGACGTAGCCTTTGACATAGGCATCGTCAGTGGTCTCGACGGAGCTCTTGAACGGCGGCAGATGCCAGGCATAAAGCACAAGCATGACGCCGCCGATGCCGGCGAGAACGGCGATGACTTCGATTGGGGAGCGAACGAGCCTCGACATGGAGCTATTTCATATCCTCATGGGTTGGGTGCTACGGCTTGAGGCTGATCTTCAGCAAGCCGAGTTCTGACGAAGCGAAACAATACGTGCAGCGAAAGACCGGCAAGCGACAGGAAGGCGATGACGGCGGCGACGAAGAATGCGTCGCCATAGGCGAGCATGTTCGCCTCGCGGCTCACCTGCGCGCCAAGCAGTGCCAACCCCTCTCCCTTCAGAAGAGCGCTATCGCCGATGACCTTGCCATAGGACGATGAAAGCTGGCTGACGCGCTCGGCCACATGCGGATCGGTCAAAAGCACCCGCTCGGTCAAGACGGCGGAATGGAATTTCTCGCGAATGATGATCAGTGTGCCATAGAAGGCCGAGCCAATGAGACCGCCGATACTCTGCGTGAAGGTGAAGACGACGAAGAAGGTCACGAGATAGGGCGGCCCCTTGCTCAGCGCCGCCTTGAAACCTTGCGACATGGACGGCGGCAGGAAGAGTGCCGCGCCGGCCGCCATCATCGCCTGGCTGAGATACATCTGCTCCGGTCGGGTGAGGTTCGTCACCTGTGAGTCCATGAGGGCCCCTACTCCCATCAGGATGAGCGCGACGAACTGGATCTGCCAGCTGAACCCATACACCATGAAGACCGTACAGATGAGCCCGCCGATCACCGAGAAGGCCAGAATGATCCAATACAGCATGGAAAGCTGATCATAGAGAAGGCCGACAGCGTTCTGATAGAAGGTCATGATGACCGAGGTTTGCTCGGCCGCGATCAGGCGGAAGATCAGCAGGATTGCGGTCAGGTGCAGGATTTCGGGACGCAGCAGCCAACGAACGTCGATGAGCGGCGTCGAGCGGCGCAGGTCAACGACGATGGCAAGCGTCAGGGATGCTATGCCGATCGCCAGCACAACGCCGAGCCAGGGCACTTCCAGCCACCAATAGAGGCGCCCCACCGACAGAATGACCGCCAGACAGCCGAATCCTATAGCGACAAGCAAATAGCTGAAGATATCGCCGAGAACGATGACCTTAACGCGCGGTGGCGGCGTCAGAGGCAGGAGATAGATGATCGGCATGACCAGCAGCGCCAGTGCCATTTCCAGCGTATAGAGGCCGCGCCACTCGCCATAATCGAGCAGCGAAGGCGATACGAGGCGAGTGATGGGGGCAGCCAGCAGCGTGTTCGTCATCGCCAGGCTGACGCCGACGGTCATCTTCTTGGCCGGCTCGAAGGCTTCCAGCATGTAGAGGAAACCAAGCGTCGAAAGCGGCGCGCCGGCGATACCGCTCAAAAAGCGGACGACGATTGCCGAATGCAGGTCGGAAACGAAGAGGTTGAGCAGCGAGGCGACGACAAAACCGAGGATGCTGACCTCGGCGAAATTGCGGACGCCATACTGCAGCCGGATCTTGACCAGCGCGATGGCAAGACTGACGTTCGGGGCCATGTAGGCGGCCGAAAGCCATGCCGATTCCGTCGTCGTTGCGGCAATGGTGCCCTGGATCTGGGTGAGATTGGCAAAGGCGAGGTTGAGCCCCAGGCCCTGCGTCAGGAAGAACATCACGGACGCCGCTATGTAGAGCGGCACCTTCCACCCCGGCATGGGCGGCGGAGCAGGAGGAACGGTGGTGCTTTCCGCTTCGGAAACGAGGCTCGGCTCACCGCTCATGCACTACCTCATGACTTGCCCACATTCTGAAGATTGGCAGTCATGGCGCGGATAACTTTGAGCGCCATGCCGATATCCTCGTCCGAAATCCCCTCCAAGATATCCGCACGCACACCGGTGGCAAGTGCCTCGACCTCGGCAGCAACGACTTTTCCGGATTCCGTCATGAATATCTGCTTGGCGCGACGATCTGAGGGCACTGCTCGGCGCTCGATGAAGCTCTGCGCCTCCATGGCATCCAGGATGCGCACGAGCGTCGGCGTCTCAAGCTCCAGCTCGTCGGCAAGCTCGCGCTGATTTATCCCGTCGCGACGCGAGAGCTTGTGAAAAACCCGTGCCCGCGCGAGGGTCATCCCATGTTCGCGAACAAGCGCATCGAATGCAGCTCTCAACTTACGGTTGAAAGAGGAAAGATCGTCGAACAGCTCTCGTCTTGATGGCGCACCAGACATTTATTGCAACTTTATACTATTAGCAGCCTACCCTATTTACAGGCAATAACCGGATTTTCTTATCTTTTCAAGCATCATAGCCGCGAAAGCTGATGCAAATAGCGAAATACCCGGCTAAAATGCCCCCGAATGGCTTGCATATGTGATTCGTGTGTCGGTCCTATCGTTGCAAAGTGGCGACAAGGGATTTTTTAAGTGGCGGAAACTTGTCCTGTGGACGAGTGGAACAATGTTGATAGCGCCGCCGAATTTGCTCTCATTCATCAATGCGACCCACTTGCGCAGTTGACCATGACAGCGGTTCATCGCAAACCATTCGATACTCCAAAGTACGAAGAGATGGAAAATGAACGAAGCGCCGCGCAAGCTCGCCGCCATTGCTCCCGCCGATCAGCACTATCGCGAGGCGCCTAACAATATCGAGGCGGAACAGGCTCTGCTCGGCGCCATCCTCGTCAACAACGATGCCTATTATCGTGTCTCCGACTTCCTGAAGCCCGTCCACTTGTACGAGCCGCTGCACCGGAAGATCTTCGAGGTCGCCGGCGACATCATTCGCATGGGCAAGACCGCCAATCCGGTCACCATCAAGAGCTTCGTACCGGCCGACGAGAAGGTCGGAGACATGACGGTGGCGCAGTATCTGGCGCGCCTCGCGGTCGAGGCCGTATCGATCATCAATGCCGAGGACTATGGCCGCGCCATCTACGATCTGGCGCTGCGCCGCGCGCTGATCACCATCGGCGAAGACATGGTCAACATCGCCTATGACGCACCGCTGGACATGCCGCCGCAGACGCAGATCGAGGATACCGAGCGGCGCCTGTTCGAACTCGCCGAGAACGGCCGCTACGATGGCGGCTTCCAGGCCTTCAACGACGCCGTGGCGCTGGCGATCGACATGGCGGCCGTCGCCAAGGAGCGCGATGGCGGCCTCTCGGGCATATCCACGGGCATTCACTCGCTCGACAGCAAGATGGGCGGTCTGCAGCGCTCCGACTTGATCATCCTCGCCGGTCGTCCCGGCATGGGCAAGACCTCACTTGCCACCAATATCGCCTACAACATCGCCGCCTCCTTCGAAGGCGAAGTGCAGGCCGACGGCTCGACCAAGGCGAAGAATGGCGGTGTCGTCGGCTTCTACTCGCTGGAAATGTCGTCGGAACAGCTCGCCACCCGTATCATTTCCGAGCAGACGGAAGTCTCCTCCTCGAAGATCCGCCGCGGCGATATCAACGACGCGGATTTCGAGAAGCTCGTGGCATGCTCGATGATGATGCAGAAGGTGCCGCTCTATATCGACCAGACCGGTGGTATCTCCATCGCCCAACTGTCGGCGCGTGCACGGCGCCTGAAGCGACAGCGCGGCCTTGATGTGCTCGTGGTCGACTACGTTCAGCTGATGACCGGCTCGGGAAAATCAAACGAGAACCGCGTCCAGGAAATCACCCAGATCACCACCGGCCTGAAGGCGCTCGGCAAGGAACTCAACGTTCCGATCGTCGCGCTCTCCCAGCTCTCGCGTGCCGTCGAAAGCCGCGAAGACAAGCGGCCGCAGCTTTCCGACCTTCGCGAATCCGGCTCGATCGAGCAGGACGCAGACGTGGTGCTCTTCGTGTTCCGTGAGGAATATTACGTCAAGAATGCCGAGCCGCGCGATATCAACGATCCGAAATATGCGGAATGGGAAGCCCAGTTCGAGCGTGTGAAGGGAACCGCCGACGTCATCATCGCCAAGCAGCGCCACGGACCCACCGGCACTGTGAGGCTCGCGTTCCAGTCGGAATTCACCCGCTTTGCCGACCTCGCCGATTCCTCCTTCATTCAGTATGAAGAGCATTGATAAAGCTGTGTGGCGGCGCATATGCGCGTCGCGGCACTTTTTCTTTTCATCGATGATCACTATCCTGGCCGGAGCCAAATCATCTCCGGCCATTTCCTTGTTCAGGCGGTCCCATGACAGATAGTTTCGACGACAATGACGCTTTCGCTGCTGCCGGCCTGCGGCTGACGGTGGATCTCGGTGCACTCGTTGAAAACTGGCGTGACCTGGCTCACCGTTCAGGCAGAGCCCGCACCGCCGCCGTCGTCAAGGCGGATGCCTATGGGCTCGGCATCGAGGATGTCGGCGAAACCCTTTATGCGGCTGGTGCCCGCGATTTCTTCGTCGCCACCGCCGACGAAGGCGCGTCGTTGCGGCTCTATGCGCCGGAGGCACGTATCTTCGTGCTTTGCGGCATCTGGCCGGGCATGGAGCGGACATTCTTCGAAAACGACCTTGTTCCCGTCATCGCCTCTGAGGAACAACTGACCTTCTGGATGTCGGTCCTGTCGGAATATGGCGATTATCCTTGCGCGCTGCAGGTCGACACCGGCTTCAATCGGTTGGGCCTGCCGATGGAGGATGCGCTGGCGCTTGCCGATGACGTATCCCGTCCCGCGAGCTTTGCGCCGGTACTGGTCATGAGCCACCTTGCCTGCGGCGACGATCCTTCGAATGCGATGAACCAGCAACAGCTGGAGGCCTTCCGCAAGGTCAGCGCGGCTTTCGAGGGGATTGAGGCAAGCCTTGCCAATTCGGCCGGCATCTTCCTCGGGCCGGAATATCATTTCGATCTG
>BFBZ01000017.1_pt21 | contig 21697 bp, 15 predicted proteins | sample 1888401 | NCBI WGS metagenome assembly BFBZ01 (sample SAMD00112614, study PRJDB3348) | symbiont metagenome | host: Chara braunii | reverse complement strand
CAGGCATCCTGGTCGATATGCGCCTTGGCGACATAGTTGAGGTTGAGATACTGCCAGTCGGTGACGTTGGGCGTGGCGCGACCAATGATGTCGGAGAGCGAGGCGTGGCCCTTTTCGTCCATCCAGTTCTCCAGCCCCGCGATCATCTCCTGCACGATCTTGAAGCCGTAGGTCATCGCCGCCGTGCAGACCTGCACGTTGCCGGCGCCGAGCGCCATGAATTCAGCGGCGTCGCGCCAGGTGGTGATGCCGCCGATGCCGGAGATCGGCAGTCCGCGCGTTTCCGGATCGCGCGCGATCTCGGCCACCATGTTCATGGCGATCGGCTTGACCGCCGGGCCGCAATAGCCGCCATGCGAGCCCTTGCCGTCGATGGTGGGCTGCGGCGCGAAACTGTCGAGGTCGACGCCGGTGATGGAGTTGATCGTGTTGATCAGCGAGACGGCATCCGTTCCACCTGCCCGTGCCGCCCGCGCCGGCTTGCGGATGTCGGTGATGTTGGGCGTCAGCTTGGTGATGACGGGCATGCGCGTGTACTGTTTGCACCAGCGCACGACCATCTCGATGTATTCCGGCACCTGGCCGACCGCCGAGCCCATGCCGCGCTCGCTCATGCCGTGCGGGCAGCCGAAATTGAGCTCGATGCCGTCGGCGTCTGTCTCCTCGACCAGCGGCAGGATCGCCTTCCAGCTTTCCTCCACGCAAGGCACCATGATCGAGGCGATCAGCGCCCGATCCGGCCAGTTCATCTTCACCTGCTTCATCTCGCGCAGGTTGGTCTGCAGGTCGCGGTCGGTGATCAGCTCGATGTTGTTCAGGCCGAGCAACCGGCGATCAGCGCCCCAGATCGCGCCGTAGCGCGGCCCGTTGACGTTGACGACCGGCGGACCCTCTTCGCCGAGCGTCTTCCAGACCACGCCGCCCCAGCCTGCCTTGAAGGCGCGCTCGACGTTGTAGGCCTTGTCGGTCGGCGGCGCCGAGGCCAGCCAGAACGGATTGGGCGACTTGATGCCGATGAAATTGTTGCGGATGTCTGCCATGCTCATGCCCTCCCGTTAGAGGTCAGCGCCCGGTGGATGGATTCGGCTGCGTCGCGCCCTTGAGCCACCGCTGAGACGGTCAGGTCGTCGCCGCCGAAKATGCAGTCRCCGCCKGCCCAGACCTTCGCAAGCGAGGTGCGGCCCTCGCCATCGACCTTGATGCGACCGCCTTCGAGATCGATCGAAGCGGTGCTGCCGTTCAGCGCGGCAGCGACAAAACTCTGGCCGATCGCCTTGAAAACCTGGTCGGCGACGAGAGTGAGCTTCTCGCCGGTGCCGGCGAGCTTGTCGCCGTTCATGGCCGTGTATTCGAGCTCGATGGCCGAGACCTTGCCGTTGTCGGCAATGACGCGCTTCGGCTGCAGCCAGTGGCGGATGGTGACGCCGTTGGCGGCGGCCAGATCCTGCTCGAAGCCGGAAGCGTTCATGTGCTCCGGGCCACGGCGGTAGCAGATCGTGACTTCCTCGGCGCCGAGCAGCTTCGACTGCACGGCGGCATCGACCGCCGTCATGCCGCCGCCGATGACGACGACGCGGCGCCCGACCGGCAGGCTGGAAAGATCCCTTGCCTGCCTGAGTTCGGCGATGAACTCGACGGCGTTGGCGACACCGTCCGTGTCCTCGCCGTCGGCGCGCAGCGCATTGACGCCGCCAAGGCCGAGACCGAGGAACACGGCATCATAGTTGCGGATGAGATCGGCCAGTTGGAAGTCGCGACCGAGCGCCTTGCCGTTCTGGATATCGATGCCGCCGATCGCCGTCACATAGTCGACCTCGGCCTGGGCGAAATCGTCGACGCTCTTATAGGCGGCGATGCCATACTCGTTGAGGCCGCCGGCCTTCGGCCGCGCCTCGAGGATGGTGACGTCATGACCGTGACGGGCAAGACGATGCGCGGCAGCCAACCCCGCCGGTCCGGCGCCGACGACCGCAATCGTCTTTCCGGTCGGCTCGGCGCGCTTGTAGAACTGCTTGTTCTCGTCCATGGCGACGTCGGTCGCGTAGCGCTGCAGCCGGCCGATCTGCACCGGCTTGCCTTCCGCGACCTCGCGCACGCAGACTTCTTCGCACAGCGTCTCGGTCGGGCAGACGCGGGCACACATGCCGCCGAGGATGTTCTGGTCGAAGATCGTCTTGGCCGAACCCAGCGGGTTGCCGGTCGCGATCTGCCGGATGAACATCGGGATATCGATCGAGGTCGGGCACGCGTTCATGCACGGCGCATCGTAGCAGAAATAGCAGCGATCCGATTCGACCAGCGCCTCATGGTGGTCGAGCGGCGGATGCAGGTCGGAAAAATTGTCGGCATATTGCTCGGCGGACAGCCGCCCGCCGGCTATGCCTTCGACGAAATGACCAGTCGCCATTCCAGTTCCCCTTGTTTTCGTTTTGGGGAAGGCTAGCACGTTTTATTTTTTTATCAATTGGTCAATTTTCGGCCAAGCCACTGTAGTGACTGATGAAAACATGATAACTATAGTCATGTTATGGTGCCAATTGCTCTCTCCGACAGATCGCTGCTTGCGATTGTGTGGCCATGGATCGACCTGATCTCGTCGGCGACCAGTTGCTGCAGCCGCCACAGATTGCGGTCATGGATGCCGAATGTCTCGAGGTGGCTGACTGTGTTGTAGAGGTATTCGGCGCCGGACCCGACATGGCCGCAGGCGCGCGACAGTATCCTTGCCACCTTTTCCAGCGGCTGACCGAGGGAGGTGCCCCTGCCCGTCACGCCGACCCAGAAGCCCAATGCCTTGAGCGGCCCTTGCGCAGTGCGCACCGGAACCCATCTGACCGAGCCGACGCTCTCGTGATCGTCGATCTCACGCCGCAACAATCTCTCGATCTGGGCCGGTTTCTCGCCATCCGGCAACCGGTAGATCATGCCGTCGCAGCGTCCGCCGCGTTCGAGCGCCAGCATCAATCCGGGTTGCTCGGCACTGCCTCTCCAACGCACCAGGTCCAGACAGAAGGACCGATGCCAACCATAGGCCGAAGCGCGCCGTTGCTCGACGGAATCGAAGGCCGGCTTCCAGATCAGCGAACCATAGGCGAACACCCATAGCGGCCCCTCGTCGGCTTCGCCGGAGAGCCGCAAGGCAAGCGTGCGGAAATCGTCATCGTTCAATTGTGTCCATTCCCCGCTCGGGCCGGGATCGACCTCCTCGCGGTGGCACAGAGCGACAAGCTCAGGCGTGAGCGACATTCGACGCATGAAAAACAGCCCCCTTTTTGAGGGCAGCAAAGTCGAAAACCGCGGGACACGCAAGATCGCGGGCTCCGCGCCTTGCCGTGCTCGATTTTTGGTCCACATGTCGGATTTCTGTCGCCGATATCGTCCTAGGATGGATCGAACCACGATCGCCGCCTGAACCGAGAGGAGACCAACCATGCCGAATTCACCAAAGCCCTTCTTCTGGTACGAACTGATGACCACGGACCTCGACGCCGCCGAGGCGTTCTACACCACCGTCGTTGGCTGGAGGGCCGAGCCCTTCGACAAGACACCGGGCATGCCCCGCTATATCGTGATGAATTCCGGCGAGCGCGGCGTCGGCGGATTGATGACGATACCGGAGGATGCCGCCAAGATGGGGATGCCGCCGGCCTGGCTCGGCTACATCCACACCAAGGATGCCAATGCCTCGACGAAGGCGCTGCAGGAAGCAGGTGGCACGGTCCACCGCGCGCCGGATGACATTCCGGGCGTCGGCCGCTTCGCCGTTGTTGCCGATCCGCAGGGCGCGACCTTCATGTTCCTGCAGCCCAACGGGCCGGACCAGCCGCCGGTGCCGGCCAACACGCCCGGCCATATCGGCTGGCACGAGCTCTACACGTCGGATTGGCGGGCCGCGCTCGCATTCTATGGCGAGCAGTTCGGCTGGACGAAGGGCGACGAGTTCGACATGGGCGAAATGGGCATCTACCAGCTCTTCGGCTTCGGTGGCGAGCCCGTCGGCGGCATGATGAACAAGCCGCCACAGGTTCCGGTGCCGGCCTGGCAATTCTATTTCAACGTCGACGCCATCGATGCCGCCGCCAAGCGCGTCACCGACAATGGCGGCAAGGTGCTCATGGGTCCGATGGAAGTGCCGAGCGCGCAGTGGATCGTCCAGTGCCAGGATCCGCAGGGCGCGCATTTCGCGCTGCTGGCCCCGGTCCGGTAGCAACTGCCGATCTCCCCCTTGTGGCCCAAGCTGGGAAGATGTCCGGTCAACCCTCCGCAACTGCTGCGGAGGACGGGCAAGACAGAGGGGGGGCGCTGCGTCACCGACGGCGCCCCTTTTGGCATCACTCCGGCGCCAGCACCGCTACCTTGAGATCGGCCTTCGTGGCGCCGCTGAGCTGCACGGTGGCCGGACCGGCGGACAGCTTGAAGCGTACGCTCTTACGCACACCCGGGCAGGTCTTCACGCCGCTGAAGCCCGCCGACTTCACGGCACTGCCATCCTGCACGACATCGATCCAGGCCTCATCCGACAGGCTGAACTGCAGCTCGCCTTCAGGTGGCACGGTCACGCTTGCCGTGGCGCCGAACGTACCGGCTGCCGGCGCATGTTCCGGCGGCACTTCAAAGCTTATCGTGTCGACTGCTGCGAGCGAGAAATCCACCGCTTGCCCGACCGTCAGGGTAGCGCCGGACTGCGCTGCTGGCGCAGCCGGGAAAAGGGCCAGCTCGCGTGTGACCGGCCATTTGAAGGCATCACAGCCGGCGTCGCCGGCCCAGGCGAGGTCCGTGCCTGCAAGGATTGCGAATAGGCTGATCACGGCTGTTTTCATGGCAAAGGAACTCGCATGGTTGGCACATCCACATCAATACAACCAGGGAGATGGATTTGCAACCATTGCGGGAATGGATATGGAACCATTTCCACTCACCGATTGTTGATGGTGGGCCAAGGGAAGTGAGTGGTCCATTTCCGGGCGATAATTTATGGCCGGTCTGGAGGGGTAAAAATGGAGTATTAGATGAAGCTTCTAGAAGACCTCTCCCAGTATCGACGGCAGGCGCTTGGCGTGCTGCGCATTATGACCGCCTTGCAGTTCATCGAGCATGGCAGCCAGAAGCTGTTCGATTTTCCCGTAAGCGCCCAACCCCACGCCCTCGGCGGGCTCTCGCTCGTCGCCGGCTTTCTCGAATTCGCCGGTGGCATCCTGCTGGCGCTGGGGCTGTTCACGCGCCCGGTGGCGTTCCTGCTCTGCGGCGAGATGGCGATCGCCTATTTCATGGCGCACATGCCGCGCAACTTCTTCCCGGCCAACAACGGCGGCGACGCGGCCATCCTGTTCTGCTTCGTCTTCCTCTATCTGTTCTTTGCCGGCCCCGGCGCCTTCGCGCTGGATAACCGCGACGGAGCCAGAGCCTGAAAGTGAGATGTGCGCCCGGTCTTCAGGCGCGCATCCGCTCGAAATTGGCATCGAACAGCGGTGCGGGCTGAATACGCGCCCTATGGCGCTTGCCGAGGATCTCGATCTCGAAACCGTCAGGCTTGTCGGCGATTTCCTTCGGCACATAACCCATCGCCACCGACTTCTTCGAATGATGAGCATAACCGCCCGAGGTGACCCAGCCCCGCACGGCGCCGTCATGCCAGATCGCCTCGTCGCCGATGACGTCGGCATCGCCAGCGTCGACGACGAAGGCCCGCAGCCTGAGCTTGCCGCCCTCTCTGCGCTCGGCAAGCGCTGCCTGCTTACCGATGAAATCAGCCTCCTTGCCGTAGGCGACGAAACGGTCGAGCCCGGCCTCGACCGGGCCGTAGATCGGCCGGTATTCGCGCGCCCATGAGCCGTAGTTCTTTTCGAGCCGCAACGCGTTGAGCGCGCGCGAGCCGAACAGGCCGATGCCGAATTCCTCGCCCGCCGCCATCAGCGCCAGGTAAGCGGCGCGCTGATATTCCGGCGCCACCCAGATCTCGTAGCCGAGGTCGCCGGTGTAGCTCACACGTCCAACAAGGCAGGGCGCCATGCCGATATCCATCCTGGCCACCGCCATGAATGGGAATGCCGAATTGGAGACATCGGCGCGCGTGACTTTGGCCAGCACATCCCTCGCCTTCGGCCCGGCGATSGCAAGACCGGTGAGCTTCTGCCCCAGCGCCTCGATACGGACCGAGCCGTCTTCCGGCAGATGCGCCTCGAACCAGCGCATRTGGTAYTGCTCGGCGACGCCGGAACCTGCGATGAACCATTCGCCATCGCCGACATTGGCGAGCGTGAAATCGCCGATCAGCCTGCCGTCTTCCTTGAGCATCGGCGCCAGCGTCATGCGGCCGGGTTTCGGCAGCTTGCAGGCGAGCATGCGGTCGAGCCAGGCCGCGGCCCCCTCGCCCGCCACGGTGTATTTGGCGAAGCTCGAAATCTCCGACAGGCCGACGCCGTCACGGACGGCGGCCACTTCGTTCGCGACATGCTCGAAGTCGCTCGAGCGGCGCCACGAAAACTCGTCCCTGACGCCCTCGGGCGCATACCACAGCGGCACCTCCAGCCCATAGGCCACGCCCCATTGCGCGCCCTTGGCCGACAGCGTGTCGTAGACCGGTGTCGTCTTGAGTGGTCGTCCGGCGGGCAGTTCCTCATTGGGGAAGCGGATCGAGAAGCGGCGGGAATAGTTCTCGCGCACCTTGGCGTTGGTGTAGGCCATTGTCGCCCAGTCGCCGTAACGCGCCACGTCCATCGCCCAGATGTCGGCGCCGGGATCGCCCTCGATCATCCAGTTGGAGAGCGCAAGCCCGACGCCGCCACCCTGGCTGAAGCCCGCCATGACGCCGCAGGCGACCCAGAAGCCCGGCAGGCCGCGCACCGGGCCGACGAGCGGATTGCCGTCCGGCGCGAAGGTGAAGGGGCCGTTGATGATCTGCTTGATGCCGGTCTTCTGGAAGGCGGGGAAGTGGCGGAAACCGACCTCCAATGACGGCGCGATGCGGTCGATGTCCGGCTCCAGCAACTCATGGCCGAAGTTCCAAGGTGTGGAGAATTCCGACCAGGGCTTGTTGGCCTTCTCATAAGTGCCCATCAGCATGCCGCCGCGCTCCTGGCGCAGATAGAGCTCGCCGTCGAAGTCGACCGCATGCATGATCTCAGCGCCGGTCTTCTTGTTCCAGTCCGCGACCTCCGGCATGTCTTCTGTGATCAGGTACATGTGCTCCATGGCGAGCACCGGCAGTTCGAGCCCGACCATGCGGCCGACCTCGCGCGCCCAAAGGCCGCCCGCATTGACGACGTGCTCGGTCACCACCTCGCCCTTGTTGGTGATCACGCGCCACAGCCCGTCGGGCCGGCGCACGATATCCTCGACCTTGGTGAAGCGCTCGACCTCGGCGCCGAGCTTGCGTGCCGCCTTGGCGTAAGCGTGCGTCACACCCGACGGGTCGAGATGGCCGTCCTCCTTGTTGCGCACGGCCCCGACAAACTGCTTCGGATCGAGCAGCGGCATCAGCTCTGCCGCTTCCTTTGCCGAGATCACCTCGAGGTCGATGCCGAGATAGCGACCCTTCGAGACCACGCCGCGCAGCCAGTCTAGCCGCGCTTCGGTCGCCGCGAGAAGCACGCCGCCGGTGAGGTGCACGCCCGTCGCCTGGCCCGAAAGCTCCTCGATCTCCTTGTAGAGCGAGATCGTGTATTTCTGCAGCTTGGCGACGTTCGGATCGCCGTTGATGGTGTGCATGCCGCCCGCCGCGTGCCATGTCGAGCCCGATGTCAGTTCATCGCGCTCCAGAAGCAYGACGTCGGTCCAGCCGTGCCGGGCAAGATGGAACAGCACGGAACATCCGACGACACCGCCGCCAATGACCACGACCTTAGCATGCGACTTCATGAGCTTTTTCTCGTTATTTCAGGGAGTTGGGAACATTAAGTGAATCGGAGAAGGAAGCGCCAAGCCACCCCCCTCTGGCCTGCCGGCCATCTCCCCCTCAAGGGGGGAGATCAGCAGTGGCACCGCCGCTATCTTCTTTTCAACGTCGGCGATTAGCGAAGGCGAAGAGCACAGCCAATCTCCCCCCTTGAGGGGGAGATGGCCGGCAGGCCAGAGGGGGGTGCCTCGCGCCGACGCCAAGGAACTCACGGCTCGCCCTGCCCGATCTCTTCCTTGCGCCGCGCGACATAGGCTTCGAGCGCCTCGCGGACGCCGGGGTCCATCTCCGGCTGGACATATTCCGCAAGCGCCTTCTTCCAGAGCCGCGTGGCCCTTGCCGTCGTGTCGAGCGCGCCAGCCTCCTGCCAGGCCTCGTAATTCTGCCAGTTGGAGAGCATGGGCTGGTAGAAGGCGGTGGCATAGCGCTCCAGCGTGTGCGGCTCGCCGAAGAAATGGCCGCCGGTCGGCACCGCGCCCAGCGCCTGCACCGCGAGTTCTCCTTCGTCGACCACGATCGGTCGCAGGAATTCCATCATGTGCTGCATCATCTCGACATCGATGATGAGTTTTTCGAAGGATGCCGTCAGTCCGCCCTCCTGCCAGCCGGCGGCGTGATAGACGAGGTTGCCGTGCCCGAGCACCGCGCCCCAAAGCGCCATCAGCGTTTCGTACGCGCCTTGAGCGTCGGCGGCATTGGAAGCCGAACCCGGCGTCGTGCGGTACGGCAGCTTGTAGCGCCGCGCCAACTGGCCGGAGGCGATGTTGGCCTTGGTGTTTTCCGGCGTGCCGAACGCCGGCGCGCCCGACTTCATGTCGACATTGGAGGTGAAGGCGCCATACATCACCGGCGCGCCAGGCCGCACCRRTTGCGTCAGCACGACGCCGAACAGCGCCTCGGCATTCTGCTGCGCCAGCGCGCCGGCCAGCGTCACCGGGCTCATGGCGCCCATCAGCGTGAACGGCGTCACCGCCACCGACTGGCCGTATTCGGCCATGGTCATCAGCCCCTCGGCCATCATCTCGTCGAAGCGGCGCGGCGAGTTGACCGAAATGATGGTGGTGACGCCCGGATCCTCGCTCATCTGCTCAACGGTCATCCCGCGCGAGATCGCCATCATCTCGATGCCGTCCAGCGCCCTGCCGCGGCCGATCGCGGAGACGTGGAAGCATTTGTCGGTCAGCGTGAGATTGGCGAAATAGGTGTCGAGATGGCGTGAGTTCGCCGGCAATTCGATCGGCGCGCAGACCTGGTTGCCAAGCATGTGGATGCAGTTGAAATGCTGCGCCAGCCGGACAAGATCGCAATAGTCAGGAAGATTGCCGGCGCGTCGGCCGCGTTCCATGTCGTGCACGTTGGGCGGCCCGGCGACCAGCGTGAAGTTGATCGTATTGCCGCCGAGATGAATTGCGCGGGCCGGATTGCGGGATGTCAGCGCATAGGAAGAGCGCGTCGTCTTCAACGCTTCGTCGACCATGCCGCGGTCGACCCGGACATTCATCGAGCCATGATCGACCTTGGCGCCGGCGCGCTCGAACAATTCGAGCGCTCTCTTGCTCATCACCTCGATGCCGAAATTTTCGAGGATATGCATCGACGCCTCGTGGATGGCCTCGATCTGATCGGCCGAAAGCAACGCCATCGGCGGGTAAGGATTCACCACGCGCCGAAGCGGCAGTTGGGGAATGGCGGCAGGCCCCCGGTTGCTGGTCCGTTCGGCGCCGCGCTTTCGTCTTGGTTCGGTCATGCGGCACATCAGAGCGCCGGCTTGACGCGGCGGCTGTCAGAAATTCGCCATTTGCTGGCGTGATTTTAGCCAGGGCGGCATTTTTTCAAGAATATAGAAAGAAAAGCGACGCATAAGGTCGTAATATCAATACTCGCTTTTTCTGCCTGCGAGCGCGGGCGTTAAGGAAGCCCGCAAGACTCCCTTTATGATTTCGGCCTATTCGTCGTCCAATGCGTGGGTCGAGTTTTAGTAAAATTGTGGCTGTGTCTTTGCTGCTGGCGCTTTCGGCCTGCGCGACGGCGCCAAGCCACATCAACAATGTCTGCGCGGTCTTCGACCAGAATGACGGCTGGTTCGACAACTGGCAGTCCGCGGCGGAGCGCACCGAACAGAAATACGGCGTGCCGGTGCCTGTGCTGATGGCGACGGTGCGCAAGGAATCCGGCTTCAAGAGCAACGCCCGGCCGCCGCGCACCAAGCTCCTCGGCTTCATTCCCTGGACACATGTCTCGAGCGCCACCGGCTACTCGCAGGCGCTCGACGGCACCTGGTCGCAATATCAGAACGAGTCCGGCAACTGGACGGCGCGCCGCACGCGCTTCGCCGACGCCATCGATTTCGTCGGCTGGTATCATTCCAAGACGGCCGACAGCTTCGGCGTCGCGCGCAACGACACCTACAATCTCTACCTCGCCTATTATCTCGGCTGGACCGCCTACGGCCGCGGCAACCGCGGCGACGCCGGCGTGCAGAACTATGCGCGAGCCACCGACAAGATGGCGCGCGATTATGATGCGCAATTGCGGCAATGCGGCAGCTAAAGCTTAGCCCGGGTTAGAGCAATTCCAGGAAAAGTGTGAAACGGTTTTCCGTCCGGAATTGCATAAAAACAAAAACATAGAGCGGTTCGCCGTTTCCATGAAACGGTGAAACGCTCTAGAGCCGGATGATTTCAGGTCTGTTCGACCTGAAATCTGAATCCGTCTCTAAATCAAAGAGATAGAGCATGATGTCGCCCGAAAACCGCTTCACACTTTTCGGCATCATGCTCTAGTGCCGCCTCGTCGGATCTTTCGGCCTGAACGTACCGGTTTCCGAGTCCTCGTCGCGGACTTTGTGGCGACGAGCCCGCATGCCGGCATCGCTCTCCTCCACAGCCTCCCCGATCTCGTCAGCAGCCGCGCTGCTCGTCTTGCCGTGCGGCCTGGTGGGCGTTGTTCCCGACGAACCCGGTCCCGCGCTGTTCGGCGCATCGTCCGGCACACCTTCATGGGCGGCATGCTCCTTGTCGAACTTGATCACCGGCTCCATCTTGGCCAACACGTCGTCCGACAGCCAGCAGAGACTCATATGGCCGTTGCCGAGATTCTTTACCGGCGGCACCTTGGTCTCGCACAGATTGTCCGGCACAAGCTTCTTGTAGCCGCAGCGCGTTTGGAACGGGCAGCCGGTCGGCGGGTTCATCGCCGACGGGATGTCGCCTTCGAGCACGATGTGCTTCTTGACCACGCTGGTGTCGGCGATCGGGATCGCCGACAGCAACGCCTCGGTATAGGGATGGTAGGGAGGCGAGAAGATCTGGTCGGTCGTGCCCTGCTCGACGATGTAGCCGAGATACATGACGACGACGCGGTCGGCGATGTAGCGCACGACCGACAGATCGTGGCTGATGAACAGCATCGTCGTCTTGTTCTTGCGCTGGATGTCCATCAAGAGTTCGGTCACCGCCGCCTGCACCGAGACGTCGAGCGCCGAGACCGGCTCGTCGGCCACCACCACCTTGGCATCGCCGGCAAAGGCGCGAGCCACGCCGATGCGCTGCTTCTGACCGCCTGAGAGCTGGCGCGGCTTGCGGGTCTCGAACGCCCGCGGCAGCTTCACCAGGTCGAGCAGTTCCAGCATGCGCTTGCGCCGCTCGGCGACCGTCTTGCCGACGTTGAACTTCTCCAGGGTCCGGATGATCTGCGAGCCGACGGTGTGGCTGGGGTTCAGCGTGTCGAACGGGTTCTGGAACACCATCTGGATCGACGACACCGTCTCGACATTGCGGCTCTCGATGCCGGTCGACTGGATCTCCTTGTTGCCSAGMGTCACMGTGCCCGAGCTCGCSGTCTCGAGTCCCAGCAGCACYTTGGCGAGCGTCGACTTTCCGCAGCCGGACTCGCCSACGATGGCGACCGTCTCCGACTCGCGCGCGGTGAACGARATCGTCTCGTTGGCCTTGACCACACGGCCYTCGCTGGAGCCGAACACCTCGCTGCCGCCGACCCTGTAGTATTTCTTGAGGTYGTCGATCTTGAGCACCGGCGCGCCGGGTTCGACCTTTTCGTTGACCTTCTTGGCTCCCGGCGGCAGCGCCTCCCARTCGATCTCGTTGAASCGCACGCAGCGCGAGAAATGGCCTTCGTGGCCCTCSACCGGGACCATCGGGATTTCGGCGGCGTTGCAGACGCCCTCGACGAAATGGTGGCAGCGCGGACCGAAATTGCAGCCYTTCGGCCGCTCATGCGGCARCGGCAACTGCCCGGGRATGGARATCAGCGGCCGCGAATTCTTGTCGGCCCCGGGCAGCGGGATCGAGCGGAACAGCCCTTGCGTGTAAGGATGGCGCATCCGGTCGAASACRTCCTYGATCTTRCCGGTCTCCACCGCYTCGCCGGAATACATCACCGTGATSCGGTCGCAGGTCTCRAGGATSAGRCCSAGATTRTGCGACACGAAGATCATKGAGGTGCCGAACTTCTCGCCCAGCCCCTTKACCAGCTCGACGATGCCGGCCTCGACGGTGACGTCAAGCGCCGTCGTCGGCTCGTCGAGCAAGAGCAGCGCCGGYTTCGACARCARCGCCATGGCAATGACGATRCGYTGCTGCTGGCCGCCSGAGAGCTGGTGCGGATAGGAGCGCATCATGCGYTCCGGRTCRGGSAGCTTCACCGCGCGCACCATGTCGAGCGCGCGTTTGTAGGCCTCCTCCTTCGACACCTTGTCGTGGATCAGCGGCACTTCCATCAGCTGCTGGCCGATCTTCATCGCCGGATTGAGGCTCGCCATCGGCTCCTGATAGATCATGGCTATCTTGTTGCCGCGGATGGAGCGAAGCTCCTCGTCGGACATCTCGCCCATGTCCCTGCCCTGGAACTTGATCCTGCCGCCGACGATCTTTCCGATGTTGGAGAGGTCGCGCATGATGCCGAGCGACACGGTCGACTTGCCGCAGCCAGACTCGCCGACGATACCCATCGCCTCGCCGGGCATGACCGTACAGGAGAAATCCATCACGGCCGGGATTTCGCCCTTGCGGGTGAAGAAGGAGATCGAGAGGTTCTCGATCTCGATGATAGGTTGGGCTGGATCTCGAACTGCCTCGTTCATGGGTCGCTCCAATCCTTGTTTCTTGGAAAGATGGGGTCGAAGACCCCGCCATCAATCCTTCATCGACTGTTCGCGCAGGGAATCCGCCAAAAGGTTCAGTCCCAGCACGAACGACATCAGCGCGATGGTCGGCGGCAGTGCCGGGTGGATAAAGGAGCGCAGCAGACGGCTGGCATCCTTGATCGCCGTGCCCCAGTCGGGACTTTCGGGCGCCAGCCCCAGGCCGAAATAGCCGAGCGTGCCGAGCAGGATCGTCGTGTAGCCGATGCGCAGGCAGGCATCGACGATCAGCGGCCCGCGCGCATTGGGCAGGATTTCCCAAAGCATGATGTACCAGGGCGATTCGCCGCGCGTCTGCGCCGCCGCCACGTAGTCGCGCGTCTTGATGTCCATGGTCAGCCCGCGCACGATGCGGAACACGCCCGGACTGGAAGCGAACACCACCGCCACGAAGATGTTGAGCTGGTTGGGATCGATGTGGACGATGTGCAGCGGATCCTTGTCGAATACCAGGCCGGCATAGATCCAGCCGCCGACGACCAGCGTTACGCCGAGCAAGATGTACAGCCGGTCGGGCCGGTTCTTGAAGCGCGTCCAGAACAGCACGCTGAARAAGACGATCGGAAACAGGAAGAACAGGCCAGCCATCGCGTASGGGATCGGYGTATCCATGATCCCCGGCGTCACCAGCAGGTAGAACARRAGGATCACCGGGAAGGCGAGCACCAGATTGGCGAGGAACGACAGCACCGTATCGATCTTGCCACCATAATAGCCGGCCGGCAGRCCGAGCGTGATGCCGACCATSAGCGCRAAGCCTGTCGCGGCCGGCGCKATGATCAGCACGATCTGGCTGCCATAGACCATGCGCGAGAACACGTCGCGGGCGAGCTTGTCGCCGCCGAAATARTAGACGAGTTTCGATGCCGGCTCGATCGCGCCGGGCAGCGTGTCTTTCATGACSGACACCTGGGCCAGCGGATCGAAGGGYGAGATGGTSGAGGCAAAGATCGCCGTGAACAGCCAGAACAGGCAGATGGCGACGCCGGCGATGCCGACGCCGCTGTCGAAGAGCTGGCCGTAGAGGCCAAGCTTCTTCTTGTAGGTGAAGCTCGCGCCCATCACCAAAAACAGGGCGACCCACACCGGCCAGAAGCGCCAGAGCACACCGACCACGACATTGAAGGCGTTGATATATTCGATCTGCATCCGCCTGCCCTTTACTGAACCCTGATACGCGGATTGAGAAACGCGTAGCCGACATCGGAGATGAGCTGCGTGATCAGCACGATGAACACCGACACCAGCGAGCAGCCGAGCAAAAGGTCGATGTCGTTGTTGCCGGCCGCCTCGACCAGCGTGTAGCCGAAGCCCTGGTAGCGGAACATCACTTCGACGATGACGACGCCGGTGAGCAGCCACGGGAACTGCAGCATGATGACGGTGAACGGCGCGATCAGCGCGTTGCGCAGCGCGTGCTTGACGACCACGCTGCTGAAGGAGAGCCCCTTTAGCCGGGCCGTGCGGATATATTGCTGCGTCATCACCTCGACCATCGAGGCGCGGGTCATGCGCGCGATGTAGCCGATGCCGTAGATCGCCAGCGTGATCACCGGCAGGGTAAAGTTATAGAAGGTTATGCCTTGGCTGGCCGACGCCGCGGAACCGTTCAGCCAACCGAGCCATGACGCGAAGATGACGGTGAAGATGACGCCCGACACATATTCGGGCGTCGCTGTCGAAGCGATCGAAGCCACCGACAACGCGCGGTCCGTGCGCGAGCCCTCGCGCATGCCGGCAAGGATGCCGATCAGCAGCGAGATCGGCACCATGACCGCCAGCACCCAGAACATCAGGATGCCGGTGGCGCCGAGCGCCGGGAACAGCTTGGCGCCGACCGTCGTCTTGAACTTGGTCGAACAGCCGAAATCCCCTTGCAGCACGCCGGAGAATTTCGGCTCGACCGGGTCGTTGCAGAAGGTGAAGCGCTGCGTCGTCTTTCCGGTCGCCGGATCCGTTATCGGATGCTTGGGCAGGACACCGAGCCACTGGCCATAGCGTGCAAAGAAGTTCTGTCGGTAGCCATGGTTGACCAGCCAGCTTTCGAGCTGGTCGGCCGACGTGTGCATCTCCGTCTGGCTGATCGCCAGCTTCTTTAGGTTGGGCTCGAGATTGACGAGGAAGAAGACGACCAGCGTCAGGCACAGCATCGTGAGCAGTATCGTGCCGATGCGTCTGGCGATGAATGAGAACATGCGTACCCCCTGCCGGCGAGTTGGGGTCAGATACGTTCAACCCTGTGTCGAAAACCCTGTGACGCCACGTCGCCGCTGCTGGAAACGCAACGGCGACGACGCTGTGAATGCGAGGAACTGACGCCCCTCGCATTCACCGAGCGGTGGATCACGCCTTATCGAGCCAGACCTTGCCGAAGTCGTGCTCGTAGGTGGGGTGCATCGAGTGGTTCTTCACCTCGGGCTTAATGTTGATGTAGAGCTTGCGCCAGTAAGGCTGGATGATGATGCCGGAATCCTGCAGGGTCTGCTCGATATCCTTCATCACAACCTTGCGCTTCTCCGCATCGGCGATGCCGAGCGCCTCGTTGACCTTCTTGTCGAAGTCCGGGTTGGCGTAGGCCGTCTCGTTCCACGCTTCGCCACTGCGATAGGCAATGGCGATGACCTGGATGCCCAACGGGCGCATGTTCCAGTTGGTTTCCGAGAACGGATACTTCGTCCAGTCGTTCCAGAAGGTCGAGCTCGGCAGCACGGTGCGCTTCACCTTGATGCCGGCTTCGCGCAGCTGGGCGGCGATCGCGTCCGTGGTGTTCTTGTGATAGTCCTCGTCGTTGCTGATCAGCTCGTGCTCGAAATCCATCACGCCGGCTTCCGTCAGCATCTGCTTGGCCTTGGCGATGTCGCGCTTGACCTCCGGCAGCTTGACATATTCCGGATGAATCGGCGCGACATGGTGGTTTTCGGCCGGCGTACCGGCATTGCCGTAGCCGAGCTTGAGAACGGTCGCATTGTCGACCGCAAGGCACATCGCCTGACGAACCTTCTGGTTGTCATAGGGCTTGGCCTTGACGTTGAAGCGCGAGACGACCGTGGCGGCCGTCACCACTTCCGAAACAGGCGCACCGACGCCCTCGATGATCTTCACGTAGTCGGCGGTCGTCTCATGGTTGGTCTGCACCTCACCCGATTCGAAGGCCGAGACGGTCGCGGCCGGATCGGTGCCGTAGTCGATGAACTCGACGCCGTCGAGGAAGACGTCGCCCTGCCACCACTTGCCGGTCTCGCGGCGCTTGTAGACCACTTTCTGGCCGACGTCGTAGGAGACGAGCTCGAACGGGCCGGTGCCGATCGGGCAGTTCTTGAAGTTGGCGCCCTTCTCGTCGAAGCTCTTGTGCACGACCAGCGCCGGGTAGTCGCATAGGTTGGCGATGATGGCGATGTCGGGCTTCGACAGCTTGAGCTTGACGGTCATGTCGTCGACCTTGACCACCGAGCCTTCACGCAGCTTCTTGGTGTTCTCGTCGACCAGGCTGCCGAGACGACCCGGCATCGAATTGCCTTCCGCGGCCTTGTCGGCCCAGCGGGTGAAATTGTGGATCACGTCGTCGGCGGTGAACTTGTCGCCGTTGTTCCATTCGACGCCCGGACGCACATGCAGCGTGTACTCGGTGGCGTCGTCGTTGATGTCCCAGCTCGAGAGCAGGTAGGGCGCGAAAGTGTACTGGTGCGTGTACTTCACCAGCGGCTCGAGCGCCTGGCGCTCGGCATTGGCAATCTCGGACCAGTCGGCCGTGCGCGGATCCTTGGGATCCTTGATGGACATGGCGACCTTGATCACGCCACCCTTCTTGCCCTGCACCTCGTCGGCCTTGGCCGGGGTCGGAGCGGCGAGGCCGAGCATGCCGTAGGCCATAGCCGTCGATGCGCCGAAGATGCTGGCCAGCGCCAGGAATTCGCGGCGGTCCACCTTGCCCGACTTGGCCTCTTCGGCCATGGCCAGGATGTGGTCCGGAACGCGGTCACCGTTACTTTTATAGATTGCCATGACTAACTCCCATTGTTGGCTTTCTGCCTTTTAACATTCCGCATCCAAACCGTGTTGTCAAAAGACGGTGTGGCGTTGGAACATGGCAGGGAATGTGCAACTTTGGAACGAGGCCGGTTCGCGCGATAGCGACAGTCTTGACGCAAAAATGCTAATGCATCGCAGATTCCCGAAAAATCGCCGGGGCGATTAAATCAACACCTTTAGGTGGATAGAGGCCCTGCGGTGCCTAAAGCGGTATCGGCAGGCCGCCGAAGCCCGAAGCCTCGCACTCAATATTCATGCTCGTAAAACACACCGCCCTTGGCTTCGCCGGCGTCGTTGGCCTCGCCGCGCAACTTGACGCCACGCCCGACATTGAAGTCGATCGTCGCCTTGCCCGAGCCCGGCTTGTCACCCTTCTGGATCGTCACATAGGTGCGGTCGTTGAGGTACTTGCCGGCCGAGACGGCGGTGCCGCCCTTGGCGTCGGTGGTCACGTCGAGATCGTCGACGCCGATGGCGCTGCGCAGGTTCTGAAGCAGCGAGGTCGAGCCGCCGACGCCTGCCAGTTGCGCGGCGGCGTCCGCCAGTTGCGCGATCTGCAGCGGCGACAGGTTGGACATCGAGCGGCCGAAGATCAACTGCGCCAGCACCTCGTCCTCCGGCAGCGCCGGCACGGAGGAGAAAGTGAACTTCGGATTGGTCGCTTCACCCGACACGACGATGGTGACCGTCGCCGTGCTTGTCGTCGTGGTCGCGGTCAGGTTGAGATAGGGCACCAGTGAGCCGGAGAAGCCGACGGTGCCTTCGGTGAAGGTCAGCCGCTTGGCAAGGATCGACAGTCGTCCACGCTGCAGCGTGAAGGTGCCGACCGCCTGTGGCGACGACGCGGACCCGGTCAGCTTCAGCGAGCCGCCGAATTCGGCATCGACGCCCCTGCCCTGGATGAATATCTGGTTCGGCGCGTTGACCGTCACGTCGAGCGTCAGGCCGCTGCCGCTGTTGCTGCCGCCGGCCGATGTGGCGGGGCGCAGCGCCTTGTCCTGCGCACGCACCGCGGCGGACGCGTTCTTGTGCCTGACGTCGAGCGCCGAGAGCGACCCAGGCAGCTTTTCCGGAACGGTGATCACCGTCCTCGCCAGGTTGATGGTGCCCGATATCGCCGGCGCCGAGACGAGCGGCCCCTTGATGGTCAGGTCGCCGCCAAGATTGGCGGTGACCACCCGGCCGTCGGTGTAACGGCCATCGGTGAGCTTGATCGACAGGTCGGCAGGGAAGCCTTGTTCGGGCGTGATGCCGACCGTGCCGCTCGCCGAAATGCTGCCGCGCGTCGACAGCGTGCCGGTCAAACGGTTGATCCTGGCAGCGCCGCCGCCGATGGAGACGTCGGCGGCTATGTTGTTGACCGCAAGACCCGTGCGGGCGTCGACGAGACGCGCGCCGGACGTGCTCACCGTGCCGCCGATCACCGGCGACGAAGCCGGGCCGCGCACCTGCACGTTCACATTGGCCGTGCCGGTAAGTCCCAGGCCCTGGGCGGCAAGCTTGGCTTCGAGGAAGGAAAACGGCACCTTGCCGCTGAAGTCGAGCCCCAGGACTGGCGTGCCCGCCGTCGTCACCGTGCCGCCGCCCTTGAGGCCGAGGCCGGCGCCGTCGCTGATATTGGCGTCGAAGGCGAGCCTGTTGCCGGCGAACGTTCCCGACGACGACACGTTCATGCCACCAAGCCCGGCGCCGCGCGTCTGCGAGGTCTGCACGCCGGCGGCATCGATGTTGAAGGCGACCGACGGGCTGGCCGGCGCGCCGGTGACCTTGACCGTGCCCGAGATAGATCCGGCCGCATCGAGGCCCGGCGAGAAACTGTTGGCGAGCGAGATCGGCACCCTGGCCAGGTTGGCATTGATGTCGAGCGCCTGCGCGACCTTGCCCGTCACTGTCGCCGTGCCGCCGCCGAGATTGAGCACCAGCCTGTCGAGTGTCGTGGTCCCATTGGCTATGGTCACGGTCGAGGCCTGCGCGATCGCGGCCCTGATGCCTTGCACCGTTGCCTCGCCGGAAGCGAGCTCGATCGTCGTCGTTCCGTTAGCCACCTTCACACGGCCCGCCGCCTTGGCCGGAATGTTCTTGACGGTGGCGCCGCCTGAAAAGCCGGTCCAGTCGCCGTCGCGCTTGAGATCGACATCGATACCGGTGATGGCGGTGCCGCCGGACGTCACGCTCGCAGCACGAACCGTGCCCGCGATGACCGGCGCTGCCATGTAATTGGCGACCTGCGCGTCGATGGCGACGTTCCTGGCTGAGAGGTCGCCGCGCTTGATGACCGCCGTGCTCGCCTTGACGGCGACGCTCGGCCCGTTGGCCGCCTTGGAGAAGGCGATCGTGCCGCGCACATCACCTTCCGCTTTTTCCAGCGCAAGCGCCGCCAGCGGCCCGATGTCGGGCAGGTCGAGTGAGACGGTCCCCACCGGCACGAACGCCTCGTCGAGCGCAAGGTCGCCGGAAATCTTGTTCGGCCCCAGCGAAAGCAGAAGCCCGTTGATCGCGCTCTTGCCATTGGCGGTCGCGAGCACCGCGCCGCCCTGCAGCGGCTGCCCGGCGACATTGCCGGTCAACTGCACGTTGGCCGCCGGATTGGCGGCATCGGCTTTGCCGGTCGCGGTCAGCTTCAGTCCGGTGATCTCCCGCGCCGCGACCAGAAGCCTGTCGCTGTTGACCGTCAGCGAAAGGTCCGGCGCCGCGGCGGCGCCTTGCGCGTCCAGGGCGAAGGTGATGGCGCCCTTGGCATCCTTGGACAGTAGCGACATGTCCGACAGCGCGCCCTTCACGGCGGCGCTCAGCTTGTTGTCGGCAATGCTCGCCTGTGCATCCGCGGTGAGAGCGCCCGATGCAAGCTTGACCGGACCGACGCTGACATTGCCCTTGGCGTCGCGCTGCGTCGTGGCGCTGAGCTGCGTGCGCTCGGCCAGCACGCCGCGCACTGCCGCCGGCAGCGCCGCCGAAAGCACATCCGCCTTGACCGTGAAGTCGACGGAGCCGTCRGCGAACGACACCCGGCCGTTGAAGGCGCCGTCCACCGCGCCGCTGGTCGCCGAGCCRCYGTCGATGGTGATGGCGTCGGGAGCCAGGCTGCCGGCCACCTTGGCCGTGACYTTGCCGGCCACGAGCGGCGCGACCGTCGGATTGTCGAGATCGATCTTGTCGGCCGCGACCGTGCCGGACACCGGGCCGGTACGGCTCTTSACGTCAAAACCGTCGGAATGCAGCGCCAGCCCAAGGCCTTCCACCTTCACGTGATTGGCCGTGGCGGAAGGCAGCKTGGCGGAAATGTCGAGCCGAGGCGTGGCGCCCTGCCCYACGGCCTTCATCGTAACGGATYGCAGCTCAAGCTCGACCGGGCTTGCGGCGGTTCCGAATTTCAACGGCAGGCTGGGTCCGTTCGAGGCGAGGTCGAGCGAAAAATCGCTGGCGCCGTTCGGATTGATGGTACCCGCCGCCTTGCCCGAGAGCTTCTCGCCGGAAAGCGTCGCCTGGTCGATGACGAGGCCGCCCGCCGTCGAAACGCTGCCGGCCGCGTCCAGATCGAGCGGCCCAAGCCCCGCCTGGCGGGTCTGGCTGATCTCGGCGCCGGCAAGCTTGGCGTTGAACTGGACATCAGGGTTAGACGATGGCCCCGTGACGTGGGCCATGCCGTGCAGCTGACCTGCCGCGCCGAGGCCAGGCACGAATTCATTGGCAAGCGCTGCCGGCAGATTGGCGAAATTGGCCGTCAGGTCGAGGGTCTGGCCGGCATTGCCCGAAAGGGCGACCGAGCCGCCGCCGAGATCGAGCGCGAGCTTCTCGATGCTGGCGACGCCATTGGCAATCGAGAGGCTGGAGGGCTCGGCGATCGCCGCCTTGATGCCGCGCACGGTCGCCTCGCCCGACGCGATCTCGACGCTGGTCGTGCCGCCCGCGATCTTTACCCGCCCGCTGGCCGTGGCGGGAATGCCCGATGCCGTCGCGCCGCCCGAGAAATTGGTCCAGTCGCCGTCGCGTTTCAGATCGATGCCGATGCCGCTGACGACGGTGTTGCCGGAGGTGACGCTGTCCGCCTTGATCGTGCCCGCAATCGCCGGGCCCTTCAGGTAGTTGGCAATCAGCGCATTGACGGTGATGGCCTTTGCCGCCAGGTCGCCGCGCGCGATCGATCCGCTCGCCGCGTTGACGGTGACGCTCGGCACCTCGCCATCCTTGGCGAAGGCGATCGTGCCGTTGATGTCGCCGGTCGCGGCCTGGCCGCCCAGTGCCGCCAGCGGCGCTATGTCGGGCACGGCAAGTGTCAGCGTTCCGAGCGGCAGGTACTGGTCGTCGAGGACGAGGTCGCCGGAAACCTTGTTGTCGCCGAGCGACAGGTTGAGTCCCTTGATCGAGCGCTTGCCGTTGGCCGTCACCAGCGACGCCCTTATGTCGAGCGGCTGTTCCTCGGCGGTGCCGGTCAATGAAAGGTCGGCGGAAGGATTGGCGATGTCGGCCTTGCCCTTGGCCGAGAGCTTGATGTCCTTCACCGTCCGGCCGGCCGCTGTCAGGCTGGCGCTGTCGGCCGAGACCGAAAAGTCCGGCGCCCAGCGCGGGCCGCTCGCGGTCAGCGCGAAATTGACCCCGCCGGCGAGCGGCGTGCC
>BFBZ01000017.1_pt13 | contig 21700 bp, 23 predicted proteins | sample 1888401 | NCBI WGS metagenome assembly BFBZ01 (sample SAMD00112614, study PRJDB3348) | symbiont metagenome | host: Chara braunii | reverse complement strand
GCCGCCCGCATGGCGTCGAACGTATAGGTTCCAGCCGGTCCGGCGAGCAGGCCGAAGGCAAGCAGCAGAGCCAGCGTGCCGAAGCTCGCCATCACCAGATAGATGTAGCCGGCCCGCCTGTTGTCCGCGTCGCGGTGGTGCGCCATGACCAGCGCCCAGGAGGCAAGCGACATGAATTCCCAAGACAGCAGGAAGCTGAAGGCGTCGTTGGCCAGCACGACGAGGTTCATGCCGGCGAGGAAGGCCGGGAAGAACGGCAGCACCCGTTGAGGCGCGGATTCGTGGAGGCCGTAGCCAAGGCCGTAAAGGCTGGCGACGGCGCCGCCGAGGTTGACGACGACAAGGAAGAAGGCAGACAGCGCATCGAGCCGGAACTGTGCGCCGATCCACGGCAATCCCAGCGGCAGCGTGACGGTGGAGACGCCGGCACCGGCCAGTCCGCCGGCGGCGACGACGACCATGACGGCTGAAATGGCAAGGGTGGCGCCGTAGACGAGACGGGTCGCCAGATCCAGCCGGGCGACAAGCCCGGCTACGATTGCAGTTCCCAGCAGGGCGGCGGCTCCGCAAAGAAGGAAGGCGCCGGTCGAAATCACGACTGGCTCCTGCCGGGCTCGGCGCCGATGTCGTCGTCCGAGGCCCGGATTGGGGCAAAGCCCGTCTTCAGGCGCACCCCGCGGCCGCCAGCCTGGCTGACGGCGCCTTCGCCAATCAACTCGATGCCGGCCACCTCAAGCGCCGCGATCAACTTGACGAGCGAATCGACGTTGCCCCGAATGATGGATTCGCTGGCTTCCATGCGCTGGATGGTCGGAACGGAGAGGCCGGACAGTTCGGCAAGCCGGCGTTGATCGATGCCAAGCAGCGATCTGGCAGCGCGCAATTGCGGTGCGGTTATCACCGGCGACCCTTTTGTTCAATYTTGAAGTATGAACTCTCTGGCTCACAGCCTACATAAAAATGTATGAACGTCAATTACTGATGCTTAAAACATACATTCTGGCGTGACGGYGGCATGTGCGTCCGGAATCGTCTCCGGCGATCGGCAATCGCTACGAAAGCCCATACGAAGGCAATGGCTCCGAGCGACACCAGAATCCTGGGAGCCCCCGCAAGATCGACTATTGCTGTCTAGCCGCTGGTGGCGGCGCCCGCGGCGGCGATCTGCAGAATGAGCGTCACCCAAAAGCGCGCGGCGGTTTTGGGATCATCGGCCGGGCGCGGCTGGAATGGTTCCATCATGCAAGCGCCGATCGGCCCTCGATTTCAGGCGCACGGTGGTGCATCAGCCGGTCTATCGCGGTGAACCGATCGGACATCAGATCACCGAGTTCGACTTCCCTGGCAAGGCCGTCGGCAAACTCTCGGAACGATTCGACATTCACCAACGGAACGCCGATCATCACGGGGACGGACAGCTCGAGCGCCCTCGCCATCAGCCCCCTGAATCCGCCTCCCTCCGCCTCTGTCTTGCCGAATTTGGAAAGAACCAGAACGTCGGTTCTTCCAGACAACGCCTGTTCGGCTGCCAGACAGGCGCGGGCCAGTTGACCAAGATTGAGCACGCAGCCGCGCGCATGGGGACCTCGGTCGTCGGATATGCCGTAACGCTTCCCCGTCGCGAGATCCTCCAGATGCATGTCGCATTTCACGCGATCCGGTTTCTGCTCGCTGTATTGGACCAGGCCTGCCAGCCGCAGGCCCCGTGCGGCCATGGCGGCTGTCGCCTCCCGCAAGAAAGTCTCGAAAGCAGAACCGTCTGAATAGACGATGGCAGTGATTGGACAATCGGGATGTGCAAATTGCATGCCAGAGACTCCTTCTGTCTAGAGCATGATGCCGAAAAGTGTGGAGCGGTTTTCGGACGACATCATGCTCTATCTCCTTGATTTAGAGCCGGATTCAGATTTCAGGTCGAACAGACCTGAAATCATCCGGCTCTAACGCCGAAAGCTTGCCGATTGCGCCAGCGTTGATCCGTATAAGAGACAGGCCGAAAGCTTGCCGATTGCGCCAGCGTTGATCCGTTGCGGTCGCAATGCGTTTCGGCGGGCAAAGTTTCGTGCAACCGGCTACCCCCCGAAACGCACTCGATCGAATGGCAGCACTTCCACCGACGCGCCGACCTCCACGGGCGTCGAAGCGCCGGGCACGATCGCGACGGCGTCGGCCGCCACCATCGGCATTATTCTGTGCGAGCCGCCCGGCCCGCTGCGACGGGCGGTCAATCGACCCTGCTCGATATTCAGGCGAACCGGCACCAGTTCCGTGCGATCCGGCTTGCGGGAACATGTGAATGCCAACGCGGCCGTGAGGCGCCTTGCTGGAGCCTCGCCGAGGAGAGCTGCCACGATCGGGCGCACGAAAGCGAGCGCGCCATAGGCAGCAGCCTGCGGGTTGCCAGGCAATCCGACGAAACATGCCTCCCCTATCCTGCCGATCGCCAACGGCTTGCCAGGCTTCATCGCCACCTTGACGATATCGAGTTGGCCTCCGGCACGCGTTACGGCGTCGAGCACGTGGTCCTCTTCACCAACCGACATGCCGGCAGTGGTGATCACGAGATCGGCCGATCGCGCAATGCTTTCGAGCGTATCCGCGATCGCAGCCGCGTCGTCGCGGACGGTCAGCGATGTGACATCCGCGTTCGGCCCCGTCAGCAGAGCGGCTAGCATGGGGCCGTTGGAGTCATAGATCGCGCCGGGACGAAGCGGTGCGCCGGCAGCATGGAGCTCCGACCCCGTCGACAGAACGGCCACCCGCAAGCGCCGGGCGACCGGAACCGTCTCGATACCGAGGGCGGCGAGGAGCGCGATTTCAGCCCAGCCGATCACGCGGCCCGGCTGCAGCAACGGGGATCCTTGCCTCACATCCTCGCCGGCTCTTCGGATATGCGCGCCGGGCTCGACGTCGCAGCCGAACTGCACCAGATCGCCCCGGCGCGCCGCATGCTCCTGCATCACGACGGTGTCCGCGCAGCTCGGCAACGCGGCCCCGGTCATGATGCGATGGGCCGTGCCCGGAGCCAGCACGCCCGGCGGGTCACCCGCGCTCGACCGGCCCGCCACGGGAAGAACCAGAGGCACACCCCTCTTGTCGGACAGGCGGATCGCATATCCGTCCATTGCTGCCTGGTCGAACGACGGAAGAGCACGGGGTGCCTCGATCGTCGCGGCCAGGATGCAGCCGACGGCACGGGCCAGCGGTACCTCCTCACGCCGATCGAGAGGCCGGGCGAGCGCGGCGGCGGCCAGTCGCGCGGTTTCGAATGGCACCATCCGCGCGCCCGGGCGGAAGCAGCTGTCATGTCGGACCGGGGGCATCGTCAGGCCTCGCGCGTTCCAGGCAGAGCCTTTTCGAGAATTGCGCGCATCGCGGCAAGAGCGGGATCTTGCGCGCGATTCATGATGCCGATGAGTTGTGTCCAAAGATCATCGGATGCGGTGTCCACGAAATTGCGGACGGCCGAGCCGACGATATCGGCTGGCGAACAGCTGGATGCATCGGCGGCGGCGGTCAGCCGCGCGGCCAAGGCCGGCTCATCGAGGGCGGCAATGACGGCCATTGCCGCCTTCGGATCGTCCAGCGAAGCAATGAGGTTCCCGAGCATCACATCCTCCTCACTGCACCAGCGGCGAGGACGAGCCGTCGATGGCAATTCCCTTGATGTCCGCCCGACCGACAAGGAGAGAGACATATTGCGCGGTCGCCTGCCGGTTGACGTGCTCGGTCAGGTAGGCGGCGATGCGCTCCCGCACGGCCTCGAACGGCAGCTGACGGCCGTCTATGCGCCGGGTCAGGCGGATGAGGTGGACGCCGTAACGCGTCTCCACCGGCGGCGAAATCTCACCGGGGGCGAGATCGCCGAGAGCGGCCTCGAATTCCGGCGTCGTGTCGCCCGGCCCGATCTGGCCGAGGCTGCCGCCCAAGGCTCCCGACGRGCAGTCCGAACAGTCTCGCGCCAGTTCCGCGAAGCGCCCGGGAGCCGCGGTCAGGACAGACCTGAGCGAGGAGGCCTTTTCACCCGCGGCGGCGAATGCCTCGCGATCGTCACGACGCGCGGCTATGAGGATATGATCGGCTTCATAGAGCGGCGGCGTCACGAAGCGATGCAGGTTGTTCCCGTAGAAGCGGCGCAGCGTGTCCTCGTCAGCGTCGGGAACGCGAACCTCGCGTTCGATCAGCCCGCGCACGAGCGCATCCTCGGCGGTCTCCCGGCGCCCGTCCTGATCGACCTTCTGCTCCACGGCGATATCGAGGCGCCGCGCTTCCTGCAGGAGCAACTCGCGAATGACGAGCGCCTTGGTCGCGGCACGCCAACCTTCGCCGGGATTGCGGGCGGGAAAATTCTGCACCTCGGCAGCGATCGCCTTGCGCGATATCGCCACCCCGTTGACCGTCACCGGCGGCATCGCCACGGGCTCGCGGGACGGCGCCGTGTCGAGGGTCGCCGGGCGGTGCTCGTGCGGATGCTCGGAAGACGAATTGCGGCTGGCCGCATGGTTGATGACAAGGGCGGCCATGATCTACTCCGCGGGCTGGCGGGAGGGGACGGCAACAGGCCGCGCCGGCTCGGATGGACGACGCCCGGCGAAGCGCGTGCGCACCACCTGATAGCCCGGGCGGCCGAGATACCAGACCGGCGCGCTCCAGACATGGACCAGCCTTGTGAACGGGAAGACGAGGAAGATCGTCATGCCGAGCAGGAGGTGCGCCTTGAAGATCGGATTGACATCGGCGACATAGGCTGCGGCCGCCGGCTGCAAGGTGAGGATGCCTTGCGCCCAGTTCATGAATTTCACCATCTCATGGCCGTCCATGTGGCCGAGCGAGACGAAGATGGTGGAAAGGCCAAGCGCGAGTTGCAGCCAGAGCAGCAACAGGATCGCGATGTCGCCTGGCGCCGACGTGTTGCGGATGCGCGGATCGAAGAGCCGGCGATGAGCGAGAAGCGCGATACCGATGAAGCAGGCAATGCCGGCGATGCCGCCGACGGTGATGGCAAGGCCCTGCTTGAAGCTGTGCGAGATACCGAGCGCGTCGAACACCCAGATCGGCGTCAGCAGGCCGACGAAATGACCGGCGAAAATCACCAGAATGCCGACGTGGAACAGGTTTGAACCCCAGCGGAGCTGCCGCCTTCGCAGGAGCTGCGAGGAACCGGTCTTCCAAGTGTACTGCTCGCGCTCGAACCGCAACAGGCTGCCGAGCAAGAAGACGGTCAGGCAGAAATAGGGATACCAGCCAAAAAGCGCGTCGTTGATTACGTTGGACATAGCTTCCCCCTCGATCAGGCCGCGTTGTTCCGCGCATCGCGGTTGGCGGCGCGCAGCTGAGTTCTCAACCGATCGACGGAACAGCCGTCGGTCGCATTTCCGGGGCCGAACGTGACGGCGGTTTCTTCCCAGGCGGCATCGATCGCCGCCAGGTCGTCGGGCTCGTCGATTTCGACCGTTTCCACGACCATGGCGGGCTCGCTGATGATCGAGCGGATGGCCGTGAACACGGCGGCATAGTTCCGGTCCCGCCTGGCCAGCCGCTCTTCCAGCAGCGAGAAGATATGGGCGGTTTCGTTGAGCAGGCCGCGCGCCTCTCCGAGCGGAAGAGCGGACAGGAACTCCAGGAAGAGCGGTATGAAGTCCGGCAATTCGTTTGCCGCCAGGAGAAGCCCACCGCGCCTATAATGTTCGACCAGATCGACCATCGCCTGGCCGCGGTCGCGGCTTTCGCCGTGGATATGTTCGAAAAGGTGCAGCGAGTGACGGCGCGACTTGTCGAACAGCTCGACATACCGTTCCTGGAGGTCGTAGAGATCGAGAGCGCCGAGATCGGCRAGCAAGGGAAGCAACTGCTCCCTCGCYGCGTCCGATACCAGCCCCTCGGCCGYGATCGCCGCGGTGATTTCAGGGACAGCCGCCGAAAGCTCCTCGGTCGGATAGGAAAGGAGCGCCGAGAGCGCCTTGAAGGTCCKGTTCGGGAGTGGCGCCGTCATCATGCGATCTCCATCGGGTTTGTCGGTCGCTTGGTCTGCTTGGTGCCGAACAGRTTCGTCTCCGTCGAGCCGCCCGAGCAGCCATTGCCGAAGGAGAAGCCGCARGAGCCTCGCATGTCCTGAGCGTCCTCGCTCCATTCGCGGTGCGCCGTCGGAATGACGAAACGGTCCTCGTARTTCGCGATCGCCATCACCTGGTACATTTCCTCGAYGGCCGCGCCCGTCAGGCCGACCCGCGCCGCGAGCGAYTCGTCGAGGCGGCCGTCGATGGTCTTCGCGCGCATATAGCTGCGCATCGCGAGCATGCGTTCGAGCGCGAGAGCGACGGGCTCCTCCTTTCCGGCGGTGAGCAGGTTTGCGAGGTAGCGCAGCGGAATGCGCAGCGACCGCACGTCCGGCATGTCGCCGTCGAGCCCCATCTTGCCGGCCGCCGCCGCGGACTGGATCGGGGACAGCGGCGGCACGTACCAGACCATCGGCAGGGTGCGGTATTCCGGATGAAGCGGAAACGCGACCTTCCACTCCATCGCCATCTTCCAGACCGGCGACAATTTGGCTGCTTCCAACCAGTTGTCGGGAATCCCGTCGGCGCGGGCCTGAGCGATGACGGCCGGGTCGTTTGGGTTGAGGAAGACGTCGAGTTGCGCCTGGTAGAGATCCTTCTCGTCGGGGGTGCTAGCCGCCGCCTCGATGCGATCGGCGTCGTAAAGGATCACGCCGAGATAGCGGATGCGCCCGACGCAGGTTTCCGAGCACACTGTCGGCTGCCCCGCCTCGATGCGCGGGAAGCAGAAGATGCACTTCTCCGACTTGCCCGACGACCAGTTGTAGTAGATTTTCTTGTAGGGACAGCCCGAGACGCACATGCGCCAGCCGCGGCATTTGTCCTGATCGATGAGGACGATGCCGTCCTCCTCGCGCTTGTAGATGGCGCCCGACGGGCACACCGCCGCGCAAGCCGGGTTGAGGCAGTGTTCGCACAGCCTCGGCAGGTACATCATGAAGGTGTTTTCGAACTGCCCGTAAATGTCCTTCTGAATGCCTTCGAAGTTGTAGTCCTTCGAGCGCTTCTCGAATTCGCCGCCGAGAATTTCTTCCCAGTTCGGCCCCCATTCGATCTTCTCCATGCGCTCGCCGCTGATGGCCGAGCGCGGGCGCGCCGTCGGGAAGGCCTTGGACTCTTTCGCCGTGTGCAGGTGCTCGTAGTCGAAGGTGAAGGGCTCGTAGTAATCATCGATCTCCGGCAGGTCCGGATTGGCGAAGATGTTGGCAAGGATGCGCCACTTGGCGCCCATCTTCGGCTCGATCTTGCCGTTCTTCTTGCGCCGCCAGCCGCCATTCCATTTGCTTTGGTTCTCCCACTCGCGCGGGTAGCCGACGCCGGGCTTGGTCTCGACGTTGTTGAACCAGGCGTATTCGACGCCCTCGCGGTTCGTCCACACGTTCTTGCAGGTAACGGAGCAGGTGTGGCACCCGATGCATTTGTCGAGGTTCAGCACCATCGCGATTTGTGCGCGGATCTTCATTCTGCGGCCTCCTTCGGAGCCTCGGTTGCGAGCGGCTCTTCCAGCCAATCGACCTTTGCCATCTTGCGGACGACGATGAACTCATCGCGGTTGGAACCCACGGTTCCGTAGTAGTTGAATCCGTATGATTGATGGACGTAGCCGCCGATCATGTGCGTCGGCTTGAGCACCGTGCGCGTCACCGAATTGTGGATGCCGCCGCGGTTGCCGGTCAGTTCCGAGCCCGGCGTGTTCACGATCTTCTCCTGGGCGTGATACATCAGCATCATGCCCTGCTTGACGCGCTGGGAGACCACGGCGCGAGCCGTGAGCGCTCCGTTGGCGTTGAAGACCTCGACCCAGTCGTTATCCACGATTTCCGCGGCCTTGGCATCGACCTCGGAAATCCACACAACCGGACCGCCGCGATTGAGCGTCAGCATCAGGAGATTGTCGGTGTAGGTGGAGTGGATGCCCCATTTCTGGTGGGGCGTGATGAAGTTGAGGACGATTTCCTTGTTGCCGTTGGGCCTCAGCCCCTTGACCGCAGGGATCGTCTTCAGGTCGACCGGCGGCTTCCAGGTCACGAAGCCTTCGCCGAAGGCCCGCATCCACAAATGGTCCTGATAGAGCTGCTGGCGCCCGGTCAGCGTGCGCCACGGGATCAGCTCGTGGACGTTCGTGTAGCCGGCGTTGTAGCAGACCTTCTCGCTCTCGATGCCGGACCAGGTCGGCGAGGAGATGATCTTGCGCGGCTGGGCCTGAATGTCGCGGAAGCGGATCTTCTCGTCTTCCTTCGGTATGGCGAGATGGGCGTGCTCGCGGCCGGTCGCCTTCGAGAGCGCGTCCCAGGCCTTGACCGCGACTTCGCCGTTAGTTTCCGGCGCGAGCATCAGGATGACTTCGGTCGCGTCGATATCCGTCTCGATCTTCGGCAGACCCTTGGCGGGGCCGGCGGCATGGACGCCATTGAGCGCGCCGAGCGCCTCGACCTCATGCGCCGTCTTCCAGCCGATGCCCTTGCCGCCGTTGCCGATCTCGGTCATCAGCGGGCCGAGCGCGGTGAAGCGGGCGTAGAGGTTCGGATAGTCGCGCGCAACGACCGTCACGGCCGGCATGGTCTTGCCGGGGATCGGCTCGATCTCGCCGCGCTTCCAGTCGGCGACGTCGAAGGCCTGGGCGATCTCGCCGGGCGTGTCGTGCTGGATCGGGGTGAGGACGACGTCCTTCTCCACACCCAGCACCTCGGGCGCGACCTTGGAAAAGGTCTTGGCAAGGCCCTTGTAGATTTCCCAGTCCGAGCGCGCTTCCCATGCAGGGTCCACCGCCGCCGACAGCGGATGGATGAAGGGATGCATGTCGGAGGTGTTRAGATCGTTCTTCTCGTACCARGTCGCTGTCGGCAGCACGATGTCGGAGTAGACGCAGGTCGTCGACATGCGGAAGTCGAGCGTGACCAGAAGGTCGAGCTTTCCCTGCGGTGCTTCGTCGTGCCAGGCAACCTCCTTGTTGCGCACCTTGCCCTCGGCGCCGAGATCCTTGCCCATGACGCCATGCCTGGTGCCGAGCAGGTGCTTCAGGAAGTATTCGTGGCCCTTGCCGGAGGAGCCGAGGATGTTGGAGCGCCACACGAACATGTTGCGCGGCCAGTTGGCCGGATCGTCGGGATCCTCGCAGGCAAGGTCGAGCTCGCCCGATTTCAGTGCCCTCGCCACATAGTCCTTGACCTGGATGCCGGCCGCCTCGGCGCGCTTGGCGATGTCGAGCGGGTTCTGCTTCAACTGCGGCGCGGAAGGCAGCCAGCCCATGCGCTCAGCGCGGACGTTGTAGTCGATGAAGCTCTGGTTCCAGTCGCCATCGGGCGCGGTCGGCGACAGGATCTCCGCCGCCGTCAGGGTCTCGTATCGCCACTGGTCCGTGTGCGCGTAGAAGAACGAGGTCGAGTTCTGGTGGCGCGGCGGCCGGTTCCAGTCGAGCGCGAAGGCGAGCGGTGTCCAGCCGGTCTGCGGCCGCAGCTTTTCCTGGCCGACATAGTGCGACCAGCCGCCGCCCGACTGACCGACGGCGCCGCAGAACACCAGGAGGTTGATGATCCCCCGGTAATTCATGTCCATGTGGTACCAGTGGTTGAGACCCGCGCCCAGGATGACCATCGAGCGACCGTTGGTCTTTTCGGCGTTGGTGGCGAACTCGCGCGCCACGGTGACGATGGCGTCGCGCTTCACCCCGGTGATGCGCTCGGCCCAGGCGGGCGTGAACGGCACGTCCTCGTCGTAGGAGGAGGCGACGTTGGCGCCGCCGAAACCACGGTCGAGGCCGTAATTGGCCATAAGCAGATCGTAGACCGTCGCCACCTTCACAGCGGCACTATCGGCGGTCTTGACGGTGCGGACCGGGACGTTGCGGGTCAGGATCTCGCCATGCTCGGTGGCCACGAAATGCTCGCTCGCGCGGCCGCCGAAATAGGGGAAGTCGACGGCCGCTATGTCAGCTCCATCGCCGGCAAGGGTGAGCTTCAGCCGAACGTCCCGCCCCTTGCCGTCCTTTTCCTCGAGATTCCACTTGCCTTCCTCGCCCCAGCGATAGCCGGCCGATCCGAGCGGCGCGACGACCGCGTCCGTCGCCTCGTCGATGGCGACCGTCTTCCATTGCGGGTTGTTCTTCTCGCCGAAGGCGCCCTTGATCTCGGAAGCGCGCAGCAGGCGCTCCGGGACGAGCCTGCCGTCGCGCTCCGCAAGCCGCACCAGGAAGGGCATGTCGGTGTAGCGCCGGGCATAGTCGTCGAAATAGGCGACGCTGCGGTCGAGGTGGTATTCGCGCAGGATCACGTGGCCCATGGCGAGCGCCAGCGCGGCGTCGGTTCCCTGCTTCGGATTGAGCCAGATGTCGGCGAACTTCGTCGCTTCCGCATAGTCCGGTGAGACGACGGCGCTCTTGGTGCCCTTGTAGCGAACCTCGGTGTAGAAATGCGCGTCCGGAGTGCGCGTCTGCGGAACGTTGGAGCCCCACACGATGATGAAGCCGGCATTGTACCAGTCGGCGCTCTCCGGCACGTCGGTCTGYTCGCCCCAGGTCTGCGGCGAGGCCGGCGGCAGATCGCAATACCAGTCGTAGAACGACATGCACACGCCGCCGAGCAGCGAAAGRTAGCGCGAGCCGGCGGCATAGGAGACCATCGACATGGCCGGGATCGGCGAGAAGCCGATGATGCGGTCCGGGCCATGCTTGCGGGCGGTGTAGGCATTGGCGGCCGCGATGAGCTCGTTCACCTCATCCCATGTCGCGCGCACGAAGCCGCCATGGCCGCGGATCGAAGTGTAGGACTTGCGCTTGCCTTCGTCCTCGACGATCGAGGCCCAGGCCGCGACGGGGGGCAATTTGTTCCGGGCCGCGCGCCAGAGCCGGAGCAGCCGGCCGCGGATCATCGGATATTTCACCCGCGCGCCGGAGTAGAGATACCAGCTGTAGGACGCACCGCGTGCGCAGCCGCGAGGCTCGTGGTTGGGCAGATCGGGCCGTGTGCGCGGATAGTCGGTCTGCTGCGTCTCCCAGGTGACGATGCCGCCCTTGACGTAGATCTTCCACGAACAGGAGCCGGTGCAGTTCACGCCATGGGTGGAGCGCACGATCTTGTCGTGCTGCCARCGCTTGCGGTAGCCGTCYTCCCAGGAGCGGTCCTCGTTGGTCACTATCCCATGGCCGTCGGARAAACTGTCGACGGTCTTGCGGAAGAAGGTTAGCCGGTCGAGAAAATGTGACATTGCTTTGTCCCTGATTATTCGGCTGCGGCCGGATGGACGGGCGCGCCGCGCTTGGCGCGCTCGATGGCGTGGAGAAGGCCGCCCTTGCGGGTATAGACAGCCCAGGTGACGGCAAGGCAGCTCACGTAGAACAKGAGGAAGCCCCACAGGGCGGCGTTCGGCGTGCCCGTGAGGGCGATCGAAGTGCCGTAGCTCTTCGGGATGAAGAACGCCCCGAAGGCCGCGATTGCCGAGGTGAAACCGGTGATGGCGGCGGATTCCTTTTCCGCCTGCTGGCGACGCGCTTCCACGTCGGCGGCGGGCATCAGGCGGCCCATCTCCTTGGCCATGATCACCGGGATCATCTGGAACGTGGAGGCGTTGCCGACACCGGTGGCAAAGAACAGCAGCAGGAAGGCCGCGAAGAAGCCCATGAACGCACCCGGCTGATCCTTGATGCCGATGAACCACAGGACCCCGGCAACGCCTACGATCATCAGCACGAAGGCCCAGAAGGTGACGCGCGCGCCGCCATATTTATCCGCGAGCCAGCCGGAGCCCGAGCGCGAGAGAGCGCCGACGAGCGGGCCGAGGAAGGCGAACTGCAGCGCGTTGACGTCCGGAAACAGCATCTTCGAGAGCAGCGGGAAGCCGGCCGAATAGCCGATGAAGGATCCGAACGTGCCCGTGTAGAGCCAGCACATGATCCAGTTGTGGCGGCGCTGGAAGATCACGGCTTGCTCGGCGAAGGACGCCTTGGCCGAGGCGATGTCGTTCATGCCGAACCAGCTCGCGAAAGCCGAGACGATGATGAACGGAACGAAGACGAAGCCGGCATTCTGCAGCCAGAGCGGCGCATCGCCGGCCGGTCCCTTGACCATGGCCGGATCCCCGCCGAACCAGCCGAATATGCCGGTGGTGATCGCCAGCGGCACGACGAACTGGACGACGCTGACACCGAGATTGCCGAGGCCGGCGTTGAGCGCGAGCGCATTTCCCTTCTCCGCCTTCGGGAAGAAGAAGGAAATGTTGGCCATGGACGAGGCGAAATTGCCGCCGCCGAAGCCGCAGAGCAGCGCCAGCACCAACAGGACGACGTAGGGCGTGTCGGGGTTCTGCACCGCATAGCCGATGCCGACCGCCGGTATGATGAGCGACCAGGTGGTCAGCGTCGTCCAGAGCCTGCCTCCGAAGATCGGCACCATGAAGGAATAGAAGATGCGCAGCGTCGCCCCCGAGATTCCGGGCAGAGCGGCGAGCCAGAAGAGCTGGTCGGTGGTGAAGGTGAAGCCGACGAGCGGAAGCTTGGCGACGACGACCGACCAYACCTGCCAGATGGCGAAGGAAAGCAGCAGCGCCGGGATCGAAAGCCAAAGGTTGCGCTTGGCGATGCGACGGCCGGTTTCGGCCCAGAAGGCCTTATCCTCGGGACGCCAGTCGGTAAGGGCTCCGCCCCTCCCCGCTCCCGCCACCGGCTTGGGCATGTCCTGCATTTCGGGGAAGGGCGGGAGCTTGGCGAGGGCTTCGCCAACGATTCCGCGCTCCATCTGGCGGATGGCGACGTGCATCCAGAGCAGCGCGCCGGAGACCAGCAGGAAGAGCGCCATGAAGCAGCTCGTCCAGAGGCCGGTCAGGTCAAGCAGCAGGCCGAACAGGATCGGCAGCAGGAAGCCGCCCAGGCCGCCGATCATGCCGACGAGCCCGCCGACGGAACCGACATGGTCGGGATAGTAGACCGGGATGTGCTTGTAGACGGCGGCCTTGCCGAGCGCCATGAAGAAGCCGAGCACGAATATCGTAACGATGAAGCCGAAGAGGCCCATCTCGATGTGGAAGGACGTCGTGCCGTTGACGCCGTGGACGATGTAGTCGGTCGGCGGATAGGACAGGATGAAGGTCGTCGCGACAGAAACCAGGAAAGTCCAATAGAGCACGCGGCGGGCGCCGAAGGTATCCGAGAGGTGTCCGCCATAGGCACGGAACAGGCTCGCCGGCACCGAGAAAAAGGCCGCGATCATGCCGGCCGTCTTGATGTCGAGGCCGTAGACGTTGATGAGATATTGCGGCAGCCAAAGCGCGAGCGCGACAAAGGCGCCGAACACGAAGAAATAGTAGAGTGCGAAGCGCCAGATCTGCACGTTCTTCAGCGGCTCGAGTTCGAGCCAGGCGCTCTTCGGCTTGGCGCCGGAGCGCCGGCGTTCGACGATGACCGGGTCATCGTCGGTCGTGAACCAGAAGACGACGGCCATGACGACGAGGGCCGCTGCCCAGACCTGCGCCACGGCCTGCCATCCGAAGGCGACGAGGACGAAGGGGGCGAGGAATTTGGTGACCGCGGCGCCGACATTGCCCGCGCCGAAGATACCGAGCGCCGTGCCTTGCCGTTGCGGCGGGAACCAGCGCGACACATAGGCGACACCGACTGAAAAGGAACCGCCCGCTATGCCGACGCCGAGAGCAGCAACCAGCATCTGCGGATAAGTGTGGGCGTAGGACAGCAGGAAAGTCGCGGCCGCGGCCGCGAGCATGTTCGCGGTGAAAACGATCCGGCCGCCATAGCGGTCGGTCCAGATGCCGAGCGCGACCCTGAGCAGGGAGCCGGTCAGGATCGGCGTGCCGACGAGCAGGCCGAACTGGGTTTCGCTGAGGCCGAGCTCCTGCCGGATGCGAATGCCGATGATGGAGAAGATGGTCCAYACGGCAAAGCACACTGTAAAWGCCACTGTGCTCGCGCCCAGGATTTGACCGGACTTCGGATACGTCGTGCCTTGCATCGTCGACAGTCCTTCGACAGTTTGACCAAACGAAGCGGGCCCCTTGCCCACCGAAGCCAAAATGACCAAACCGGCTTGGCCGGCATTGATCCAAGTCAAGGCCGGCCGTGACTTTTGTCACAAAAGATCAAGGGGCGATGGGGAAGCCTGATCGGAGAAGCCGTTGCTGCATGAAATGATCGACCAGGAAGTGGCCCCGGAAACCCTGCCACTGTTTCGAGCACTGCCCGCCTCCAGGCGTACCGATCTGCTGCGAAACGCCATGGTGCATAGCGTGCCCCCAGGCGCCGTTTTGTTCGAACAAGGCGATGTGCCCAACTTCCAGCTGGTCGTGCTGGCGGGATCGGCGCAATTGTTCGGGCGGTCGGCCGAAGGTCGTGAAGTCCTGATCGAGGCCGTTCGGGCCCCGGATCTCATCATTCCCGCCGCTGTCCTGACCGGTGCGCCCTACCTGATGCAGGCCCGGGTGCCGGAGGCTTCGCGGTTCTTGTTGATACACGCCGCGGCGTTTCGCGCGGCGGTGGAAGCAGATCCCTTGCTGGCGCATGCGGTGATCGGCAGCCTTGCAGCGCAATTTCGACGCATGGTCCGGCAGATCAAGAACCTCAAGCTGAGAACCTCGACCGAGCGTGTCGGGTGCTACCTCCTGGCCCTGTCGAAGCGGCAGGGCACGCCGGACCGGGCCGTTCTGCCGTTCGAGAAGACGCTCATCGCCTCCGAGCTCGGCATAACCCGCGAGTCCTTTTCGCGCGCGCTGGCGAGTCTGGCAAAGTCAGGCATCAGGGTCGATGGCCAGACGATCGAAATTCTTGATGCGGCCCGCCTTGCCGCTGCATGCGGCCCCGACCCCCTTATCGATGGGCCGGACGCCGATGACCTTGCCGTCTGATCGGTTGCCGGCTCGCCCCAACCACCGCCAGACAGCGACTTGTTTCTAGTTCCTCGTCACTTCGGTCCGTGCCGCGGAGCTCATCGGCGCCGAACCCGCCGTGGCAGCCAGGATACGAGCCCGACGATAGGCATCCGGGATCGACAATGCCCAGACAAACAGCCCGAACGCGTGGCGACCGACGAACGATCGGTCCGGCGGCGTGGTCATGTAGCTGATCGCCGAGAACAAGATCACGAAGAAGGCGAATGTCAGGCCGCGCGCCGTGTTGCGTATAGCGACATGGCCGGCGCCTGGCAGAATGGTCGCCAGAGCAAGGACTAGATAGGGATTGATCGGCTTGGCCATGGGTGGCACCTCAGAGCATGATGCCGAAAAGTGTGAAGCGGTTTTCGGGCGACATCATGCTCTATCTCCTTGATTGAGAGCCGGATTCAGATTTCGGATCGACCAGATCCGAAATCATCCGGCTCTAGAGCATGATGCCGAAAAGTGTGAAGCGGTTTTCGGGCGACATCATGCTCTATCTCTTTAATTTGATTTAGAGCCGGATTCAGATTTCAGGTCGAACAGACCTGAAATCATCCGGCTCTAGGCGACTTCGTCAGCCGGAACGTTGGATTCATTTGCGTTGAGCGCCTGGCTCAGAACCTTCGCCTCCGAGACTGCCTTTTGGATCAGGTCGACTGAGATCGTCGCGACGGCAAAGCGTATCTGCCGCAGGAACAGATGTGCCGCGCGCTCCCCCTGCGCGGCCTGACGGATCACTCGGGTGCCGCGCGGGGAAATGACGGCTTCCTTCACGGCCGGATCGGAAAAGAGGCTGCGGAACGTCGCCGCGGCACGCTCGACCTGCCAAGCCGAGGCACGACCGTCGCCCCGCATCAAAAGCGAAGCACCTGTCTCCGGCGGCGTCATCCATTCAGGCATGTCATGGACAAGCGAGTAGTATTCAGCGCCGGTCGGACGGGCGAGCGCGCCGATCGTTGGCCGGCGGCATTCGCCGGCGTCGCTGAGCGTCACCCTGAGCCAGAGCTGCGGCAGCCGACGCGTCACCATGGTGTCGGCAAGCAGTTCGATCCTGACCTGGCGGCCATCTTCGAGGCGGCTGACGAGCATGGGAAAATGATCAGCGGCAAGGCTGATCCGCGAACCGGGAAAAAGCCGCGCCGCCTCATCGAGGAGGCCTTTGCGCTGCGCCAGCGTGGCGCGATGGTCGCTGACCGCGCGTCTGCCCATCCAGGCGCAGGAGGCGGCAATGAAGGCCGAAAAGGCAATAGTGGTGATCATCGAGATCGCCTTGATGATGAGGACGTGGCGGCGCTGGAGGCACCGCCACGTCTTTCTGGCTTAGTAGCCCTGCGGCTTTGGCCAGGGCATGGTGAACTGGTCGCCGCGGCGCACGAAGCGGTAGCGCCGGAAGTGGAACCAGAGCGATACCACGATGTAGAAGCACATCATCGCGCTGAGCTGCGTGCCATAGCCGAGGAACACGGCGAAATAGGCGGCAGCGCAAAGGGTCAGCAGGACGATCGTCGGCACCGGGTGGAAGGGGTGCACATAGCCGCGCTTGATCGTGTCGAGCGGCCATTTGCGCCGGAACATGACCATGTTGAAGGTCATGAAGGTGTACCCGAGCAGGCCCGACAGGATCGAGAACGTCACGACCTGATCGAGCGGCGCGCCAAGTGCGAAAATCAGCGCGATGGGAACCAGGAACACGATCGACCGGTAAGGCGTGCGATAGACCGGATGCACCGCGCCGAACCAGCTCGGCAGGTAGCGGTCGCGGCCCATCGAGAACCACGCACGCGAGGCGTCGTTGATGCATCCGTTTGCCGAGGCGAGTGTCGAGAACATCGTGCCGACAAAGAGGAGGATCATCAATCCTGCGCTGCCCGTGACACGCGCGGCGTCGAAGAGCGGTGTGCCGGCTTGGCCGAGATATTCCCAAGGCAGGAGGCCGGAGCAGACATACCAGGTCATGGTCGCTGCGATCAGCAGCGTCATGATGCCGGCCATGGTGCCGTAGGGCAGCGAACGCGCCGGCGAGCGCACTTCCTCGGCGGCCTGGCAGGTCCCTTCGATGCCGAGATAGTACCACAGGCCGAAGTGCAGGGACGCGACGATGCCGATCCAGCCATAGGGCAACGGAGCCTTGGTGATCGCCGAGAAATCGAGCGGTACGGCCGAGACGCCGAGCTGAACCGAGACGAACAGTGCAACGATCGCCAGGAAGGCGATGGCTGTAATGACCAGATTGAAGGTCAGCGTCGCCAGCACGCCGCGAAAGTTGAGCCACGCCAGGAACATGATGGAGAGGACGATGAAGGGCTGCTGGTTGAGCCCGGTATGGCCCAGCATCCCCGCGACCGTGTCGAGCAGATAGCCGATGGTGATCGCGTTGGCCGCTTCAAGCATGGTGTAGGCCATGACAAGGAACAGGCCGACATTGAAGGCCATCAACGGCCCGACGATGTGCTTGGCCTGGGCATACTGGCCGCCGGCGGCGGCAATGGTCGACGTCACTTCGGAATCGATCATCGCCACGCAGGTGTAGAGCAGGCCGGCCACCCAGCAGGCGACGAGGCCGGCGATCATGCCGCCTTTGCCGACGGAGAAGTTCCAGCCCATATACTCGCCGACGAGCACGATGCCGACGCCGAGCGCCCAGATATGGGCGGGGCCGAGCACGCGCAGGAGTTGGAGCCGCTCTGTCCCGGCTCCGGTTGAAGCTACATTTGCCATCTCCGTTCCCCCTCAGATCGTGTGACGCTCGGCCGACACCTCGATTTCGCCTTCGCGCGATGAGGTCAGCAGGTCGTTGTCGTAGGTGGTGTCGATGCGAATGAGATTGATGAGCATCAGCACGCCGAACATGGCGGAGAGAGCCCAGGCCGCATATTCAAGAATGTTCCAGATATCCAAGGTCGCCTCCCTATCGCCGCTTCGAGCCGAAGCGTTCTTCGATCACTTCGCGGTATTCCCTGCTGGAAAGCCGCACGACCAAGACAAAATAGCCAATGACCAGCACCGCCATGATGATCAGCGGAGCCCAACTGAAGCTGTAGTCGAAACGCGCGTTGATGATGTCGTTCGCGGCGGCTGGATCGGTGATTCCGATAGCTGCCCATTGCTTGGTTTCGATGGGATTCTGACCGAGCGCTTCCCAGGTCGGGTTGGCGATCGGGGTAGGCGTTTTGGCGGCGCCGGCGAAGCCCAGATATAGCGGCAGATAGAGGGCGCCCACCGTCAGTACGAGCAGGGTAAGGACGTCGAAAACCTGACCGGCGAGGCTCTGTTTCGGGGGTTGGTAAGCCATCGCGCGCTCCTCAGGCCTGGCGCCGGCGCATCTCGTCGAGATGCTTGATGTCGAGGCCATAGATGAAGTGCTTGTCCTCGACATAGTGGCGCAGCATGGCGACGATGGCAGCCGTATTGAAGGCCAGCACCAGCCCACAGGCGACCGACAGGATAACGCGGATTGCGGGTATCGAGATGTAGGGCCAGACGCTCGACAGCGCGAACAAGAGTGTGCACCACAACACAACGATGAAGGCCACAAGGCCTGCCCGGTCACGCGCATGCATTTTGTCGATGCGCTGGTCGAGGGTCATTCCCTCGGCCCGATTACTCAATGTCGCTTCCATTTGTTCTCCTCCAGACGGCCATTTTCGGCTTCGTTTCGCTTCGATTTGCTGGGAAAAATAATTTCCCTTGAGGAATATCCGGCAAAGTTAATTTCCTGTCAAGTGACGCGGTGCAGATAGTGGATGGCGTCGACAGGGCAGAGATGCCCCCCTTGGACAGATTTGAACCTGAACAGATTTGAACCTGGCCATGCGCTCGCCTTCGCGCGCCAAGCGTTCGCCGCCGTCTCGACAGGGTTTTGGGGGCGCGCCTTTTCGGTTGCGCGAAGCGGCCGCCGAAAGCTGCAAAGCCGCCTTCGGCCGCCGGCGCAATTGCACGCGGCGATCAGAGCTTCCGGCGCCGATCCATCAACGGGTCGAACGCGAGGCCGGTCATGTCGGCCGATTCAGCAAGAACGCAGTTCCGACTTCGCCGGCGAGAACCTCTGCTCCGGCAAAGTCACTCGTAGATCGGAAACCGGCCGACCAGATCGTGCACTTCCTCGCGCACCGCCGCCTCGATTGCCGCGTTGCCGGTCTCGCCGTTGGCAGCCAACCCGTCGATCACGCTCATCGCCAGGCGTCCGACCTGACGGAATTCTTCCACAAGGAAGCCGCGTGTGGTGCAGGCCGGAGTGCCCAGGCGGATGCCCGACGTTACCATCGGTCCCTGCGGGTCGAACGGGATGCCGTTCTTGTTGCAGGTGATATGGGCGCGGCCGAGTGCTGCCTCCACCGCCTTGCCGGTCAGCCCCTTCCGACGCAGGTCGACCAGCATCAGATGCGTGTCGGTGCCGCCCGAGATAATATCGACGCCGCCTTCGGACAGTGTTTGGGCCAATGCCTTGGCGTTCGACACTACATTTGCCGCATAGGCCTCGAATTCGGGCGCCAGCGCCTCGCCGAAAGCGACGGCTTTTGCGGCGATGACATGCATCAGCGGCCCACCCTGCAGGCCGGGGAACACCGCCGAGTTGATCTTCTTGCCGATCTCCTCGTCGTTGGACAGCACCATGCCGCCACGCGGGCCGCGCAAGGTCTTATGGGTGGTCGTGGTCACCACATGGGCGTGTTCGAGGGGGTTGGGATGGACGCCACCCGCAACCAGACCGGCAAAATGCGCCATGTCCACGAACAGCTTGGCGTCCACCTCGTCGGCTATCGCGCGAAAGGCCTTGAAATCGATGACGCGCGGATAGGCGGAGCCGCCGGCAAGGATCACCTTGGGCCGATGCTTGCGCGCCAGATCGCGCACCTCGTCGAGGTCGATGCGGTGCGTGTCGGGGCGAACCCCGTAGGAGACGACATTGAACCACTTGCCGGACTGGTTGACCGGCGCGCCATGGGTGAGATGTCCGCCGGCGGCGAGGTTGAGACCCAGAAAGGTATTCCCTGGCTGCATCAGCGCCATGAAAACCGATTGGTTGGCCTGGCTGCCTGAGTTTGGCTGGACATTGGCGAAGGAGCAGCCGAACAGCGTCTTGGCGCGCTCGCGCGCCAGATCCTCGACCTCGTCCACGAATTGGCAACCGCCATAGTACCGGCGGCCCGGATAGCCCTCCGCATATTTGTTGGTCAGCACCGAACCTTGCGCCTCGAGCACCGCCTTGGAGACGATGTTTTCGGAAGCGATCAGCTCGACCTCGTCACGCTGGCGYGCGAGTTCGCGCTTCATGGCGTCATTGACGGCATGGTCGGTAGTGGCCACGCCGGCGCGGAAGAAACGACCTGCCGCGACGGTCTCAGGCTTGGTCGAAATGTTCATCGGTCTCCTCCCTTGCGACGCTTGCGTCAAAGATTGCGGTCACCCGGTCCAGCCAAGACCGGCCGAGATGCAGTTGATCGAAAGCAGAAGCGCGTTGACCGCTCGCTTGGGTTTTGCGGTGGAACCGTCCTGTGCGCGGACCTCGCGCAAGAGCTGCACCTGCAACCGATGTATGCCATCCATTTGCGGCCTGATGCGATCGAAGTGCTGCTTGAAGGCGGGGAACCGCTGCGAGACCTTCAGGCCGCCATTGACCTCGGCGATCATCTTTCGGGTCAGCAGATATTCGGTGGCGATCTTGCGATAGATTCGCTCACCCACCTCGCGATCTTGCACCAGACCGGCATAGAGCCGGCCGATTTCCATGTCGGTCTGGTAAATGCCCTTGTCGACCTCGTCGACGATGAGACGGAAGAAGCGCGAGCGCTCGAACATCTGCCTGAGCAGCTCCAATCCGGCGTAGCCGCGAACAGTGAGGAAGGAATTGAGCGCGCTGCCGATGCCGTACCAATTGGTCAGCAGATGCCGGTTCTGGCTCCAGGCGAAAACCCAGGGGATGGCGCGCAGGTCGGAAATGTCGCGGGCTCCGAARCGGCGTGCCGGACGCGATCCGATCTTGAGCAGCGACAGYTCCTCCACAGGGCTCGCCTGATGGAAATAGTCGATAAAACCCGGCTCGTTGATAAGGCTCGAATAGGACGCCTGCGACATGCCGGTCAACGCCTCCAGAGCCTCGTTGAACTCGGGGATGTCCCTCAGTTCGGGCTCGTTGGCCGACTTGACGCTGTGGGCGAAAACGCTCGCGGCAAAGATTTCAAGCTGGTAGCGCCCCGTGCCGCGATTGGCGAATTTCGACGACACCACCTCGCCCTGCTCGGTCACGCGCATGGCGCCGCCGACCGTGCATGCSGGCTGSGCGGCKATCGCCCGGCCCGTCGGCGCACCGCCMCGGCTGACCGAACCGCCACGGCCATGGAAGAAGCTGATCTTGATCTTCCGCTTCTGGCCGAGGGCGTGGATGCGCCTTTGCGTCTTGTTCAACTCCCAGTTCGAAGCGAGGANACGGCCATGGAAGAAGCTGATCTTGATCTTCCGCTTCTGGCCGAGGGCGTGGATGCGCCTTTGCGTCTTGTTCAACTCCCAGTTCGAAGCGAGGAACCCGCCGTCCTTGTTCGAGTCGGAGTATCCCAGCATGACTTCCTGCCGGTTGGAGAAGTCGCGCAGCGAGCGGCGTACGATCGAGACCGCGAGCAGCCGATCCAAAATGTCGGGGGCGGCACGCAGGTCGGCAATGGTCTCGAAAAGCGGCACGACACGCAGTCCGATTGTGCCGCTGCCGTCGAGCGCGGTGGCCATGCCTGAGTATTGGCCAAGCAGATAGACGGCAAGCAAGTCATCGCAAGAGC
>BFBZ01000013.1_pt9 | contig 21708 bp, 10 predicted proteins | sample 1888401 | NCBI WGS metagenome assembly BFBZ01 (sample SAMD00112614, study PRJDB3348) | symbiont metagenome | host: Chara braunii | reverse complement strand
CAGGTGATATCGGCGATTAACAAGGAGTTGGGGGTGGAGATTGAGATTGGGGAGTTATTCGATCATCCGACGATCGCCTCACTGGCTGGGCAGCTATCGCTGGCGCCGGTGGAGGCGGGACTGCCGCCGCTGGTCCGGCAGGAAAGGCCCGACCGCATTCCATTATCATTCAGCCAGGAGCGGTTGTGGTTTATCGATCAGCTCGAGGGGAGCGTCCAATATCATATCACCACTGTACTGCGGCTGGCGGGCAACCTGGAAATGGACGCCCTGACCGGAGCTTTACAAAGCATCGTCAATCGTCACGAAGTCTTGCGAACCGTGATCAGGCAGGACGAAGAGCAACACTACCAGGTAATATTGGAGGAGGATCAATGGAGATTGGAAGAGATCGATGCAAGCGTGGATGGGAAAGACCCCGCTGCCTTGCGGAAGCGTATAACGAAATTAGCAGCCGAGCCCTTCAATCTGTCGAAAGATAGCATGCTTCGAGGCTATTTGTTACACATTGGAGGTGGCGAACGGATTCTACTATTGACATTACATCACATAGCCTCTGATGGCTGGTCTGGAAATATCCTCATGAACGAATTTGTAGAATTGTATGATGCATTCCAGCAAAAGAGACCTTCCAGGCTCAAGCCGCTTGATCTGCAATACGCCGACTATGCGATATGGCAGCGCGGTTGGCTGCAGGGAAATGTGCTGGAAAGCAAACTGGACTATTGGAAAAGAAAATTAACGGGGTCGGTGCCGCTAGACCTTCCAACGGACTATCCCCGGCCTGCGGTCCAAAGCAGCAAAGGGGCGATGTTCACCTTCCCGGCGGGGGCCGAATTGACAGAAGGGATCATGCGGCTGAGCCGGCGCGAAGGGGTTACGCCGTATATGTTGATGCTGGCGGTGTTCAATGTTCTGTTAAATAAATATAGTAACCAGGATGACATTGTTGTCGGCATTCCGGTAGCGGGCAGGCAACAGCGGGAAACCGAAGATCTGATCGGTTTTTTTGTCAACACCGTGGCGGTCCGCAATGACATGAGCTGTGACCCTGCATTTACCGACCTGCTTCATCAGGTGAGACGAACGATGCTGGAAGCATACGAGCACCAGGAGTTGCCATTCGAGCGAATTGTACAGGAGGTCGTGAAGGAAAGAGATATCAGCCGCAGCCCACTCTTCCAGGTGATGTTCGTATGGCAAAGTGAAACAGGCACGCCCATGGAGGGAAGCTACCTGGGTGGCCTGGAAATAGCACCTGAGGATGCCGGCCACCATACTTCGAAGTTCGATCTCACGGTAGGTGTGACGCCCCAAGCTGAAAACCTTAACATTAACATAGAATATTGTACCGATCTATACAAGGAGGCAACCATCGAACGGCTGTCGGTACACTATAAAAATTTATTGCATGCTGTTTTGGAAAACCCGGAGCAACAGATCGGCAGCCTGAGGATGATGGGAATAGATGAAGAGCAGGCACGGTTATCATCTTCAAATGGGCAGGTGACAACTTATCCCAGCCATAAGACGGTGGTGGAGCTTTTTGAAGAACAGGTAAAGAGAAATCCGGGTGCAATGGCGGTAGTATATGAAGACAAACAACTGACTTATGGAGACCTGGATAAACAGTCTAATCAACTAAGCAGATATCTAAGAAAGAAAGGCGTTGGGAAAGAAACGCTTGTGCCTTTGTGTCTTGACCGAAGCACCGACCTTATCGTTGCCATCCTGGCGGTTTTGAAAGCAGGGGGAGCATATGTGCCGGTGGACCCATCCCAGCCGGTGGAAAGGATAAAGCATATGGTGGATGATTCGGGGTCTGGCATAGTCGTTGGCAAGAGTGAAATCATTTCCAGGATACCTCTTCCTGCCAAGGTAAAGATCATAAGGCTGGACAGAGACCAGGCGATGATCGACAAACAGTCACCAGGGGCATTACGAGGGAAGCCGGTGCCGCAAGATCTGGCCTACGTCATTTATACGTCGGGCTCAACAGGAGCGCCGAAAGGTGTTATGGTCGAGCATGCCGGTGTTGTAAATCTGATCCATTGGCATCAGAGAGCTTACAATGTGCGGTGTTCGAGCAAGGCTACCGTGATGGGGAACATTGGTTTCGATGCTTTTGGATGGGAGGTATTCCCCTATCTGGCAATGGGTGCGTGTGTGTATATCATAAGCGATGATAAACGTTCGGATGTCAATAGTCTAACGGAAGTATTTATGCGATGCGGCATTACCCACAGCTTTGTCCCCACGGCATTAGTCGCGGATGTTATGGATGAGGTCGCAAACAAGCCGCTCGAACTGCAGTATTTATTGACCGGAGGAGACAGGCTTCAAACATTGAAACATGCCAACTACGGGTTTGAATTAATCAACAATTATGGCCCAACAGAAAATACGGTTGTAGCTACTGCTTGCAAGGTAAAGACCGGCGAACCAGGAGATATCTTACCGTCGATCGGGAGGCCAATCGACAATTGCAGTGTATATATTACGGATAGAGAAGGTTGTTTGTCAGCGACAGGTATTCCCGGAGAACTGCGGATCGGGGGCGCGGGAGTTGGGCGGGGTTATCTGAACCGGCCGGAGCTGACGGCGGAGCGTTTTGTGAGCAATGAGTATGGAGAGGGACGGTTGTACCGGACGGGTGATATGGGGCGGTGGCTGGGGGATGGGAATATTGAATTTTTGGGACGAGTGGATGAACAGGTAAAGATCAGGGGCTACCGGGTGGAACCCGGCGAGGTGGAGAGTGAGTTACAGCAGATGGCGGATGTGAGCCGTGCGGTGGTGATAGCCAGGGAGGATGGGATGGGGAGCAAGCAGCTTGTGGGATATGTGGTAGGAATAAATGGGGTGCGGCTGGATACGAGGAAGATCCTGGAGGGATTGAGGGACAGGTTACCGGAGTATATGATCCCTGCGGTATTGATGGAACTGGCGGCATTGCCGATGACAGCCAACGGAAAGCTGGACAGGAAAGGGTTGCCGGAGCCGAATGAGATGATCTCATCGGGTCCGGACTATACTGCACCGGCGACGGCGCTGGAGCAGGAGCTGGTGTTGATCTGGCAGCGGCTGCTGCGAATAGAGCGGATCGGCACGAGGGAATGTGTATAAGAGACAGGGACTATACTGCACCGGCGACGGCGCTGGAGCAGGAGCTGGTGTTGATCTGGCAGCGGCTGCTGCGAATAGAGCGGATCGGCACGAGGGATAATTTTTTTGCATTGGGCGGTCATTCTTTACTGGCCACGCGTGTGGTTGCGGCCATTCGCAGGGAATTGGAGGTAGAGCTTCGGATCAARGAGCTGTTCCTGTATCCTACGATAGAACAGCTGGCGGTACAGGTTCAGGGGCATCAGAAGGGATTGCTGTTGCCGGCGATCCGTCGGATGGAGCGTCCGGACCGGATTCCGTTGTCGTACAGCCAGGAGCGGCTATGGTTCATCGATCAGCTGGAGGGGAGTGTGCAATACCATATTCCGATGGTGCTTCGGTTGCGGGGGAGGGTAGACCGGTYGGCGTTGGAAGCGGGATTTCGCGGGGTGGTGTCCCGGCATGAGGTGTTGCGGACGGTGATTGTAGCTGAAGAGGGAGTAGCCTATCAGCGGGTGTTACCGGTGGAGAGCTGGAAGATGGAGCAGGAGGAGATAATCGGYGACGAACGGCTGGTGAGGGACCGGGTTTCTGAGTTGGTGAGCCGGCCATTCGATCTGTCGGGTGATGCGATGATACGGGTGAACCTGATCGGGCTGAACGAGGATGAGCAGCTGGTGGTGGTGGTGGTGCATCACATTGCATCGGATGGCTGGTCCAATACGATATTGGTAAAAGATTTCATGGAGCARTATGAGGCGGCTAAGCAAGGACGTAAGGTGGAGCTGYCGGAGCTGCCGGTACAATATGCGGACTATGCGTTATGGCAGCGTCGATACCTGGAAGGGGCGGTGCTGGAGGAGCAGCTGAGCTACTGGCGGCGGCAATTGGAAGGATGGAGTGCRTTGGAGCTTCCAACGGATTATCCGCGGCCGGCGGTTCAGAGTATACGGGGTTCKGTGAAGCTGTCAGGTCTGGATAAGTCGTTGAGTGATCAGATACGGGTATTTTGTCAGCGGGAGGGGGTGACGGAATACATGTTCCTGCTGACCGGGCTGAAGCTGTTGTTGTATCGCTACACAGGTCAGGGGGATATAGTGGTAGGCAGTCCGGTGGCGGGCAGGGACCGGGAGGAGGTGGAAGGGCTGATTGGATTTTTCATCAACACGGTAGTGATGCGCAGCCGGGTGGAAGGGGAGATGAGCTTCCTGGAGATGTTGGAACGGGTAAGGCGAACGACATTGGAGGCATACAGCCACCAGGATGCGCCGTTTGAGAAGGTAGTAGAAGTCGTGGTCAAAGAACGGGACAGGAGTCGCAGTCCGATATTCCAGGTGATGTTCGACTGGCAGCAAGGGGATGATTTGGCGGCAGGTCAAAGGGATACTGGRGGAGTGTCGATGCAGCCGGAATCGTCAGGGTATGCGATGTCAAAATATGATCTAAGTTTTTCAGTGAGCAGCGGCAGGCAAGGGATGGCGGTGAACATTGAATATTGTACGGACCTGTTCTCTTATACACATCTAGATGTGTATAAGAGACAAGGGTATGCGATGTCAAAATATGATCTAAGTTTTTCAGTGAGCAGCGGCAGGCAAGGGATGGCGGTGAACATTGAATATTGTACGGACCTGTTCTGCGAGGAAACGATCGAGCGGATGATGGGTCATTATCAACGGTTGTTGGAGTCTGCGGTGTCATGTCCGGAGGAAAAGGTTGGCCGGCTTGGGATGTTGAGCGGGGAGGAAGAGCGACAGCTGATGGAAGAGTTCAATGCGACGGAGACGCCATATGACCTGAGCAGGACGGTGGTGGAGTTGTTCGAGGAACAGGCGGCGCGGACGCCGGAGGCGGTGGCGGTGGTATATGGAGGTCAGGAGGTGAGCTATGGGGAGCTGGATCGGAGGAGTAACCAGTTAGGTCATTACCTGCGTGCAAAGGGGGTAAGGGAAGAAACGTTGGTGGGGGTGTGTCTCGACCGGAGCATCGAGCTGATCACGGCAGTGTTGGGAGTATGGAAGGCGGGTGGGGCGTATGTGCCGATTGACCCGACCTATCCGGCCGAACGGATCGGCTACATTTTACAGGACAGTGGCTGTTCCGTTATGATAAGCAGTACGGAATACCGGACGATCACCGGAGGGGGAACCGCGGTCATTGCTTTGGACGGGGACAAGGCCGAAATAGAGCGGGAGCCGGGAAGCAGTCCCACCAGGACCGGTGGTCCCGGGCAAATGGCTTATGTGATCTATACTTCCGGATCCACCGGAGTACCCAAGGGAGTAGTTGTCGAACACTATAGCCTGCTGAACCTGGTCAACTGGCATATTCGGGAATACGAAGTTTGCTCCTCTTCCCGTGCGACCATGCTTGCGGGGGTAAGTTTTGACGCTTCAGTTTGGGAAACCTGGCCCTATCTATGCAAGGGAGCGGAATTGTATATCATACAGAAAGTGCAAGATCTTACGGTGCAGGAGATAGTCAGGCTCTATACAACGGAGTGTATTACACACAGCTTTTTACCCACCGTATTCACGTCAGGTTTTGTAGAGGCGTCGCGTTCAGAGACAACCCGGCTCAACTATCTTCTCACAGGAGGGGAAGCCCTTGGGGTCATTGATACCACAGGACTGAACTATCGGCTTGTGAACAATTATGGGCCAACGGAAAATACGGTTGTGACATCCTGGTACGAATTACCGCCAAACGAAGAATATAAAAAGCCGTATATCGGCAAGCCGATGGATAACACCTGTGTGTATATCCTTGGCGAAAATAATGAACCAGTCCCCATCGGGGTAACGGGACAGATCCATATCGCCGGCAATAGTCTGGCCAGGGGATATCTGAATCAGCCGGAACTAACAGCAGCAGCTTTTTGCGTATGTGTGTTTGGAAAGAAGGAAAGAAGACTTCTCTATAAGACAGGTGACAAGGGACGATGGTCGCGGGATGGCAATATCGAATATATGGGAAGGATGGACGATCAGCTGAAAATCCGGGGCTATCGCGTGGAAACGGGAGAGGTCGAGCATGTCCTGGGAGAGGCGCCCGGTGTCGGGCGGGTTGCGGTCCTGGCCAAATCGGATCCGTCCGGGCTTAAATACCTGGTTGCTTATATCGAGGAGAAGGGCATATATGATAAAGAGGCTATCCTGCGGCACGCCAGGAACAAGTTGCCGGAATATATGATCCCGCCGCTTCTTGTAAAGCTGGATCAGATGCCCGTAACGAACAACGGCAAGATCGACAGGAAGGCGCTGGCGGGCGGGGAATTAAGAGAATTGCTGAGTAATCGCTATGCAGCGCCCGAAAACGACCTGCAGGCATCCATTGTGCAGATCTGGCATCGCCTGCTGCAGCTGGAACGAGTGGGAATACATGATAACTTCTTTGAATTGGGAGGGCATTCGCTACTTGCGACCCGTGTCATAGCTGTTATTGAAAAGGAGTTCGGTATCAAATTGCCCATGCGTGCAATATTCGAATTCCCTACAGTAAGTGACCTGAGCAAATACCTGGAACTCCAGCTTGCCCATGATCCATCTCTTCCGGAAGATCCGGGCAATTTCGATCTACTGGAACTGTAATAATTAAAATAAAACAAATGGAAATTCAATTTGGCGAAAGCGCCGGCGGCATGGCCTGCCTGGCGGCGATAGCACGTTACTATCGATTGGGCGTGCCGGAGCTGTCGGCAGAGGCGTCCGGGAAGGATGAAAATACGCTACGGGGGATCAGCAAAATAGCGGAGAAATCGGGTTATAGGGCCAGGATCGTCGGGCTTACCCCGGGACAATTTCTGAGGGATGCCCAGTTCCCCTGCATCGTGGAGCTGGACAATGCCAAACTCGTTGTCGTGCTGCCTTATTACTGGGGGAAGTTTGTCCGTAAAGTAAAGATCCTGGAGCCGGGGAAAGGCGTTTATAAGATGAATGTATTCGAATTTATCCGCCGATGGGCGGGCGAAAAGACTCCCGGACAAATGCAGAGAGGAATGGTATTGCTGCTGACACCGGTGCCAGGTCGCCTAAGACCGGACGGCCAAACGAATGGCAAACTGTCCTGGAAATTGATCTTCCAATATTTCAAGCGAAACCGACGCCAGGTGTGGCAATTGATCCTCACGTTGGTGATCACTTCTTTTTTGACAATCAGCTTCCCTTTCCTGACGCAAAGCCTGGTAGATGCGGGCATCGAAAACAAGGACCTCAATTATATTGAGATCATCCTGTCTGCTCAGCTGATGCTGATCTTCAGCAGGACGGTAGTGGATTTTGTCAGGGGGCATTTGCTGTTGTACATTTCGACGCTGGTAAATATCTCTTTGATGTCTGATTTCTGGATCAAACTTACCAAATTGCCTATCTCCTATTTTGATAAAGGTCGATCCGGGGAGATATTACAGCGTATCAACGATAATAAACAACTTCAAAACTTCCTTACCGGGCCGACTATCAACATTGTCTTTGCATTGCTCAATTTTGTGGTATTTGCATTTGTTCTTGCTACTTATCAAGCCAGGCTATTCTTTGTTTTTGCGGCAGGGGTGCTGTTATATTTTGGCTGGATGATGTTATTCCTCAAGATCAGGAGGAAGATTAATTTTCAATTATTCCATGCATCTGCGATGGAGAACAACGTGTCCTTGCAATTGATACAAGGGATGCAGGAGATTAAATTGCTGAATGTTGAACAGCCCAAGCGGTGGGAATGGGAGAGTGTCCAGAGCCAGATATTCAGGCTTAATTACCGGAATCTTTCCATTGGGCAGGCGCAGCAGGCGGGGGCGATCCTGATCAATCAGGGCAAGGACGTTTTTCTGACGATTTTGGTAGCAACGGCGGTCGTGCGCGGGGAATTGACATTCGGAGCGTTACTTGCCATACAATATATTATCGGGCAGCTGGGTGCGCCGGTGGAACAATTTATACGATTCGTACAGGATGCCCAGAACGCGAAAATCAGTATGGATAGGTTAAACGAAGTACATCAATTGGAGAATGAGGAGGTGAACAAAGAGGTGCAATCGCATTCCCTCGCTGAAAAAGGGGGCGTTACAATAGACAATTTGGGTTTTGCTTATCCGGAGAATCGTGAAAAGCAGGTGTTAAAAGGGATCCACCTGGAAATACCGGAGGGAAAAACCACCGCCATTGTGGGTGTCAGCGGCAGCGGCAAGACGACTTTACTGAAGCTGCTGTTAAAATTCTACAGCGACTATACGGGTACTATCCGGATTGGCGACAAAGACCTTAGTGAGATCAATCACACCTTCTGGAGGCGTAACTGCGCCGTGGTCTTTCAGGACAGCTATATATTCAATGATACCATTGAGAAAAATATTGCAGTGGAGTTCGGGGAGGTGGACAAAGCTAGATTATTACGGGCATGTGCGATCGCAAATATCCTGACTTTTATCGAATCATTGCCGGACGGTTTCGCGACAAGATTGGGGGTTGGCGGGGTTGGTATCAGTCAGGGTCAAAAGCAACGGTTGATGATTGCGAGAGCTGTTTACAAAGATCCCAAATATGTCTTTTTCGACGAATCGACCAATGCCCTTGATGCCAATACTGAGAAGGTGATTTTGGAAAATCTCAGGGAATTCTTCGAGGGAAGAACGGTGGTGGTTGTAGCCCACAGGCTTAGTACCGTAATAAATGCGGACAAGATCATTGTGCTCGAAGAGGGTGAGATCATAGAGCAAGGCAGCCATGTCCAGCTGTCGGAATATAAGGGAAGGTATTTCGAGCTTGTGAGGAACCAGTTGGAGTTTGGTCACTGACAATTTCTTATTTCTTCAAATTTTTAATTTTTTTTTATGAAACCACCGCAAAATGGTGCGCCGCAGCGTCATCCTGTCCATCCGCCGGGAGGGAACTTCATGGATGGGGTTATTTCAAGAAGGCCTGGCGTAGCTGTCCGATTTGCATTGCCGACCATTATTTTGGTATTGATCCTGGTACTCGGAGGCGCCTGGGGACTGCATTATCCTCAAACAATATCGACTCTCTCAACTATCGCTTATCCTACCCGTGCAGGGATGCCCGCTTATGCGGACGTGAGCATCCCCCAAAAGTATTTTGGCGTATTAAGGGACGTGCGATCAGTGAGGTTTTATTTTACCTCGGGCTACTATGCTGGTAAGGGAGAGTTCACCGGAGACCTGAAGTTTATGCTGGATGGAGGCCCCGGTGATGCTCTGAATGCCAGGATCACCTTTCGTGGACGACCTGTAGGGTCGGCGCCGGCCGATGAGAGCGATCAGAATGAGTCAGCGGGGATCGTTATCGTCGTAAAAGATATGCGGCTGATCGAACGCGTCCTTTATAAGCCGGCTCATTAAATACCTCCAATCCCTTGTAATGCTTACGGATCAGTATCGCATAACATTTCAGGAGCTTTGTGAACTCTTTGCCAATATCTGCGGGAGCCGGGCTGTTTATACGGAAAAGGAGCAGTTGTATGCGTATGAGACGGATCATACCCTGCGGATGAGATGCCCGTTCGAGGTATTGGTAAAGCCGTCTTCTCCGGACCAGATTGCGGCAATATTAAGCGAATGCTCCCGCTATAGGATACCGGTGACCCCAAGGGGCGGCGGTAGTGGCGTGACCGGGGGAGCCCTGCCCGTGGGAGGAGGGGTAGTATTGTCATTGGAAAGACTGAATAAGATCATTTCAATAGATGAACTCGAGTCGTATGTTATTGCTGAAGCCGGTGTGGTCACAGATGACCTCACCGCCGCCATACAGCAGAAAGGCTTGTATTATCCCGTATCCCCGTCCAGCAGCGGCTATTCTTTTATTGGCGGAAATGTGGCTGAAAATGCGGGCGCCGTCAATTCATGCAAATTTGGAAAGACTTCGCGGTATGTGTTGAACCTCGAAGTCGCGTTGCCTTCCGGCGAGGTCATATGGACTGGAACAAATGTTGCCAAATCATCGACAGGCCTTAATCTTACTCCGCTTTTCGTCGGTAGTGAAGGTATCCTTGGCGTGATCACCAAGGTGGTTCTGCGGCTGCTGCCCCAATATTCGCAGGAAACCCTTCTGCTGGCCGCCTTCAACGACCTGAAAAGCGCGTGCGAGACGGTGTTGGAGATAAAACGTTCGGGGTTGTCCCCTTCCGCGGTCGAATTGATCGACAGTGACGCCATTCGACTAACTGCCGCGTTCCTGAACCGACCATTGCCCCTGGTAACAGCCGAAACCGGAGCCCATCTTTTGGTAGGGCTGCAGGAAAGAGATGCTGACGCAATGCGGGATAGCCTTGAATCGGCGGCGCTCCTTCTGGCAAAATTCACACCCAGGGACGTTCTTGTTGCTCAAACAACAGAGGAGAAGAATAAATTGAAAGAGCTTCGCTTCAGCATCGGCAATGCAATGACTGCGGGCGGTCGGTTATATAGGGATATCGATGCCTGTGTGCCTGTGGCAAGATTGTATGACTATGCGATGACGGTAAAGACGATTTGCAAGGAAGCCGGGTTAAATACCTCTTGTTTTGGGCATGCGCTGGATGGCAATTTGCATACAATGATCGTGATGAGTAATGATGAAGAGGGCATCGATGCGGTGGTGCCGGATGATGTCCTTTGCCGGATCTACGAATTTGCGGTTTCTATCGGCGGCGTTATCTCCGGAGAACATGGAGTAGGCCTGCTTCAAAAAAAATATATACGCATTCAATATACGGACGAGCAGTTGCGAATTATGGCTCGTCTAAAGGATCTTTTCGATCCGAACGGGATATTAAATCCCGGAAAAGTGTTATGAATTCATTCATCAAAATCATAAACATATGAGCAGTACAATGATTTGTCAGAATTATGACAGTTACCTCGATGAGGACCATCGTACCTGGGCGTATCTGATGATCCGTCAGGAAGGACTGGATGCTAAAAGTATCTCGGAGGAATATCTGGCCGGGTACACTCAACTGGCCCTGGACAAGGCGAAAATCGTAAAAATCGAAGAACTCAGCCGGCGGCTGGAGAGCATCTCGGGATGGACGTTGGTGCCTGTCAACGGGCTGATCCCTACCAAGGAGTTCTTTTATATGCTGATAAACAAGCGATACCCTGTCACCATTTCCATAAGACGGCCTTCTGAAATCGATTTTAGCGAACAGCCCGATATTTTCCACGACGTATGCGGCCACCTGCCGCTGCTTGTTAACGAAAAGTTCACGAAGTTCCTTTCGGCCTACAGCTTGATAGCGCTCAAATATGTCAATAATGACCGGGCGGTAGATCTCCTTGGACGGTTCTATTGGTATACCTATGAAATGGGGGTGCTAAGGGAGAATGGGAAATTCAAGGCGTATGGGGGCGCCGTGATCACTTCCGCAGAGGAGGTGCTGAACCTGTCAAGGGTAGAGGTACAACCCTTTGATCTCGTGCATATATTCAAGACGCCCTACAATCCTTATAAACTGCAGGAGAAATATTTTTTCATCAACTCCTTCGACGAACTCTTTGAATCGCTCGGGTTGCTGGAAGAAAGGCTTATAGAGTACCTGCTTATGCCTGACGATGATCTCATCCTCAGGAATTATTCGCTGAACAATAACCTGGGTAAAGAATTCAATAATGTCATCGGTTTCCTGAATGATATCCAATTCAAGTTTCCGAATGCCATATCTTTTGCCGCCGGTCAGCCTGACGAACATTTTTTCAATGTCACGCATCATATGAGCAAATTCGACGAGTATATCCGGCATATGTCGGCAAAGACCATGGAAAGCCGATCGGACATCATCAATAAGGTCGGCCAATACAATAAGACCAAGGGTATTGTAAACGATATTCTGGCGGAATACCTGAAGAAAGATGAGAATATAGGAGTGGATCCGGGAGACATCCTGGTTACTGTTGGTGCCCAGGAAGCATTTTCGGTGATCGTCTCAACTATCTGCAATGTGGAAGACGACGTTATACTCGTGGAGGATCCCAGCTATATAGGCGTTAGCTCTTTCTCGCGGATATTCAATTTCAAACTGGAAGGCGTTCATACCGACGAAGAGGGACTTGATCTGAATGATGTCAGGGATAAAATAATCAGGGTGAACAGGAGCGGTAAGAAGGTGAAACTCCTGTATGTCATTCCCGACTACCAGAACCCCAGCGGCAGCTGTATGCCGATAGGCAACAGGCTAAAGTTGCTTGAGCTGGCCCGGAAGTACAATTTCCTCATCATCGAAGATTCGGTATACAATGGATTTTCCTATGCCCAGAAGAAGAACCCAACGCTTAAATCACTGGATAGGTACAACAGGGTCATCTATGTGGGCTCTTTTTCAAAATCCCTGTTTCCCGGCTTACGTATCGGGTTGATCGCCGCGGAGCAGAAGATCGAGAATGTCAATGGCGAGACTGTCTCATTGATTGACGAAATGGCAAAAGTGAAAGCGCAGATAACAAATAATACATCAACTATCAGCCAGGCGATACTGGGAGGGACGTTGCTTAATCTGGAAAATAGCTTACAAGACTGGTGCCGGCCGAAGATCGAGAGTTACAAAGCAAAAAGGAACAAAATGATCGCCTGTTTAAATCAGCATATAAAGATGCATGCGCATCAATGGGCCCAAGGCATCGTTTGGAATGAGCCGGACGGCGGTTTTTTTATAAAGATGACCCTGCCTTTTGAAGTGAATGACCGATCGGTTATAGAGGCTGCGAGCACGTTCGGCGTGATATTCTGTCCGATGCGTTATTTCTATCTCAGAAAAGGCGGTGAAAAGGAGATCAGGCTTGCCTTTTCGAATCTTTCTATCAATCAGATCGAGTTGGGGATCGAGCAACTGGCAAAATACCTGAAGGCGCAACTTCAGGGGAAGAAAAGCCATGCGCCAGAGCGAATGGAAGAGGATATTGTCAATTTTTAACTATTAAAGTTTATTTTATGCGGAGCCCTTTTTTGCAAAACTACAAGCTGGATCACATCGAGATCCTGACGCCCATGGCGAGAACGCTGGCCTATTGGCATGTCAAAGCGCTCGGTTTTCATGTGACGGCCTATTCCGGCATGGACACCGGCAGACCCGGCTTTTCCAGCTTTGTTTGTCGCAGCGGCGATGTCTGTCTTGTTCTGACGTCGACATACCCTATGTTAAGCGGTACGGCTGATGATGAAGTACAAGCTTTCATAGACAAACATTATTGCGGCGTAAAACGGGTTTCCCTGCTGGTTGATTCCGTCGGGGAAGCATTCAACAGCAGTATTCGTAATGGAGCCATTCCGGTTCAATATCCCCGAAAGCTGGAGGACGGTGATGGAGTGATCGAGGAAGCTGCCATTAAATTGTACGAGGATAACGAGATCGTTTTTATCAACCGTTCACGGTATCAGGGAGTATTCAAGCCCGGGTATGCGAGGGCGCCGGCAGAGGCCGGCGGAGGTTGGGGAGGAGCGTTCACTTCCGTTGACCATATTGCAGCGGAGGTCAGGATAAATGAAAGCCAATATTGGTCTGAATATCTTGCCAATGCTGTCGGGACAAGTATGGTCCAGAGTATCGGTGCTTCGGATGACAACAAGACGGGAATGATCCTGAAAATAAACCAAACCTCCGATCGACTCCTGACCTTTGTCATTGCCGAACCCGAAAGTTATCTGAAAAGATCAAAAGTGCAGAAGAACATTGAAACATTTGGCCCGGGAATCCACCATCTGGCATTCGCAACGAAAAATTTGCAGGAAACTGTCCGGGTGTTATCACAGCAGGGGGTTGAATTCGTAAGTTTTCCTCCTTCTTATTATGATCTGCTCCGGAAAGACAATGAGCTGCATGACTCTGACATCGCTGCCCTGCAGCGGCATGGCATTCTGCTGGACAAGGAAGGCGATTCCTATCTCCTGCAAAAGTTCATCAAACCTATCAGTGACCGCCCCTTTTTCCTATACGAAATCGTGGAGCGGGTCAACGGATACAGTGGATTCGCTCTGAAGAACATCAATGTCCTGAAGCAAGCGGAAGAACTGGAGATCATGAGCCGTAGAGAACAATCTTAGTTTAGAGACTTTCAAACAAAATATATGAAGCTATTTAGATGTTGTTTGGCCATTATTTGGCTATTCGCCCTGATATGGTTGCTGAATTCCAGAATGGGTATCATACCGCCGTTAGGAAAGATATTCAGCCCGGCCACCGGTTTTTGGCAAAATGCAGAGAGAAGAAAGGGCGCGGAGCCCGCGATCTTCCGTCAAGAGAATATTGCAGCCGATATTGTTGTCAGATATGACTTGAACAGGGTCCCGCATATTTTCGCCGGCAATGATCACGACCTCTATTTTGCGCAGGGGTATGTGACAGCGAAGGATCGTTTGTGGGAAATGGAGATGAGTGTTCGAAAGGCGTCCGGAACATTAGCGGAGATATACGGAAATCAGGCGCTGGGGTCAGATATATTCTATCGGCGGATAGGTCTTCGATATGAAGCCGGGAAGACATTCGACTCTTTGTCGTCCGATCCGATCGTGAAAGGAATGCTTGAAGCTTATAGTGAGGGGGTGAATGCCTATATTAAGACGCTGAGGACGGCTGAATTCCCTGTTGAGTACAAGATCTTCGACTGTCGTCCCGCTCAATGGCAACCCTACTATGCGCTGATCATTCTGAAATTGATGGGCGAGCAGCTGACGGGTGGAGAATCCGAGTTCAGTGAGGCCAATGCTTACCGGCAAATGAAACCTGAGGCCCTAAAAGAGCTTGAGCAGAGGTCTGATGATCCGTATCCTGTGATCCCAAGGAACACACCCTGGGATTTCAAACCTTTGCCGCTGCCCACCCCGCCAGGTGGAAACCCCAGGAATGGCAGGGATAGCGGAAGCCTTCACCGCACCGACGATGGAAGCATTGTCGGCAGCAACGGCTGGGTGGTCGATGGGAAAAGAGCAAGATCAGGATACCCAATATTGGCCAATGACCCGCATATGGGACTTTCTTTTCCTTCTCTTTGGTATCAGGTACAGCTGAATTCGTCCGGGGTGAATGTCTATGGCGTATCCATCCCGGGTATTCCCTGCGTGATCATCGGCTACAACAAGAATGCAGCCTGGGGACTTACGAATACAAAGGCGGATGTGTCAGATTGGTATCATATAAAATTCAAAGACATATCCAGGAACGAATATTGGTACAGCGGCCAGTGGAACAAGACAACAAGGCGGGTTGAGACCTTGCATTCACGGGACGGGCGCCTCATTTCGGATACGATCTTTTATACGCGGCAAGGACCGGTGATCTATGATGGAATCATGCACAGAAATAGGGTTTATGGCGGGTACATGGGTCCCGCCGATGGATTTGCATTGAACTGGGTTTTACTCTATACCTCCAATGACCTCAAAGCTTTTTATCTGTTGAACCGGGCGGATAACTATGCGGATTACCGGAAAGCCGTGGGATACCTGTCCTGTCCGGCACAAAATGTATTGTTCGCGTGTGCCGATGGCGATATCGCGGTTGTCGCAAGCGGAAGGTTTCCGATCCGGTATAAGGGACAGGGTGTATCGATACTGGATGGCAGTTTGCGACAAGACGAATGGCATGGATGGATACCAACGGACGAAGTGCCTGCTATAAAAAATCCGGGATCCGGATACATCGCTTCCGCCAATCAGAAACTTACGGATAGCACCTATCCCTATTTTATCGGCGGGACATTTGCATCCGGGCAACGTGCTTACAGACTCAATACCCGGCTTTCTTCCATGTCGGGGATCGATGTGGATAGCTTCAGGTTGCTGCAAATGGATTCCTATTCGGAGCTGGCAAGGCAAGTGCTTCCTACGATGCTTGCACGTCTGGACAGGTCTGGTGTCACGGTGGATGCCCGAATCCGGGCCGCCCTGGGGACCTGGGATTTCCGGTACTCAAGCAAATCTGTCGCGGCAACCGTTTTTGACGCCTGGTGGAACGGTCTAATGGCTACTTCCAATATCAAAAATATCAGTTCACCTCAAAAGGAGACGCTGGATGATCTGGTAGCCACGACTTTTTCGGCGGCGATAGATAAGCTGATACGGCAGAACGGCAATTTATCGCCGCTTTGGGGCTGGGGAAGCGCCCGGCATCTTGGCATTGGTCATATATCGGGGATACCTGCATTCGGGGTTATGAATTTTCAGGCTGGGGGCGCCCCCAATACCGTAGATGCGCTGACAGACCGATTTGGACCGTCGTGGCGGATGATCGTAGAACTGGGGCCGCAAGTAAAAGGATATGGCATCCTGCCGGGAGGTGAGTCCGGTAACCCAGGCAGCTTTTTCTATGATAATTCCTTTGCCGCCTGGCAATCCGGCAAACTGGAAAAGCTGGTTTTTTTAAACACGCGGGATGAGCGTAGTGATCAGGTGACTTCTACTATAACTTTTAAAAAATAGGGTATGAAATTTTTAATCATGTTGTTGACGGGTATCGTCTTTTATTTTTTTCTTCCTGTGTGGTGGTCCGTTGTACCGGCGGTATTCCTCATCTCGTTGTTCATGTATAAAACCGGACGTGCAGCTTTCAGGGACGGTCTTTTATGCAATACCGTGATCTGGGTCATAATGATCCTTGTCAGGACACTGCCCAATGACAATCTCCTTGCGGAAAGGATGGCGAGGTTAATTCATTTGTCCGACTGGAGCCTTTTGCTGTTTGTAAGCCTTATTCCAGGAGCGCTTGTCGGTGGTTTTGGCGCTCTTGCCGGCTATTTGACGGGCCGCACCTTAGCGCCCTACTTTACTTTTCTCAGATGAGACCGTTTTAAAAATACTGTCATGATGTTGAAAGAAGCAAATGATATCCTGTTTGCCGCCCGACAGGCGGGGATAGATGTCTTGTTGAAAGATGGCAAGCTGCAGCTTAGGGTGTCCAGGGGCTCTACACCCAATCCGGCACTCGCTGAGGAGATAAAGAAAAACAAGGATTCGATCATGCAATTGTTGGGGGATGGGAAATGGAAGGCTGAACGGGTCGACAAAGCCGCCAGCTCGATCTTACCTGGCGATCGCAGCAAGGGTTATATCCCTTTATCGTACGAGCAAGAGCGGTTATGGATGGTAGACAGGAAGGAGGGAAGCGTTGCGTACCATAGTTCTGTGGTAATGCGAGTAGGCGATGGGGAGGATGTGGAGTTGTTGGAGCGGTCGATCCGGGGTGTGATCGACCGTCATGAGGTATTGCGGACGGTGATCCGAGAGGAGGAGGGTCGAGGGTACCAGGAGGTGCTGGAACGTGGGAGCTGGCGGATGAGCCGGAGTGAATGGGGCGGCTATAGGGCATTGTCTGGGGAGGTTCGGGGTTATGTGGAGCAGTTGATCTCTCGTCCGTTCGATCTGTCAGCGGACCATCCGCTGCGGGCGGAGCTGGTCAGGACGGGAGAAGGGGATGTGCTGGTAGTGGTGCTGCATCAYATTGCCTCGGATGCGTGGTCGATGGGAGTGCTGGTGGATGAGCTGCGGGAGTTGTATGGGTCGTACCGTGAGGGCCGTGTGCCGGAGCTGCGGGAGCTGGAAGTGCAATACGGGGATTATGCGATCTGGCAGCGKAGGGARCTGAGCGGGAGGAAGCTGGAAGAGAAGCTGGGTTACTGGCGTCGGCAGCTGTCGGGGTCAGGAGGAGAKGTTTTGCCGGCGGATCGTCAGGGAGTTGGGGGAGGAGCTGCGGGTCAACGGGTGAGCAGGCGGCTGGAGGCGGAGTGGACGGAGGGTTTGCGGGCGGTATCTCGTCAGGAGGGGCTGAGTCTGTACATGACGTTATTGGGGGCGTTAAAGATATTGTTATACCGCCGGAGTGGTCAGGGAGATATCCGGATAGGTAGTTCGATTGCGGGCCGTCAGCAGCAGGAGGTAGCTGGTCTGATCGGATTTTTTGCCAATACGCTGGTGCTGCGCAGCGAGGTGGAAGGGGGGATGGCGGTGCGGGATTTTTTGGGTGCGGTTCGTCGGATGACGCTGGAGGCGTATGAGCACCAGGAGGTGCCGTACGGGAAGGTGGTGGAAGCGGTGTTGCGAGATAGAGGGGGCGATCGTCAGGGATTGTTCCAGGTGATGTTTGTGCTGGAGAATACGGGAAGCAAGGAAGGGGATGTCGGAGCAGCAGGCGTGGAGGGATTGGGGATGGGGATGTTGGAGCTGGGGGTAGTGCGGGCGAAGTTCGATGTGACGGTGAGCATAACAGAGGTCCGGGGTGGTCTGCAGGTGGAGTTGACGTACCGTCGGGATAAGTATGGTCAGTTGGGGATGGAGCGGCTGCTGGATCAGTATATAACGGTGTTGCAAGGACTGCGTGGGAAGCTGGAGCGTCGGATAGRGGAAGTGGAAGTGATGGATGGGAGAGAGCGGGATCAGGTGAGGGATTGGAGTAGGAGTAAGGGGAGAGGTCCGAAGGGTCGGACGGTGACGGAGTTGTTCGAGGAGCAGGCGGCGCGGACGCCGGCGGCGGAGGCGTTGGTGGATGGGCGTCAGCGGCTGAGCTACCGGGAACTGGATGAGCGATCGAACCAGGTGGGTCATTATTTACGGAGCCAGGGGGTGGGATCGGAGGTGCTGGTGGGCTTGTGYATGGGACGAGGRGTRGACCARCTGGTGGGCTTGCTGGGGATCTGGAAAGCGRGGGGAGCGTATGTGGCGATCGATCCGTCGAACCCTGATGAGCGGATCGGGTATATGTTGGAGGATGTGGGAGGAGGGGTGGTGGTATGTGAGGCGGGGATGGGGCGGCGGTTGAGTGAGTTGAGCCGTGGCAAGGGTTGGAAGGTGTTGGAGCTGCAGGGCGGAGGTGAAGGGTTGGAGGGGTATGGGAAAGGGAAGGTGGATCGGGGTGGAGGAGAAGATAGGGGAGGCGCTGCGGCGTATGTGCTGTATACGTCGGGGACGACGGGGCGTCCGAAGGGGGTGGTGATCGAACAGGGAAATATAGTGGATTATGTATATGGATTGCAGGAAGAGCTGGGATTGTGGAAGTACCGGAGGTTTGGATTGGTGTCGACGGTGTCAGCGGACCTGGGCAATACGATGTTGTACAGTGCCTGGTTGTCAGGAGGTACGCTGCATGTGTTGTCGGAGCGGGAGGCGCAGGATGGGGAGTTGTTGTGGCGTTATTGCGAGCGGGAGGGGATCGAGTGTATCAAGATCGTGCCGTCGCACTGGGAGGCACTGCGGGGAGGAAGGCGGGGTGAGGTACCGTTGCGGCTGGTGGTGTTTGGCGGAGAGCGGTTGTCGGTGGGAGTGGGTATGGAGCTGGTAGGAGGAGGCTGTGAGGTGGTGAACCACTATGGACCGACGGAGACGACGATTGGGAAATTGGCGCATAAGGTAGACCGGGAGGTGGAATATGGGGTGGTGATGCCGGTGGGCCGGCCGTTTGGGGAGACGGAGGTGTATGTGCTGGATGGAGAAAGGCGGTTATGCGGGATTGGTTGCAGCGGGGAGGTGTATATCGGAGGAGCGGGAGTTGGGCGTGGTTATCTGAACCGACCGGAGCTGACGGCGGAGCGTTTTGTGAGCAATGAGTATGGAGAGGGACGGTTGTACCGGACGGGTGATATGGGGCGGTGGCAGGCGGATGGGCATATTGAATTTTTGGGTCGGGTGGATGAACAGGTAAAGATCAGGGGCTACCGGGTGGAACCCGGAGAGGTGGAGGAGTTGTTGAAGGGCTGTCCTGGTGTTGGGCAGGTGGTGGTGCTGGCGGAGCGAGAAGGAGAGGAGGTGAAGGGACTGGTGGGTTATGTGGTGGCGGCAGAAGGGTATGAGCGGGAGGAAGTAAGAGGGTGGCTGCTGCGTCAGCTGCCGGAATATATGGTACCGGGCCGGTTGGTGGAGGTGGAGGAGATACCGCTGACGGCCAATGGGAAGGTGGACCGTGCGGCGTTGGGCCGTCAGGGCGGGTTATTGTTGGAAGGGCGGGGATATGCGGCGCCGGAGGGTGAGTTGGAGCGGAAGATGGCGGGGATCTGGTCGGCGATGTTGGGGGTAGATCGAGTGGGGAGGGGAGATAATTTTTTTGAGCTGGGCGGTCATTCGCTGGTGGCGATCCGGGTGGTGTCGGCGGTGCGTCAGGAGTTGGGGCTGGAGATGTCGGTGGGAGAGCTGTTTGATCATCCGACGCTGGAGGGACTGTCGGCGTATTTGGCAGCGGGAACGGGGAAGGCGTTGCTGGAAGGTCCGAAGCGGGGCGTGCGTCCGGATCGGGTGCCGTTGTCGTACAGCCAGGAGCGGTTGTGGTTTATCGATCAGTTGGAGGGGAGCGTGCACTATCATATCCCGACGGTGCTACGGTTGCAGGGGGAGGTAGAAGGGATGTTGCTGGAGGGAGCGCTGCGGGGGATTGTGGAGCGTCATGAGGTGCTGCGGACGGTGATCGAGTCGCAGGAGGGGGTTCCGTATCAGCGGGTGAAGGGTTCGGAGGGCTGGAAGCTGGAGCGGGTGAAGGTGGAAGGAGAAGAAGCGTTGCGGGAAAGGATCAGAGAGATGACGGGCCGTCGGTTCGATCTGTCGGCGGACTATATGCTACGGGGGATGTTAGTGGAGTTGGAAGAAGGGGAAGGGGTATTGGTGGTGGTGGTGCATCACATTGCCTCGGACGGGTGGTCGAGCGGTATACTAGTGAAGGAGTTCATGGAATATTATGAGGCGCTACGGGAAGGTCGTGCGGTAAGGTTGCCGGAGCTGGGTTTACAATATGGGGATTATGCGCTCTGGCAGCGTCAATACTTGTCAGGAAAAGTGTTAGAAGGGCAGTTGTCCTATTGGCATCAAAAATTAAAAAATTACAAGCCACTGGAACTTGCGGCCGACTATCCCCGGCCTGCGGTGCAGAGCCTTAATGGCGGAATTGTAAAGTCCCGGCTGGATAAAAGGATAAGCGATCGGGTACAAACGATATGTCAGCAGGAGGAAGTAACGGAATACATGTTCCTGCTGACTGTGATCAATGTATTGTTATACCGCTACACCGGAGAGCGGAATATTGTGGTGGGCAGTCCGGTGGCAGCCCGCGACCGGAAGGAGGTGGAGGGATTGATCGGTTTGTTTACCAATACGGTGGTCATTTGTAACGAAGTGGATGCGAAGCAAAGCTTCACAGAGTTATTGCGGCAGGTTCGTCGGACGACATTGGAGGCATACAGTCACCAGGATGCGCCGTTCGAGAAGGTAGTAGAAGTCGTGGTCAAACAGCGGGATAGAAGCCGGAGCCCCCTTTTTCAAATACTGTTCGATTGGCGGCACAATAACGGTCGCTCATTCGAAGCTGATGGAATGGAGTTCCCTGCAGATTCACCGGATTACGTTGTTGCAAAATTTGACCTCACCTATTCCATCATTAGCGGCTCGCAAGGACTAAGTGTGCTTATCGAGTATTGTAGCGACCTGTACCGGAGGGAAACGATCGAACGGATGATGGGTCATTATCAGCGGCTGCTGGAGTCTGTGGTGTCATGTCCGGAGGAAAAGGTTGGCCGGCTTGGGATGTTGAGCGGGGAGGAAGAGCGACAGCTGATGGGAGAGTTCAATGCGACGGAGACGCCATATGACCTGAGCAGGACGGTGGTGGAGTTGTTCGGGGAGCAGGCGGCGCGGACGCCGGAGGCGGTGGCGGTTG
>BFBZ01000954.1_pt1 | contig 21711 bp, 15 predicted proteins | sample 1888401 | NCBI WGS metagenome assembly BFBZ01 (sample SAMD00112614, study PRJDB3348) | symbiont metagenome | host: Chara braunii | reverse complement strand
CAATCAAGGCGACCAGGTGCGGCTGGCAGTTCCCGAACCGGAAGACCCGACGCCCCAGGGCGAGGCGATCCCGCTCGACGTCGTCTTCGAGGACGACGAACTCATCGTCATCGACAAGCCGGCCGGTCTCGTCGTCCACCCGGCGGCCGGCCACTGGACCGGCACCCTGGTCAATGCGCTGATCGCTCATTGCGGCGCCAGCCTGTCGGGCATCGGGGGCGTCAGGCGCCCGGGCATCGTCCACCGGCTCGACAAGGATACGACCGGCCTCATGGTGGTCGCCAAGACCGACCGCGCCCACGTCGCCCTGAGCCGGCAATTCGCCGACCATGGCCGCTCCGGGCCGCTCGAGCGGGCCTATGTGGCGCTGGTCTGGGGCCGGCCGAAACCCGATGCCTTCACCATCGACCAGCCGCTCGACCGCGACCCGCGCAACCGCGAACGGATCGCGGTGCGCCAGGGCGGCCGGGAGGCGATCACCCATGTCGGCGTCGAAAAGTCGTTTCTCGACGGGCTGGTCGCCGAGGTGTCCTGCCGGTTGGAAACCGGGCGCACCCACCAGATCCGCGTCCATATGGCGCATCTCGGCTTTCCGCTGCTCGGCGACGAAACCTATGCCAAGGGTTTCAAGACCAAGGTCAGCAAGCTGCCGGACGCTGCACGCTCGGCGCTCGAACAGCTCGGCCGCCAGGCCTTGCATGCAGCGGTGCTGGGCTTCGCCCATCCGAAAACCGGGCAGGTCTTGCATTTCGAGAGCCCTCTGCCGGCCGACTTGCAGCACCTTGTCGATGCGTTGGGCGGCCCGCAATAAGGCGTAAAGCGGCTGACAGGCTGGGTTGCATGCGAGCGGCGACGCTCACGGGAACGTGCGGCGATGTGATTGTCCTATTTCGCAGGTGCAGCGTATAAAAGGTGTCCTCCGGCAGCTTCCCATGCAATTCTGCAAGGAAGCATTTCGGATTGTGGCACTCAAAAGGGGCGCGAAGTCACCCTTCCGCCATCATGTTGAGTACATATATCAGGGTGTCGCGGCTGGCGTTTCGCAGCCGTGCTCTACGGGTTGCCTGGGCCTTGGGGCAGGCGATCCGGGCTCGCCGGATGGTCCGGGGGCCGAGATAAGGAGAGCTATATGGCTTACGCTGCTTCTCTTCCCATCCTCTCCGCGGAAGCGGGTCTGTCGCGTTACCTCGACCAGATCCGCAAGTTTCCGATGTTGCAGCCGCAAGAGGAATACATGCTCGCCAAGAGCTGGCGCGAACACGGCGACAGCAAGGCAGCTCATAAACTCGTCACGTCCCACCTTCGCCTCGTCGCCAAGATCGCGATGGGTTATCGCGGCTATGGCCTGCCGATTGGTGAAGTCGTGTCCGAAGGCAATGTCGGCCTCATGCAGGCGGTGAAGCGGTTCGAGCCCGACAAGGGCTTCCGTCTCGCCACTTATGCCATGTGGTGGATCAAGGCCTCGATTCAAGAATATATCCTGCGCTCCTGGTCGCTCGTGAAAATGGGCACGACCGCGAACCAGAAGAAGCTGTTCTTCAACCTGCGCAAGGCGAAGAGCTCGATCTCGGCGCTGGAGGACGGCGATCTTCGTCCCGACCAGGTCAAGATCATCGCCACCAAGCTGGGGGTCGAGGAGCAGGACGTCATCGACATGAACCGCCGTCTCGGCGGCGATGCGTCGCTGAACGCGCCGCTGCGCGAGGACGGCGACGGCGAGTGGCAGGATTGGCTGGCTGACGATAGCGACAGCCAGGAGAACGTGCTGGCCGCGAGCGAGGAAAGCGACAACCGGCGCAGCGCGCTGATGAAGGCGTTGACCGTGCTCAATGAGCGCGAACGCATCATCTTCGAGGAACGCCGGCTGAAGGACGACCCGATCACCCTGGAGGAACTCGCCGAGCGCTTCGGCGTGTCGCGCGAGCGTGTCCGCCAGATCGAGGTTCGCGCCTTCGAGAAGGTGCAGGATGCCGTGGTGAAGTCGATGCGGGCGCTCGAAGGCGCTCCGGCGGCGATCGCCGCCCATTGATCTGCCCGGCCTGGCCGGAAATGCCAAAAGGGAGGTCCTCGCGGACCTCCCTTTTTTGTTCGTGACACCTTGTGTCGGTTACTGCCCCCAGGCCGCAGTTACTGCCCCCAGGCCGACAGCGCCTCTTCGAAGGCCCGGTCGCCGGCGACCCCCTTCTCGATGGTCAGGATGGCGCGGCGGCCGCTGTCATAGCGCATGGGAATGTCGATGAAGGCGCGCGACCGGAGCGCCTCGATATTGCTGGCCTTGTCCGTGTCGAGCGCCGCCGACAGGCCGATGAAGAAGAACCCGTTGGTCACCCTCACGGCTTGGCCGACCAGCGGCACGCCGCGCGCCTGCTCGGACGGCTTCATCAGCACGCCCGGTACTTCGGCGACGCCGCCGAACTGGAAGTCGCGTGGCAATGCGAAGACCACCTCGATCGTGTGGGTCGCCGGCAAGGTCTCGTCGAGATTGCGCCGGATTGTCAGCGTCACCGTCATGCGGCGCTCGGGGATGGTCACCTCCCCCATCAGCACCAGATCCGGCGGCTGGCCGCGGCCGACGCTCACCGTCTGGGTGCGCCAGACCACCGACCCCTGCATGAGCGTGCCGGCCTGATTGCCCGGCGTTTCCTCGAACAGGGCGGCGCGCTGGGCGACCACAAGCGACGTCGGCGGCGCGGCCGGCGGCGCCACGGCAGGAGCCGGGGTGGCGGGAGCCGGGGCGGCAGGCACTGGCGACGATGAAGTGGCCGGTGCCGGAGCGGGCGGGACCGGCGCCGGCTCGGGTGGCGCGGCAGCGGTGTCCGGCGCCGGGGCAGCGACCGGCGGCACGGGCGCTGCGACCGGCGGCTCGGCCGGCGCGGGTGTGGCGACCGGCGGCGCAGCCGTATCCGGACCCCGCGCTGGCGTCGGAGCCGGCTCAACCGGGCGTGGCGCGACCGGCGCCGGCGTATCGCCGCCGACCCGGTCGGTAATCTTCGGCCGCTCGCCATCCGCCACCGGCGGCGTCGGCGCGACCGGCGCGGGCGGACGCTGCGCCGCGACCTGCGGCTGCTGGCGCGCCGGCTGCGTGGCGAAATACCAGCCGGCACCACCGGCGGCCGCCAGGATCACCAGCACCAGCCCCGCGGCGATCAGCCCGCCGCGTCCCTTGCGGCCCTGTTCGACCTCGTCATCGGCGCCCAGCACGGAAACCCGCGGCCGGATCGGCGCCAGCGAGGGCTCGCGCGGGCCGTCGTCCAGCGACGGTGCGCCGGCCGTTGCCTCGGCCGGTTCGGCCGTGTCGCCATGGCCGAACGCGACCGTCGGCTCCAGCCGCTGCGGCGCAGGCTCGGGCGCATCCGAGGCAACCAGTTGATCCTGCGCGACACGCTTGGCATTGGCCGCCGCGTCGCCGAGCGCCTCGGCCTCGTGGGCCGCGTCGCTGACCGCCCTGGCGCCATCGACCGAAACCGGTTCGGTCTTGACGGTGGCGACCGCCGCCGCGATGCCGGCAAGCTCACGCTCCATCATGGCATCGAGCGTTTCGGCGGTGCTGTCGGCCTCGACCTTGCGGATCGCGTCTTCCAGCGACAGCCGCTCGCGCGTGATGTGCTCCTCCGCGAGCGGCGGATCCATGCCACGCAATTGCGCGATCAAGGCCGCTCGCGCGCGGTCATAGACCGCGCGGCGCGCCTCGCCGGTGTTCTCCGTCAAAGCCGTGACGGCCCGGGAGATCAAGGGCGTGTAATCGGCCATTGCGCTGCGCTCTGTCGCCTCCCCTGGGGACATCGTCCCCCTGACACTCTACTCGAACGGATTGCGTACGAGAATCGTGTCGTCGCGCTCCGGGCTGGTTGATAGTAGGGCAACCGGGCAACCGATCAATTCCTCGATGCGGCGCACATACTTGATCGCCTGGGCCGGCAATTCGCCCCAGGAGCGGGCCCCAGCGGTCCCGGTCGGCCAGCCTTCGATCGTCTCATAGATCGGCTTGATCCGGGCCTGCGCTTCCTGGCTCGCCGGCAGCAGGTCGATCCGCTTGCCGTCCAGCTCATAGGCCACGCAGACCTGGATCTCCTCGAACGCGTCGAGAATATCGAGCTTGGTCAGGGCGATCCCGTCAATGCCGCTGGTCTTCACGGTCTGGCGCACCAATACCGCGTCGAACCAGCCGCAACGGCGCTTGCGCCCGGTGACGACGCCGAATTCGCGACCGCGCTCGCCCAGGATCCGGCCGTTCTCGTCGTCGAGTTCGGTCGGGAACGGACCGCCGCCGACCCGCGTCGTATAGGCCTTGGTAATGCCGAGCACATAGTTGACCGCGCCCGGTCCCATGCCCGAACCGGCAGCGGCCTGGCCGGCCACCGTGTTGGACGAGGTGACGAAAGGATAGGTGCCGTGATCGATGTCGAGCAGCGCGCCCTGCGCGCCCTCGAACAGGATCCGCTTGCCGGCCCGCTTCTCGTTGTAGAGCAGGTCGAAGACCGGCTCGACATAGGGCAGCACCTTGGGCGCCACCTCGGCGAGTTCGTCATAGATCGCCTGCGGCTCGATCTCGGCCAGCCTGAGGCCACGGCGCAGCGCGTTGTGATGGGTCAGGAGCCGCTCGATCTTCGGCATCAGCGCGGTGAGATCGACCAGATCGGTCATGCGGATCGCCCGCCTGCCGACCTTGTCCTCATAGGCCGGGCCGATACCGCGGCCGGTGGTGCCGATCTTGGTCCCGGCGGTATTGGCCGATTCGCGATGCAGATCGAGTTCGCGGTGCAGCGACAGGATCAGGCAGGCATTCTCGGCCACCCTGAGCGTCTCCGGCGTGATCGACACGCCCTGCGCCGACACCCGCTCGATTTCGGCGATCAGGGCATGCGGGTCGATGACCACGCCATTGCCGATCACCGAAAGCTTGCCGCGGACAATGCCCGACGGCAGCAGCGACAATTTATAGGTGACGCCGTCGATGACCAGCGTATGTCCGGCATTGTGGCCGCCCTGAAAGCGAACCACCGCATCGGCCTGGTTCGACAACCAGTCGACGATCTTGCCTTTGCCCTCGTCGCCCCACTGGGAACCGACGACCACCACGTTTGCCATGGTCTCTATCCTGACCTGTTCGTGGCAAGGCAAACCCCGACCGCGCGCTCATCGCGATGGCCGGGGTCCTTGCACTGTGCGGATAAAGGATCATGACAAAGGTGGCAAGTCCGCCGGACGCAGGGGCTCCTTTGCAGCGTTTCCCACAGACTTTCGGCTCAGGAACGGCCTTGAACCGGCGCGAGCACCTTGTCGGCCGGCCAGCGCAACCGCCAGCCGTGGCGAATCTCGCGTGACCCGCCGGGCGCCAGGTCGAAGGCCCATTCGACGATTCCACGCCGGCCCTTGACGTCCCGCGTGGTCGGCGCGGTCATTCCCGAGAGAGCCTCGACGGTGATGTCCTGGGCTTCGGTCACCGGCAGGCGGTCCTCGATGACCAGTTGGCGCGGGCTCTGCGCGCCATTGCGGGCGACGATGCGGAATTCGCGTTCCTCGGTGCGCGCCGACGAGATGATTCCCGCCGACCCATCGGTGCGGCGCACCACCTGATGCTCGATCCTGACCAGGTCGTCGGGACCGAAGCCGAGAGTGACCGTGTCGTCGCGGGTCGCGGCCGCCACCTGGGTGCGGCCGGCAAAGACGCCATCGCGATAAAGCGACACCCGGCCCGGCATCAGCGGCGTCTCGTCGGCATATTTGAACCGCGCTTCGAGGAAGGCGGTCGGGTCGACGCTCGGCACCGCGCGGGAAATCAGCTGCGGCTCGATGGCGGTCGAAGCGATGCGCAGAGCCCGCGCGCCCTCGCCGGAGGCAATGGAGGTGCGGCCGGGAATGACGAAACTGGCCTGGAAGCCGCCGGTGTCGACCACGGCTTCGGCCTCCTGCACCCGCATCCGCGCCGATTCCTGCGCAACCGTCGGCGGACTGATCGGCGCGGGCCTGGGGGCGGCGGCGTAGCCGCGCGTTTCGGAGCCGCCCAGGGCGTCGCTCGGCCGCCCCGGCAAGGGCTCGTTGAACCGGATGATCAACGATGCCAGTTGCGGCGCCGCGCCGCCGCGCGCGACCCGGACTGTGGAGACGGTGAGCGCGACATTCGACCAGTCCTCGCCGGTCTCCTGGCGGATTTCGGCGCGCCGGACCAGCTCCAGCGCCGGTTTGGCGCCTGATGTCGCCAGCCGAGCGTCATAGACCGGCGCCCAGCGGGCGCCGCGCACCGCATAGGTGACGGTCAGGTCGCCGCGATAGGCGGCCGCGGCCTCGACCGCGATACGCGCCTCGAGGCGCTGCGGCGGCTGCTGGCGCAACGCTGCCTCGATGGTGGCGATCTCGCGGTCGAGCGCGCGCTGACGCTGCTCGGCCTGGCGTATCGCCCGGTCCGCGGCATTGGTCTCTTCGACGGCCGCGACGAAAGCCTGGCGCGCCTCGCCGACATTCAAGCCGCGCTCGCCGCCCGACAGCGTCGAGCCGGCGACCAGGGCTTCGGCCGCGCGCTTGCGCAGACGCTCGGCGCCGATCCGGTCATCCAGCGACAGGCGCTCGTCGCGCAGCGCTTCGAGCTTCTGCACCCGTTCCGGATCGGTCCGCTCGAAGGCGCGCGGTTGGCGCGCATCCACGGAGCCGACGATCAGCCGGCCCTCGCCGGCTCCGGCAACCCGGAGCGAGCCCGGATCGGCGCTCGGCGGCAGGTCGCCCAGCACCAGGACATGCTCGCCCGCCGGCACCTCGACCGTGAAGCGGCGGGTGATGCTGGCCCCATCGGGAAACACGGTGACCGCGTCGACACGCGAGGTCAGGTCGAACTCGGCGGCGCCGGCCGCCAGCGATGGCAACAGAAACAGCACGGACAGGGCAACGGTGCGTTGCGGAAACATGGGGCGCTCCTCGCGTTGGAGCATTGAAATTACCCCGAGGAATATGACCGGCTGGCGGCGGAAGCGCGGCGCTCACCGGTTCGATCCGACAGAAATTACGCTTGTTTTTCAAAGACGAAGCTGCCGTGCCAGGTCAGCTCGACGGATCAGCCAAAACGACCGGTAATATAGTCCCGGGTGCGCCGGTCGCGCGGATTGGTGAAAATCTGATCGGTCGCGCCTTCCTCGACGAGAACGCCCAGGTGGAAAAAGGCGGTCCGCTCGGAGACGCGCGCGGCCTGCTGCATCGAGTGGGTGACGATGACGATGGTGAAGTTCTGCTTCAATTCGTCGATCAGCTCTTCGATCCGGGCGGTGGCGATCGGATCCAGCGCCGAGCACGGCTCGTCCATCAGGATCACCTCGGGGCTGACGGCGATGGCGCGGGCGATGCACAGGCGCTGCTGCTGGCCGCCAGACAGGCCGGTGCCGGAATCGCCGAGCCGGTCCTTGACCTCGTTCCAAAGCCCGGCCTTCTTCAGCGCGGTCTCGACCACCTGGTCGAGCGCCGAGCGGGTCCTGACAAGGCCATGGATACGCGGGCCATAGGCGACGTTCTCGTAGATCGATTTGGGAAACGGGTTGGGCTTCTGGAACACCATGCCGACGCGGGCGCGCAATTGCACCACGTCCAGCGCCTTGTCGTTGATATCGCGGTCGTCGATGCGGATGTCGCCGGTGACCCGGCAGATCGGAATCGTATCGTTCATCCGGTTCAGGCAGCGCAGGAAGGTCGACTTGCCGCAGCCTGACGGACCGATGAAGGCCATCACCGAGCGCTCGGGAATATCGACATTGATGTCCTTGATGGCATGTTTGTCACCATAGAAGACATTGACGTTCCGGCCGGTGATCTTCGGCCGGCCGGCAGGCGTGACGCCGGCAGCCGCGATGTCGAAATTGGCAACCGAACCCATCGGTCTCACCTTTCGCAATGGCTTCGCGCTGACCACCAGCGACGCTCGAACGACTTGCGCAGGAACACGGCGACCGCGTTCATGGCGATGAGGAAGACCAGCAGCACCAGGATCGCCGCGGCCGTCTTGTGCCGGAAGGCCTGCTCGGGAAAGTCGGCCCACATGAAGATCTGCACCGGCAGCAGCGTCGTGGCGTCGAAAATGCCGCCGGGCAGGTCGATCACGAAGGCGACCATGCCGATCATCAGCAGCGGCGCGGTCTCACCCAGGGCGTGCGCCATGCCGAGAATGGTACCGGTCAGGATGCCCGGCATGGCCAGCGGCAGGACGTGGTGGAACACCGCCTGCTGGTGCGAGGCGCCGACACCGAGCGCCGCCTCTTTGACCGAGGGCGGCACAGCGCGAATGGCGGCGCGCGCGGCGATGATGATGATCGGCAGCGTCATCAGCGCCAGCACCAGGCCACCGACGACCGGCGCCGAGCGCGGCATTTCGAAGACGTTGAGAAAAACCGCGAGACCCAGCAGGCCGTAGATGATCGAGGGCACCGCGGCCAAGTTGTTGATATTGACCTCGATGATTTCGGTGAGCCGGTTGCGCGGCGCGAATTCTTCGAGATAGACGGCCGCCGCCACGCCGATGGGGAAACACAGCGCCAGGGTGATCGCAAGCGTCAGGAACGAGCCGACGATGGCAACCCCGACCCCGGCAAGCTCCGGCTCGCGCGATGCGCCGCCGGTGAAGAACTCCCAGGCGATGCGCCGTTCGACCAGCCCGGCCTGTCGCAAAGCCTCCAGATAGGCGATCTCCCGATCGCCGATGCGCCGGCTGGCTTCCGGCATGACCACCCGGACGATCTGCCACTGGCCGCTGGCAGCGGGTTCGAGCGTGCGCGGCGGCAGCATGATCTCGCCCGAGGCGGCGCCGGCCTCGACCTCGCCGAGCTTCACCAGGCCGCCATTGACCCGGACGAGAAAGCTGGAAACCCCGCTGTCCAATGCCCCCAGCGTCTCCGCCTTGTCGATGCGGAGCGCCAGTTCGGCAAGGCGCTGAGCCAAGCCGGCGATCGCATCCCGGGTCGCGGCAAGCTGGCGACGCTCTTCCGCGATCCGGCCCTCGATCCGGGCACGGCCAGCCTGCGCGGCACCGGCAAGACCGGCATCGAGCCCGGCCAGATCCTGTTCGAGCCTGGCGGCCACGCGCTCCTGGCCGGCGCGCTCGCGCTTGAGGCCGTCCGCCGTGGCGACGAGCTGTGCCTTCACGGCCGCGAGCGCCGCCCGAAAATTCACCGCCGCGGCCGTGAGACGGACGCTGCCACGATCGCCGGAGAGCCTGAGTTCCCCCTCGCCCCTGATCACCTCGAGAGTGGTGATCCGCCCTTGCAGGTAGAGATCGGCCATGTCGTCGAGCGGCAGGACGACCTCCCGCCGCGTGCCGATCATGGCGGGATCCGCCAGCACCTGCCGGCGCAGGATCGACGCCGCTCCGGATGACACGATATTGGCCAGCGCACGGCGTTCGGCGCGCGCGGTCACGGAGGGGAAATGGGCGCGCAACGCGCCATTGACCACGGCGTCGAAATTGCCGGCATTGATCGCCCGCACCAGCGCTTCACCGGAGAGGTTCTGCGGGTTCAGGTCCTCCTGCTTCAGCACGACGTCGAGCTTCACATGGGACTGGCTGAAGGCCGGGATCGCCTGGACGACGATCGTCGCCAGGAACAGAACCAGGAAACCGCCGGCCAGCAGCAGCGCGCCGAGGCCCATGGCTTGAAAGACGAACTCGCGGCGATAACGCGCCTTCAGGCGCCTGAGCGCAGCGGCGTCGGTATGCAGTTCGGTGGCGATCCGGGACGACGGGATGTCAGTCATACTGTTCCCGGTATTTCTTGACGACCCTGAGCGCGACGAGATTGAGCGCCAGCGTGATCGCGAACAGCGCCAGGCCGAGGGCGAAGGCCGCGAGTGTCTTCGGGCTGTCGAACTCCTGGTCGCCGGTCAGAAGCGCACCGATCTGGACGGTGACCGTGGTCACTGCCTCAAGCGGATTGAGCGTCAGATTGGCCGCCATGCCGGCCGCCATCACCACGATCATGGTTTCGCCAATGGCGCGCGAGATCGCCAGCACCAGCGCCGAGACGATGCCCGGCAGGGCTGCCGGCAGCACCACCTTCCTGATGGTTTCCGACTTGGTCGCGCCGAGGCCCATCGAGCCGTCGCGCAGCGATTGGGGCACGGCGTTGAGGACATCGTCCGACAGCGAGGAGACGAAGGGCACGATCATGATGCCCATCACCAGCCCGGCGGCCAGCGCGCTTTCGGAGGCGACGTCGAGGCCGAGGCTCTGGCCGCCGTCGCGGATAAGCGGGGCGACCGTCAAGGCCGCGAAGAAGCCGTAGACCACGGTCGGAATGCCGGCGAGGATCTCCAGCATCGGCTTGCCGACCGCGCGCACCGGCGCGGAGGCATAATCCGAGAGATAGATCGCGGCGAAGATGCCGATGGGAGCGGCGACCGCGACGGCGATCAGCGTGATCAGCAGCGTGCCGGCAATCAGCGGAACGAAACCGAAGGCCGCCGTGCCGCCGACCTGATCGGCGCGGAAGGCCATCTGCTGCGGCGTCCAGGTCAATCCGAACAGGAAGTCGACCGGGCTGACCATGGCGAAGAAGCGCAGGGATTCGGTCACCAGCGACAGCACGATCCCGATGGTGGTCAGGATGGCCAGCGCCGCCGAGGCCAGCAGGAACAGCTTGACCGCCGCCTCGACCCGGTGGCGCGCGCGAAACGCCGGCGCGATCGCCCGCCAGGCGATGGTGAAGCCGACCACGCCCGCCGCCACCATGACGACGATCATCGCCGTGACCGAAACCTGATACAGCGCCTTGAAGGCCACCGCCGCCTGTTCGCGCAAGCCGTCGCGCAGGACTGCCAGGCCGTCATCGGCGATGGCCTGGACATCGCGCCAGAAACCGTCGCGCTGGGCACGGCTGAAAGCCGCCGTCTCCGTGGCGAACGCGGTGAACAGCAAGGCGCGCACCACGCGGGGCGCGACGAGCGACCAGAGCAGCAGGACGGCGAAGGGCGGACCGGCGGTCATCAGGGCAAGCCACCAGCCGTGATAGCCGGGGCGCGAATGCATGGCGGCGAAATCGGCGCCGGCAAGCGCCGCCGATTTCCTGCGCCCGAGCGGCAGGCAGATGATGCCGATCGCCACAAGCAAACCGAACAGGGTTGGGAACATCGCCGCCGCCCGCGATCCGTCAGAGACCGGTCAGGCCGGCAGCGCCACGGGCGCTGCGGGCGACCAGCTCGCGATCGGCACGCTGCAAGGGCACGAGACCCTTGCGCTCGAGATAGCCGTCATCGCCCATCGCGGCATCCGAGACATATTCGTCGACGAAATCCTGGAGACCCGGGATCACGCCGATATGGTCGCGCTTCACATAGATGAACAAGGAACGGGCCAACGGATAACGGCCGGCCGCAATGGCCTCGACCGCCGCCTCGACGCCGTTGACGCGCGCGCCCTGGATCTTGTCCTGGTTCTCCTCGAGAAAGGAATAGCCGAAAATACCGAACGAACCGGGATTGGCCCGCAGCCTCTGGACGATGATGTTGTCGTTCTCGCCGGCTTCGACATAGGCGCCGTCGGCACGCACCTGCTGGCAGGCACGCGGGTCGATCACCACGCCCAGGCGGCGTTGCGCCTCCCGGCAACCTTCGAGCAGGCCGAGTTCGTTCAGGGCATCGCGGGTGCCCGAGGTGGGTGGCGGACCCAGCACCTCGATCTTGCGGGCCGGCAGGCTCGGCGAGATGTCCGACCAGAGGCGGTTCGGATTGACCACGAGCTGGCCCTGGGCGTCAGGCACCTCGGCGGCAAGCGCCAGGTAAAGCTGCTCCAGCGTCAGCTGCATCGCCGGCACCGCCTTGGAATTGGCGATGACGATGCCGTCAAAACCGACCTTCACCTCGACCGGCGTCACGCCGTTGCGCCGACAGGCGGCGAATTCCGACGGCGTGATGCGGCGCGAGGCATTGGCGATGTCAGGCGTATGCGTGCCGACGCCGCCGCAGAACAGCCGCATGCCTCCGCCCGTGCCGGTCGCCTCGACGATCGGCGCCTTGCCGCCCTTCTGGCCGAAACGTTCGGCGACCGCCGCGGTGAACGGGAACACCGTCGACGAGCCGGTGATCTGGATCCGGTCGCGCGCCTGGGCTCCGGCCGGGCCGGCCACGACAGGCACGCCGCCGATCACCAGGGCCGTCGCGGCGATCACAGCGGCGAATTTCACGTGATGCTCCTGGCTTGCGGGGTTTTCCCCGACTGCGTCCTGGCAGCCTCCACTCAGGCCACCCGGGGCTAGCCGCGGGGCGCCCCTTCTATGACCCGAGAATGACAGACCCATGACTGATCTTACCCCTATTTTCCAATGGATTACGATGCAAGCCCGGACAGCGCCGAGCGGCCGGCCCCATCCGCGTGACCGCCCCCGGGGGCGATCGCATCGCTCGAATGCAGGCGCCATGCCTGACAGGCCTCGGCCCGGCCGGCTATAGTGCGCACGCCCCGCGGGAATCCGGCAGCGCATGCGCCTCTCCAACAACCCCTATCTCATTCTCGCCGCCACCACGCTGATCTGGGCCGGCAATGCGGTGGCCAGCCGCATGGCGGTCAGCCACGTCTCGCCGATGATGCTGACGGCCCTGCGTTGGATTTTCACGCTGACCATCATGACCGCCGTCGCCGGTCCGGCCTTCCGGCGGGAATGGCCGGAAATCAAGGCCAATGCCGGCTGGCTGATCCTCATGGGGGTGGTCGGCTTTACCGGCTTCAACGCCCTGTTCTATCTCTCGGCGCAATATACCACCGCGGTGAATATCGGCATCATCCAGGGCTCGATCCCGGTCATGGTGCTGATCGGCGCCTTCCTCGCCTATCGCACCCGGATCACCGGGCTGCAGATGATCGGCATCGCCGTCACGCTTCTCGGCATCGTCCTGCTGGCCACTGGCGGCCACCTGGAGCAGCTCCGCAGCCTCGCCTTCAATCTCGGCGATCTGCTCATGCTGATCGCCTGCCTGGGTTATGCCGCTTATACCGTGGCCTTGCGGGAGCGGCCGAAAATCTCGCCGCAGCCGTTCTTTCTCAGTCTGTCGGCCGTCGCCCTGGTCTCGTCACTGCCGCTGCTGGCGGTCGAGATCGCCAGCGGTGCCGCGCTCTGGCCCGATGCCAGGGCCCTGGCGATCATCGCCTATGTGGCGGTCCTGCCGGGCTTCGTCGCCCAACTCCTGTTCATGCGCGCGGTCGAGATGATCGGGCCCGGCCGGGCCGGCCTGTGGGTCAATCTCGTGCCGGTCTGGTCGGCGATCCTGGGGCCGCTGATCCTCGGCGAACTCTTCGCCTGGTACCACGCGGTGGCGCTGGCGCTGGTGCTCAGCGGCATTGCGGTTGCCGAAAGCCGCAGACGCTGAGGGGCCTGAGTTCAATTCCGCCCGCCACCGGCAAAGCGCGACATCAGCGCCAGCATCGCCGCCATGCCCATGCCGAACATGGCGCCGATGGCAGCCGTCACGGCGATCCGGCCGCCGAACAGGGCCTGGTTCCGGATGACCGGCAGGATCACCCAATTGACCATGGCAGGCCCCGTCACGCCGAACAGCAGGCCGAACAGGACACCGGCCCCGAACAGGGCGATCAACCCCGCGACGAGCGCGCCCGACAGGACGCCGATCGCAATGGCGCGGAAATCGCCGAAGACGAGCGAGGCGGCCCCCCACACCAGGGCGCCGATGAAGATGCCGAAGACGATCGTCAGCGCATGGCCGCGCGACTGAAAGCCGGTGCGATCCCACAGGATCACGAAGAGAATGCCCCAGAGCCCGCCCCAGAAACATTGATTGACGATCAGCGGCAGGCCAAGCGGCGACACGGCACGCAGCGAATAGACCGGCAGTTGCGTCAGCCCCAATTGGTTCAATGCGAAGCTGGTCGCCTGATCGAAGACGAGAACCGACAAGGCACCGACGACGAAGCCGAGCGCGAGACGCGGAAGCGCGGACATGGACCACCCCAGGAAAACGAGTCGGCAGTCTAAAGCCTTCGCGCGCGCCGGGAAATCGCCCGGGGCAATGGGGCCTAGCCTCGGATCCCCTCAAAACGTCGCGGCCGGCCCGCCTGCGCGGACCGGCCGTGATCGATTTGGTCGCTATTTCCGGTCGAAACGGGCCGAAACCGGCTCAGAACACCAGGCGGCGCGCCCGCTTCACATGCGGAATTTCATGGATCTTGGCGAGCAGATCGTCCGATATCTTCTCGTCCACGGCGACGAAGCAGATGGCATCGCCGCCGGGCTTGTCGCGGCCGAGGTTGAAGGTCGCGATATTGACGCCGGCATTGCCCAGCAGCATGCCGAACTGGCCGATGAAGCCCGGCTTGTCGTCATTGCGGACATAGAGCATGTGCGGGGCGAATTCCGCGTCCATGGCGATGTGGCGGATCTCGACGATGCGCGGCTTGCCGTCGGCGAGCACCGTGCCGGCGGCGTGGCGCGGCATGTCCTCGGCCTCCACCGTGATCAGGATGCGGCTTTCCAGATTGCCCGGCGCCTCGCGCTTCACCTCGTCGACGGTGATGCCCTTGTCGGTGGCGATGCCGACCGCATTGACCATGTTGATGTCGGACAGGAACGGCCGGAGCACGCCGGTCACCGCGGCAGCGGTCAAAGGCCGGACGTTCAGGTCGGCGACAGCCCCTTCGAACTCGATCCGGATGCCCTTGATCGGCGCTTCGGTGAGCTGGCCGAGGAATGAACCGAGCTTTTCCGCGAGCGCCACGAAGGGGCGCAGTTTCGGTGCCTCTTCCGCCGAGATCGACGGAAAGTTCACCGCATTGGTGATGGCACCCGACAACAGATAGTCGGACATCTGCTCGGCCACCTGCAGGGCGACATTCTCCTGCGCCTCGTTGGTGGCGGCGCCCAGATGCGGCGTGCAGATCACATTGGGATGGCCGAACAGCGGATTGGTCGTGGCCGGCTCCTCCGAGAACACGTCGAAGGCCGCGCCCGCGACATGGCCGGCCTCCAGCGCATCGCGCAGCGCCACCTCGTCGACCAGCCCGCCGCGCGCGCAATTGATGATGCGGACGCCCTTCTTGGTCTTGGCGATCGCTTCGCGCGACAGCACGTTGCGGGTCTGCGCGGTCATCGGCACGTGCAGGGTGATGAAGTCGGCGCGCCGCAGCAGGTCGTCGAGGTCGACTTTCTCGACACCGATCGAAACGGCCCGCTCGGGCGACAGATAGGGATCGAAGGCGATCACCTTCATCTTCAGGCCGAGCGCCCGGTCGGCGACGATCGAGCCGATATTGCCGCAGCCGATGATGCCGAGCGTCTTGGAGGTCAGCTCGACGCCCATATATTTGTTCTTTTCCCACTTGCCGGCCTGGGTGGTCCGGTCGGCATCGGGGATCTGGCGGGCGATCGCGAACATCATGGCGACCGCATGCTCGGCGGTGGTGATCGAATTGCCGAAGGGCGTGTTCATCACGATGATGCCCTTGGCGGTGGCCGCGGGGATGTCGACATTGTCGACGCCGATGCCGGCGCGGCCGATCACCTTGAGCTTCGCCCCATTGGCGAGGATCGCCGGGGTCACCTTGGAGGCCGAGCGGATCGCCAGGCCGTCATAGTCGCCGATGCTGGCGGCGAGCTTGTCCTTGTCCTTGCCGAGCGCCGGCTGGAAATCGACCTCGATGCCGCGATCCCTGAAGATCTGGACGGCGGCCGGCGAAAGGGCATCGGAAATGAGTACGCGAGGGGCCATGGTGATGGGCTCCGGTCAGCGGTTGAATGAGGATATGAAACCTCTCGCGCGAGGCGCGAGAGGTTGATGAGGCAGGCCTCAGGCCGCCTTCTTGAGCTTGGCCTTCTCGGCCTCGAACGCCCATTCGATCCAGGGCATCAGCGCCTTCAGATCACGCGACTGGACGGTCGCGCCGCACCAGATGCGCAGGCCGGGAGGGGCATCGCGATAATGGCCGAGATCGAGGCCGACGCCTTCCTTCTCGAGCGTCGCGACGATGCCCTTGGCGAAGGCCGCCTGGGCCTCCGCCGGCAGGGCCGTCACCGCCGGATCGGTGAATTTCAGGCAGACCGAGGTATTGGAACGGGTCTTCGGCTTGACCGCCAGGAAGTCGATCCAGTCGTTTTCCTTGACGAATTTGCCGATCACCCGGGCATTGGCGTCGGCACGTTTCACCAGCCCGTCGAGACCACCGACCTTCTGGCCCCATTTCAACGCGTCGATATAGTCCTCGACGCAGAGCATGGACGGCGTGTTGATCGTCTCGCCCTCGAAAATGCCTTCGATCAGCTTGCCGCCCTTGGTCATGCGGAAGATCTTCGGCAGCGGCCAGGCCGGCTTGTAGGTCTCCAGGCGCTCGACCGCGCGCGGGCTGAGGATGAGCATGCCGTGGGCCGCTTCGCCGCCCAGCACCTTCTGCCAGGAGAAGGTGACGACATCGAGCTTCTGCCAGTCGAGACGTTGAGCGAAAGCCGCCGAGGTGGCGTCGCAGATCGTCAGGCCTTCGCGGTCGCTAGCGATCCAGTCGCCGTTCGGCACGCGCACGCCCGAGGTCGTGCCGTTCCAGGTGAACACCACGTCGCGGGTCTTGGTGTCGATCTTGTTGAGGTTCGGCAGCTCGCCATAGCCGGCGGTGATGGTGCGGACGTCGGCCAGCTTCAGCTGCTTGACCACATCGGTGACCCAACCGTCACCGAAGCTTTCCCACGACACCATGTCGACGCCACGGGCGCCGAGCATCGACCAGAGCACCATCTCGACGGCGCCGGTATCGGATGCCGGCACGATGCCGATGCGATAGTCCGCCGGCACCTGCAGCACCTCGCGGGTCAGGTCGATGGCAAGCTTGAGCTTGGCCTTGCCGACCTTGGCGCGGTGCGAGCGACCGAGCGATGCATCGCCGAGAGCTTTGAGGGACCAGCCGGGGCGCTTGGCGCAGGGGCCGGACGAAAAGTTAGGCACGCGCGGACGCGCGGTAGGGGCGGTCTTCGCCATTCTGGATCTCCATCCTCACAGATGGACGTCCCTCGTTGGGGAGGGATGTCCCACCTGTGGCAATAGGACCGGCGATCAGTCAGGTCAAGCGGCGACGGGTTTCTGCTTAGGCCACAAGACCGTGACCGCCGGCCTGACGGTCGAGCACATCGCGACAAGCCGCATCGTTTTCAGCACTGCACCAACGGCTTTTTGCTTTCGATATCGCGCACCGGAACCACCATCTTCACCTCTCCCCGGCGGGGAGAGGTCGACCGCGCCTAGCATTGAGAGAACGCATCTCGCGTTCGCTCAATGCTACGGCGAGCGGTCGGGAGAGGGGGCGAGGCGCGAGACGAGAAGTCATCATGCGAAATGCGTAACATTTTGTTCTGACGCTACAATTCCCCCTCTCCCGGCGCTGCGCGCCGACCTCTCCCCGCCGGGGAGAGGTGCAGAGTGTGGTTCCGGCGCGAGATTTCGAAGGGCTATTCATCCAGGCTCGTCTGAAAGACCTGTGCGAGCGCCCATCCGGGCTGGCAGGAGTGGAGAGCACCACCAACCCCTCGCCCATCATCGGCAAGCGATCGCGACGGCTCCGGTCACGTCTGTCTTGCGGCCACCGAGGCGAAGAAGTCGTCCGGGCTTTCGAGCTCGACCAGGCGCCGGTTGTCGATCAGCCAGAACCGGTTGCCCGCCGCCCTGACGAAGCTGCGATCATGCGACACCAGCACGCAGCTCGCCTGATTCGCGCTGAGCTCCGCCTCCAGCGCCTCCTGGCCCTCGATGTCGAGATGATTGGTCGGTTCGTCGAGCAGGTAGAAATTGGGGTTGGTCAGCCGGAGCACCAGCATCGCCAACCGGGCTTTCTGTCCCCCGGAGAGCCTGCCGATCGGCCGGCCTTGCAGGTCGATGCCCAGGCCCGCGCCGGCCAGCAAGGCCCGCGTCCGCTGGTCGCCGACCTCGAACCTTCGGCCGATCACGCCGGCCGGCGTATCGGCGTCGGCGAGTTCGGCGAGGCCCTGATCGCTATATCCCAGCACCACCGAGGGGGTCGCCTTGACTGCCTGGGTCGAGGCGTCCGGCTCGCGGATCGCCGTTCTGAGCAGACTGACGAAGCGTGATTTGCCGACCCCGTTGCGACCCAGCAGAACGATGCGGTCGCCCTGGCAGATCCACTGCTTGCCGGTCCGGAACAGCAGCTTGCCGTCAGGCGTTTCGATGCTCGCATCGTCGAGGCTGACCAGAACCTTGGCATGGGTGCCACGATTGGCCAGCCGGATGGTGCCGGCCGATCGCTCCTGATGGGCCGGCCGCGCGACATCCTCCAGGCGCGCGGCCTTCTGCTTGAGCTGCTTGGTCTTGACCGTCAGCAGGTCGCTGCCCGAATTGATGGCGATATTGTTCAGCTTGGCCGCCTGGCGGCGCAATTGCTGTGCCACCTTCATGTCGCGCTGATAGCGGTTTGCCTCAGCGGCATCGACCTCGTCGACCGCCGCTCGCGCCCGCGAATAGGGCAGCGAGAACACCTGCGAGGCCTCCGGCCGCAGGAACAGCGTCCGGTTCGTGGTGGCATCGAGGAAGGCCCGGTCGTGACTGGCCATCACCACCGGCACGTCGCGCGGCAGGCCGTTCAGCCAATCTTCCAGCTGGCCGATCCTGGCGAGATCGAGATGGTTGGTCGGTTCGTCCAGCAGCAGGACGTCCGGTTCGGTGACCCAGACACGGGCGAGCATGACCAGCCTCTGCCAGCCGCCGCTCAGACGACCGAGCGGCAAGGCGCGCAGCGGCTCCGGGACCTCCAGGGAATCCAGCACCACGTCGACGCGCCAGCCCTCGGTCTCAGCTTCGGACGCCGGCAGAGCCTGGCGCACCGCATCGTGGAAGGGCGTGGCCAGAAGGCCGGCCGGAACATCCTGCGCGACATAGCCGATGCGCAGGCCGCGCGCCCGCGTGACATCACCCGCCGTCGGTTCGAACATGCCGGCGATGACCCGCAGGAGCGTGGATTTGCCGCGGCCGTTGGCGGCGACCAGACCGATGCGGTCGCCCGTCGCCACGGTCAGGTTGAGGTTCGCGAAAAGCGGCGCGCCCAAGGTGGCGCCCAGGTTGCGCAAATTGATCAGTGTCATTGTCTTTGGCTCTGGTCCGCCCGAGCCTGCGCCCCATCCCCTCGAGGCCTCATTGGCCCTTTCGAAGCGGATGCGGTCCGGCCGGCGCGGAACGCGCTGCCAGGACAATTCGGCTCGGAGAATGGAAGGATAAGCAGACGCAACGAGCCTTCAGGCTCGGCGCTGCGTGACCCCCGCGGGCAGACCAGGAAGAGATGGGATCAGGGACCGTCTCTGGTCAGCCCTGCAGGAAAACCCGCAGGGCCTGAACGGGGCCGCGCTGACGATGGTGACGAAAGAACGTGATCACGCAGCCCCCCTTTCTCGATGACCTAGACCACGGTGATACCGTTGCGCGCTGCGTCAGGCAATCATGCCTGCACGCGCCTGCCGGTTACTGCCCGACCGGCCCGAGCCCGTCGCCGAACATGTAGCGAAGCCCGATGCGGATCTCATGCGCCGCCACCGGACCGGCGCGGTAGCTGCCGCCGGTGCTGTCGGCGAAACGCAGCGAGCCCATGTGCAGGTAGCGATAGCCGATATCGAGCTTGGTCTGCGGGGTGATGTCGACGGTCACGCCGGCCATGGCGGCAACCGCCAGGTTCCATTTGGTCGCGCTGGTCAGCGCCGGCGCCACCGCCAGTTCGCCGAGCGCGGCCGCGGCCGGCACCGGCGTCGAGCTGTAGTTCGACGCGCTGAGCCGCGCCACGCCGAGACCCAGGCCGACATAGGGCGTCACACCGCTCCACCCTCCGATATCGGCATAGGCATTGATCAGCGCAGTCTGGCTGGTGACGGCGAAACGCTCGGTCCGCGCCGGCACCGGCAGCGGGCCGGGGTCGTTCCAGTCGCCGTTCGGGGGCGCCATGCCCGAGAGGCGCGCCGCCGAACGCATGTCGAGCGTCGTGTCGAGCCGGAACCACTTATATTTGAAACCGAAACCGAGGCCGCCGCCGAAAGCCGAACCGGCGCGCGTACCGTTGAGGTCGACCCACTGGCCGGCCGCGAAATAGCTGGTATTGGCGGCGCCGAGCGAGGGGCGGCGGAACAGGCTCGCGGAAAAATCGCCCCGAATATACCAGCCGGACGCGAAATCCTCGGCCAGCAGCGGTGGGGCAAGCGGCGCCAGCGGTGCGCGGCCGGCAAGATCCGCCGCGTCCGCGCTTGCGCCTGCCGTGGCGACGAAGCTCACGGCCATCAAGGCCAGGGCCAGGCGTTTCATGTCGGACAACCCTTGAACGCGATGCGACCAGATGCGGCCCATTCTCTACGGGCCGACGCGATATCGCCGACAAGCTTGGCAAAGCCGAGTTAAGGGGGCCTTAAGGTTAAAAATTAACCAGCGGGAACGGCCCTCGCCGCACGCGAAACTCCGGGATAAATACAATGAAAACGGCGCGGGCTCAGAGCCCGCGCCGTTCGCGTCGAACAGGACGATCGGTTCAGTAGCGCGCGACGATCGGCGCCGCCGCGACCGGTGGCGCGCCGAAGGCGTAGCGCAGGCCGAGCCGGATATCGTGCGAGGTGACCTGGCGGATCTCGTAATTGCGGATCGCCGTGCCGCAGGTGACCGGGCACGGCGCGCCCGACTGGAACGATCCGAGATTCATGTAGCGATAGCCGAGCTCGACCTTCATCTGGGCCGACAGGTCCCAGGCGACACCGGCCATCAGCGCCCAGGCGAAATTGGTGCGCGAGGCGCCAGAGATCGTCCCGGCGGTGGCCGACGGCGCGCCATTGTTGAACAGCTGCAGGCCGGTATCGGTCGTCGTGCCGAGCATGTTGTAGGCGACGCCGACACCAGCGCCGACGAAGGGGGTAATGCTCGACCAGGTGCCGAGGTCGATATAGCCATTCACCATGGTCACGAAGGACGACATGCTGGCGCGCAGATTGTTCTGGTAGCCCGTCACGTTGGGCGGGTTCGGCGGCCCGGCGATCAGGTCGTCACGCCCGCGGAAACGCGCGCCCAGCCGATATTCGGCGGTGATGTCGGCGCGCAGCCAGGAATTGAAGGCATAACCGATGCCGGCGCCGAAAAAGAACGCCGACGAGGTCGAATGCTCGTAGGTGCCGCCGGTGATGCCCCAGAACGGATTGGGGTTATAGGTCCAGCGGCTCGCCGAGGTCGCGCCGACACCGATGTCGCCGCGCAGGTACCAGCCGCCATTGTCCGGCATCGCCACGCCGACCGGCGGCGCGACCAGGACCGGCGAATAATCCGCGGCCCGGGCACCTGCGACCAACGTCATCAGGACGACGCCGGCGAGAGCTGGGCGGAGAAGGCGACGCATGAGGAGGATCCTTCGCGATGGCCCGCCCATGCAGAGAGGGGGCGGGCCAGATGACCAACGCTCCGGAAGATCGCAGGAAAGATTTAAACGAGGCTTAACCCTAAGGCTTAAGGTTACCAAACGGCATGTGGTTGTTGCAACGGCAGGGCCGCCGCCCGGCGTCCGGGCTGAGGGGCCGGAGCCCCCTGCCCGATCGGCCCGCCTCAGGCCGCCGCCTTGGCCACCGCGTCGACGATCTGGTCGACCACCGTCTCGACCAGGTCGCGGTCGTCGCCCTCGGCCATGACGCGGATCACCGGCTCGGTGCCGGAGGGGCGGATGACCAGCCGGCCATTATTGCCGAGCCGTGCCTTGGCGTCGTCGATCGCCGTGGTGACGGCCGAGTTTTCCAG
>BFBZ01000955.1_pt1 | contig 21721 bp, 21 predicted proteins | sample 1888401 | NCBI WGS metagenome assembly BFBZ01 (sample SAMD00112614, study PRJDB3348) | symbiont metagenome | host: Chara braunii | reverse complement strand
GCCTTGGCCATGCGCGCGGCAGCCGGCTCGGACAGACCGGCGCGGGCGAACAGGCGGGCGACCTCGGTCCTCAGCCCCGCGACGTCGACCCGGACCTTGCCGGGCGCCGGCGCCGGCCGTTCTGCTGCTGTGGTCATCGTGTCTTCCCCTCGATCGATCCGGCCGCGACATTAGGGCCATCGGGCCCGGCTGGCTGCGGCGGCGCCGGGTGTTTCGCCAGTCGAAACGCGCCGGCTTTCCGTCGATGCCGGCAGCGTGGATCGCTATCGTCCTGTCATCACGAAGGGGCGGCGATGGCGATCACCTATGATCTGGTCAAGGAGGTGACGGCGAACCTCTATGAGTGGTCGCTGAAGCGGATTCCGCAGAATTCCAAAGAGGCGCTGAAGCGTGCCCAGGAGACGGAATCGAGCGCCAGCGCGCGCCGGACGCTCGCCTTCATGCTCGACAGCGCCGAGGTCGCCGAGAAGACCGGCCGTTTCGTCTGTTCGGATGCCGGCATTCCCACCTATTTCGTCCGCATCGGCACCGGCGTGCGCATGCAAGGCGACATCAAGCGGGCGATCGTCGACGGTTTCGATCATCTGGTGCAGACCATCGACCCGCCGATCCTGAAATTCGTCACCAATCCCCTGACCAATGAGCGCAGCTACAAAGGCAAGGACATGCCGATCGTGTCCTATGACCTGGTCGACGGCTCCGACGCGCTCGACATCACCTGCTCGCCCAAGGCGCTCGGCTCGGGGCGCTGGGCGGCGCTCGAAGTGTTCAGCTATCCGACGCTCGCCGTGATCGAGAAATTCATCATGGACTGCGTGCTGAAGGCCGGCGGCCAGCATTGCCCGCCTGTCGTCATCGGCGTCGGCATCGGCGGCAGTTTCGACCATGCCGCCAAGATCGCCAAGGAGGCGAGCCTCAGGCCCTTCGGCCAGCGCAATCCGGAGCCCATGGTCGCCGAGATGGAGGAACGCCTGTTGAAGGCGGTCAATGCCACCGGCTTCGGGCCGATGGGCGTCGGCGGTTCGACCACCGCCTTCGGCGTCCATGTCAATTATTCCTCCGGCCACGGCTTCACGCCGGTGGCCGTCTGCTTCAATTGCTGGATCAACCGGCGGACCCGCGCGCTGATCCACAATTCCGGCGAAATCGAGCGCATCGAATGACCATGGCTCTCGATACCGAACTGCCGCGACTGACCTTGCCGCTGACGCGCGAGGCGGCGCTTGCGCTCAGGGTCGGAGATCTCGTCCTGCTGGACGGCGAACTGGTGATCACGGCGGGGTTTCCGACCCACCAGCGCATGGTCGCCTGCCTCGAGGCCGACAAGCCGCTGCCGCTCGACCTCGCCGGCGCGGCCTTCGTCCACATGGGCATCTGCTGCCGCGAAGACGGTGAGCGGCTGGAGCCGCTCTATGTCAATCCGACCACATCCACCCGGTTCAACGCGCTGATGCCGTCGCTCATCCGCAGCCTCGGCCTGACCGCGGTCGGCGGCAAGGGCGGGCTGTCGGCGGAGAGCGTTCAGGCGATGCGTGAGGTCGGCTGCGTCTATTTCTCGATCGTCGGCGGCGCCTCGGCGCTGCTCTCGGCGAGCGTCCAGGAGATCGTCGAGACCGGCTGGGACGACCTGATCATGCAGTTCCGGCTGACCCGTATCCGGGTCTCGGGCTTCGGGCCGGTGACGGTTGCCATCGATGCCCATGGCAACAGCCTCTACGAGAGCCTGCTCGCTTCGGCGACGGAGCGGATGCCGGCCATTCTCGAAACCATCAGCCGCCGCGACTGACCGGCCGGGCGTGCCCCATTGGAGTGAACCCATGAAGGTGATCGAGATCACGCGCCCGGGCGGTCCCGAGGTCCTGGCCATAGCCGAGCGGCCAAAACCACTGATGGCGCCGGGCGAGGTGCTGATCCGCGTCAAGGCGGCAGGCGTCAATCGGCCCGATATCCAGCAGCGGCGCGGCCTCTATCCGCCGCCGCCCGGCGCCACCGACCTGCCCGGCCTGGATGTCGCCGGCGTGGTCGAGGCGGTCGGCGACGGCGTCGCCTGGCCTGTCGTCGGCGATGCCGTCTGCGCACTCGCCAATGGCGGCGGTTATGCCGAATATTGCGCGGTTCCGGCGGCGCAATGCCTGACCATCCCCAAGGGCGCGAGCTTCGTCGAGGCCGCGGCGCTGCCCGAGGTGTTCTTCACCGCCTGGAACAATGTCATCTGGCTCGGCCGGCTCGGCCAGGGCGAAACCCTGCTGGTCCAGGGCGGCACCAGCGGCGTCGGCATGGCGGCGATCCAGATCGCCAGGCTGTTGCGGGACGCGCGGGTCATCGCCACCGCCGGCACCGCGGAAAAGCGTGCCGTCTGCCGGTCGATCGGGGCGGACGTGGTGGTGGATTACAGGGGTGACTGGCCGGCGGCGGTGCGCGCGGCCATCGGCGATCATGCGGTCGACGTGGTGCTGGATGCCCAGGCCGGCCCCTATACCGAACAGCAATTGTCGCTGCTCGCCTTCGACGGCCGCGTGGTGCTGATCGCCAGCCATCTCGGCGAGATGGCCGAGGTCAATGTCCGCAACATCGTCCGGCGCCGGCTGACCCTGACCGGCTCGACGCTCAGGCCGCGCAATGCCGAGTACAAGGGCCGCATCGCCCGCGAGCTGATGGATCAGGTCTGGCCGCTGATCGAGGCCGGGACGCTGAAGAACCACATCTGCGCGGTGTTCCCCTTCGCCGAAGTGGCCAAGGCGCATGCGCTGATGGATGCCGGGGAACAGATCGGCAAGGTGGTGCTGACGCTGGGGGAATAGTTCCTGGCGAATGGTGAATGGCGAATAGCGAATGGGCATGCACGCGCAGGATGGTCCATCCGACCTTCGCCGGCATCGCACTTCGTCTTGCCCAGGCTTGTCCCGGGCATCCACGCATTCCCCCGATCGAGACGATCAAGTCGTGGATGGCCGGCACAAGCCCGGCCAAGACGGTGAATGCCTGGGGCTAAGGTTCGTTCCTTCCCCATTCGCTATTCGCCACTCGCCATTCGCCCCTTCCCGGCCTATGTCCATTGCCATGGTGGACGCGGCAGCGGAGGTCGGGATTTGTCGTCATTTCCTCCGGTCCAGTCGGTGGTCCGCGCGCTCAACCTGCTGGTCGAGGTCAACCGGGCCGGCCTCACCACGGTCGGCGACCTGCATCGCCGGACCAGGCTGCCGAAGCCGACCATCGTGCGCCTGCTCGAAACCCTGGTTGCCGCCGGCTATGTCTATCGCGACGAGCGGCTGCGCGGTTATCAGGTGACCTCGCAGGTCGCCGAGCTGAGTTCCGGCTTCCATGGCGCGCCCATGGTGATCGAGGCGGCGCGGCCCTGGGCGGCCGCCCTGACCCAGCAGATCAAATGGCCGACGGCGGTCTGCGTGCTCGACCACGACGCCGTGGTGGTGCGCTTCTCGACCATTCCCGACAGTCCGATCTCGCCGTTTCACGCCACCATCGGCTATCGCCTGAGCCTCGGCGCCCGCGCCTTGGGCCGGGCCTATCTCGCCTTCTGCCCCGAGGAGGAGCGGCGCATCCTGATCGAGCTGATGAAGGTCTCGCCGGATCCGGAAAACCACCTCCTGTCCGACGAGGAGCTCGACCGCCTGATCGCGACGGCGCGCCGCAAGGGCTTCGCCGAGCGCGATCTCGATGTCGAACCGAAGAGCTCGGCGACCGTCGCGGTGCCGCTGATGCAAGGCGACCGGGTGCTGGGCACCTTCGGCATTACCTATTTCCGCTCCGCCGTGGCGACCCCGGAGGCGCGGGCGCGCCTGGTGTTTCCGTTGAAGGAGGCGGCCGCGGCGATCGAGGCGGAGCTGCGTCAGAAGGGCGCACCGTTTCGACAGGAGAAATAGAGCGGGATTTTCTGCAGTCATGGCAGGCTGGCTGGCAGGTTCGGACCCATGAAGATCGACCTGATCGATCCACCGCCAGGGCAAGGAAACTCTCGACATGGCCACCCTCTCGCGCCGTATGCTGACGGCGTCGCTTGCCTCGCTCGCGGCGGGCGCAACGCTCGGCCGCCCGGCTTTGGCGCAGGCCTGGCCGACCCGGCCGGTCACCATCATCGTGCCGTTCCCGGCGGGTGCCTCCACCGATGTGGTGGCGCGGCTGATCGGCGAGAAGCTCAGGCAGGATCTCGGCCAGGGCTTCGTGGTCGAGAACAAGGTCGGCGCGGGGGGCAATATCGCCGCCGGCGGCGTCGCCCGCGCGGCACCCGACGGCTACACGCTGTTGCTGTCCTCGTCCGGTCCGCTGTCGAGCAACAAGCTGCTCTACAAGTCGCTGACCTATGATCCGATCGCCGATTTCGAGCCGATCTCGCTGGTCGGCGACGTGCAGTGCATCGTCGCCACCCACACCTCGGTGCCGGTCAAGACGCTCAGCGAGCTGATCGCCTATGGCAAGGCCAATCCGGGCAAGCTGACCTTCGGCAGCCCCGGCTACGGCCTGATGGGCCATATCGCCGGCGAACTCATCCAGCGCACCGCCGGCTTCCAGATGACCCACGTGCCCTATCGCGGCTCGGCGCCGCTCGCCAACGATCTGGTGGCGGGCAATGTCAATGTCGCGGTCGATTTCCTGCCGACCTATATTCCACATGTGCAGTCGGGTTCGATCCGCGCCATCGCCGTGACCTCGGACAAGCGCGCGCCGCAGATCCCGGATACGCCGACCCTGGCGGAAGCCGGCATGGCGGGCATCAATGTCTCGTCCTGGTTCGGCCTGGCCGGACCGAAGGGCCTGCCGCAGGATGTCGTGCGCCGCCTCGCGACGATTGTCGGCGACTATGTCAAGACGCCGGAGGCCACCGCCAAGCTCGAGGTGATCGGCGTGCGCACCATTGGCGGCCCGCCCGAGGACCTGCGCAAGGCCCAGGCCGGCGAGATCACCAAGTGGGAAGGCGTCATCCGCAGCGCCGGCATTTCGCTGGAATAGGCCGGCGGGCGCCACGACGCCCCTGTCCGCGCTTCGACGACAAAAGCCGGCTCAAGACCTGAGCCGGCTTTTTTGTATGATGTGATCGCACCTTCTTGGACCGTTGCCGGCACAGTCTCTACGTCATCCCCGGCCGAGGCGGAGCCGAGGGGAAGGGGATCCAGGGGCGGCTTGGACGAACCGCGACGCCGCGAAATAATCTACGCTGAGGGCTCTCTGTGCGTCCTCATGCGCTCAAGGCGCAGCCTAACGACTCCTGGATCCCCTTCCCCTCGCTTCGCTCGGCCGGGGATGACGTATGGTGCTGCCGGCAACCGTCGTCGCCCAGGCGGAAGCAGAGCCTCAACCTGGGCGCCGTTCTGGATTTGCTTCCACCCTCACTCCAGGTTCAAGAGCTTGGCCGCCAGGCCACCGGTCATGGTGCGGATGTCGGCCTTCGACACCTGCAGGTCGAGCAGCGTACCGACCACCTCGCGGAAACCGTCCACCGGGCGCGGCGAACCGACCAGGCCGAGATCCGACGACAGCACGGTGCGATCGACGCCGGCCACCTCGATCAGCCGGGCGAGCTGCTCCGGGCTGAACTTCTTCGAGCGGCCTTCGACGAACATGCAGATCGAGTGCTCCATATAGGCGCCCAGCGCCACGAGCCCCCTGATGTCGTCCTCCGTGCAGCCGACGATATAGGTCGGGTGGTTGACCAGCATCTTCTTGACGCCGCGCGAACGGGCCTCGTCGAACACCAGGAACAATTCCTGGGCCGAGAGATGGCCGCCGGCCAGGATGACGTCGCCCTCGGCGATCAGGTCGAGAATCTGCTTGACCGGATCGGTGACCTTGCCATTGGCGTCGAGCGCGGTCAGCGGCACCGGATCGAGCATTTTCTGCGCGGTCTTCGGGAAGGTCTTGGCCTGGCCCGAGGCCTGCACCGCGATGTGATTGGCCGCCGACAGCGTCGGCATCCAGATGATCTTGGCGCCGAGCTTGATGGCGTGATCGACCGCATGCGGATTGAAGCCGCCGGAGGCATTGTTGAGCGCGAGGCCCGAATAGAGCTTCATGCCGGTTTCCGGGAACAGCTTTTCCAGGATGATGGCGTGGGCGGTGCCGAGATAGAAGTGGTCCTTGTAGAGCAACGCGCGGAACTTCGCGGCCGCGCAATCCATCAGCGCCTCGTGATGGTCGAGAATGCGCGGCATGGCCGCCGGGCCTGAATGGCAGTGCAGGTCGATAGCGCCGACCAGCAATTCATTGATTTCGGCGGCGCGCGGATGGGCCTGGGCCTGAACGGGGGCGTCCGACATGATGGTCTCCTTCGTCTCAGGCCTTGGCGCCGGGCATGGGATAATCGTCGGCGTTCAGCACCCAGCCGGGCTTCTCCGAAAAATCGACCCGCGGCGGCGAGAAGATATCGATCATCTGGTTGAAGCCCGGCAGCACCGAGCGCGAGGTGTGCACCGAGGGCGGCGGGATGATGGTCAGCGAGGGGGCCGCCAGAAGCTCGTGCTCGTCGTCGCGCCAGACGTTCATGTCCGGGGTCCAGGGCCAGCGGATGTCGTGAACGAAGGCGCCGTCGATGACATAGGAGCCCTGTTCGAAATCGTCATGGTGATGCGGCGACAGCTTGGTGATGTCGCGCAGGCCGATGCGCGGATCGAGGAAATTCACCATCAGCGTGGTGCAGCGGAAGATCCGGCCGAAGCGGCCCTGCTCACCCTTGATCTCCAGGCTGTAATGGCGCACCCGCCAGCCGGCCGGCGGCTCCGGCCAGGGCTGGAACGGCGGCAGGTTCGGATGCGGTTTGGCATAGGAGGCGGCGTTCGAGCACAGCGCCGCGAGATCGGCCGACTGGCTGGAGAACAGCCGGGCGATGCGCCCGCCCGTGGAGACCGTGATGGTGGAATCGCCAGGCGGCACGAAGACGATGGAGAACCCAGGGATGTCGACGGTCTCGGTCGCGGTCTTGACCTGAACCTTGGTCGCGGCATCGGGAATGATGATGCAATATTCGTCGACCTGGCCCTTGCGCGTCAGCACGCCGCCGGCCGCCACATCGGAATGGCCGAGAATGAAATTCTGGCCGCGGGCATACCAGGTGCGGCCGAAATCGCCCTGCTCCTGGGGCGTCTCGGCGTAGAAGCGGGCATATTCGGCGCCGGCGAATTCGGTCGCGGCCTTGGCGGCGGCCTTGGGCGCGGCGCCGAGCGTGGCGCGCGGATCGGAAGCGTGGAACATGTCGGTATCTCCGGTTCAGCGTCGCCCGTGGGCGAATTGGGCAGGCAAGGTCAGGACTTGAGCGAAGCGAAATCGCCGAGCGTCTGGGCCGCGGCCTTCTTCAGGAAGCCCTGGTCCGACGAGACGATGAAGGCACTGGCGCCTTGGGCCGCGAAGCCGGTCGCCTCGGCGACGCCGTCGACCATGACGCAGACCGGTTTGCCGGCGGCCTTGGCGGCGGCGATGATGCGGGCCACCGCGTCCTTGACGGCGGGCGCATCGCGGTTCGGCGCGCCGAGCGCGACGGTCAGGTCGCCACGCCCGATGAACACGCCGTCAATGCCGTCGACGGCCAGGATCTGGTCGATCTCGTCGAGCGCGGACGGGTCCTCGATCATGGCGATGACGGTGGTGGTGGCGTCGGCCGCGGCCACGTGATCCCACATCTTGACGCTGCCGTAGCGACCGGCCCGCGGAGAGGCCGAGAAGCCACGCGATCCGCCCTTGTAGCGGCAGGCGGCGGCGATCTCGCGGGCCTTGGCGGCGCTCGCGACATGCGGCACCAGAATGCCGACGGCGCCGCAATCGAGCACCGACAGGATGCCCTCTGCTGACGCCGAGGGCACGCGAACGATGCCGGCGGTGCCGGCGGCGCGTGCCGCGAGCAGCGCGATATCGGTCGCCATGCGGTCGAAGGGAGCGTGTTCCTCGTCGATCACCACGAAGTCGAAGCCGAGATCGCCGATGATCTCGATGCCGTGGCTGGTCGGGGTCTTGATGAAGGTGCCGACAAGTGTCGCGCCGGCGGCGAAGCGCGCGCGAAATGATTTCGGGTCGGGACGAGGCTCGCTCATGCGGGGGCTCTTTTCACGGGTTCGGTCAGCGCCGCACCTTGCTCCGAAACCCGGCCGCGAGCCATCGGATCGCACGACCGTTTCACGATGCGGAATGGCAGGGCTTCGCCGCCGGCGGAGCGCCGCCGGGCGTTATGACAGGACCCAAGGTCAAACCGCGGCAGCCTCACGCGCCGCCTTGGGAGATGAGATGCTGATGAACCGGATTGTTGCCCGCGCAGTGCGGGCGGTGGCGGCGCTGACTGCGGTTGCGACCCTCGCCCTATCAGGCACCGCCGCGCAGGCGCAAACCTGGCCGACCCGGCCGATCACCCTGGTCGTGCCGTTCACGGCCGGCACCGCGTCGGATGTGCTGGCGCGATCCTTTGCCGAATATCTCAACAAGACGCTCGGCCAGCCGGTGGTCATCGACAACCGGGGCGGCGCCGGCGGCAATATCGGCGGCGCGGCGGTCGCCAAGGCGCCGGCCGATGGCTACACCTTCCTGTTCGCGACGACCGGGCCGGCCGCGACCAACAAGCTGATGTACAGCAACATGCAGTTCGACCCGGAGCGCGATTTCGCGCCGGTGGCGCTGGTCGCCAAGCTGCCAGTCATCATCGTCGCCAAGCCGGGCTCGCCGATCACCAACCTCGCCTCGCTCATTGCCTATGCCAAAGCCAATCCCGGCAAGCTTTCCATCGGCTTTCCCGGCAACGGCACGCTCGGCCACATCACCGGCCTGCTGCTCGGCCGTTCCGGCGGCATCGATTTCAACGCGGTGCAATATCGCGGCAGCGCCCAGATCATCGGCGACCTGCTCGGCGGCCATATCGATATCGGCATGGATTCGATGGCCGCCTATGTCACCAATATCCAGAGCAATCAGCTCTCTGCGCTGGCGATCGCCACCGGCCGGCGCTGGCCGGGCCTGCCCAACGTGCCGACCGTGTCGGAAGCCGGCCTGCCCGGTTTCGAGGCCTCGGTCTGGTATGCGGTCATGGCGCCGACGGGCACGCCGGCCGAGATCGTCGCCAGGTTCAATGCCGAGACCAATGCCTACCTGACCAGCGACGCCGCGCGTGAAATGTTCGCCAAGCTCGGCCTGGAGCCGGCGGGCGGATCGCCCGACGATCTCAGGGCCTTCATTCGCGCCGAAATCGGCAAATGGGGCCCGATCATCAGCGACGCCAATATCCGGTTCTGATCGCCCGAATGACGGGTCGACGGCTTGCCAAGGCGGGTTCAGGCGATAGGCTCGAACCCGCGTCAACCCGGAGACATCGCTCATGGTCCTGCGCCGGATCGCCGTTTTCCTGGCTCTGCTCAGCGGCATTCTGGCGTCGCAACTGCCTGAATTCGCCCAGCAATATCGGCAGAGGCTGGGCGGCGCGGTCGACGAGATCAAACGCGTCGTGGCGAATTTCGACGCGGATGCCGCCCGATTGAGTCTCAGCCGGGACCAGGGGCTGGAACGGCTGAAGGCCAATGGCGATCAGTTCATCCGCCAGCGCGGCGAGCAGCTGGAACAGGATATCGCCCGCGGCGACCGGCTGGAGCAGCAGTTGCAGGCCTATGCCGAGGCCGGCCCGTTCCGCCGGCTCGGCCTGTTCGCGACCGAGTTCGAGCCCGATATCGCGCGGCGCGCCTTCGCCCATTTCGAGCCGGCCGTGCCGGTGACCAGCGAGGGGCTGATCAGCGCCGCCGGCGGCTTTTTCGGCGGGTGGTTCCTGTGTCGGCTCGTGCTGGCGCCTTTGCAGCGGCGCAAGCGGAAGATGGCGCCGAAAACGGCGTGACCGGCCGCTTCAGGCGCTCGCCAGTGGTGTCTTGGCGCCTTCGATGATCGCCCGCTTCTTGCCGATTTCGAGCGCGACATGGTCCATGAAGGTGCGCACCCGCGCGGTGTTGCGCAGGTCCGGATGGGTCAGGAGCCAGAGCGCGCCGGAATGCTCGCTCCGGGGCTCGCTCAAGGCGACGAGATCGGGAAAGGTCTGGGCGATGAACCAGGGCAGCACGCCGATGCCGGCGCCCGCCGCCACCGCGTCGGCCAGGCCGAGAACCGTATTGATGCGCCAGCCGATCCTGTCCTCGCCGACATTCTGCGCGAGCCATTTGGCTGGCCCGATGTGGCGCAGGTTGTCGCCGAGGCCGATCCAGTCGTGGGCGCGGTAGTCGGCCGGATCGAGCGCGGTCAGGCCGAGGCTCCTGGCCGCGAAAATGCCCCAGGGAATATTGGCGACGCGACGGCCGACCAGGGTCTCCGGTGGGTCATTGGTGGCACGGATCGCCACGTCGGCGTCACGCTTCGACAGGTTGAGCGACTCGTTGCCGACCACCACGTCGAGCGTGATGCCCGGATTGAGCTTGCGGAAGGACGCGAAGATCGGCGTCAGCAGGTGGACCAGCAGCGTGTCGTTGGTGGTCACCCTGAGGTCGCCCTGGGGCCGCAGGTCCTGGCCGGTCAGGCGCCGCTCGAAATCGACGATTTCATCGGCCATCTTGTTGGCGAGCTTGACCATTTCCTCGCCGGCCGGGGTCAGCGAATAGCCGGTCCGGCTGCGCTCGAACAGCCGGGCCCCGAGCCGGTCCTCCATGGCGCCGAGCCTGCGGAACACCGTCGACTGATTGACGCCGAGCAACTCGGCGGCGCCGGCCAAGGATCGCGCGAGCGAGACGGCCAGGACGGTCCGGTAATCGTCCCAGGAAACGAGCGGCGGTGTCATTATTCTGAGTTCTCCTGACGCCTTGCGTTGATGCAAGCAAATCCTTGCGATTGAGTCAATTTACTTGCGGGTGCTGGATTGCCATTTTGTGACAGCCGCGGCAGCCCGCCGCCTTTCCTCGACCTTGACTCGAAGGATCCCCTGAAATGTCCGACGAACGCACCGCCTCCTATGGCCTCCTGGTTCTGCGCATCGCGCTGGGAGCCATGTGGATCTCCCACGCCCTGTTGAAATATGTGGTTTTCACCATGCCCGGTTTCGCCGGCTTCCTTGGCGCCCAGGGCTTTCCGGGTTTTCTCGCCTGGCCCATCGTGCTGGCCGAATTGACCGGCGGAGTGCTGATCATCGCTGGCTTCTACGGCCGTCAGGTCTCGCTCCTGCTGCTGCCGATCATGGCCGGCGCCTTCCTGGTGCACCTGCCGAACGGCTGGCTGTTCACCGCGGCCAATGGCGGCTGGGAATATCCGGCTTTCCTGATCCTGGCCTCGGTGGCCCATGGGCTGATCGGCGACGGCGCGCTGGCGCTGCGGTCGCGGCCGCTGCTGTTCTGGCAGGCTGGAAACAGCCCGGTGCTGCGCTCGGCCTGAGCCGATCCGGACCGGTCAAATGGCCGTGATGTCACGGCCGCCGGTCGCCGCAGCCTCCGGATACCTCAGCCGATCCTGGTGGTGCTGCCGCGCACCACCAGCGTCGGCGCGATGACGATGCGTTCCGGCGTCAGCGCCGGATTGACCATGCGGGCCAGCAGCCTTTCGCAGGCGCGCCGGCCCATATCGGCCTGATGGTTCTTCACGGTCGTGAGGCCGGGCGCCCAGAGCTCGGCCTCCTTGACGTCGTCGCAGCCGACCACGGAAAAGTCGCGGCCGGCCTCGCGGCCGCGATGGCGCAGGCCGAGCATCACGCCGAAGGCGGTCAGGTCGTTGAAACAGACCGCCGCGGTCGGCGGCTGCGGCAGATCGAGCAGGCCGTGAATGGCGTTGAAGCCGAGATCGCGGGTGCCGAATCCTGCGACCATCAAAGCCGGCTCGAGCGCCATGCCGCGCTCGGCGAGACAGGCGCGGTAGGCGTTGCGGCGATTGGCGCCGGTCGACATGGCATCGGTGCCGCCGATGATGGCGATGCGCCGGTGGCCGAGTTCGAACAGATGGTCGAGGGCCGTGCGCGTGCCCAGCGCGTCGTTCGAGCCGACGAAATCCAGCCCGACATCGGCGATCTCGCGGGAGACCTGGACCAGGGGAATGCCGGCACTGGAGACATCGGTGAGCGAGGCCGCCGCGGCGTCGTTGGCCGGGCAGACGATCATGCCGTCGGGGCGATATTCCTTCAGCGTCCGCAGCACCCGGTCCTGCTTTGCCGGATCGTCCGAATAGGTGCCGAGCAGCACGGTGTGGCCGGAACCGGCCAGCGTCTCCTCGATCGCGGCGAGCAACTCGCCGAAATAGGGATTGACGATGTCGTTGAAGCCGACCGCGATCATATTGGTGCGCGCGGTGCGCAGGCTCGCGGCCGAGCGGTTGTAGATATAGCCGAGCGCGCGGGCGACAGCCTGAACCTTGTCGCGGGTGGCGGCGGCAACCAGCGGGCTCGACCTGAGCGACAGCGATACGGTGGCGGTCGACACGCCGAGTTCGTCGGCGATGTGCTGAAGCGTCACCCTGCCCCGCGCGGAACCGTCAGCAAAACCGGGCATGGGACATCTCCGCCTGCCGGCAGCCTAAAGTTTGAATTCAAGATTTGAAAGCGCGCCTCAATCGTTTTAGCCCTCGTCCATTCGGCAGATCTCTGGCTAGATTGGGCAAAACAACCAGGGGGAAACAATGACCAGGCAGCGGATCGGATTTATCGGCGTCGGCCTGATGGGGCACGGCATGGCCAAGAACCTCGTCGAGAAGGGTTTTCCCCTGGCGGTGACGGCGAACCGCAACCGCGAGCCGGTCGACGATCTGGTCAAGCGTGGCGCGACCGAGGTGGCGACAGCGAAAGCCGTGGCCGAGGCCTCCGACATCGTGTTCATCTGCGTCACCGGCGCGCCGCAGGTGGAGCAGGTGGTGAACGGTCCCGAGGGCTTGCGGGCCGGTGCGCACGAGGGCCTGTTCATCGTCGATTGCTCGACTTCGGAACCGACCCTGACCCGCAAGCTCGCGGCCGAACTGGCCGCGATCGGCGTGACCTTCCTCGATGCGCCCTTGTCGCGCACGCCGAAGGAGGCCTGGGAGGGGCGGCTCGACATCATGGCCGGCGGCGCCGATGCCGATCTTGCCCATGTCCGCCCGGCGATCGAGGCTTTTGCCGAGCGGATCGGCCATGTCGGGCCGGTCGGCGCCGGCCACACCATGAAGATCGTCAACAATTTCATCGCGATGGGCTATGCCGCGCTCTATTCCGAGGCGCTTGCCGTCGCCAAGGCCAACGGCGTCGCGCCGGCGGCGATGAATTCGGTGCTGTCGGGCGGCCGGATGGACTGCGGCTTCTACCAGACCTTCTTCAAATATGTCGTCGGGCGCGACGAGAACGCCCACCGGTTCAGCATTTCCAACGCCCACAAGGACATGCGTTATCTCGCGGCCATGGCGGAAGCGTCCGGCATCGCCAACCCCATGGGATCGGCGGTGAAGAACTATTTCGCCATGGCGGAAGCCCAGGGCAATGGCAGCAAATATGTGCCGATGCTGTCGGACGAGGTGGCCCGCTTCAACGGCCTCGACCTCATGGCGAAAGGCTGATCCCCGCCCGGAAGGCTTGCGCGGCCGCGCGAATTCCCTATTTTCCGGGCAGATCAGGAATTCGCCGGTTTCCGGGCAGGTCAGGAATTTCCGAGTGGTTACTTATGTGGATGCCGGGACTGCGCCGATGCGCAAGAACGGCCAGATCAAGCTTTACGGGCCCGAGGCCTTCGACGGCATGCGCGCGGCGGGACGCCTCGTGGCCGAATGCCTGGACATGCTGGTCGGCGAGGTCGAAGTCGGCGTGGCGACCGACCGTATCGACCAGCTGGTGTTCGAATTCGCCATGGATCATCGCGCCTATCCGGCGACGCTGATGTATCGCGGCTACGAGCGCTCGACCTGTACCTCGATCAATCACGTGGTCTGCCACGGCATTCCCAACGACAAGCCGTTGCGCGACGGCGACATCGTCAATGTCGACGTCACCTTCGTGCTCGACGGCTGGCACGGCGACAGCTCACGCATGTATGCGGTCGGCGAGATCCCGCGTCGCGCGGAGCGGCTGATCGACGTCACCTATGAATCGCTGATGCTCGGTGTCGCCGCGGTCAAGCCGGGCAATACGGTCGGCGATATCGGCCACGCCATCCAGTCCTTCGTCGAACCGCAGCACATGAGCGTGGTGCGCGATTTCTGCGGCCACGGCCTCGGCCGGATGTTCCACGACGAGCCGAACATCGTCCATCTCGGCCGGCCCGGCGAAGGCAGCGTGCTGAAACCCGGCATGTTCTTCACCATCGAGCCGATGATCAATCTCGGCCGCCCGCATGTGAAGGTGCTGTCCGACGGCTGGACCGCGGTGACCCGCGACCGCTCGCTGTCGGCGCAGTTCGAACATACCGTGGCGGTGACCGAGACCGGCGTCGAGATCTTCACCCTGTCGCCCAAGGGCCTCGACAAGCCACCCTATAAGAGCGCGGGCTAAAGCCGCCTGCCCTGCTCCTGATCGGTCTCGCGGATGATGCCCATGAAGCGGCGGATGATGCGCTCGGCGAGGCTCATGGCGCGGTCGACCTCCTGGTCGCTCGGCAGGTTGAGGCTCTGGCCATCGGTGCCGGAGCGGTTCTGGGCGGTGGCGCCGCCACGCTTCAGCGCGTCGTTCTCCGCCTTCAACCGGTCGATCTCGGCCTGAAGCGCGGCCCGGTCGTCGGCCACGAGACGGCAGGTGAAGCTGCCGTCCTGGCGGTTGCAGAGCGAGATCTGGCCGGTGCGGCCGTCCAGTCGCAACAGCCCGTCCGGTGTGTCGCGCAAGGTGAAGCGGCCGGCATCGGGGTCGCGCGGCGCGGGCGCCGCGGCTTGAGCGAAAGCCGAGGCCGGCAGCAGGGCCAGAGCGAAAGCGAGAGCGATGGGGCGCATGACAGCCTCCTTGGTCGGCGGCCGATCATAGCCCGCTTCGTGACGGGAGCGTGGCGGCGGGCCGGGAGCCGCGATGGGCTCTCACCAGATCTTAAGCGGTTGGACGGCAACCATTGCGAGCCTGGCAGTGCCAGGATGCGCCACGGCATCCCGCCGCAGGAGGTGCCGACATGGAGGCTGCTGCGACCAAGGTTCGAGCCGGCGTGGATGACGCCGCCGGCCGCCCGAAAACGTCGGCCGCCCGCCCCCGCCTCCTGGATATCGATACCGCCAAGGGCATCGGCATCCTGCTGGTCGTCGTCGGCCATGTCGTTTCGCAGCAGACGCCGGCCGGACACGACTGGTATCAGCAGCTCAAGGCGGTGATCTATTTCTTTCACATGCCGTTCTTCATGTATCTCAGCGGCTATGTGCTGGGCTATTCGCTCAACCCGGCGAAGGATGGAGCGCTCGCCTATATCGTGAAGCGCTGCGACCGGCTGCTGCTGCCCTTCTTCGCCTTCGGTCTGATCATCATCGCGGGCAAGATGGTGTTCTCGCAATTCGTCTTCGTCGACAACACCCAGGACAGCCTGGCCGCCTATCTCGACGGCCTGTTCATCCACACTGCCAGGAGCCCGGCGACCTCGGTCTGGTATCTCTACGCAGCCTTCATCTATTCGCTGGTTTTTCGGCTCGTCATCGTGCCTTTTCCGCGCGCGCTGCCCGTGCTCGTCCTGATCAGCGCGGCCTTTACCCAGTTCGAAGTCGAGAGCCTGTTCTATGCCGACCGGGTGCTGCGGCACCTCGTCTTCTTCCTGATCGGGGTCTGGATCGGCCGGCAACGCGACGTCATGGAGCACCTGTTGCGCGGCTATGGCGGCGCCTTGCTGGCGCTGTTCGTCGCCACGCTCGCCCTGGCTTGGTGGAGCACCAGCCCGCCGACGGTTTTCGCGGCCGCCCTGGCGTCGATCCCGGCGCTGCATGCCGTCGCATTCTGGCTGGCGGAGCGAAACGACCGGATTTTTCTGCTGCTCGGCCAGTACACCATGGCGATCTATCTGTTCAACACGATCTGCATCGGCCTGGTGAAGGGCTTCGGCTTCCTGCTGGTCAAATGGGACGGCAATGCCTTCTACGGCTATTTCATCGTCCTGACGGCCGCCGGCATCGGCCTACCGATCATCATACGCTGGGTGATCGATCGCATGGCGCCGCGGCTCGCGCGTTATCTGCAGTGACCGCCTGGCCCCGGCCCCGGTGGGTCAGCGGGCGGGGGCTGGAGCGACAAGCGGCCGTTTCCGGCGCTTCAACAGCGTCTGCAGCGGCCGCTCGACCAGCTTGTGAAAGGCGATGCCGCCCACGATGCAAAGGCAGAAGGTGACGACCGCCAGCGCCGGTGCATCCAGCCCTTCCACCGTCATCAGGCCGAGCCGCCGCCAGACCAGCACCAGCAGTGAAATCGCCAGGCCGTGGGTCAGGTAGATCGCGTAGGATGCCTCGCCGATCAGGCCGGCTCCGGGGACCGACGGCCAGGCACCGCTATCTTCGAGCGCGACGCTGCCGGCAACCAGGCTGAAGGCCGGCAGGCCCCAGACCAGGATGCGATGCCAGCCCTCCGGTCCCTCGCCGGACATGGCGGCGAGACCGAATCCGACAAGCCCTGCCGCGACCAGGGCAAAGCCCGCGAGGCGGCCGATCCTGAAACCCTGCAGCCGCACATGGCCGAACAGATAACCGGCCAGGAACTCGACGAGCAGCGGGTCGGTATAGATCCGGCCCCAGGCCTGCGATGCCGGAACCCAGTCCGCGGCGGCCAGAAAGGCGACGAGGATCGCCGCGATCACCAGGTGCCTTTGCCGGAACGGCAACAGGATCGCGGCCAGCACGACCGCATAGAAGAAGACTTCGTAATTCAGCGTCCAGCCCTGGTAGAGGACCGGAAACACGTCCTGTGTTCCGGGCTTGAAGGCCGGCAGCATGGCCAGCGACATGGCGAGCCAATCAGCGGAGAGCGGCAGCCTCGGGAACAATCCGGGCGCCGTCGCCGCCGCGGCGGCAAGCACCAGGGTGCACAGCCAGTAGAGCGGCAGGATCCTGGCCGCCCGATCATAGGCGAAACCGAGCGGGGTCACCGTGGTCGAGTTGGCGACCAGCGAAATGACGAAACCGCTGATGACGAAGAACACGTCGACGCCGGCCGACCCGACAGTCCAGGCGGCCCCGACCACATGGAATGCGACCACCATCATGGCGGCGACGGCGCGCAGATACTGGATCGATTGCAATTGCGCCTGGGGTCCATGGGCCATGGTCAGCGAGCTTCGCGGCAGTGGTCATGGGCGATGGATTGGCGGCCGCACACAGGCAGGTGGCGCAATTGGCGAGGCGAATGTCGTCTCACGCGCGCGCCCCGGACGTATCGATCGCATCGTTCATGGCCAGCGCCTCATGGGGAGCATCATGGCGGTGTCTCATTTCGGGTCATCGCTGACGGCACAAAGGCTGCTAGGCGACAGTTAGCAAGATTTCGGCCAGCCGCCTCGTCGCGGAACGGGATTTCGCTGCTTCACCATAGGCGATGCAATGGCTTGTCTGTCGGCGGCCATATAGCCTAGATGGCGCTGATTCATCGCTCACTCGCGCTGGTAGGCCTCGGCGCGGGCGTCCTCGAGGGCAGACCGGATCGATGTCTGACGCCACCTCCTTTGATCTCGACGGCAGCCAGGAAAACCTGGGGCGGATAACCCGCGCCGGCCTGTTCGCCGCCGTCTGGTGCCTGGTCTGGATCGGCCTCGAACCCTTCGGTGACCTCGGCAGCCAGGATCTGCTGGGCCTGACGACCGGCAACGACCTGTGGATCTACGTGTCGTTCGGTCTGCTCGGCGCGATGATCGTCGGGGCGACGATCGGGCGGTGGAAGCATTTCCTGACGGCGCTGACCGACAAGGCGTTCCTCGCCCTGGTCGCCTATATCGGCTTCAATATCGTGACATCGGCCGATTTCGCCGGCTCGCTGCGCCGATATCTGCTGTTTCTCGCAGTGGCTTTGATTGCTGCTCTCGTCTGCCTGCTGCCGAAAGACCGCGACGAGTTCGCCCGCCTGATCGTCAGCTGCGCGCTGTTCGTCACGGTGCTGAGCTATGTCGGCGTGCTGCTGTTTCCGCAATTGGCCGTGCATCAGGCGACCGATCTGGTCGAGGCGCGGTTGGCGGGCGACTGGCGCGGTGTCTTCGGCCACAAGAACCTCGCCGGCGGCGTGTTCTCGACCATGGTGTTCATCGGCATTTTCGCCGCGCGTGTCGGCCTTGTCGTGCCGGGCATCGCGCTCGCCTGTCTTGCCGGCCTTTTCGTCGTCCTGTCGGCGGCGAAGAGCTCGATCATCATCGTGGTCTTGACGCTGCTGGTCTCAACCGCCAGCGCCGGCGTCAAATCCACCTTCGGCCGCGCCCTTGTCGTGTTCACCCCGCTCGTCATCCTGCTCTGCCTCGGCGTCGGTTCGGTGATCAGCCCGACCATCGGTTCGATCGTCGGCGCCCTGCCCTTCGACGCGACCTTCACCGGACGCACCGACGTCTGGACTTTCGCCCTGGAGAAATTCGCGGAAAGGCCGGTGACCGGCTACGGCTTCCTGTCCTTCTGGTCGCTCGAGAGCACCAAGTTCGGCATCGAGGACGACGAGCAATGGGCAGGTTCCGCCTCCAACGGCCATAACGGCTTTCTCGATACCGCGCTCAATCTCGGCCTCATCGGCCTGGTCCTGACCGTCATCGTGCTGGTCATCCAGCCGTTCCTGAACGACGTGAAGGCCAGGCGTGCCGGCGCCGATCCGATCATGACCACGCTGTTCTTCCAGCTGTGGCTGTTCGCCATCTATCTCTCCTGCATGGAGAGCTTCCTGTTTTCCCGCACCGATCCGGTCTGGTTCACCTTGCTGGTGGCGATTTTCGGCTTGCGGATGAATGCCCGGTTCCGCGTCGTTCCGAACCGGCCGTCCCCTTCCCCTGACGGTGGAACCTGACACCATGTCGAATGTCGAACTGTCGCGGCGCGGCCTGATCGGCGCCATCGGCACCGCGCCGCTGGCCGGCCTTGCCTGGCGCCAGGCCGAGGCGCAGACGCTGCCAACCCGCAAATGGAGTGTGCCTTATGGCGCCGCGGTGCGTGGCGGTTCGCTGACCGAGGATGCGGAATATCGCGCGACGCTCGCGGCCTATTGCGACCACCTGGTGTCGGAGGGCGGCCTGAAATGGTTCGACCTCCGGCCGAGCCGGGACCGGTTCGATTTTTCCGAGGGCGACCGCTACCTCGCCTTTGCGCGCGCCAACGGGATGACGTTTCGCGGCCATACCCTGGTCTGGCATGGGGCGCTGCCGCCCTGGGCCGAAGCGATCGACAGCAGCGTCGTCGCCGAGCGCGAAATGATCCGTCACATCGAAACGGTCATGGGCCACTATCGCGGCAAGATCGCCAATTGGGATGTGGTGAACGAGGCGATCGCGGATGATCCGCAGACGGCGCCCGGCCTGCGCGACAGCCTGTGGCTGCGTCGCATCGGGCCGCGCTATGTCGCGCTGGCACTGCGTGCGGCGGCGCAGGCCGACCCAGGCGCCAAGCTGATCATCAACGACTACGACATCGAATTCATCGGTGACCGCTACAAGCGCAAGCGCGAGGCCTTCCTCAGGCTGATCCGGTCGCTGCGCGCCGACAACGTGCCGCTGCACGGCGTCGGCCTCCAGGGCCATCTCAGCGAGAACCAGATCGATCAGGCCGGCCTCACCGCCTTCGTCAATGAGATCAAGGCGATGGGGCTGGAGTTCATGGTCACCGAGCTCGATGTCGTCGACAACAAGATGCCCGGACCGCCCGACATGCGTGACATGGTGGCGGCCGCGCGCGTCCATGATTTCCTCGGCGCGATCTTCGCCGCGATGCGGCCGAGCGCGGTCCTGACCTGGGGCATTACCGACAAGTACAGCTGGGTGCCGATCTATTTCAAACGCAGCGACGGCCTGCCGAACCGGCCCTTGCCTTTCGACCTCCACTACAAGCCGAAGCCGATGATGCAGGTCATCGAGCATTTCTGTCGCTGACGTCGACGGACGCGCGAGGGCGGTTCCCTCCCCTCCGCCGAGGCAGGCCAGCCCCCAAGGACATGACATGACCGCCAAAACCGCGATCGCCGAACCGGCTCCCGTCTCGACCGCAACCGGCTTCGCCCTGATCTGCCTTGCGGTGGCGCTGGTCCTGATCGTGCCGGTCTGGCTGGTCGATATCGTGCCGACCCAGGACGGCCCGATCCACCTGACCCAGGCCGACATGATCGCGCGGTTCGGCTGGGGCGGCGCGCTGTCGGAACCGACACGAACGTTCTACGAGTGGAACGCTCGGATCGAGCCCAATTACAGCGTCTACATCATCCTGGCGGCGCTGATCCGGATGACCGGCGACACCTTGGTCGCCCAGTCGGTCTATCTGACGCTTTATGGGCTGTTCTCGGTGCTCGCGGCCTATTGGGCGGCGCGCGCCGAGACCGACCGTCCGCTGCTGCCGTTTCTGCTGCTGCTGCCGATCGCCTTCGGACTGTATATCCATTTCGGCTTTTTCAACTATGCCCTCGGCCTGCCGGCCTTTCTTGCCTTCGCGGCCCTCTGGCGCCGGATCGGCGACCAGCGGACGCCCTGGACCTTCGCCGCGCTGGCGGTGGCGCTGTTCGCGCTTGGCCTGACCCACCTCGCCACGCTGGTCGCCGCCTGCCTGCTGATGGCGACCGGCGGACTGGCGCGCGCGCTGTCCCGGCCGGCGTCCGAGCCGGCGGGCACGACGGCGCGGCGCCTGGTTGGCGATGGCGTCTGGTCGGTCGCCGCGGCGCTGCCGGCGCTGGCGCTGATCGTCGCCTTCCTGATCGCCTACCCTTCCGCGACCACCGATGCCGCCAACCTGCGCTATTCGATCTTCTCGGTGGTGCGCCGGCTCATCACCTTGCACTACCTGTTCAGCTATACATGGTGGGAGGTGGTGGCGCTGGCCCCGCTGATCGCCGCCATGGCCTATGCCGCGATCGTCGCGCTGAAGCGCTGGCGCGGTGGCGACCTGGTATGGCCGCTGTTCACGGTGCTCGTGCTGCTGGTCTCGGCGCTCGATCTCAGGACCGCCCAGGGCGTGCCGCTGGCCGAGCGGCTGGCGCCCTATAGCTGGATCGGCGTGGCGCTGGCGATCGCCTCGCGCCAGCCCGGGCCCCAAGTCGCGCGCATCCTGTGCCTGTTGTCCCTCGTGGCGCTGGCCGCCCAGAGCGGCGTGCGCACGATCGCCTATTTCGCCTGGGCGGAAACATCCAAGGCGGCGCTGGCCACAGGCCGCAGCCATCCGGGCCAAAGTTTCGCCGGCGCCGACCTGACCGAACTGACCAGCGCCAATTATGCCTGGCATGTCCAGCCGGGCGTCCATATCCATCAGCTCGCCGCGCTGACGTCTGCTGGCGTCGGCATGGGTTCGGCGCTGCCGTCGATGCGCTTCTACGGCTATTACCCGCTGCGCTACGTACCGGCCCAGGATTTCGTCTTCGCCATGCCGAAATGGGAGCTGGAGCCGGGCCTCGTTTCGCTGGCGGCGTTCCGGCGCGAGCACCAGGGCGCGCCCAAGGTGCTGATCATCGTGGCGGCCGGCGCGAGCGGTCCGGCCCTGGCGCGCATCCACGGCTATCGGGACTGCGTGACCTCGGACGGCGCGCGGCGTTCTCTGCTGGCCTGCACCGGCGCGAACTGACAGGGCGCCGCACCTTCCGGCGCGGCGGCCGCATCGACGGCTTGACCGGTCAAAGGGAATGCGTGGGTGGCCGGGACAAGCCCGGCCAAGACGAGCATTGTCCTTGGGACGCGGCGTGTTGGGTCGACGCTGCGCAGGATGCGTCGGGTGGTCGGAC
>BFBZ01000008.1_pt62 | contig 21739 bp, 13 predicted proteins | sample 1888401 | NCBI WGS metagenome assembly BFBZ01 (sample SAMD00112614, study PRJDB3348) | symbiont metagenome | host: Chara braunii | reverse complement strand
TGCCACGCTGCGTAGCAGAGGGAGCGTCTGACGCCCTGAACGGCCCCAGATCATGCCCGGCCTGCAGCACGAAGGTGCCGGGGCCGTACAGATAATAGGTGCCACCAACAAAGTCGTTGCCGGCAACGATGCTGGTGATGTCGCCGACGTTGTTGTTCTGGCCGATGAAGGTGAGACCAGCCGTCTGCGGGCCGCTGCTGGTGGTTGCGAGCACGCCTGGCCCGGAAACTGCCCCATAGATGTTGTTGGCGGCCTCGATCCGCGCCGGCTTGTTCAGTGTCAGGCTGCTACCCAAGTTAGCAGCGGCGTTGACGGCGTAGATGTCCTGGCCGGCCGCAATCACGACCGGGTCGGGATCGTTGGCGTGCAGGGCCTGGGTCAGGTTGGGCGGTACCAGCCCGAGCGGACTGATGTAGCTGGAGCGATAGCCGCTATCACCTGCCTGGCCGAAGCCAAAAGAGCCGATATACTGTGTCGCCGTCGTGCTGGGATCCTGCATCGCAAGCGATGGCGGGAGGCGGATCGATTGTGCCGCGACGAGATTGATCGTGCCAATATCGTCGCCGGCCTGGGTCGGAATGGAAACGAGATTGGCAGCGGTGGCGCCGGTGAGGTCCACATTGCCTTGGAGCGAAACCAGCTCGAGCGTCGCCGGCAACAACAAGCCAACGGTTGGTGGCCAGTTACTACCATGAGTGAACAACCCGGCGATGTTGGCTGTGCCGTTGGCGGCTTGGTCGTTAACATCGATGGTCAGGGCCGTCACGTCCCCGGCGGTGCTGGTCAGCGAGACGCCGCTGCCGGGACCGTAGGTCGTAAAGTACTGGTTCCAGGCGGCTTGGTTGTCGCTAGGCACGGCGCCATTTGGCGAACGAAAATAGAGATCGCTCGGAAGTGACGCCGGATCGAAGACATTGCCGAGAGTGATCGCGCCGCGGGCGGCGATCGTGACGAAACCATCCTGCACCGCGAGCAGCAGCGGCAGCGGGATCGTCCCGCTGACGCCGCCGTTGAGTTGTTGCAGGACCGTCGGCATGCCGGTGATCGGATTCGACGGATCGGCTGTGACGGAACCACCCACCTGGATCAGCCCGGTGCCGCGCCCGACCAGGAAGTTGCTGCTCAGCAGATTGCCATCGGCCTTCACCACCAGGTTGCCGCCGCCGTAGTAGTGGGCCGTGGGCGCAATCAGATTGCCGCTGGAATCGAGGGCGCCGGTGCCGCCGCTGACCACCAGCGTTTCCGGCAGCGACGCGCCGACATCGACGATATCGGCGCCGGCGCGCAGCGTGACATTGCCGCCGCCGAGCGCGCCGAAGCCCTGGGAAAAGGTATTGAAGTTGATCCAGGCCGCGGTCTGGCAGGTCGCGGCGTTGCAATTGGAGAACGGTGTCGGCGTGCCGTTCGACGAGCCGAATCCAACGTACCAGGCGCTCCAGAACTGGCCAACCGGGCCGTTCGGGATGCCATATTGGCCGCCATTGGAAGCGTCTGTCGGCGTCTCGATGCCGATGATCGAGCCGCCGGCGCTGATGGTCACCGCGCCGCCGCCGCTCGACCAGTTCGGCTGGGCCAACAGGCCATTCGGGGCCGACAAATAGTTTGAGGTCAATGACGGCGCCTGGAAGTAGGCTGGAAGGGTGGTCTCAAGGTGGCCGGCAGTGTAGACGGCCCCCGGCGCGGCCTGATCGATGAACGCGACGTTGCCGGCCGCGGTGATGTCGATCGAACCGGTACCGGTGCGGACCAGGGTCGCGATGTTGACCGTCGCAGATGTGCCCGAGGCGTTGGCTGTGCTGACATACGTCGTGTGCCCGTCGATGATAACGCTGCCGCGCGAATTGCTGGCGGAGGCCGAGTCCGAGAGCGGGATCACGGCATTTGGATTGGCCGGCGGCGCGCCGCTTCCGATCGCCGCGCCGGCGACGAAATTATAGGAGAACGAGCCATTGTTGACGCCGGGGACGATGGCCATCAGGCTTGCCGCCGACGTCGTGTTGAATTCGTAGATCCCGGTGCTCGGCTGCTGGGCGGGATTGTTGGCGATCAGATTCGCAACGAGATCGGCCTGGGTCGAGGGGTCCGTTACGAATGCGCTGGAGGATTCATAGAAGCCGTCGCTGATCGTGGCCTTGATGACGACGTTGTTGATGGACTGCAAGGTCAGCACGCCGGGCTCGCCGACGCTGGTGCGATAGGCCGGCTGGTAGCTGGTCAGGGGTGCATTCTGGCTCGCGGTGGCCAGCGTCGTGACGCCGCCGAGATTCCAGTTGCTGGCGACCGTGATGTTGCCGCCATTGATCGTCGCATTCGGATTGATGAGAGCGATCTCGGGGCGGTAGTGCACGTTCTGCACATTGCCGAAGCTCGCGGAATCTGTCGGACGGACACTGAAGCCCTGCACGAAGCCGACCAGCGTGTTCTGGTAGAAATTGACGTGATGGGTGTCGGCACCGGCAGCAGGGTTGTCGTAGGTCGAGATCGGATAGATCGACGCAGTGCCGTCCGGGCTTGTCGGGCACATCTAGATGTGTATAAGAGACAGGTAGTGCACGTTCTGGACATTGCCGAAGCTTCCGGAATCCCTCGGGCGGACGCTGAACCCCTGCACGAAGCCGACCAGCGTGTTCTGGTAGAAATTGACGTGATGGGTGTCGGCACCGGCAGCAGGGTTGTCGTAGGTCGAGATCGGATAGATCGACGCAGTGCCGTCCGGGCTTGTCGGGAAGACGACCTGTATCGGCGTGCCATCAGCCTGCGGTGCATAGAAGCCGGCGGGATCGATGATGCCGTCGAAATGCTTGTCGAGCTCGGCCGGACTGTCCTTGGTGCTCCACACTGCATAGGCATTGACCACGACACCAGCGCCGGGCTTGCCGCCGTTGCTGCTGTCGACGACATTGCCCCTGAAGCTGATATTGACGGTGCCATCGCTCAGGATCGGGGCGCGCAGGATCACCTGCCCGCCGGTGTTCGAGACATTGGTTCCCCCTGCCCCGCCACTGACATCGAAGGTGACATTGGACGCGACCGTGATCGCACCGGACGAGGACACGTTCTCATAGCCATAGGTCGTATTCAGCGAGCCGTCCGGCGTGCCGGTGGTACCGAGCTTGATGGTGCCGCCGTTCTGCACCAGCATGGAGGTGCCATTGCCGTAATTCGGATTGGAGCGATCGTCAGCGACCCAGGCCGCGGTCAGCCGGGTTCCGGCCCCGATCACCACGCCATTCGCACCGTAAAGCGCGATCTGACCGTTGAGACCGCTGGCATCAAGCGTGGTGGCCGTGTTGGCGGGATTGCTGGCATCGCCGCTGCCGTAAATGTAGACACCGCCGTTGCTCGCCGTGAGCGTGATCTGCCCCGCGTTCAAGGCCGGCGCCACCGCGTTGGCAACCGATCCGATCACGATGTCGCCCTGCTGCAGGGTGACCGCGATGCTGCCGGTGAAGCTCGTCGGCAACTGGCTGCCCGCCGCTAGGCTGCCGGCGTTCAGCGTGAAGTTGCCGCCGAGATCCTTGAACGCGGCGTGCCCGTCGAGCGTGCCGCCCAGCATCACGCTGCCCGCCGCCTGGATCGAGAGCGAGCCCGCGAAACCGATGCCGGCGGATGCGACGTTGACCGCCGCCTGCGGGTCGATGGTCACATTCCCGGTGTTCGACACCAGCTTCACCTTGCCGCCAGGCGAGTACTCGATGATGTCGACGACCGTCACCCGCGAACCAGAGGCATCGATCGATGCACCGGCGCCGAGCGCGACGTCGCCGGCGGTCGCGGTGAAGCTGACATTGCCGGACCGCGCTTGAATGATCGCGGCATCGAAGATCGACGCAGCTGTGACGGAGAGCGCACCACCGATGTTGGAGGCAACACTCGTGGGCGCAGTGCCTGGACCGGTCACCAGGCTCACGGCGCCGTGGCTGACCAGCGACTGGCTGGCGCCGGCATTGACCAGCATCACCGGTGCGGACAGCAGCACGCTCGCCGTACCGGCATCGAGGCTGCCGGCGCTGGTGAATGCGATGGCCTGGCCACCATTCAGAGTGACTTGGCCAAAGCCGCCCAGTCTCTTGGCGCCGACATCCTCGGTGACGGTCCCGCTGGCGTTCAGCGTCAGCGTGCCCCCGGCGCCGGCGATGCCCGTGCCGGTCACGCCGCGGCTGTTGGCGAGATTGATATTGCGCGCGTTGACGGTGGTGCTGCCGCCCTGGCCGTAGAGCCCGGCGCTGTCGAAGGTCAGCGTGCCGATCGGATGCCCGGCATCGCCGATCTGAAGCCCACCGGCATCATACAGGTTGATCACCGATGCGCTGCGCAGGCGGACCGAGACCGCGTCGTTGAAGTTCGCCAGCACCGCAGTGTTCAGCACGATGCCGGACGAGCCGCCGCCCACATTGATGACCGAACCAGCGATATCGTAGTTCCTGGCGGTCAGGACGGCGCTCGAGGCCAGCGCCCCGTTGCCGCTGCTGTCCAGCGTCAGGGCGTTGCCGCCATCGATGATCGCACCGGCGCCGACGGAGAAGGCGCCCTGCGGCGTCGAGCTGCTCGGCGGCGTGCCCGGCCCGCCGTACTGGCCGGGCACGAAGTACCGCGTCACGTTCACCGCGGTCCCGTTGGAGACGCGCAGCATCGCGCCATCACCGGTCACGCCCGCGCTGTATCCGGCCACCTGTCCATTGTTGAACTGCGCGACCGGATTGGCGCCGAAGCTGATGTCGCGATCGGTGCCTCCGGGCACCGCGCCGACCGCGCGCACCACGCTGCCGGCATCGACCACCACGCCCTGGCCGCCGCCACCCAGTGAGACCAGCACAAGCTCCGGCCCGGTGAGCGGATGCGCTGCGTCGGTCAGGATCTCGAGGTTGAGTGCGGTGGCCGTGATGTTCTGGACGCCATTGATGACCTTGGCGGTGCCGCCGATCAGCACCGAGGATGCACCGAGGCCGCTGATTTGGTCGGCATCGAGCACGAGGTATTTCGCCGAGCCCGTGCAGCCGGGCGCGCTGCCGCTGAGGCAGGCGTCCGCCGGCACCGTCTTGTCGCCGGCCAGGATCAGGATGTTGCTGCCGCCGATCTGGACCTGGCCGCCGCCACCGACGAGGCCCGGCGCGAGACTACTGGTGCCGGGCCCGAACAGGTTCTTGCCCGCCAGATTGAGGGAGTCGATCGCGCCGAGCACCAGCACGCCACCGTCGATCGGCAAAGGCGGCGGAGCGTTGCCCGCGGCAAGCGCCTGGTTGCGGAAGAACGTCGTGCCCGAGGTGATGTCGATGCGCGAATATCTCGACCACACCGCCTGTGACTGCAACTGGAACGTGGCGGGCTGCGACGACTGCGCGCCGGTGAGCGAATTGCCGAGGGTTCCGGTAACATATTGCGAGCCGTCGGGGCTGGTGAAGCTCCTGGCCGCACCCGGATTGACATTGCTCGCCACCTGCACGACGCGGTAAGCGCCGGGCAATGTCGCATACATGCCCGGTAGCAGCGTGTAGGTACCGGCCGGGATGCCATTGCCGGCCGCAATAGTCACCGACTGGCCCGGCGTGGTCGCGTTGGCGTAAGGCGCCTTCGTACCGGATGGCACCGCCGTGCCGGAATAATAGGGGGTGTCGGCGAAGTTGGGATCGTACGCGGCCACATTCGCCTGATAGCTCGGCACCAACGCATAGACCTGCCGTCCGTCGGAATAGGTCGGCACGATCGCGCCGGTCGCCGGATTCTGCTGGTAGGTCGTGAGCACGTTGCGCGTACCGCCGGTGCCCGCCACATATTCGGTGGCATAGACATCGCCGCCACCGCTGAGATCTAGCACCGCGCCTGGGCTGGTGGTTACGTTGGTGCCGAACAGGCTGATCGACTTGGCCGGCGGCGCGGTCAGCACTGGCGGCACATTTGCGTTGCCGGACGTGCCCTGGTACCAGGTCGTGTCGTCGACGGTGTAGCCATCCGGAATCGCGAGGCCGGCCGCCGAGACGGAGGTCAGGCTGCCCTGCCCCAACGTGACGTTCTGGGTCGGCGCGAACGCCCCTGTAACAAACAGGTTACCCGCACCTATCAGACCGGAGATGCTGCCGAAGCCGGCCGGAACCTGGCTGGTATCCGTAACGCCGAGAATGATGCTGCCGAGCGGTGCCCAAAGCGTGCCGTTCTGCACGATGGTCTGCGCACTGACGATGATGCTGCCGCCCGCCGAAAGCGGCGCCGTGGCAACACCGTTCTGCGCGATGGTGACGGTGCTGGCGGAGCCCTGTGTGCCGGTCGACATCAAGACGAAGTCAGTGTTGCTGACCGGATAGACTTCGGCCGCCCGCAACGTCAGGTTGCCTGGCACGACCAGAGCGCCGACGAAGCTCGATCGACCGCTGCTGTTGCTGCTGCCGATCGCGCCATAATTGTCCGGCAGCAGCCGGATCGCGCCTGTACTGGTGAAGCCAGCATTGACGACGTTGTCGAGCGCGATCGTACCTTGCAGGTCGATCCACCGGGCAGTGATGTTCAGCGTGCCGTCGGCAACCTGCGAGACGACCGCACTGTTATTAGGCTGGGTCCTTCCGACAACGCGAACATAGCCCGCATCGAGGTTCACGGTCGCGCCGCCGATGCTCCGGATGCTGCCGAGCCCAAAATTATTGCTCGAATTGCCGAGAGTAACGCCCGACGGCAGTAGGCCGCCGCTTGCCGGCAGCAGCACGATACTCCCGGCGGCTGCATTCAAGGTCAGCGCACCGGGGATCGCCACATTCACAGAACCCGCGAATGCGATGGTTTGCGTGTTCAAGGTGACGGAATCGAAGCCGCTGCGGCTGAGCGTATCAGCACCGATGAATGCCCCCGGCGTGAGCGATCCATTCGGGGTGGGGAGGTTCGCCGCGACGACCCCGGCGGATTCGATCACGATCGCGATCGGTGACGGCCGAAGCGAAGAATTGCTGGCGTTCCCGATGGTCAGGCTGCCACCGGACGCCAGCGGTGCACCGCCAGCAGCATTGACCGTACCGGCGAAATAGACCTCGGTGCCGAAGAGCTGCAGGCTGCCACCATTGCTCCAGGCCGCCTGCCCAACAAGACTCGGTACCAACCCGCCCTGCGGCAGCTGGATCAGGTTGTTGGMGGCCGAAACCGCCGCGCCCTGCAGATCGAACCGGGCCCCGGGCTCCACCACAACGGCGCCGTCCGAAAGCGAGTTCACCAAGGAGCCTGCAAGCGTGATGGTGCCGCCGTCGAGCACCGTGCCGGTCGAATAGGCGATGACCGATGGATTGGGCAGGAAGGTGCCGCCGACATCGAGTTCGGCGGTCGCCCCGATCCGGACCAGATTGCCGGAGATGTTGATGGTGCCGGCCGGCGCAACGATGCTGCCGAGAACTGTCGTCGTCGCGCGCGCAACCACGGCGCCGACTCCGGGCGGCATCGCATTAAGCGTCACCGTCGCCTGCGGGTCGGTCACGATGCGGCTGCCACGATCGAGCAGAATGCCGGTCTGCGAATTCAGGGTCAGGCTAACCGGCTGGCGCATTCCGTCCAGCAACTGCCCGACCGATGCAAAGCTGCGCACCAGCGTGCCGGTGGGGATCTGCATTTCATGGCCGGTGGGCACGAAATTGGTCTGCCGCAAAACCAACTGCGTGCCGGCGGTGACGGTCGTGCCGCCATTGATGTCGGACAGCGTGTATTGCGAGAAGGCGCCGCTGAAGAACGAGGGCGGCAGGACGAGTTGGCCAGCCTTGGCGTCCGACACGGCAAGACCGGAAGCCGGGACGTCGGCAAGTGCATTGGCTGTCGCGCCGGAGAGATAGGACGTGACCGGCCCGGCCGTGCCGTCGATGACGATGGCCGGCGCCTGCAGCGACAGCGTGCCACCGCCGTCGAAGCCGCCGCCATAGATCGTAGCGCCCAGAAGTATATTGGCTTGATTTGGTTGGTTGACACTGCCGTCCGGGTTGGTGCCGTGCGGAACGACGTTAAAGGGGTTGCTCCCTCCTTGATTTTGGCCCGCGATCACGCCGGGGAATCCGCCGAAATAGGTCGTCAACGTCAAACTGCCGCCCTTGCCGATCGGCAGGCCGTCGGAGCCGGTCTTGAGCTTGCCGGTCAGGCCGACATAGCCGCCGCCGGACAGATCGATGACGCTGCCGGGCGCCAACACGATGCTCTGGGTGACATCGGTGAAAGCGCCATCGCCCGAGGTTGGGCCGCCGTTGCTTGCGGCCACTGTCGCAATGCTCACGCTGCCGCCATTGACGTAGGCCGGCCCCTGGAATTGATCCGCGGACAGATTGGTATCGTTGACCCAGAGGCCGTGCACATCCAGCACCGCGTCGGGCCCGATCACCAGCGCCGGCGTCGGCGGCTGCTGCGGCGTCTTGGCGCTATAGGTGAAGCTGGTCAGGCTGATCTGGCCGCTTGGCGCGCTGAGCACGCCGTCGATGCTCGACACCCCATCGAGGGTGATGCTTCCGCCGGGACGAACCACCAGCACCGCATCCGCCGGCATGCTGAGCTGTTTCGCGCCCTTGATGGAGATCGCGTTGAGCGAGATATTCGACAGCACATCGGAGAACAGCGGGAAGATGCCGTTGGCCAGCGTCGGCGTCCAGGTCGACGCATTGGCGAAGCTGAAGCTGCTCAGCCCATATGGATCCGGCCCGGCGTCCGCCTGCGGCTCGAGCACCACATTGTATCCACTGGGGGCTCCTCCCCCGCCGACAAAGCTGACGCCCAGCGAACCGCCAGTAGGCATCGGATCGAGGCCCGCGCGCTGACGCTTGCCGGCGGTGACATCGGCGACGATGTTGCCTTCGAGAATCGGGGCGATGGCGGTGACGTTGACGGCGCCGGCATTGGCGCCGGCGATGTAGCCATCCTCATAATACGCGCCGGTGCCTCCGAGCGGGCTGACATAGACCTCGGTGACATTCCAGTGCGGATGATTGACCACGAAGCCGTTGGCAATCGCCACATAGGAAATGTTGGGATTGGCGCTGCCGATGTTGTAGGTGCGCCCGTCGGCGCCGAGCAGGCGCGTGGTGTTGATGATCCCGCCGAGATATTGGACATAGCCGGCGGAGACGTTGATCACAGAGCCCGGCTGCTGGATCACGTTGCCGGCCGACGTCATGAAGGTGCCGCCCCTCGTGAGGATCTGGTCGATGCTCTGGGGAATCAACCCGGCATAGCCGGCCGCGGTGAGGATCGGCGAGCCGACCCACTGGAAGCCGTCAGCGCGGGTGCCGTTCAGGCGCAGATCGATGGTCACCGTCTGGCCGATCAGGCTCTGCGCCAACGGTGTGTCCGCCACCTCGGCAGCAGTGATCTTGAAGGTCACCAGGTTGGTCGACATCGGCAAGGTGACGCCGGCGATGCCGGAGAGATCGATGGTGCTGCCCGGCTCGAGCAGGACGGTATTCGCCGTGCCGGAGGTGTTGCCTCCGGCACTGATGGTAAGCGCGGCGGCTGGCGCCTTGATCAGCGCGCCGCCGAGTCCTGCGCCGCTACCCTGGACATCGACATTGCCCTGCGCGCTGATGTTGATCTGCGGCTGCAGCACCTTCTGGAAGTACGGCCCAGTCGCACCGTTAGCGCTGTTCGCGGTGGTGGTGGAATTGACGGTCGAGGTCGGCAGCGCGGTGCTGCTTTCGTCCGGCAGGATGGTGGTCAGGCTCGTCGCCCCCAGCACGATGTTGCCGTCAGGGCCGCTCGCGCAGCCGAGCTGACAGATCGTGTTCAACGTAATCGAGCCGGTCCGTGTGGTGCTCGTGGTCGCGACGATGGCACCGAGCTGGCGGATCGATCCACCCGCCAGCGTGACGGCGCCGTCGTTGGAAACCAGCAGCCCAGTCGTCTCGTTGCGGACAGGGCCGCCACCAGGCACCGGGGTGGCGGTATTTCCGACGACACCGCCGGTGATCACCTGCATCGCTGTCAAGACGCCAACCACACTCGCCGTCGTTGAGCCAACGGTCGACGTCGGCGTGACCAGGGTCACGGCTCCGCCCGAGGCCAGGATAATCTGGCTGTTCTGGGTGGTGATGCTGCCGCCGTTGCTGACGCCGCCGTCGGCGAGCAGAGCCACATAGCCGCCGTTTCCGGTCGAGGTGACCTGTCCGGTGGTGTCGATCACGGCACCGGGCTGGACGACGATCTTGCCATTGTTGCCCTGGTTGAAGGTCGCAGCGTTCAGTCCGTTGGTCACCCCGGCAGGCAACGGACTCTGGAACAGCCCGCCCTGCAGGTAGTTTTTGTAGTTGCTTCCCGTCAAGCTGGGGTCCAGATCAAGCGTCGAGGCGATCAGAGTGTTGACGTTGATCTGGCTGGTGCCGCCGAAGATGATGCCGTTCTGGTTGATCACGTAGACCCTGCCGTCGGCCCTGATCGAGCCCAGGATCTGGCTCGGCGAGGCGCCCGCGGCGATCTTGTTGAGCGCGGACCAGCTGGCGTTGCCACGCTGGTTGAAATTGACAATCGTACCCGTGCCGACGTTGAACGACTGCCAGTTCAACAGCGCCTGCGGCTGGGTCTGGTCGATGTTGACGGTGGTCTTGCCGCCGCTCGTGGTCTGGGTCGGCGTGTTGGCGCCGACCCAGGTGGTGACGGGATTGGCGATGCCGATTGCCTTGAGGCCGCTGTCCGGCACCAGGCCGCCGACGTTGAGGCCGTTCGGGATCGTGCTCGGTGCGCTGGCGGCGATGTTTCGCGCCTGGGTCTGCACTGCCCGCAAAGCCTGGATCGCTTGCGTCGCGCGCATCAACGACTGCTGGGTATTCTGGGCCGCCTGTTGCGCCTGCTGCGCCGCGATCTGGGCCGCGTCCGTCGCCGCCTGCGTGGCCGCGGTGTTCACCCCCCACGTGCCAAACGGGCGCGCGCTTGCGGACGAGCTCACCGCGATCGCGACCGAACTCACGCCGGCCAGAAACAGAGTGCGGCGCGAACCGAGACGAGCGCGGCGTAACGGATTCATGCAGGCCTCTCAATGCAGCAGGTGATACGAAACGAGCATCCACGACAACGCGCCTGCCATGCCGGAACTCAGCCTGGCGCGATGCCGACAGATCGATCAAAGGCGCGCAAGACCACCGGCGCGCCCGCTCGCATCCAAGCGGACACGCCCGACGAACTCGGGACGCCTCTCCACTCTGTAAGACAGTTTGAGGCGGCCTAACGCGAAGCGCTTCGATAAAGAAATTTTCAACTATGTGGAGAACCGGAACCGGCCGTCACGGTGAACTGAAAACCCGGTAATAATTCAAGAACCTACGGAGAAGCGCGAAGCGATGACTTGAATGCTGTTGCGCGCATCGCAGGCCGCGGAATCAGCCGCCCGGACCTGAGACCTTCGGCCGCGGAATGCGGCGCTCCGGCGGCTTTGCAGCCTTTGTCCCCTTTGCCGCACCGTCAAACAACCCGAAATCGACCGAGCGTTCGCCCTGGGTCAGAACCAGCCGGCGCGGTTCCACCCGCTCGACTTTCCAGCCGCTGACATCGTCGCCGGTGCGCACACGCATGACCTTGTCGCCGTTGCCGCCGGCGCGGATGGCGGCGCGGCCGTCGCCATTCTCGCTGACGATGCCGAGCACAACGACGCTCGGCGGCGGAGGTGGCGGCGGCGGCGGTTCCTGCCGTGCCACAGGCGCGACCGGCTTCGGCGGCGGCCGTCGCGTCGGCGAGAACAGCGGGTGCTCCGTGGTCGCATTCAGCTGCTGGAGCGGCTGCAACTCCACCGGATTGTTGACGACAACCCCGCTGGTCGTTGGCGCGTCCGTCGCGCAGACGAACGGCGCGCACAGCCAAAGCGCCACGGCCATCGACACTTGCATCTGCATTTGCCACGCGATCGACACGCGCCTGTCGTCCGCTCCGCCGTTCTCCGTTCGGCTGCTCATGGATCTGCTCATGCGCTTCCCTGTGCAGCCCTCGACAGGCCGTCATCAACGCGTGCCACAATCAAACTGCGTCAGGCACGTGTGCGTTGCAAGCCCTCGTTCGCGCGCAAAGCAAAAAGCTACGCGTCGCAACCTGTATGCGTCAAATCAGTGAACACGAATCACAACTGCACATTGTCGTCATGCGCGCGGTGCGGAGACTGTTGTTACGCCGTCGTCATTGAAGCCGAACACACTCCGCACGGCTCGGTAGACGGCATCTCGCCATTACCGCGGCTTTCCGCCGACACCCGAGACGGTCGAGAAGAAGCACATCGATATCAAAGGCGTGGCGTCATGCGTTCGAGTTGCATCCCTGCCGGCCTCGCGCCGCTGCTGCTCGGCGCCGTGCTCCTGGCCCTGGCGTGCAGCGTCGGGGCGGGGCAGGCGCTGGCCGCGTGCGAGTTGCGTTCGCGCGGTGGCGCAATTGCGCGTGTGGTTCACATCCAGCTCGACAACGTGCATCTGCGTCGCGACAATCCGAATGTCCCGTCCGATCTCGAGCAGATGCCGCACCTGCGGAATTTCCTGCAGCGCGACGGGATCATCGCCAGCAACCATCAGACCTCGCCGCTGGCGCAAACGGCGCCCGACAGCCTTACGATCCTGACCGGCCTGTTTGGCGATCGAATGGGCGTGCCGATTGGTGACAGCAGCGCCGCGTTCCGCAGCGACGGCAGCGTCGGATTTGCCAGCGCGTTGGCCTACTGGACCGCGACAGGCAGCGACGGCAAGCCGCTGATGCTCGCCGACACCGGCAAGATGGCGCCGGCTCCGTGGGTGACGTTCACCCGTGCCGGCTGCGATGTCGGCGCATTCGCAGTCACGGGCCTGACGCTGCAGCAACTCGGCCCGGACGTGGCGACCGCGCTCGGCGCATCGGAGGCACGCGCGGCGGCCAGCGATCCGGAGCAGGCGCGCGCGGATCTGCTCGGCATCGCCATCCACTGCGCCCGCGGCAGCCCGCTGTGCGGCAACCTGCATGCGCGGCCCGATCTGCTGCCTGACGAGCCTGGCGGCTACGCCGGCTTCGCCGCATTGTTCGGCGACCGCCACGTGCAGCCGGTGGTCTCTCCGAACGGACCGGTGACGGATCTCGGCGGCGACGTCATCGCCGACGACGCCGGCCGTCCAGGCTTTCCCGGCCCGTCCGAAGCGACCGCCGCGCAGTCGCTCGGCTACGCCGCGGCGATGCTGGAGGCCGGCGTGCCCGTGGTCTATGTGGCAATCGGCGATGCGCACAAACCTCCGGCCACTGCGGCGCGCCGGCGCGCTTACGGACCTGGCGAGCGTGATCATGTCGCAAGGCTCGCCGCCGACGACGCGGCGTTCAACACGTTCATCGAGCGCCTCGCGGCGAGCGGGATCAACACGGGCAACACGCTGTTCATTGTCGTGCCCACGGGCAACGATCGGTTTGTCGGCGGGCCGCCGAGCCCGCCCGCATGCGACGGCCTCGTACAGCCCTGCAGCTATCGCCCGATCGGTGCGATCGACGCCGCGCTCGATCGGCTGCTCGCGACCGAGCGCCGCAACGTGACGGCGTTCGACATCCAAAGTGGCAGTGCCCCGCCCTTCTACATCCACGGCAATCCAGCCTCCACCGATCCCCTGACGCGCACGTTTTCGCAAGACATCGGCAAGCTCAGCGCACTCAATCCGCTGACCGGCAAGACTGACCGGCTGGCGGCGATGCTCGCCGACCGCGCACAGATGCAGCTGATGCACATGATCACGACGAGCCCCGCACGCACGCCGAACCTGATCCTGTTCGGCGATCCTGCCTATATTTACCAAACGGCAGCAAGCCGCACGGATTGCGCAGCACCGCCTGCCTGCACCGCAATCGATCCGGACATGAGTTGGGTGCGTGGCGACATCCACCACACCCTCACCGGCAGCTGGTTCGGCATGGCGGGTCCGGGCGTGTCTCATCTTGGCGAGACCGCAGACATCCCCTCGCATCATGCCGATCTGCGTCCCACGATGCTCGCACTGGTGGGCCTGACCGACCGCTACGTCCACGACGGGGTGGTGCTGGTGGAAACGCTCGAAAACAACGCGCTGTCGACCGAACTCGCGAGCGGCCGCGACGCTTACGCGGGCCTGGCGCGCGCCTATAAGAGCCTCAATGATCCGCTCGGTCAGCTCAGCCGCAACAGCCTCGCGCTCGCAACCGGGGCTATCCAGGCCGGCGACACCGGCTATCAGCGTTATCTTGATGCGATGGGAGCGATCACCGACAGACGCGACGCCTTGGCGCGCGAGATGAACGCGCAGCTCGACGGCGCGGCGTTCGCGCACCGATCGATCAATTCAGCCTCTGCCCGCGCCCTGGTCGGCCGCGCCGAGGCGCTGATTAACGCGGTCGAGGAACTCGCGGGTAGCAGTCTCGCGCCGGCCGTTCGTCCGTGGAAGGCGGCAAGTGATGCACACTGACACAGAGCCGCCGGCGCCGCGGGCACACCCCAGCGAGGCGCGCAGAGGGAGAACATACGTGCAGCTTCCCGAACGATCCCGTCTCCCGCGTGCCGCGTCGCTCACCGCTATGGTTGGCCTGTGGTTCACGATCAGCGGTCTGCTGGGCGGCTGCATGATCGACAAGAGCGTCGATCTGCCCGGCCGCGATCAGGTCACTGATCCGATCCGCGACGCTGATCTGCGCGCGCGCTGGACCGGCCCGTTCGGCGGGACTTCCGGCACAACGGCTTCCACGCGAGCGGCACAGCCCATGGTATTTCCGGGCACCGATCAGAATCCAACATCCGACCCGACCTCGCGCGATGTCGGCACGACCGCAGCGACGCGCGTAGCGACTGCGGTGGACGGCGATGTCGTGGCCGAAGGCAGCGGCGTCGAGCTGAACTTCGACAACGCCGATATCCCGACGGTGGTGAAGTCCGTGATTGGCGACGGCCTCGGATTCAACTACGTCATCGACCCGCGCGTGCAGGGTGTGATCACATTGGCTTCTGCACAGAGGATCCCGCGCAAGGACGTTCTGCCGCTGTTCGAGAGCGTGTTGCGCATGATGAATGCCGCAGTGGTGCGTGAGAACAATCTGATCAAGATCGTGCCGCTGCCGGAAGCCGCCGGTGCCGGCGCCGCCGGCTTCGGCGCCGGACAGCCCGGCTACGGCGTTTCGATCGTGCCCTTGCGCTACGTATCGGCTGCGACGATCGCCAAGACCGCGGAGAACTTCCTGTCGCGGCCCGGCGCCGTACGTGTCGACCAGGCTCGCAATGTGCTGTTGATTCAGGGCACCGCCTCCGAGCGCCAGGCGGCGGTCGGCGTGATCGGCGAGCTCGACGTGGAATGGCTGCGCAACCAATCGGTCGGGCTCTATCCGCTGAAATCGACTGCGCCCGAGACCATGATCCGCGAGCTCGACAAGGTCTTCGACACCGCCGAGGGCGGCCAGGGCCAGGGCGTGATCAAGTTCCAGCCTGTGACCCGAATGAATGCCGTGCTGGTGGTGAGCAAGAACAGCAAGATATTGGAACGCGCCACCCAATGGGTGCGGCGGCTCGACCGCTCCGACCCGACCGGCACGACGGTGCGCGTCTACAGCCTGCGCTTCGGCAACGCGCGCAACATTGCCCGCATCCTCAATGAAATGTTCGTCGGCCGCTCCTCTGCACAAGCGAACAGCGACAACCAGACCAGCGCTACCGCACCCGGACAGAGTGGAACGACGTCGCGCCTCGACTCGCTCGGCAGCGGTACATTCAGCAGCAACAACAGCAACAACAACACTCAAGGCACCACCACCACCACGACGGGCGGCAGTACCGACACCTCAGGCAATGCCAACAAGACCCAGGTCGGATTTGGCGACCGCAAGGACGATGACCAGGATACGACGGGGCCCGGCCAGGCCAATCTGGGCAGCCTTCCGCGCGGCATCTTCCAGAATGTCCGCATCACCGCGGACAAGTCGACCAACGCGATCATGGTCTACTCCAATCAGGAGGATTATGTCGTGATCGAGCGCGCGCTGGAGCAGCTCGACCGGCCGCGGCTGCAAGTCGCCGTCGACGCCATGGTCGCCGAGGTGACGCTGACCAACGCGCTGCAATATGGCGTGCAGGCCTACCTGACCAGCGCCAACGCCGGCGCCGGTCAGGACAAGGGATCGGTCGGCCTGTTCACCGCTGCGCAGTCCGCCGCGCAGACCGCCCTGCTCTCGCGCGTGCTGCCCGGTTTCAACGCCGTACTCGGTGCCGAGGCAAATCCCAAGCTGGTGTTGAACGCGCTCTCCACCCTGACGACTGTCAAGGTGCTCTCGGCACCCTCGCTGGTGGTCGCCGACAACGAGCCCGCGATCCTCGAGGTCGGCGACCAGGTGCCGATCTCGACCGGCAGCACCGTCACCGGGCTCAATGTCGTGAGCAGCATCAGCCGGCAGAACACCGGCATCATCCTGAAGGTCCTGCCGCATGTGCATCCAAACGGATCGATCGAGCTCGAGATCGAGCAGGAAGTCTCCAACGTCGTCAATCCCGCCGGCGCCAGTGCGCAGAACCTGACGCCGACGATCTCGCAGCGGCGCATCCACTCGACGATCGCCACCAGCAGCGGCCAGACTGCCCTGCTCGGCGGCCTGATCAAGGAGGACGACGAGCGCACGGTGGCCGGACTGCCCGGCCTCAACGAGATCAAATATCTCGGCGACCTCCTCAGCCAGAAGAGCGACAGCAAGACCCGCTCGGAGATCATCGTCTTCGTCACCACCAAGATCGTGCGCAATCCCCACGACGCCCAGGTGGTCGCCGAGGAATTCCGCGAGCGCCTCGACAGCATGCGGCGCGCTCCCTCCGGCTTCGGCGCGGCGCCTGCGGCACCGACGCCGGTCGCACGCAAGTGAGGTGAAAATTGAGATCGCCGGTCGCGATGCTGTCATCCATGCTGACGCTGCTGGGAGCGGCCGTCATTAGCACCGCCACGGTCGCCGCCGAGCTGAGCATCGTGACGCTGAAGGATGACATCACCATTCTCACGCTCGGCGGCGATGTCGCTGCGGGCGACACGGAGGCCGCCGAAGCGCTGATCAAGACCGCCAACGATGGCGACCGCCTGATCTCGGCGGTGCGGCTCGACTCGCCGGGCGGCAGCCTCGCCGAGGCGGTCAAGCTGGCCGGCTTGATCCGCAGGGCGAAGTTGCCGACCATGGTTGCGGCCGGATCGCGTTGTGCCTCGGCCTGCTTCATCGTGTTCGCGGCGGGAAACGAGAAATTCGCCAGCTACGACGCCGCGATCGGCGTCCACGGCGTATCGGACAAGTTCGGTCATGAAACCGCGCAGACTGAAGAGGCAACCATCGCGATGGCGCGTTTCGCCAGCGGTTTCGGCGTGCCGCCTCGCATCATCGGCCAGATGGTGACGACACATGCCCACGAGATCGCGTGGCTGACGCCCGACGATCTGCGCGCCATGGGCACGATCATGACCGATCGGCCGGCGCGTCGCCCGCCTGCGGCATCGCCCGACGAGCGGTGGCTCTCCGGGCTCGACGTTCAGCCGGATGACCGGGCATCGCCCCGGCAGTCCCGGGAACGAAACGCTCAGCCCCGAGCGCGATGAGGCCAGATCGACGCATCATCACGATGTTTTCGGGAAGCCACTTCCCGCTTTGTCGACCAGGCCCTAGGTCAACATCGAGATGATCGACTGCAGCTGATTGGATGCCGAGGTCACCAGCCCGTCGAACGACGTCTGGCCATGCGCGGCGGCGTGCAGGATGTATTCGGCAACCGCCGCCTTGAGACCGAACACCGATTGATCGGCCGGGACGCTTGCCATGACCGCTTCCAACGCATCGCGCATCGTCTGGATCAGTTCGGAGCTGTACTTCATGGCTGCCCTCCGCATCGTCAGAATAGGCCGGGTGCGCGAAGTGGCCACTCACAAGCCCGCGATTCCAGATTGCCATTTCTTAATCGATTCACGCGCAAGTGAATCGGCGAGACATCAGACCGTAATGTGATTCCATCGATCGCATCGTGATCTAGAGATCCTTCTCGGCAAGCTTGCGGAAATCGTCGGGGACCGAGCGTGCTGCCTCCAGCGCCGCCGAGCCGTATCCGATCGCCTCCCAGCCAAAGCGATCGCGGATCTTGTCGATCGCGCAATCGGCCGCCCAGCGGGCGATCCCCGGCGGGCTTCCGGGGCGAAGCGCTTCATCCTCGAGGCCGAGCGGCAACTCCAGCGCAAGGTCCCAATGCTCCTCGAGATGCGACACCGAGATGGCGAGCAGCGAGATGATCTTCTCACCCGGATGGTCGGCGAGCGCAGCACGCACCAGATTCTCGGCGAGCCGGGCGATGATCACCCTGTCTCTTATACACATCTAGATGTGTATAAGAGACAGGCGCGGTGCCGATCGGTCAACTGGCAAAATTATCCGAACGGTCGTTGTCGCGGGTCACGGTTCCAGGCAAGCGCAGCGAGCTTCTCGCCCGCCGCCGGGCCGAGCAGCCGCGTCAACGACCGTTCGGATAATTTTGCCAGTTGACCGATCGTCGAGACACCGATCGCATCAAGCCGCGTCCTGGTCGCTGGCCCCACACCCCACATCAACTCGACCGGCAGATCATGTAGGAATTCCAGCTCGGCGTCGGGATCAACCGCGATCAGCCCGTCGGGCTTGGCAACCTGCGAAGCGATCTTGGCCAGATGCTTGGTGCGGGCGACACCCACCGAGATCGCAAGGCCGAGCTCGTTGCGCACCCGGCCGCGAATCTTCGCGGCGATGTCGGCGGGCGATCCGAACAGATGGGTGCAACCGGCAACGTCCGCGAACGCCTCGTCGATCGAGATGCGCTCGACGAGTGGCGTGAAATCGCCGATCACCGCGATCGCCGCATCCCCGAGCCGCTGGTAGTCGCTGAAATGGCCGCCGACAAAAATCAGTTGCGGACACAGTTCGCGCGCCTGCCGTCCCGACATGCCGCCGTGAACGCCGAACGCCCTGGCCTCGTAGGATGCCGCAAGCACGACCCCGCCGCCGACCGCGACCGGCTTGCCCCGCAGCGACGGCTCGAGCAGCTGCTCGACCGATGCATAGAATGCATCAAGGTCGGCGTGGAGGATGGTGGCGGCGTCTGCCATCGCGATCCGTTCATCCCCAACGTGATCAACGCGCCCGTCCTCGACCAGAACAAAATAGGAACACAACAAACTCCGGTCAACCCGAAATTTGCCGTGGAGCCCCGAATGGAGCCCCCGTTAACCACCACGGCTGCACGGGTGTTTTGATGGGCAGGCTTCTTCGGGTAGACATCTGGAATGACCGATCACGCCCACCAGGTGGACTTCCAGGCCGCGGCCTCACTTTACAAATGGCCTTCGCTCAACAACGCCAGGCGCGAGGACCGCGTGCCCTATATGGTCGTCAGCGCAACGCTCGACCAATGCATCCGGGATTTGATGGCCAAGCCTGAGAAGACGCGGCATCTCTACGAGATCCGGACCATGTCACAGCCGCCGCTCGTCCCCGACGTGCTGTCGCCCGAGCACGTGATCGAGCTCGCCAGGCTCCGCGAATATCTGTGAACTTCTAGACCGCGCGATTCTGCGTCGGCGAACGGCCGCCGCCATCGGCGACCAGCACCGCGCCTGTCACGAACGACGCCTCGTCGGAAGCCAGGAACAGACAGCACGCCGCGATCTCGGCGGGCTGCGCCATTCGGCCCAGCGCGATCCGCCGCTCGACGCTGCGAAACTCGGCGTCGGGCGTGGTGCCATTCTGGTCCGCGAGCAATTGCATTTCGTAGGCGCTCATCGGCGTTCGCACCCAGCCGGGTGCCACGGCGTTGGCGCGGATGCCGTCGGCGCCATGCGCGTAGGCCAGCGAACGGGTATAAGCGACCACGGCGGCCTTGCTGGCGGCGTAGCTTGCGCTGTCCGGGCTGGCATTGAATGCGGCGACCGAGGCGACGTTGACGATCGCGCCGCCGCGCTGCCGCAGCAGCGGCAGCGATGCGCGGCAGACCCGCATCGTCCCGGTGAGGTTGACATCAAGTGTCCTGGCCCAGACCTCGTCGGAGACGCTCGCGGGCTGATCCGGCACGATCAGGCCGGCGGCATTGACGACGATGTCGAGCCACGCGCCGCAGGCGGCCACCGCTTTCGCAATATCGTCCGCGCGCGTGACGTCACCATGCACCGCCTGTCCGCCGCAGTCCGCCGCGGCGGCGCCAAGCTCCGCGTTGCCGAGGCCGAACAGCACGACGCGGGCGCCGCTCAGCGCCAGCAACGTCGCCGTGGCCCGCCCGATCCCGGTGGCGGCGCCGGTCACCAGCGCCGTCTTGCCATCCAGCCGCGGCATCAGAGCGTGGTCCGGAACAAGGAAGAGCGGCTCTCGGAAAAGGCTATGCTCATCTAGATTCCCCACTGCCGTTCGACGGCAAACCCGGTCTCCGGCAGCGTCGAGCCGCCGTCGACGACGATCGTCTGCCCCGTGACATATCTGGCCTCGACAGAAGCGAGATAGAGCATCGCGCAGGCGATGTCGTCGGCACTCCCCATCCGCCCCACCGGAATGAAGCGTTCGAGCTTCGCCTTGTTCTCCGGTGCGCTCATGGTGCCGCGGCCCGGCTTCTCGATGAAGCCGGCTTCGACGCCGTTGACCGTGATACCGTCACGCGCCAGCTCGAACGCCGCACCGCGGATGAATGCGTTGACGCCGGCCTTCGCCGCCGAGTAATGCGCGCCGCCGCCCATCGCGACGCGCGCGGATACCGAGGAGGTCACGAGAACGCGTCCAAAACCGTTGGCGCGCATATGCGGAATTGCCGCCTGCGCGAGCCAGATGCTGGCGGTCAGATTCAGCGTCAACGTCTCGTCGAGCTTCGCTTCATCGAGTTCTTCGAGCGAGGCCCACGGACAGCCGCCGGCATTGTGCACGACGATATCGAGCCGGCCATATTGAGCAGCGACGCCGTCGATCATCGCGCGCAAGCCCTCACGGTCGAGCCTGTCGAACGGAATGCAATAGGCCGCATGCCCATCCGCCACCAGTTCGCGCGCCAGCGCCTCGGCCACGTCAGGCGACCGGTTGGCGATCACCACGGTGGCGCCGGCTTGCGCGAACCGCGTCACGATGGCGGCGCCGATCCCCCTGCCACCGCCGGTAATGATGGCGACGCGACCCGCAAGATTGAACGGCGGCGCCTGCATCAGATTGCTCCCGCGCCCCGCACCAAGTTAATGAACCGCCCGAACACCGCGGTGTGCTGGTCGACATCACGCGCCGAGGTCACCGGACACATCAGCAGCATGGTGTGGAACGGCGTCACCAGAATGCCCTCGTTCATGTAGAACGCGTGCAGCAGGGTTTCGAGATCGGGCTGTCGGCCGGCGATCACGTCGGCGCCGCTGCGCGGCGGATGCGGCATGAACATGATCTCGGCGCGCGCGCCGATCTGCGTGACGTGCCAGGGCAGACCCGCGGTCTCGATCAGACGGCGCGCTTCCTGCGCCAGCCAGGTCGCGGCTCCGATCATCCGCTCGTAGTTCGCTGAGGTCAGCACCTGCTCCAGCACCGCGCGCATCGTCGCGACCGTCAATGCGTTGCCTGCGAGCGTGCCGCCGAATCCGAGATGCGCGGACTGCCGCTCGCGCGGATTGACGTGAGGGACCAGTTTCCAGAGCCGCTCGGCGATCTCCTGGCTGAGGCCGAATATGCCGGCGGGAATGCCACCCGCGATCGCCTTGCCGGCGACGAAGATGTCGGGCTCGAGTCCATGGCTCGCCGTGTAGCCACCCGGTCCGCAGGACAACGTGTGGGTTTCGTCGATGATCAGGACGGTGCCGGC
>BFBZ01000019.1_pt10 | contig 21760 bp, 19 predicted proteins | sample 1888401 | NCBI WGS metagenome assembly BFBZ01 (sample SAMD00112614, study PRJDB3348) | symbiont metagenome | host: Chara braunii | reverse complement strand
GCATCTCACCGAGACGCAAGGCGTCATCATCAACATCGCGTCCGACGCCGGCATTGTCGGCAACAGCGGCGCGGCGGTCTATTGCGCGTCGAAGGGCGGGCTGGTGCTGCTGACCAAAGCCCTTGCGCTGGAGCTTGCGCCGCGCGGCATCAGGGTCAACGCCGTCTGTCCCGGCGACACGGCGACGCCGATGATCGAATATCAGGCGAAAACCTATGGCGSRGACGACCCSGACGGCTACAAGCGCCGGCTGCTGGGGCAYTATCCGCAAGGGGAACGGGCAAGGTTCATAGAGGTGGGGGAGATCGCCTCTTTCATCCACTATCTTTGCCAGCCTGGCGCCGCGCCCATCACCGGGGCCGCGCTGTCGATCGATTTCGGCATCAGCGCCGGATACTGAATTGCGGGCGGCATCAGCTTTTCGCCAGCAATAATTGCCGGCCGGCGGCATCCTGGAGGGGTTCATGGTCGTGTTTCGCAAATCCCGCAAGGCGCTGGTGACCGGCGCCGGTGCGGCAGACGGTATCGGGCTTGCCGTCGCGCGCGCGCTTTGCGAGGCCGGGCTTTCGGTCGCGATAACCGCCTCCTCGCAGCGCGTCGAACAACGCGCCGTGGAATTGCGCGCGGAAGGGCTCGATGTCCGCGCCGTCGTGGCTGATTTGACGCGTGCGGCCGATGTCGAGCGACTATGCTCGGAGGTCGGCGAGATCGACGTCCTTGTCAACAATGCGGGCATGGGCACGGTTGCCCAGCCGGCGCTGCAGCGCCGATTTGTCGATCTCAGCGAAAGCGACTGGGACAGGGGCATCGACGTCAGCCTGAAGACGGCTTTTCTGGCCACGCGTGGATTTCTGGCCGGCATGGTGGAGCGTGGCCATGGGCGTGTGGTCAACATGGCCTCCGTCACCGGCCCTTATGTTTCCAATGAAGGAGAGGCCGCCTACTCCGCCGCCAAGGCCGGCATGGTCGGGCTCACGCATGCGCTCGCTCTCGAGGTCGGCCGAAGCGGCGTAACCGTCAACGCCGTGGCGCCGGGCTGGATCGCGACGGGCGCTTCGACGCCGGAAGAGATCGTCGCTGCCCGTAACACGCCACTGGGCCGCGCCGGCAGCCCCGAGGAGGTCGCCGCCGCCGTGCTGTTCCTGGCATCCGACAGCGCCAGCTACGTCAACGGCGCCGTCCTCGTCGTGGATGGCGGCAACATCCTGCAGGAGCGCAAGGGCTGAGCAGGGGCGCCGGCCCAGTCTCGTCCAAGTCTTGGTTTTGTGCCTGTCGTTATCCCAAAGCCGCCGCGCACTTCTAGAGCATGATGCCGAAAAGTGTGAAGCGGTTTTCGGACGACATCATGCTCTATCTCCTTGATTTAGAGACGGATTCAGATTTCGGATCGACTCGATCCGAAATCATCCGGTTCTAGGCGACAGCTTAGCTAGCCACCAAACCTGTAGGTGAGGGCGGCGCGGAAGAGATGGAATTTGTGATTGGCCCGAATGGTGTCGGTCGCGCCGCCGCCGCTCTCCAGCACGCTGAGCGTGTCGCCGTTGCCGACATCGACGAAGAGATATTCCGTTCGCGTGGTCCAATTGCCGGGCAGCCAGTCCGGAGACAGAACCGTCTCGATACCACCGCCAACGGCGTAGCCGGAAAGCGTTTTGGTGCTGGAGGCGCTGGAGGGCGCTGTCGTGTTCACCCAGCTGTCGCGCACATTCATCCATGCGCCGCCGCCGGTAAGATAGAGGAGCGCGGGACCGGTGGAGTAGCCCAGCCGAACGCGCGCGGTCGCGACCCAATTGGTCTTGATCCCGAGCACGTTGGGATTGTCCCAGTTCATCTCCGAATGATTGATTCCGAGCCAGCTGACATCGCCCTCGACCCCGGCCACGACGCTGGGTGAGAGTTGCCAATTGTAGCCGGCAATTCCGCCGATGGCGGGACCTTCGCCGTTGCTTCCGATCTCGCCGTCGAACGGGTCGAGCGGATCGGGGACGCGCGCCTGCGTRACGCCCAAGCCGCCCACCAGACCCGCATAGAARCCGCTCCARTCGTTCGCAGCCAAGGGCGGCTGCGAYTCCGCCCCGAACATGYGATTCAGGCCGAACTTCATCAGGTGGCTGCGGTGCTTGTCGACCTCGATCACCCCCCACAGACCCGGAGTGGTCAGGRGGGCGCCGGGTCCGACATCGACGAAGAGATATTCGGCCTTGGCCGTCCAGTTGCCGCCGAGCATGGTTTCGGTGCCGCCGCCGATTGCGTAACCGCTCTTGGTCTTGCTGCTGGTGACCTTTTGCAGGCTCGTGCCGTTCTGAATGCTGTCTTCGAAATTCACCCAAGCGGCGCCGCCGGTGACGTAGGAAAGGGTCGGTCCATTGCTCAAGCCGATGCGCCCGCGCAAAGTCGCAAGCCAGTTCGTCTTGGAGTTGTAGACCGCGTTGCTGTCCTGAAAGTCCGCGACGTCACGCCCGGGGCTGAGATAGCCGATATCGCCCTCGACGCCGACGACGACGTTGCGGTCGAATTGCCAATTGTATCCGAGCGTGCCGCCCCCGGTGAATCCGGAGCCGACGTAATCGAGGTCGGCGCCGGGACCGACGCTGCCGGCAGGGTCGGTGCCGTGCGAACGCTGCACACCGACGCCGGCCCAGGCGCCGGCGTAAAATCCGGTCCATGAAGCGATCGGCAGTGGGGCGGAGGCAGGGGCCTTGGCTGGCAGATCAGCCGCGGACGCAGCGACGGTCAGACAGACTGTGCTGCTGCCTGCGACGAGCGCAGCCATAGCAGAACGTAAACAAGCGCAAGTAATCATTCCAGGACCCGACTTTCCATGACGTCATCATTCGGCGGCGGACGCTAGTCGGATTCCATTATTGCGGCTCATACTGAGGCGAAGTGACCTGATACAGCAGCGAAATCAGGCCGATACACAGGCGAACCCTGTCGCGAATCGGCGACTTCTGTTGCATACGAGCTACAGGATCACGATACTGAAAGCGCCCGCTGTTCTCGCCACGGATCGCCTGCATGAATGTTTCCAACCCGGCCGACGGCCTGCATTTTTCCACCGACGCTTATCCTGAATGGGACCGCATGGCGGTATGGCGCGAAGTCTTCGGGCGTCACATGGTCAAGGTGCAGTATGAGCGCCTTGCCGGGAGCGACTTCTTTCACAGCGCCACGCTGCGCAGCTTGCCGGGTGTTTCGCTGATGTTGGGCGCCGGCGCGGGCTTCCGCGCCGAGCGGACGCGCGAGCTGACCGCCGATGGGTGCAACGATCTCGTTTTCGCAGTGAATACAGAGGGTACCGCCTTCGCCGCGCAGCGCGGGCGCGAAGCGGAAATCCGACCTTACGAAGGCGTATTGCTGGATACGAGCGACCGCTGCAGCATCACCTATCCCGCGCAGGCGCGCTTCCACGCATTCCGCGTGCCGCGCGGCATGCTGACGTCGCTGCTGCCCGATGCGGAGGTGAGGGTCGCCCGCCGCCTGCCGCAGAGCGAAGCCTTGCGGCTGCTGACGAGCTATCTCGCGTCGCTCGACGACCAAACACTGACAGGAGCCGGTCTGCGCCACACGGTGGCCGCGCATCTCCATGACCTTATCGCCCTGGCAATTGGCCCGACGCGCGACGCGCGCGCGCTTGCCGAGGCGGGCGGCTTGCGGGCCACAAGGCTTGCGGCTTTGAAGACCGATATTCTCACCCACCTGGCCGATGAAGGACTGTCCGTCGTAACGCTGGCGCGGCGCCATCGCGTGACGCCGCGGTATGTGCAGATGTTGTTCGAGAGCGAGGGCAGGACCTTTTCCGAATATGTGCTCGAGCAGCGGCTCGTGAGCGCCCACCAGCTCATTTCCGATATCGGCCTCGCGGCGCAGACGATCAGCGCCATCGCCTTTCACGTCGGATTTTCCAATCTGTCCTATTTCAACCGCAGCTTTCGCCGCCGCTACGGCATGACCCCGTCCGACCTGCGCGATGCGTGCAGGCGCGACAGGCAGTGATGTCGGCAGCACCGAAAACGATCTCAATCCATCAAAAGACCGCCGTTCGGGCCGGACTCGAGGATCGCTCGGCCTCCTTGAAGATAGTCAATCCATCCGAAATCTGGGCCGGATATCCCAAATCCATCAAGGTCCCGTCGCGACTTCTTGACAAGACATTTGCATGGGGTGTGATGTTGTCGAAACCGGCCAAGTAGGGGAAACGCATGCGCAAGTTGTCGACAGTGGCCTTTGGCCTCGCGATCAGCCTGATCACGCCAGTGGTGATCCCGGCACCAGCTCACGCCGTCACCTTCAACATAACCATTGGCACCAGTCTCAACCGGGATAGGGGGATAACGTGCGCCCAAGGCCGGCGGCTGCTCCAGGAGCGTGGCTTGCGAGACGTCCGACCTGTCGATTGTCGCGGTCGCGTCTTCGTCTATCATGCCCGTCGCGGCAACGGCCGTTTCGAGGTGTCCCTTAATTCACGGACGGGCAGGGTGGTCGATTTCCGGCCTATCCGTTCCTCGGGATTCCGCAGACACCCATTCTGACGGGTTCGTCCGCTGCCGGGAACCCGAAGCGGTCCGCCTGACCAACGCGGCGAACAGCCGGGAATTCGCGCCGTAAGATTGGCGTGTCCAACGATATGCCGCGACGGTTCTTGAGCGCACAAAAGCAAACATGCGCTGACGTTTGAGCTAGACGACAACACACACGCCGCACAGGATCAATAGTCAACTGCGTCGCGGATGATCGGGCAGGTCATGCAGTGGCCGCCGCCGCGCCCGCGCCCGAGCTCCGCCCCGGTGATCGTGATGACCTCGATGCCTTCCTTCCGAAGCAAGGTGTTGACGTAGGTGTTTCTGTCGTAGGCAAACACCACGCCCGGCGAGGCGCAAACCAGATTGGCGCCGCTGTCCCATTGGGTTCGTTCGCGGGTATAGTCGTTGCCACCCGTCTCGACGACGCGCATCTTCTTGAGACCGAGAGCGTCGCGCACGGTCTCAACGAAGCTGCCCTTGTCCTTGTGGAGCTCGACGCCGCCTTTGCCGTCCGGGCGATATGAAAAAGCGTCGATGCCGTCGACGATGTCGGGGTAGATGAGCACGCAGTCGCGGTCGGCGAAGGTGAAAACCGTGTCCAGATGCATGGCGGCGCGCAGTTTGGGCATGGCCGCGACGATGACGCGTTCGGCCGCACCCTTCTCGAACAGAGCCGCGGCAACCTGACTGATCGCCTGGCGCGAGGTGCGCTCGCTCATGCCGATGAGCACATTGCCCTTGCCGATCGGCATGACGTCGCCGCCTTCGAAAGTGGCCAGCCCCCAGTCCTTGGTGGGGTCGCCCCACCAGACATTGACCTTGCCGGCGAAGTCGGGATGGAACTTGTAGATCGAGGTGGTGAGGATCGTCTCCTCATGGCGCGCCGGCCAGAAGAGGGAATTGAGCGTCACGCCGCCGTAGATCCAGCAGGTGGTGTCGCGGGTGTAGAGCGTGTTGGGCAGTGGCGGCAGCAGATATTCGTTCACACCGGCCGCGTCGCGGATGAGAGCAAGCTGCTCGCCGCCGATCGCCTCCGGGAAATCGTAGGTCGAAAGTCCGCCGATCAGCGTCTCCGCCAGTTCGCGGTTCGAAAGACCTTCAAGATAGGAGCGGACCTCGTTGACGAGCCCCAGGCCGATCTGGTTCGGCACGACCTGATTGTCCAGGATCCACTTCTTGGCTTCGGGAAGAGCGACCGTTTCAGCAAGCAGGTTGTGCATTTCCACAACCTCGACGCCCCGGTCCCGCATTTTGTTCATGAAGTCGAAGTGGTCGCGCTTGGCGTTGTCGACCCAAAGCACGTCGTCGAACAGGAGGGCGTCGCAATTGCTCGGGGTCAATCGCTGGTGGGCCCTGCCGGGTGCGCACACCAACACTTTGCGCAACTGGCCGACTTCGGAATGAACGCCGAGTGGAATGTCTTTTGTCATGACGTCTGTGCCTTTCCGATCAAGGTGTGATGAGACCGGTCGTCAGGCCGTAGAACCCGACCAGGCCGGCGATCACGGTGATTGCGAAGATGACGAGCTCGGCGGTTGTGGTGAAGAGTTGCAGCTTCTGCTCGCGCCGCGCCCAGAAATAGAGGATCGTTCCCGGGACGAAGAGCACGGCCACGAGCAGCACGTATTTCAGGCCGGCCGCGACGAACATGAAGATCGTGTAGACGGCGGCTATCCACGCGAAAACCTGATCGCGGCCGCGCTCATTCGGGGTCGTTTCGTAGCCGACGCCGCTGCGGGCGAGCAGCACGCCGTAGCCGGCGACCAGCAGATAAGGCAGGAGCGCCGTCACGCTGGTCATGTCGAGCATGAAGTTGAAGGCATCGCGCGACCAGTAGGTGGAGATGACGAACAGCGAGACGACGATATTCGTCAGCCAGAGGGCGTTGGCCGGCACGCGATTGCCGTTCTGCGCCGCGAACAGCTTCGGCATGTCGCTCGATTTGGCCGCCGCGAACATAACCTCGGCGCAGATCAGCGACCAGGCGAGATAGGCGCCCAGAACCGAGACCAGCACGCCGATCGAGATCAGCACCGCGCCCCAATGTCCGACGGCCAACTCGAGCGCGCCGGCAAGCGAGGGGTTTTGCACCCCCGCGATCGCCGCGCGAGGCGCCGTCGCATAGGGCAGGAGCGTGATGGCCACCATCAGCCCGGTGACGGCGACAAAACCCAGGATCGTCGCTTTGCCCACGTCGGAACGCTCCTTGGCGAAGCGCGAATAGACGCTCGCGCCCTCGATGCCGATGAACACGAAAACGGTGATGAGCATGGTGTCGCGTACCTGCGCCAGCAGCGACTTTTCCGGCATGCCCACGCCGCCGAAGAAATTCTCGGAGAACTGCGAGTGGTTGAAGAAGACAATGAAGCCGATGACCGCCACGATGAGCGGCACGATCTTGGCGACAGTGACGACGGTATTGATGAAGGTGGCCTGCTCGACGCCGCGCAGGATCATGAAATGGAACGCCCAGATGCCGACCAGCGAAACGACGATTGCGGTCACGCTGCTGCCGTCGCCGAAGATGCCGGGAAAGAAGCGGCCCAGAGTCGATCCGATCAGGACCCAGTAGAAGACGTTGCCGAGGCAACTGCCCAGCCAGTAGCCGAAAGCCGACAGGAAACCCACATAGTCGCCGAAGCCGGCCTTGGCATAGGCAAAGACACCCGCGTCGATGTCGGGCCGCTTCTCGGCGAGGGCCTGAAACACGCGCGCCAGCATGTACATGCCGGTCCCGGCGATGGCCCACGCAATGATTGCGCCAAACGGACCTGTGGCGGCGCCGAACCGTCCGGGAAGGTTGAAAATACCCGCGCCGACCATGGAGCCTACGACCATCCCGGTAAGAGCGAACAGCGACAGTTTCTGGGTAGATTCCGATGCCATGCTTCCCTCTTTCCTTAATATTATGATGGTCTTGCGCAGTCTCCAGGAAGATCACTATAGCGGGGATCKTCAGTGGCCGTGATTGGCACAGAATCCCACGACTGTGCGCTGCGTTTAAAATGTGTCCGCTCCRACGCGCGGCATTTTACCTCATCCACGGGTGAAGGCAAAACGCCTTGTGCAATATCAAKCTGGCTAAATGCAGTGCCGGCGCAAGSGAGCGCGGTCCGCGACGACGTCTCCAACAATGCTATCGTTGGACAAGCACAAGCGGCCGGTCRTCTTCCCCGAGGAGCCGGATTTGTCCCTTCGAACCGACTTCGAAACGGCGAACCGACTCGAACGCCTTCAGCAGGCTGCGTTCCTGATCCATCAGGGGCTGATCGCACATCATCATCGATGCGYCCGTTTCGGAAATCGTCAGCCCTTCTCCGGTGAGCGCGAAATGTCCGAAAAACCGGTTGCAGGATCCGTTGCCATGAATGCTCCCATCCAGGCCGAAGGAAAGCGTSGGCTCGGATTGCGCGACGATGGCCTTGCCGCCGATCTCCCCGATCCGCCAGTCGCCATGGAGAAGAGACGCCGGTTCGCCCGCGCAGCCGGCCAGCGTGCGGCCGCCCAGCATGACCGTCGCGGCTTTCGGGTACGGCATTCCCGACATCGTATCGACGCAGACCTTGTCCGCGATCATGAGCGTSAAGGGCCGGTCGCCGACCTTCGCCGAGTAGGTATCGGCGCCGTTTGCCGTCACAGCTTGCGGGAGCGGCTCGACGGTGAAAGTCTCGCCGTCCTGCCCCTGAAAGACGATGCCTTTGTCCGAAATCTCGATTCGCCAGCCMGGCTCGTTGCCGCGCGCCGTRAGGTTCGAGGCYTGCGYTGCGCCAAGCGCGGCGRGGAACARCAGYAACAYGGARGCGGCTGTTTCGAGCATCCGGCGGGCGCCGGATAGTATCCGGGATTTTGTYGTCACAGCTGCGAGCCTCCCGGCGATCGCCGCACCGATCAAACAGTCTCGGGATGTGCCGCATATCCCCGTCGACGTCACCCACACCATGCTCCAAGCAGCCGATCTCGTCGAGGGATTCCTGAGGGATCGTTCGYATGAGCGCGGGTGGCGGAGCACGCTCCAGGTCAATTTCGAACTGTGCTTCGCGCCCTGTGGAAGGGCGATGGCGGCTCATGGGAATCACCGTGAAATGTCGGCCAATCCGGTCCGACGGCGCCGATGGCGAAAGGGCAGGCAGCGCCAGATAGATAAGCGAGTGGCCAAACAGGCGACAGCAGCTCCATGCCAAGCCAGCACGCGCATGCTATGATCGATGGTTGCGATCCCGGGAGAAAACGATGTTGAAGGAATTGTCGGACGCCGACAATGTCATCACGGTTTCGATCTCCGGCCGGCTCGACAAGGTCGATATCGAACAGATCGTGAAGCAACTCGATGCCGCATTCGCACGCGGCGGCAAGGTCCATGTCTTCGCGGAGGTGCTGGATTTCGAGGGCATGTCGGCTGATGCCTGGATAAGCGACATCACTCACGGCCTGCGCTATTTCACCCGTCTCAGCCAGTTCGGCCGGATCGCCATTGTCAGCGACCAGAGCTGGATTCGCGCCGCATCCCGGATCGAAAGCGCGCTGCTGCCGTTCGTGTCCTACGAAGTCTTCACACCCGACAAGCGCGATCACGCCCTTGCATGGGTCAAGGGTGAAATCGATACGCCGCACCCTGGAACTCTGCGCATCGTCAACGACGGCGGGATCGTCACCTTGGAGGCCAATGGTCGCATCACCCGCGAAAGCGCCGACGCTCTTCGCGCCTACCTGGCCGAAGCTGTCCGGGCCGAAGCCGTCCGGACGAGTGCTCCGCTCAGAATCCTCGCGAACGTCCGTGCCTATGACGGCTTCGATCCGGCCATTCTGCTCGATCCCAAATATCTCGAACTGAAGCTCTCGCTGCTGCGTCACGTCTCCCGCTACGCCGTCGTCGGTGGACCGGTCTGGATGGAACGGATCGTCGAGCTGTCGGCGCCGCTCCTGCGCATGAAGCTGCGTCATTTCGGGGCAGACGAGGAACAGGCCGCACGCTCCTGGCTCGCCGCCGACGGGGATGATGGCGGAACGCCTGCCTGATACATGATCGACGGCCGTTGCCGTGGACAGATGCGGCGAAGCTGAAACCGGATTATCGGCCTCGCTCCTCTAAAGTTATGGGATAGATAGGTCTTCGTTTCGTCGTTCCCGGCCCGCCGACAGCCGCCGTTTCCACGTCATGGCGCACGTAGCCCTCAGGCCTGCTTTTCAGGCGTCTTCATCACCTTCGAGCTTCTTGCGCAGTGTGATCAGGACGCGATGGGCCGTTTCGATATCGTCGACGGAAAGCCCGTCCGCGAGCGCGTTCACCTTGGGATCGTACAGGCGGATGGCGGCGTCGTAGGTCTGTCGCCCTTTATCGGTGAGAACGACGAGCTGCGCGCGCCGATGGTGCGGATTGGGGGCAAAGGTCACAAGCCCTTCCGTGTCCAGGTCATTGACGATGCGCTGGACGTTCTGGCGGTTGGCCCCGAGATCGCGCGCGAGCCAGGCGACCGGCTGCGGACGAACCGCCGCGACGATGGTGCCCAGAATCTGCCAGCGCGCGCTCGTCAACCCGAGTGGAGCGACGAGCCGGTCGCCCCACGTCAATGTCAGGTTGTTGGCCCTGAACAGGGTGAGGATGAGGTTGGTCAAGGCGGCTCCGCCTCGGGTCTGCTGCGCTGCGCTCATTTGTCACCATGATGTTAAATTGACATTGTGATGTCAATAATGTATGTTCATCATACCATATTGACACCGTCATGTCATATAGAGGAACAACGCCATGACCAAGATCATCCATCCGGTGGCGGGCGCAGTCGCGCTGGCTACAATCGCGACATTCTGGTTCTCATCCTTGTTCAGTGAGCTGTTTGCGTCTCAAGCGACCGTTGCCGCTGTCAAGACAACGATCCCTTGGGGCTTCCTGATCCTGATCCCCGCAATGGCGGCAACGGGAGGATCGGGGTTTGCATCGGCCAAGGGACGGCGGGCCGGTTTGGTCGGCGCGAAGGTCAAGCGCATGCTGCTGATCGCGGCGAATGGCATTCTGGTTCTGATCCCTGCCGCGTTGTTTCTCGCCGCCAAGGCCAAGGCTGCCGAGTTCGATACGCTCTTCTACGCAGTGCAGACGCTCGAACTGGTGTCAGGAGCTACAAACATTGCCCTTCTCGGGCTCAACATGCGGGACGGTTTGAAGATGAAGGGCCGACTCCGCCGTCGGTCTGCGTGACTGTCATAGCAGCAGGTAGAGGTCACGCTATGGCGTAGACGAATTGCCCGCTTTCATGGTTCGCGGTCCGCTAGGCACTTTTCCCGGGATTGCTCTGGCGCGCGATTGCGCGATACTGTTTGTGCGTCGCACAATCCGAAAAGTAGCATGATCGATGCCGACAGTCGGGAAGGGAACAAAACGACGTCCGCTGCGCGTTGACCTTGCCCTGCAGGGCGGCGGCGCCCATGGGGCCTTTTCCTGGGGCGTCCTTGACCGGCTTCTGGAAGAGCCATGGCTGCTGGTCGAGGGGATTTCCGGCACCTCGGCCGGAGCGATGAACGCGGCCGTCATGGCGCACGGCTATACCGTCAACGGTGCAGCCGGCGCTCGCGAGGCTTTGGCGGCATTCTGGCGCAAGGTATCGGAGGCGGCGCGCTTCAGCCCCTTCCAACGCGGCCCGCTCGATGCCCTGCTTGGCCGCTGGACGCTCGACCACTCGCCGGTCTTCGTGGCGATGGACATGATGGCGCGTGTCTTCTCGCCTTATGATCTCAACCCTGCCGGGGCCAACCCGCTCCGCGCCATACTGGCGGAAACCGTCGACTTCGAGCGGCTTTCGGCCAGTCCGATCAAGCTGTTCGTGACGGCAACGAATGTCCGCACCGGCCGCGGCCGCGTGTTCCGCAACAGCGAGTTGACCCCGAACGTGCTGCTTGCTTCCGCATGCCTGCCGACGCTGTTCCAAGCAGTCGAGATCGACGGCGAAGCCTATTGGGACGGCGGCTACGCCGGCAATCCGACGATCACGCCGCTGGTTCGCGAATGCACGTCTCAGGACACCATCCTCGTGCAGATCAACCCGGTCGAAAGGCCGGGCACACCCCGGTCGGCGCGCGAGATCCTCAATCGTGTCAACGAGGTCTCCTTCAATGCAGTCCTGCTGAAGGAACTCAAGATGATCGCCCTGCTCCGGAAGGTAGCGCAGGTAGAGGACGAGGAGGGCGCGCGCTGGGCGTCGATGCGGATCCATCGGATCGCCAGCGACATCATGACCGGCCTCGGCTACTCCTCAAAGCTCAATGCGGAATGGGAATTCCTGACGATGCTGCGTGACGAGGGGCGCAAGTCCGCGGACGCCTTCCTCCAGGCCCATGGCGACGATCTCGGCGGCCGCTCCTCGCTCGATCTCGATCTCTTGCTGGAAGGGGTCTGACGGGTGGGGCTTCTCGGCATTCTGATCGGACTGGCGCTGCTGGTCTGGCTGGCCTTCCGGGGCTGGAGCGTCCTGCTGCTGGCGCCGCTCGGCGCCGTCGTCGCCGCGCTCTTTGCCCGCGAACCGGTGCTGGCGCACTGGACGCAGACCTTCATGGGCAGTGCCGCGGGCTTCCTGGCCCAGTTCTTTCCGCTGTTCCTGCTTGGCGCGCTTTTCGGCAAGCTGATGGAGGACAGCGGTTCGGTCGCGGCAATCGCCGACTTCATGATGCGGCGACTGGGAAAGGGCCACGCCATCCTCGCCGTCGTCATCGCCGGGGCGTTGGTCACATATGGCGGTGTCAGCCTCTTCGTTGCCTTTTTCGTCCTCGCGCCGATGGCGCAGGAACTGTTCAGGTCGAGCGGTATTCCGCGGCGACTGATGCCTGCGGCGATCGTGCTCGGAACGTCGACTTTCACGATGTCGGCATTGCCGGGAACGCCATCGATACAAAACGCCATTCCGATGCCCTTCTTCGGCACGACGCCGTTCGCGGCGCCGGGACTGGGTGTCGTCGCTTCGGTCATCATGCTTTGCTTCGGCCTATGGTGGCTCCGCCGCGCCGAGGCGGCCGCGCGCAGGTCCGGCGAAGGTTTCGGCGAGGGCATGCCGGCCACACCCGAACGTCTCGCATCCGACGAGCGGCTGCGCGAACGCGCCACGACCGGCAGGGAATTCGACCCGGCGGAGATCGCGCATGGCCGGCATGTGAAGGCTGCGCCACCGATCATGGTCGCGGTGCTGCCGCTCGCCGTGGTTGTCCTCGTCAACCTCAGCATGGCGCTGTTGATCCTGCCGATGCTTGATCTCGGCTTTCTTTCGGACGCCAGATGGGGCGGGACATCCCGCGCCGCGGTCGCCGGTGTCTGGGCCGTGGTCACGGCATTGGCGGCCGCGGTCGCGGCTGTCGTGGCGTTGAATTTCCGCCGGTTGCCGACCTTGCGCGAAACGATGGACGCGGGCGCCAATGCGTCCGTCCTTCCGGCGGTCGCCGTCGCCAGCCTGGTCGGCTTTGGAGCGGTCGTCGCGGCGATGCCTGCCTTCGAGATCGTGCGCGACTGGGTGCTCGGCATAGGCGGCGGGCCACTCGTTTCGATCGCGGTGGCCACGAATACCCTTGCTGCGCTCACCGGCTCCGCTTCCGGCGGTCTCACGATCGCGCTCGACGCGCTTGGCAGCACCTATGTGATGCGCGCGCAGGAAGCAGGTATCGACCCGGCGCTGTTGCATCGTGTCGCGGTCATCGGGGCGGGCACATTGGATAGCCTGCCTCACAATGGGGCGGTCGTCACCCTGCTTGCCGTTTGCGGGTCAACCCACGCGGAAGGCTATCGCGACATCGTCGTTGTGGGGATTCTCGGCCCGATCCTCGCGCTGATCGCGGTCATCGTATTGGGGACCATTCTCGGCTCGTTCTGATACCCGGCGGAACGGACGGGTGCGCCCCACGAGCACGGCGAGTTCAAAACTTAGACGGCAAATCAGCGTCGCCGCCGGTGCGGGCAGCGGTGCTTGTGGAGAGCAGTTCCGCTATCCAGCGGCTCGACGGCTGTTGGGCGCAATAGACGATAAACGCAATCAGGATGGGCACCCCGATGAAGGCGCCGGCTATGCCCCAAAGGAAGCTCCAGAAGAACACCGCGAAGATGACGGCGAAGGGCGAGACGTTCAACGATGCGCCGGCAAGGAGAGGCTCAAGATAGCCGCCGATGATGAATTGAATGATGTTGAGGCTGATGAATACGACGAGCGCTATTTGCCAGGACTCGAACTGAGCGATGGCGAACAGCGTCGGGAATACCGTCGCGATCAGCGGTCCGAGGAATGGGATGTAGTTCAATGCGAAAGCGATCGCACCCCAGGCCGCGGCGAGCTCGAGGCCCGCGACCGCCGCGAAGCCCCAGACCACCAGGCCGGTCAACAGACTGGCGAAGCTGCGCACGAGCATGAAGCGGCGGAGTTTCCGGCCGATCTCCTGGTTCGCGCGCGATATCTTTTCGCCGAAGGGCTGAGCGGCGGGCCGGTGCAGACGCGCGGTGAAGTCATCGACCTCGAGCAGTCCCAGCATCACGAAGATGAAGACGAGCACGGCAAAGCCGGTCAGGCGGTTGAGCCTTCCGGCTACGTTCTGCACGAAACCGACAAGCCAGGTCACATCGAACCGATCGGTGATCCGGCTAACGATGGCGATGCCGTGCCCGTCCAGCCAACTGGCCCAGTCTGAGTAGATCGCCTGAAACCGGCCGGCGTTGAGGAAAAGCCACTGGGCAAGCTTGCCGAATCCCCAGGCACTCAGCGAGCCGACTGCAACGATGACTAATATGGTGAGGCTGAGCGTGAGGAGAAGCGCAAGCAGTTTCGGCATCCATCGCTGCAGAGCCGCCTGGATCGGCCAAACCAGCGCTATCACGAACAGCGAACAGGTGAGCGGCACGAAAATGGCCTGAGCAAAGGAGAGGAGCGCGATGACAAGAACGGCCGTGGCCAGAGGGCTGATCGTCGGACGATCGTTCATGCATCACCTTTGGCGTCACCTTTGGAGCGGCCTTTGCGCGCCATCTGGAACCATGGCCAACCGTATGTCCGGCGCAGCCTCGTCGAAAGCAACCTATCGCCCGGCGAGGTATCCATCAAATGGAGCTTCGGATAGCGGCGACAGCGCCCGGAATGGATCGGGCTGAAGTTGCTTGCACGCGCGAGGCAAGTGTTATCGAAGGGTGCTGAAACGGTTGCCTTGAACTAGGCAGACCGATGCGAACTCGCGTGCGGATGCGACCGGCCGGTCGATGCCTGGTTCGCGCCCTACTCAGGCAATCCGGCGGCCCGCAGCGCGCCGCCAAGAGCCTCCGCGAGCGCCGGCGCGCAATTCACGCCGGCAAACTGGCGGCTGTAGCGGAAGGCCGGCTGAAGCTCGAGCACGCGCGCGGCGGCCGCCCTCGCTTCGTCCAGCCGGCCAAGGTTGGCCAGCGCCGCGGCCAATTGCACATAAGTGATGCTGTGCGCCGGATTGGCCTGAACGGACTTGTACGCTGCACGACAAGCTTCTTCGTAACGCCCGCGCAGCAAATGGCTCATTGCCTGCGCGTCAAACGCGGCCCAGGCCCACGAATCGAACGGGCTCAACCGCATGCCCCGCTCGCTCCATTCTATCGCGCGCTCCGCTTCGCCGCCCCATCCGAGAATGACGCTGCCAAGAATGTAGGTGAGCGCCGATGACGGGCTGATGGCGAGGGCGGCTTCCAATGCCGTGAATGCAGCCGCGCGATCATGCGCGTCCATTCCGATGGAAAATCCGGCCAACGTCAGGGCGAGCGCATCGTCCTGTCCATGGACAATGGCCGATCGGGCGTGGTGGATCGAAGCGGCGCGGTTGACCTCCCGCAGGCCGGCGCGAAGGAACAGGCAATGGTGGCACATCGCGGCATTGCCATGCGCCAGCGCGTAGGCAGGCTCGAGCGCGATCGCACGCTCGAGAAGCGACAGCGCTCTGGTCACTTGCACCGGCATGCCTGAATCGACGTCAGTCTGGGCCTGCAGCACCAGATCGTAGGCATCGAGGCTTTCGGGGCGTTTCCGCTTCACGCGTTCGATTTCCGCTTTCCGCACGCTCGGCGCAATCGCCCCCACCGCCGACAGCGCGATCTCGTCCTGAAGCGCGAAAATGTCCTCGGAGTTGCGGTCGTAGCGCTCTGCCCATACGTGCCCGCCGGTCGAAGCATCGATCATCTGCCCGGTCACGCGCACGCCGCCGCCGGCCTTGCGCACGCTGCCTTCGAGGACATAGCGCACGCCAAGCTCGCGGCCGACCTGCTTCACGTCCACCGCGCGGCCCTTGTAGGTGAAGGTCGAGTTTCGCGCGATGACGAACAGCCACTTGATGCGCGCGAGACCTGTGATGATGTCGTCGACCATTCCTTCGGCGAAGTAGTCCTGCTGCGGATCGCCGCTCAAGTTCGAGAACGGCAGGACGGCGACGGAGGGCTTCTCGGGCAAGGTCGGCGCCGACGCGGCGCGGGCGGCGGCCGAAGCGTCGGGAACGTTCATCGCGACGGACGGTCCGACATAGCGATAGCCGCGGCGCGGCAGCGTTTCGATCCAGCTCTCGGCATTCGCGGCGTCGGCCAGCGCCCGCCGCAAGGCCGCGATCTGGACCGTCAGGTTGTTATCGGCAACCGCCAATCCGCCCCAACCGGCCTCGATCAGCGCGTCCTTGGAGACGGGTGCGCCCGCGTTTTGGAGCAGGACGCGCAGCAGCGAAATGGCGCGTTGCCCAAGCATGGTCGGCTCGGCCGCATGAAAGAGAATGCCCGCCTCCGGATCGAGGCGGAACGGGCCGAACTGGTAGGGGCCGTCCCTGGCTATCATTGGGGCTTTTTAGCAAATTTTTGGCAGCGGATTCACGACTTTCCGGCCCGGATCACCGATTTTGCGCAAGTGCCTGCCAAAAGTAAGCCYCAGTCGAAGGAGGACCATATGAGCGCCGATGCCATCATTCGGATGCCCGATGAGAACAGGGGCGTCATGCTGCGTGGCCATCCCATGGCTTTCCTCGTCACGGCCGAACATACCAGATACACGAGCATGTTCGACTGGACGATTCCGGCGGGGTTCGCCACCGGGCGGCATGTTCACAGGGTGCAGGAGGAGACCTTCTACCTGCTCGACGGCGAGTGTGAGTGGCATGTCGGCGACAAGACGGTCCGTGCAACGCCTGGAACCTATCTGTTCATCCCGCCGGGCGTACCGCACAACATCACGAATGTCAGCGACAAGCCGGCGCGCGTGCTGATGACCGTTTCGCCACCCGGCCACGAGCATTATTTCGAAGAGCTCGCCAAGCTCGCCGCACAGGGTTCCCCGGATCCAAAAGCGCTCGCCGATCTGCGGAACCGCTACGACACCGATCAGATCTCGACTTTGACGGCATAAGGCATCTGGCGGCCCAGGCGGGTGGTCGACGGTTCGCCATGTACCCGGAACGACGCGCTCTCGGCGCTAAACTGGTGGCGCACTCGGTGTATCGCCAGCGACCGCGACGTAACTGGGGGCCGCGCTTTTCCCTATTTTCCAGTGGCGCTGAGATTGCTACGAACAGGCTTCCAACGTCGCGTCTTAACGTGTGCAGGGGTAAAACTCTGATGGAGCGCGCCAAAACGCCAGTGCCGCATTCCGTGCTGGATACGCGGGGCATGCCTGGAAAGCAGGCGTTCGCCCTTTGGCAGGACCATATGAGGTCGTATTACGACCTGCGGACGCCCAAGGAATTTCCRGARGCTCTCGACGCRCGCGTGGATTTCTGGCACCTCGAAAGCGCGCTCCTCGGCACGTTCAAAGGGCCGGCCCAGGATTGGAGCCGGTCCCGCTCATGCATCGGACATGACGGCRTGGACAGCTTCCAGCTCCTGGTTTTTCGCGAGGGCTGGAGCGCTCCGCACGGCGGCGGGGCGTTGGTCCGTCCCGGCGATATCCTCGTCTGCGACATGGCACAGCCGCTGCACATGCACGGGGGAGACAATGAATTGCTCACCCTCGTCTTGCCGCGCAATCTGCTGGGGCCTCATCTCCACGCGCCGGACGAGCACAATCTGCATCTGCTACCGTCAGCCGATCCTCTGGCTACGCTCCTGAAGGACCATCTTTCAAACCTGCATGCGCGCTTGGCTGAAATGTCGCTGGAACAGGCCCGGGCGATCATACCCGCCACAGTGCACCTTGCGGCCGCCGCCATCAACGGCACCACAAGAGACGTGCAGCTCGGCGGCGTGTGCATGGCAATGACCGAGCGGATATGCATGTATATCGACGCCCGCATTCTCGATCGCGAATTGAGCCCTGAAGCGATTGCTGGTCAATTCGGCATGACGCGGCGAAATCTCGGCTATCTGTTCGAATCTTACGGCGGCGTCGCCGCCTATATCAGGCGCAGGCGTCTGTCCCGAATCCATGCAAGCTTGAGGCGCCCGGCGAAAAGCAGGCAGTCAATCGAAGAAATTGCCGAAGCGCATGGGTTCAATCACTATCGCAGCTTTGCACTCGCGTATCAGAAGCAGTTTGGCACTTCCCCACGAGACGCGCGCGCCCGTGCGCGGAAGGGAACGGCTTTTTCAGCCGTCACCGACGGCAAGCTGGAGCCTTGGGCACACTGGGTCAAGGATCTGAAATAGCGCCTGGCTTCTTTCCAATGCTTCCGATCTCCAAAACGGGAATCGGCTACCGCTTGCTCAACCGTGCGCTCATGGCTGGCTGGCGTGCTGGCTAGCTCAAAGGCAAAGTGAGCCTGTAGCTCCTCTCGCGTTATTTGTTCCCGATTTTTCCTGTTTCATTTCCTGAATTTTCCTATCTGGCGGCAGCGTATCATTTGGCCTGTTCAGGCCGCCAATCCTTCGCCAAACAGGTCTGAGACGTATCCGCGATCTGAACCCTTCGCAGCTTTTTCGCAATTATCTAGGAACGGCTTCAGGACTTGCGCGGTAGCCGGGTTCACCGTGTCTCCGCTGGGCGAGAAGGAGATAGGGCGATGAAGGAACTGATGCCTCAGCCCGTCATTCGCATGCCGCACGACAATGCCGGCGTCGTGCGCCCCGCCGGCCGTTCCGGTCGTCGGCGCTGCAGGTCACTTATCCTTTTTGCCACGAGGTGTGAGATGATGAGAGCTTTCGCCAGCATGAAGGGGATCGGCGCCCTCGCCGTGGTGCTGATCGTTGTCGGACTGGGCATGGCTCTGCCGGTCCGGGCCGCGGATATCGCAGGAAGTTCCGACCATCCGCTGGTCGGGCGCTACAGCGGCTCCGAGATCGTGGGCTACGCCGTCAGCGAGTACGACGAGACGAATCTCGTCGAAGGACCGTTTTCGCCGACAAGCACCAATGGCGGTACMGGCTTCAAGACGGTCGAAGGCCGCATCACGCTCATCTACTACACGCTGCCGCAAGGCCGTTCGACGCTCGAGRTTCTGCGCAACTACGAGGAAGGCCTGAAGTCGAAGGGCTTTTCGACAGCCTTCACCTGCGCCACCAAGAACGGCTCCTGCTTCGAAACCGGCCAGCCTGAGGGTGGATATCTGCTTGGCCAGGCGGTCGGCGATCCGCTCACCATTCCCAAGCTCGCGGACGATTACGTTCACAACTGGTTCCAGGAGGGCGGCCGCTACCTTCTTGCCCGGCTCGAGCGCCCGCAGGGCGTCGTCTACGCGGCTCTCTATCTCGGBGAAAGCAGCAGCGGCAAYGTCGCCGTCGTCCGGGTCGTCGAGACGAAGGAGATGGAGACCGGAAAGATCGATTTCCCCGATGCTTCCCAGATGCAGCAGGCGCTGGCCGACGCCGGCAAGATCGCCCTGTACGGAATTTTCTTCGACCTCGACAAGGATTCCCTGAAGCCCGAGTCCAAGCCGACGCTCGACGAGGTCGCCAAGCTGCTGACGGCAAAGCCCGATCTCAAGCTGAAGGTCGTCGGCCATACCGACAACCAGGGCGGCGCGGACCATAATCTTGACCTGTCCCGCCGCCGCGCCGCCAGCGTCGTGACGGCACTCGTGTCCCAGTATGGCATCGCCGCCGATCGTCTCGCCGCCGAGGGCGCCGGCATGACACAACCGGTCGCATCCAACGACACCGAGGAAGGCCGCGCCAAGAACCGGCGCGTCGAACTGCAGCGAGACGATTTGGGCGGTGGTGCGTCCGGCGGAAGCGGCGGCGCCCCGGCCAGTTCCGGCAACGCCGGCTAGGGCAGGACGAAGTCACGTGGCAGCAGGCGAGAAGGACCGTCAAATGACCACCGCAAAATGCCAGCCGAGGGCCGTCGGGTTTCGGCTCTTTCTCCTGGGCATGGCGACCCTGCTTGGTTTGGCCTCGCCGGCTTTGGCTGCTTCGGGAGTTCGCGGGATCGCGCCGATCGGCGTGTCGGGGACCGCCGCATTGGACGGCGTTTGCAAAGATGGCGGCTACATGATCGGCGTCCGGGCCTATCTCGGCGACCGGGCCGACGACATCCACATGGTCTGCAGCGGCAACCGACGCGATCCTACACGGTGGCCGCGCCTCGTGTCCGGTGATGGCGGTGCCGGCGGTCCCACGCCAAAGATGGCCACCTACTCGCCGCCAAAGAGCGAATTGAAGCCGTTCGTCGAGGCCGCGCAAAAGGGCGGCATCGGCAAGTTGGACAGCGTGAATGTCGACTTCGTTCTCGCGGCGGGAACAAGCAATGGCAACAAGCTCAAGACGCTGAGGCCGGCCGGCGGCGATGATGTTGGGGGAGGCGGCACGCCTCAAACACCGGCGGATATGGGCGGCATGCCGCCGATGCGGCAGGCGGATGGCACCTGCGGAGACGGCAATGCAACGGCGACGGTGGTGATCAACCAGCCGGGCCTCGACAAGCTGAACGTGCGCAGCGGTCCTGGCGGCCAGGTGGTCGGCACCGTACCGGAAGGCGAGACTGTTTCGGTGATCGGCCCCTGCGGTACGACGAGCGGGGCGGCGGGCTTCGCCAAGCCGAAGACGCAGCAAGGCGGCGGAGGCGGCGCCGCTGGCTGGTGCCAGATCAGTGCGCCAGTGCACGGTTGCGTGTCGTCCCAGTTCCTTGCGTTCGGCGGCGGTGATCTCGGCACGCAGGCCGGGGGGGCGGCCGGCTTCGCAAAATCCAAAAGCAAGCCGCAGCCATCCACGTCGGCCGCGGCTGGCTTTTCGGGGCGCTGGGCGGCCAATGCTGACAATGTCGCCTACAGCCTCTCGCTCAGGCAGAAGGGCAACAGCGTCTCCGGCAACTACCAGGGCAATGACGGCAGTGCCGGAACGATCAGCGGCAAGATGCAGGCCAACGTGCTGCGCTTCTCCTGGATCCAGCGCGACGGCACCAAGGGGAGCGGCAAGTTCGTGTTGGCGGAGGACGGCCAGTCGTTCGACGGCACCTACAACTTCGGCAGCGACCCCGACGCCGTCGAGGGCAGTTGGAACGGAACACGGCAATGATTGCGGGGAGTTGATGTTTTTGTCGGGTACGACTTCAACAAACAGATCGCGGAGGAGCTAGGCCATGTCGTTCGGGCGAGCGGCGCGCGGCCTTTGCAGGCTTCTCGTGCTATTGGCGCTGATTTCTCTTCCTCGGCCGGACCCGGCGCACGCCAGCGACTGCTCGTCGTTCAGCGGCGTCTGCGTGGATGAACGCCTGACGTTCAGCGGGAACTCACGCATCCTCGAGATAACCCTGTGGCCCGATGGAAATACCGACGTTTTTAACGTGATCGTGCCTGGCCAACCTCAGACGGAATGGGAAACTGGCTCAGTCCTGAGGCTGGCGGTTTCGCCGGATGGCTCGGTGACCTATTCGGCACAGGGCTGTTACGGCGGCAAATACGGACGCTCGTCGAGTTGCTTAAGTTGGCGCCAAGTCACGCGCCGATTCCCGCCGCTCCATTCTGCAGACGCCGGCAAGAGCGGGGGGAACTCCTCCTTGTCAACCGCTGAAACGGGTATCGATCGTCCAGGTCACGATTACGACAGCTTCGATTTGGACGCCACAATCGCAGGCTTCGGCCCCTGCAAGTCGATGTGCGAGTCCGACGCGAACTGCAAAGCTTGGACATACGCGAAGGCGGGCGTTCAGGGCCCGAAAGCGAGATGCTGGCTGAAGTCGGCTGTGCCTCCGCCAACGCCGAACAGCTGTTGCGTCTCGGGTGCGAAGGCTGAAACTGGCCCCGCCGCTCAGGCTCCTGCGCCGCCACCCGTGCCGGAGAAGCCCATCAAGCACACCGGCAGGGGCAATGCATGTATCGCCTACGGCGACCGTATGTCCGCGATTACTGGCGAAGCGCGGGGT